>JAESFQ010000045.1_pt1 | contig 80555 bp, 76 predicted proteins | sample 9269431 | NCBI WGS metagenome assembly JAESFQ01 (sample SAMN14502588, study PRJNA617103) | algae metagenome | isolation source: Plectolyngbya sp. WJT66-NPBG17 and co-occurring heterotrophs from well... | place: USA: Mojave Desert, Joshua Tree National Park, California | collected 2006-08-06 | reverse complement strand
GCCAGGCGTCGCTCTTCCATCTGCTCAACCGTCAAGCGCGCCGGTCGCCAGGCATCATCACTCATAGGCACCTCCTCTCGGACGTGCTGACCGCAGCAGCTTACTCCCTTTCAGTGAGGGTCAATAGGACGAAGAAGATCAGCTTGAACGGCAGTGACACGACGTTCGGCGGCAGCATCATCATCCCGAGCGACATCAGCAGGCTCGCCACCACCATTTCGATGACAAGGAAGGGCAGAAAGACCAGGAAACCGATCTCGAAGGCGCGCTTCAGCTCGCCGACGAGGAAAGCAGGCAGCAGGGCACGCCAGGGCAGCTGATCGGGTCGGGCATTCTCCGGCACGGGCGGGAGGTTGGCGAGGTCGAGGAACAGCGCCAGGTCGCCTTCGCGCACTTGGTTGGCCATGAAGCTGCGAAACGGCTCGACGCTGGCGGCGAGGCCTTCGATTTCGCCGATCCGGCCTTCCATCATCGGCACGAGGCCGCTCTGCCAGCTGGCCTCCATGGCCGGCTGCATGACGAACAGGGTCAGGGAGAGGGCAAGGCCGATCAGCACCGGGTTCGGCGGCACGCCCTGGGCGTCGATGGCGCTGCGCAGCAGGGACAGCACGATGGCGATGCGGGTGAAGGCGGTCGCCATCACCAGCAGCGACGGGGCCAGGGATAGCAGGCCGATCAGCCCCGCCAGCTGAACGAGGCGCATCGTAGCGCCGGACTGGCCGCCGGTGCCGAGGTCGATGTTCACGCTCTGCGCCGCAGCCGGCAGGGCGAGGGCCGCGAGCGGCAGCGCTAGGGCGAGGCGGTTCATGCGACTTCACCGCGGGCGGGAAGCCAGCCTAGGACGGCGTCCTGGCTGCCGCCGGTGAGCAGCAGCACCTCCCGTTCGTCGCAGCGGAGGAGGAGGACGCGGCGGCGCGAGTCGAGGGCAAGCACTTCCTGCACCGCAATCCGGCGGTGCGGGCGGGCGGCGAAGGCGCTCCGGCGCAAGCCGCGGGCACCGAAGGCCAGCAACAGCAAGATGGCGGCAAGCGCCCCGGCGGCCTGCAACCATGGTCCGGTCTCGATCGTCATGCGGCATCCTGCCAGCAGGGGGGTTCAGGGCGGAGGCAAGGCGGCGGCGAGGCTTGCGACCTCCTGCGCCAAGGCTTCGAGCGCTGGCCGCAGCTGCCGGGCTCGGTGGCGGGGAAGCTGGCTTACCGTGGCGCAGAGGGTGGCAGCCTCGGTATCGAGGCCGGCAAGATCGATGGACCGGCCGTTCGCGGCGAGGGCGCGCGCCATCACCACGGTGTCGTGCAAGGCTTCGATCGCGGCAAGGGTGGCTTGCGTCATGAAGCAAGTCTGCGCAGCCAGGGGTTAAGGAAGGCTTAGAACCGGGGTTCACGGAAGCTTCGGGATCCGGTGCGCAAAGTCATGGCATGGACCTGACGCGCACACCCACCATCGCCCTGGCGGAACGCCGCATCGGCTGGCTCGAAGAGCGTAGCGGGTGCTGGCGCAGAACATCGCCAACGCCGACACCCCCGGCTACCAGCCGCGCGACGTAGACGGTTTCCGCAAGAGCCTCGCTGGGGCCTTTGGCCTGACGCGGACGAGCGCACTGCATCTCACCGGCAGCGGCGGCGCAGCGCGGGCCAAGCCCGACCGAAGCGCGACGGACCGGGCACCGAACGGCAATGCCGTCTCGCTCGACCGCGAGGCGATGAAGGTGGCCGATGCCGATACGGCGCATGCGCTGGCGACCGGGCTTCATCGGCGCTGGATGGGGCTGTTCCGGACCGCGCTCGGCCGGTCACAGTAAGGCGGCAGGGAGAGCTGATCATGGACCTCGACAGCGCATTGCGGATTTCCGCCGCCGGCATGCAGGCGCAGGCAACCCGCTTGCGCGTGGTGGCGGAGAACCTGGCCAATAAGGAAAGCACCGGCCAGTCGCCGGGGGCTGACCCGTATCGGCGGAAGACGGTCACCTTCGCCAACCGGCTGGACCGCAGCCTCAGGGCGGAGATGGTCCGGGTGCGGCGGATCGGGACGGCGCCGGGGGATTTCCCTCAACTGCACGACCCTTCGCATCCGGCGGCTGATGCGGCCGGCTATGTGAAGCGGCCCAATGTCGACGGCCTTGTCGAGATGATGGACATGCGGGAGGCGCAGCGGAGCTACAGCGCTAATCTTGCGGAGCTCGAGACCACGCGCGGAATGCTGACGCGCACGATTGAGGCGCTGCGCTGATGCCGGGCGCGGTCGCGCCGCTTCAGGCTGCCGCAGCCTATCGTGCGGCCGTGGCGCCAGAGCCTGCGGCGGAGAGCGGCTTCGGCGCGACCTTGCAGCGGGCAGTGGAGGGCGCGGTCGAGATGGGGCGGAGCGCCGACGCGGCGAGCACGCAGGCGCTGCTCGGCCAGGGCAGCGTCTCGGATGTGGTGATGGCGGTGTCGCGGGCGGAACTCGCCTTGCAGACGGCGGTGGCGCTGCGGGACCGGGTGGTGTCCGCCTACCAGGACGTGATGCGGATGCCGATCTGACGCGGGAGGCGTTGAGGTGGACAACCAGTCCGTGCTGGCGGTGCGGGAAGCGCTGTGGATGGCGCTGCATCTGGCCGGCCCGCCCTTGCTGGCGATGCTGGCGATCGGCCTGGCGGTGTCCGTCGTTCAGGCACTGACCCAGGTGCAGGAGCCGACACTGGCTTTCCTGCCGAAGCTGGTCGTGCTCGGGCTGGTCCTGCTGATGCTTGGTCCGGCCATGGCGGGAGCGATGCGCGGATATGCGGCCTCGCTTTTCGATCGGATGATTGCCATCGGCGGGCAGCCATGATGCTGGAGGCGCTGCCTGGCCTGGCCTTCGGGGCCATGCTGCTGGTGGCGCGGCTCGGCGGGGCCATGCTGCTGCTGCCAGGGCTTGGGGAACAGGACGTGCCGGCCGGCATTCGCCTTGCGCTTCTGCTCGCGCTGGTGGCGGTCCTGCTCCCAGGCCTGGCGCCTGGGCTGCCGCCATTGCCAGCGGAACTGCCTGAGCTGCTGCGCCTGATGCTGACGGAGATGGTAGTCGGCCTCTGGCTTGGGATGCTGGCGCGGCTGGTCGCGCTCGCGCTTGGGCAAGCCGGGCAGGTGGTGGGTTTGATGGTCGGGCTCGCCAGTCCCTTGCAGACGGATCCAGTGCTTGGGGCGCAGTCCCTGGCAACCGGCCGCCTCTTTGCCTTGCTGGCGGCGGTGCTCGTCTTGTCGACGGGGCTCTATGCGCTGCCCTTGCAGGCGCTTGCGGACAGTTATTCGGCCTTGCCGCCCGGGGCGCCCTTGCCGCTCGGGCGCGGTGCGGAAGCGGTGGCGCAGGCGGTGGCGGAGAGCCTGGCGCTCGCGCTGCGCCTGGCCGGGCCCTTGGTGCTGGCGGCGATGCTCGGGAATCTCGGGCTTGGCCTGCTGGCGCGGGTGGCGCCGAAGGTGCAGGTCTTCACCATGGCGGCGCCGGGGCAGATCCTGGTGGGGCTGCTGCTGCTCCGCTTGATGCTGCCGGCCATGATGGCGGTCTGGCTGGAGGTCGCCCGCGTTTCCCTAACCCTGGTCGGTTAGGCGATGGCGGAAGGGGACTCGACATCCGCCGAGGACCGGACGGAAGCGCCGACGCAACGGCGGCTCCATCGGGCGCGGGAGGAAGGGCAGTCGCCGCTGTCGCGGGAGGCGGTTGGCTTCGCCACCCTGCTAGCAGGGACGCTGGCGGCATTCCTGGCGCTGCCTCCGCTCGGGACTGAGTGGCTGCGGCTGATGCGCGCCCTGTTGGAGATGCCGGGGGAGGGAGCGGTCCTCGCGCCGGCCCTGCTGAAGCAGTCCGCGCTCACCCTCCTGCCGGTGCTCGGGCTGGTGACGCTGGCGGCAGCCTTGGCGAGCTTGGCGCAGACCGGGGGCGTGCTGCGGCTGGAGGCCCTGGCGCCGCAACTCGAGCGGCTCAGCCCGGCCGCGGGCCTGAAGCGGCTTCTTGGGACGGACGGGCTGGCGGAGCTGGCGCGTACCCTGGTGAAGCTGGTTCTGATCGGGGACGCGCTCTGGCAGGCGATGGACCTGTCGGTGTTGCAGACAGCTTTGCACCAGCCGACTGCCATGCTTCTCAGCGAGGTCGGTCGGGGCGGCTTGCGGCTGGCGGTTGTGGCGCTCTTCGTCTTCGGGGCGATTGCGCTGCTGGACCTGCTTTGGGTGCGCTGGCGCCATCTGCGGCGGATGCGGATGAGCCGCGAGGAACTGCGGCAGGAATACCGGGAGAGCGAGGGCGATCCGCACATCAAGGGGCGGCTACGGCAAATCCGCGAGCAGAGGGCACGGCGGCGGATGCTGGCGGCGGTGCAGAAAGCAACGGATGTCGTAACGAACCTAACTCATTACGCTGCCGCTCTTTCTTATGCATCGGGGCAGCTTTCGGCGCCGAAGATGGTGGCGAAGGGGGTGGATGCCATGGCAGCGCGAATCCGGGTCGCGGCAGCCGAGCACGGCGTGCCGATCGTCGAGAACCCGCCGCTGGCCCGGGCACTCTGGCGGATGGAGGTGGATAGCGAGATCCCGGCCGAGCATTGGCAGGCCGTCGCCGAGATCATTGCCTATGTCTGGCGGATGCAGGGCCAGCGTCATGGCTGAGCCGCAGGCCGACCTCCAGGCAGCGTTCCGGACCCTCTTCGCCGCGGCGCCGGAGGGGCTGGCGCTGCTCGACCCGGGAGGGGTGGTCGTTGCCGCGAATCCGATGCTTGTGCGGATGGCGGGAATGAGGATCGAGCCCGGCTGGCCGGCGACCAGGCTGGTCGCGGCGGCGGATCGGCCGGCGCTTGTGGCGCTTCTGGCGGGCGTTGGTACGGCTAGCTTGCGCGCCTCGCCGCCTGCGGGTGGCGATGCCGAATGGGACCTCATGGCCGAGACCCTGCCGCATGGGGAGACGCTGCTGCGGGTCGTCGACCGCAGCGCCGAGCGGCGGGTCGAGACGCGGCTGGCGGCGACGGGGCGGCTGGAGCTGCTCGGGCGCCTCACTGGTGGGGTGGTGCACGACATCAACAACCTGCTGGCGGCCATCCGAGGCAGTGCGGATGCAATGCGTGCCGAGGGTTTGTCGCCGGCGGCCTTGGCGGAGTTGCAGGGAATCGAGGACGCGGCACGCCGGGGTTCGGCGATGGTCGGCGAGCTTCTGGCTTTCCTTCGGCCCGGGCGGGTTGCGCCGGGGCTGCTGGGGCTCGATGCCGCGGTCGAGGCGCTCGCCCTCATGCTGCGGCGGCTCCTGCGAGCGGGCGTTCGGCTGGAGCTGGAGCTGGATGCCCCTGAGGCGAAGGTCCGGCTCGGGGCGGTCCAGCTGGATCAGCTGCTGCTGAACCTGGCGGCGAATGCGGGGGAAGCGATGCCGGATGGGGGCCGCCTCGGCATCGTCACGCGGCAGGCGAGGGGCGAGGTGGTGCTGGAGGTGCGGGATACCGGGCGGGGCATATCGCCGGAGGCGCTGCCGCGGCTCTTCGAGCGGTTCTTCACCACGCGGGAGGCCGAAGGCGGTACCGGCCTCGGCCTGGCGACGGTCCGGGATATCGTCACCGAAGCGAACGGACGGGTTGCGGTGGAGAGCGAGCCGGGCCGGGGCTCCTGTTTCCGCATCTATCTGCCTTGCGTCCAGGTGGAGGCGCCGGGACCGGTTGCAGCGGAGCAGGGGCCGGTGCTGCTGGTCGAGGACGAAATGGTGCTGCGGCGGCTGGCGGAGCGGCTGCTCGAACGCACGGGGCATGCGCTGCTGCTCGCCGAGAGTGTCGAGGGGGCGCTCGACCTACTGGAACAGGCGCCGGCGCCGGGGATGCTGGTGAGCGACATCGCCCTTCCGGGCATGGACGGGCTGGAGCTGGCGCGGCGGCTGCGTCACCGCTGGCCGGGGCTGCCGGTGGTGCTGACCTCCGGTTATGTCGGCTTGCGGGAGGAGTTGGCGGCCGAGGGCTTCCAGCTGCTGGCCAAGCCTTACACCCCGGCCGAGCTGCTGGCGGCGCTGGCGGCGGCGCACCGGCAGCCCGTCGCGGCGTGATGATGTTTTCCAAATGTTCTTGTTTTCAGGCGACGCCATGCCCATACTCTGGGGGTGCCATCGCGGGGCGGTGGCGTTAGTTTCGATCCTGTTTCATTCCAAGCTCTTTGTGTGTAGCGTGGGCGGGTGAACCGGGGCCAGGACGGGAAAGCCAGAATGGATAAGGGAAAGGCGCTCGACGCCGCGCTCAGCCAGATCGAGCGGGCCTTCGGCAAGGGGTCCATCATGAAGATGGGCGCTCGCCAGGCCATGGATGGCGATATCGAGGTGATTTCGACCGGCTCGCTCGGCCTGGATATCGCGCTCGGCATCGGCGGCGTGCCGAAGGGCCGCATCATCGAGATCTACGGGCCGGAAAGCTCGGGCAAGACCACGCTTGCGCTGCACATGATCGCGGAGGCCCAGAAGAAGGGCGGCACCTGCGCCTTCATCGATGCGGAGCATGCGCTCGACCCAGGCTATGCCAAGAAGCTCGGCGTCGATATCGACAACCTGCTGATCAGCCAGCCGGATGCCGGCGAGCAGGCGCTCGAGATCTGCGACACGCTGGTGCGGTCGGGCGCGATCGACGTGCTGGTGGTCGACAGTGTGGCCGCCCTGGTGCCGCGGGCCGAGCTCGAGGGCGAGATGGGTGACAGCCATGTCGGCCTGCATGCCCGGCTGATGTCCCAGGCGCTGCGCAAGCTGACGGGCACCGTTTCCCGCTCGAACTGCCTGCTGATCTTCCTGAACCAGATCCGGCTCAAGATCGGCGTCATGTTCGGCAACCCGGAGACGACGACGGGCGGCAACGCGCTGAAGTTCTATGCCTCCATCCGCATGGAGATCCGCCGTATCGGCGCCATCAAGGACCGGGAGAGCGTGGTCGGCAACCAGACCCGGGTGAAGGTGGTGAAGAACAAGATGGCGCCGCCGTTCCGACAGGTCGAGTTCGACATCATGTATGGCGAGGGCATCTCCAAGGTCGGCGAGCTGGTCGATCTCGGCGTGAAGGCCGGCGTCGTCGAGAAGTCGGGCGCCTGGTTCAGTGCCGAGGGCCAGCGCATCGGCCAGGGCCGGGAGAATGCCAAGCAGTTCCTCCGGGACAACCCGGCCATGGGCGCTTCCATCGAGGCCAAGGTGCGGGGCCAGGCCGGCATCGTCGCCAATGCCATGCTGACGGGCGAGAGCGAGTCGGCGGAGAGCGAGGACGAGGCGGCGCCGGCCGAGTAAGCCGGCGCCTCTCGACGCCTCCTGCCCTGCGCGGTAGGAGGCGTCGAGGCCCCGCGGCCGGGATGCGGCGGGGCGGCAGACAGGACCGGCACCGGCGATGACCAGCAGCAACGATATCCGCGCGACCTTCCTCGGCTATTTCGCCCGCAACGGGCATCAGGTGGTCGAAAGCTCCCCGCTGGTGCCGCGGAACGACCCGACGCTGATGTTCGCCAACAGCGGCATGGTCCAGTTCAAGAACGTCTTCACTGGCCAGGAGAGGCGGGCCTATAGCCGGGCCACGACGGCGCAGAAATGCGTCCGCGCCGGCGGCAAGCACAACGATCTCGATAATGTCGGCTATACGGCTCGGCACCATACCTTCTTCGAGATGCTGGGGAATTTCTCCTTCGGCGACTACTTCAAGGAACAGGCGATCGCCCATGCCTGGGAGCTGCTGACCCGGGACTTTGGCCTGCCGAAGGAGAAGCTGCTCGTCACCGTCTTCTCGGAGGATGAGGAGGCGCCGGTCTACTGGAAGAAGATCGCCGGGCTGCCGGACAGCCGGATCATCCGTATCCCGACCAGCGACAATTTCTGGCGCATGGGGGATACCGGGCCCTGCGGGCCGTGCTCCGAGATCTTCTACGACCATGGCGAGCATATCCCGGGCGGGCCGCCGGGCAGTCCGGGGGAGGACGGCGACCGGTTCATCGAGATCTGGAACCTCGTCTTCATGCAGTTCGAGGAGGGGCCGCCCGGCACCCGCGTGCCGCTGCCGCGGCCCTCGATCGACACCGGCATGGGGCTGGAGCGCTTCGCCGCCATCCTGCAGGGCAAGCACGACAACTACGACACTGATACGCTCAGGGCGCTGATCCTCGCCTCGGCGGAGGCGACCGGCACGGACCCGGACGGGCGGTGGAAGACCAGCCATCGCGTGGTCGCCGACCATCTGCGGGCCGGCACCTTCCTGATGGCGGATGGCGTCATGCCCTCCAACGAGGGACGGGGCTATGTGCTGCGGCGCATCCTGCGGCGGGCCATGCGGCATGCGCATATGATGGGCTCGCGGGAGCCGCTGCTGAACCGGCTGGTGCCGGCCCTGATCCGGCAGATGGGGGCCGCCTACCCCGAGATCGTGCGCGCTGAGGCGCTGGTCACCGAGACCTTCAAGTTGGAGGAGACGCGCTTCCGCAGCCTGCTCGAGCGCGGGCTCGGCCTGCTGGCGGAGGAGAGCGCGAGGCTCGGCGAGGGCGGCGTGCTGCCGGGCGAAGTAGCGTTCCGGCTCTACGACACCTATGGCTTCCCGCTCGACCTGACGCAGGACGCGCTGCGGGCCGAGGGGCGCGGCGTCGATGTCGCCGGCTTCGAGGCAGCGATGGCGGAGCAGCGGCGCCGTGCGCGCGCCGCCTGGGCCGGCAGCGGCGAGGCGGCGACGGATGCCGTTTGGTTCGACATCAAGGAGCGGGTCGGGGCCAGCGAGTTCCTCGGCTACAGCACGGAAAGCGCGGAGGGCGAGATCCTCGCCGTCATCGCCGACGGCCGGCCGGTGGAGGGCGCCGGGCCTGGGATGGAGGTCGCCGTCGTCCTCAATCAGACGCCCTTCTATGCCGAGAGCGGCGGCCAGGTCGGCGATGCCGGACTGATCTCGGCGGGCGAGGCCTGCCGGATCGTCGTGCGCGATACCCAAAAGAAGCTGGGCGACCTCTTCGTCCACTACGGCACGGTGGCGCATGGCGAGGCGCGGCCGGGGCTCGCTGTGCTGGCTGAGGTGGACCATGCGCGGCGGGGCGCGATCCGCGCGCATCACAGCGCGACGCACCTGCTGCACGAGGCGCTGCGGCGGCGGCTCGGCAGCCATGTGGCGCAGAAGGGCTCGCTCAACGCGCCGGACCGGCTGCGCTTCGACGTCTCCCAGCCGACGCCAATGACGGCGGAGGACATCGCCTGGGCCGAGGCGGAGGTGAATGCCCGTGTCCGCGAGAATGCCGAGGTGACGACGCGGCTGATGACGCCGGAACAGGCGGTCGGCGTCGGCGCCATGGCGCTGTTCGGCGAGAAATACGGCGATGAGGTCCGGGTCGTCGGCATGGGGCATGACCCGGCGGCGACCGAGAAGCAGGGCGTCTACTCGCTCGAGCTTTGCGGCGGCACGCATGTGCGGCGGACGGGCGATATCGGGTTGTTCAAGATCGTCTCCGAGGGGGCGGTCTCCGCCGGCGTCCGGCGGGTCGAGGCGGTAACGGGGGAGGCGGCGCTGGCCCTTGTTGAGGATCAGGCGCGGCAGCTCACGGAGACGGCGCAGGCGCTGCGCGTCGCACCGGCGGAGGTGCCGGCCCGGGTCGCGGCCCTGGTCGAGGAGCGGCGGCGGCTGGAGCGCGAGGTCAGCGAGTTGCGGAAGAAGCTGGCGACGGGCGGGGCGGCGGCCGAGGCCGAAAGCATTGGCGGGCTGCGCGTGGCGCTGCGCAACCTGGGCGACATCCCGGCGCGCGACCTGAAGGGCGTGGCCGAGGCCATCCTCAAGGGCGGCACGGCGGATGTGGCGGCGCTGGTCTCCACCGCGGAGGGCAAGGCGAGCATCGTCGTCGGGCTCGGCGATGCGGCGCGGGGCAAGGCGGATGCGGTGTCCCTGGTGCGGGCGGCGAGCGCGGCGGCCGGCGGCAAGGGCGGCGGCGGAAGGCCGGAGATGGCGCAGGCGGGCGGGCCGGATGCGGGTTTGGCCGATGCGGCATTGGACGCCGTCAGGGCCGCACTGGCCGGTTGAGGAGGGCGCTGCCCTCCTCAAGCTCCTCCCGCCAAGGGCCGCAGGGCCCTTGGAGCCCTTGAGTCAGCTGCGCAAAGCCTCCCGGACCACCGAGCGGAATTCGCGGCGGTAGAGCTCGCGGACCACCAGCAGGCTGGCCAGGATCAGGGCCAAGGGGTGCAGGATCCAGGCCAGCGCCGCCAGGCCGAAGTAATAGGCGCGGAGGCCGCTGTTGAAATGGCCGGCGGCACGATTGGCGACCTTGGCCGCGACCTCCGCCTGGAGCGGGCGCGCCTCGTCCGCCTCATCATGCGAAATGCCGCCCATGACGATTGAGCAGTAGTTGAACTGCCGGAGCGCCCAGGTCAGCTCGAAGAAGGCGCGGACGAAGATCAGCAGCAGCAGCGCGATCTTCATCTCCCAGGCGGCCGGATCGGGCGCAGTGGCGAAGGGCAGCGCGCCGAAGACCCGGGCGCCGAGCTCGGGGCTCCCCAGCAACGCCACCAGGCCGCCGAGGATGAAGATGGCGGTATTGGCGAGGAAGCTGGTGCTGTTCATCAGGTTGCCGATGATGTTCGTGTCCATGATGCGGTTGTCCCGCGTCACCAACACGCGCATCCAGCGCCGGCGGTGCTCGTCCATGGCCGCGATCACGCTGCGGCGGCGAAGCGCTGGGTGACGGTCCACCAGCCCGGAATAGGCGGCCCAGCAGGCGAGGAAGATGGCCAGCGCCAGCCAGTCGAGCGGGGTCAGGGAGTGCATGCGGTCGATATAGCGCACAAAAAAGGCGGGCCGTTGCGGGCCCGCCCTCGGTCGATGGATGCAGGAGGGCTCAGCCCATGGCCTTCTTCAGGTTCTCGTCGATCTTAGCGAGGAAGGCCTGGGTGTTCAGCCAGGGCTGGTCCTTGCCGATGAGGATGGCGAGGTCCTTGGTCATGGAGCCGCTCTCGACGGTCTCGATGCAGACCCGCTCCAGCGTTTCGGCGAAGCCGGTCACGTCCGGCGTGTTGTCGAACTTGCCGCGATAGGCGAGACCCCGAGTCCAGGCAAAGATCGAGGCGATCGGGTTGGTGCTGGTCTCGCGGCCCTTCTGGTGCTCACGGTAGTGGCGCGTGACCGTGCCGTGCGCCGCCTCGGACTCCACGGTGTTGCCGTCGGGCGAGAGCAGGACGGAGGTCATCAGCCCGAGCGAGCCGAAGCCCTGCGCCACGATGTCCGACTGCACGTCGCCGTCGTAGTTCTTGCAGGCCCAGATATAGCCGCCCTCCCACTTCAGCGCGGAGGCGACCATGTCGTCGATCAGCCGGTCCTCGTAGGTCAGGCCGCGCTTCTCGAACTCCGCCTTGAACTCGGCGTCGTAGATGGCACGGAAGATGTCCTTGAAGTTGCCGTCATAGGCCTTGAGGATCGTGTTCTTGTGGCTGAAATAGACCGAGTAGTTGCGCGCCAGGCCGTAGTTGAAGCTGGCGCGGGCGAAGCCCTCGATCGACGTGTTCAGGTTGTGCTGCATCATGGCGACGCCGCCCGCCTTGAAGGCGAACTCGCCGACCTCGTGCGCCTGGCCGTCGGCGCCGGTATAGACCATCTTCACGGTCCCCGGGCCGGGCACCTTCATCTCGACGGCGCGGTAGATGTCGCCATAGGCATGGCGGCCGACGACGATCGGCTTCGACCAGTGCGGCACCAAGCGAGGCACGTTCCTGCAAATGATCGGCTCGCGGAAGATGGTGCCGTCGAGGATGTTGCGGATGGTGCCGTTCGGGCTGCGCCACATCTTCTTCAGGCCGAACTCCTTCACCCGCGCCTCGTCCGGGGTGATGGTCGCGCATTTCACGCCGACGCCGTACTGCTTGATGGCATTGGCGGAATCGACCGTTACTTGGTCATCGGTCTGGTCGCGGTACTCGATGCCGAGGTCGTAGTACTTCAGGTCCACATCCAGGTAGGGGAGGATGAGCTTCTCCTTGATGAACCCCCAGATGATGCGGGTCATCTCGTCCCCGTCGAGCTCGACGACGGGAGTCTTCACCTGGATCTTGGCCATGCTGTCCTCGATGGTCTCCCGCGCAAGGCGCCGCGGGGTGTTAGGGCGGCGGGAACATCGCACCCGGCCCGCCTGCCGGCAAGCCCGCCGGCCGGACCAGGTTCGTTTCAGTGTCAACACACTTGTTGGTAGTGACGATTTCGTGTTTAATCGCGTGCCGCGTGTTGAATGGTCATCGGGACGCCGTGCCGGGATAGGGTGCCCTCGCTTTTCGGCATCCCGGCGCGAACCCGAGGCGGCATCGGGAGTTCTGGGGTCCGGTGCCTGCGCCGGGCCTTCCGGTTGGAGGTACGCGCATGCTCGATCGAAGCCAGGGCACAACCCAAGCCGGCTTCCAGCCCGGCCGGGAAATTGCCGCCATGCCGAACGACCAAGCCTTCCTCGCCGCCCGCCACGGCCCCGTGCTAGCCAGCCTCTGCGCCGATGAGCTACGGGAGCGGCATCCGCGCATCCAGGCCGCCGCCGCGGCCGGGGATGTCCGTACCGTGCTGACGGAGGCTCATGCGCTGCGGGGCGTCGCCGCCAATTTCGGTCTCGGCGTGCTGGCCGAGGATCTGCTGGTGGTGGAGACGGCGGCGCGCCGGCAGGACGCCGACGGGATGCACGGCGCGCTCGGCCGGTTGCCGGGCGAGGTGGCGAAGGCGCTGGCGGCGCTCGGCCAGGCCAGCTCCTGATCCTTCGCCACCGAGGCGGGGGTCGTCCTCCTGCCTCTAGCCCGTCCGCCGTTGCGGCCCCTGGCGGTCACGCCGCCGGGCAAGCGGATGGTCAGTAGACCAGGGCGGCAGCCAGCCCATGCCGCGCGCCGGCGCGGGCCAGCGTGCCGTCGACCTTGGCGATGGTGAGGAAGCCATTCACCTCGGCGAGCCAAGGCGCATCGCCGCGTGGCACGGCATAAGCGTAAAGGGCCTCGCCGAAGCGGTCGGGCGGCTCGATCACCCGGGCCCAGCCATGCACCGCCAGCATGCGGCGGGTATAGGGATAGTCGCTCATGAAGAGGTCGGCGCGGCCGGCCTGGACCTCGGATTCAAGGGTGCGGGGCGGGCGGACGACCAGCAGCTCCGCCGCCTTCAGGCTGCGGCGCATCAGCGGCTCCATCAGCGTGCCGGCGGCGACGGCGACCACGGTGCCGACGGTGTCGAGGTCGTCCCAGCGGGTGATGCGGTTGCTCTCGCGCGTCGTCACCGCATAGACGGCGCTGGTCATGTAGGGCTTGGAGAAGGCGACGCGTTGCTGGCGGGCGGCCGAGATGCCGACGCCCATCATGGCGATGTCGCAGGCGCCGGCCTCGAGCTTGTCCAGGAACTCGGCGAAATTGGTGTCGAGAAAGCGCGGCTGCACCAGCAGGCGGTTGGCCAGGGCCCGCGCCATGTCGATGTCGAGCCCCTCCAGCTCGCTGTTGCGCGGGTTGCGGTAGCTGACCGCGAAGTAGTCTGGCCAGATGCAGACCGCGAGCTCGCCCCGGCTGCGGATGAGGGCAAGCCGGTCGGGCGGGGCCGGCGGCTCGGCGGACAGGGCGGCGGGGCGGGGCGGGGCGGCTGCCGCGGCGGGCGGCCGGGCGGCGGACGGGGCGCCGGCCCGGGCCGGGGGCTGGGTCTGCGCCTGCCCTTGGGCCCCATTCATCTCGAAAAACAATACCGATAGTGCAATAAGGGATGCCGCAATGCACCCTTTCGTCAAACTGGACGCACTCATCCGCCGGTCCCTTCGTCTTGGTGCCCCCAAGCCGGCGGAGCCGCGGCCGTGGTTGCTGTTCGGCGCGGCGGTTGCCCTGGTCGCCGCCTGCCTCACCGTGATTTACGGCATCGTCCTCCAGCGGGGCCAGCAGGATGCGCTGGCCGAGGCGGAGAAGCTCACCCAGAGCGTCGCCGCAGCCCTCTCCGACCAGCTCACCCGGGCGACGCAGACCGTCGAGCTGATCCTGAACGACCTCGCCGAAAGCCCGCGGGAGGCAAGCCCGGCCGGCTTCGCCGAGACCATGTCCAACCGGCTGCGCGACCTGGCGCAGATCCGGGCGCTGGTGGTGACGGACGCGGCCGGGCGGGTGACGCAGGCGACGGTCGATCAGCTGCGCGAGCTGACGGTCGGGGAGCGCGAGTGGTTCCGGGTGCTGCGCTTCGGCGGGCAGCCGATCCGGCTCGGGGCGCCGGAGGCGGGGCGCTATCTCGGCACGGGACAGGCGGCGATCCTCGAGAGCCGGCTCTGGACCATCCCGCTGGCCCGGGCCCTGCGCTCGCCGCGCGGGGAGTTCGAGGGGGCGGCGGTGGCGCTGCTCAACCCCGACTACTTCAACGGCGTCTCGCGCCGCTATGCGGAGGCCTTCGGGGTCACGGTGCGGCTGCATTCGACGAACGGACAGCTCCTCACCCGCTCGGATGGCAGCACCCACGGGGTCGGGCAGCTCCATTCCAGCGCCTGGCTGTTCCGCGACTTCCTGCCGCGGCGGGAGCTCGGCACCTTCCATGGGCTCGACCAGGACGGCAGGCCGGTGATCGCCAGCTTCGCGGTGACGCGGCAGGGCAGCTTCGTCGTCGAGGTGGCGCGGGCGCGGGGGGATGCCTTCGCCGCGCTCCGCCAGCTGGGGCTGGTGCTGGGCGGCGGCGTCGGGGCGGCGGCGGTCGCCACGCTGGCGGCACTCTGGATGATGGTGCGGCTCGCCGAGAAGCTGCAGCGCCAGGGCAGCCGGCTGGCGCGCAGCGAGCAGGAGGCGGTCGCCGCCAGCCGGGCGAAGGAGGACTTCCTTGCCGCCATGAGCCATGAGATCCGCACGCCGATGAACGGCGTCATCGGCATGTCGAGCCTGCTGCTCGACACCGAGCTGGACCCGGTGCAGCGGCGCTATGCGCAGACCATCGCCGGCTCGGCGGAGCACCTGCTGATGGTGCTGAACGACATCCTCGACTTCTCGAAGCTCGAGGCGGGGATGATGGAGCGGGAGGAGGTGCCCTTCAACATCGAGGCGGAGCTGTCCACCATCGTCGAGCTCTTCGCGCCGAAGGTGGCGGCGAGCGGGGTGGAGCTGGTCTGCTCGCTCTCGCCGAGCATGCCGGCGCGGGTGGTGGGCGACCCTGGGCGCTTCCGGCAGCTGCTGTTCAACCTGGTCGGCAATGCGGTGAAGTTCACCGAGGCCGGCTGGATCGAGCTGGGGCTGTCGGCCGAGCGGGAGGAGGATGAGTGGCGCCTCTCCTGCCGGGTGAGCGACACCGGGATCGGGCTGGACCCGGCGACGATCCCGCTGCTCTTCGAGCGCTTCACCCAGGCGGATGCCTCGATCAGCCGGAAATACGGCGGGACGGGGCTGGGCCTCGCCATCTGCCGAAAGCTGGTGGAGGGGATGGGCGGGAGCATCGGCGCGGCGCAGCGGCCGGGCGGCGGCAGCGTCTTCCGCTTCGACCTCCTGGTGGGGATGGCGCCGGAGGCGGCGGGCGAGGCCCGCGAGTCGCGGCCGCTCGCCGGCCGGCGGGTCCTGGTGGTGGACGACCAGGCGCTCAACCGGGAGATCCTGACGCGCCAGCTGATGGTGCTGGGGGCGGAGTCCGCCGCGGTGGAGGCCGGGGCGGCCGCCCTGGCGGCGCTGGCGGACGGGCGGGCGGCGGGACGGCCCTTCGCCGCGGTCCTCATCGATGCCGACCTGCCGGGTGAGGACGGGCCCGACCTGGCGCGGCGGCTTCGGGCCGCAGGCGATGGGTCCGTGGCCGTCATCCTCTGCGCCAATGCCGGCGAGGCCTTGCGCGACCCGCCGGCGGCCGGGCTGGTCGATGCGGTGCTGCTGAAGCCCGCGCTGCCGACGCGCTTCCGCGACGCGCTGGTGCAGGCGCTGGGAGCGGAGGCGGCGCGGCCTGCGCCGGCCGCCGCGCCCGCGATGGAGGCGCTGGGGCTCAAGCTGCTGCTGGTCGAGGACAATGCCACCAACCAGCTCGTTATGCGGACCATCCTGCAACGCGCCGGCTGCAAGGTGGAGGTGGCGCCGGACGGCGCCGAGGCGGTGGCGGTGGCGCGGCGCGAGCCCTTCGATGCGATCCTGATGGACCTGCAGATGCCGGTGATGGACGGGCTGGAGGCGACGCGGCAGATCCGCCGCGGCACCGGGCCGAACCGGCGGACCAGGATCATCGGCCTGACTGCCGCCGTCGGTCCCGTCTTCGAGCAGCAATGCCGGGATGCCGGGATGGACGAGTATCTCGGCAAGCCGGTGAAGCGGGCGGCGCTGCTGGCCCTGCTCGGGATGATCGAGCCGGCCAGGCAGGCCTGAGGCTCAGCCCCGGGCGATCCAGGGCATCTTCGAGGCGGCGATGGTGACGAACTGGATGTTCGCATCCAGCGGCAGGTTCGCCATCATCAGGATGGTGCTGCCGACATGGGCGACGTCGAAGGTGGGCTCCACCTTCATCTCGCCATTCGCCTGCTTCACGCCGCGGGCCATGCGGGCCGTCATCGGCGTCGCGGCATTGCCGATATCGACCTGGCCGCTGACGATGTCGAAGGCGCGGCCGTCCAGCGCCAGCGTCTTGGTCAGGCCGGTGATGGCGTGCTTGGTCGAGGTATAGGCGACGCTGTCCGGCCGCGGCACATGCGCGCTGATGCTGCCGTTGTTGACGATGCGGCCGCCCTGGGGCTGCTGCTGCTTCATGATGCGGAAGGCGGCCTGGGCACAGAGGAAGCTGCCCGTGAGGTTCACCTGGACGACGCGGGCCCAGTCCTCATAGGCAAGATCCTCAATCGGTCCGGCGGGGACGTTGCCGCCGGCATTGTTGAACAGGAAGTCGAGCCGGCCCCAATCGGAGTTCAGCCTGCCGAACAGCGCGTTGACCGATTGCGGATCGCCCACATCGGTGGGGACGGGGATGGCGCGCGGGGCGGCGTCCCCGGCCATCCCGGCCGTCTCCTGCAAGGCGTCCTGGCGGCGGCCGGCAAGCGCGACGGTCCAGCCGCCGCCCAGCAGGGCCAGCGCCGCGGCGCGGCCGACGCCCGATCCCGCGCCGGTGACGACGGCGTATTTCGTGGTCATGCCTGATCCCTCCTAGCTGTTCGGGCCGCGGCCCATGCCGATCGGTTGCCAGCGGCGGAGCGCGGTGTTCTGCAGCACGGCCGGGTTGACGCAGCTCATCGGCCACTTGCCCTGGAGGACGAGGGCCAGCTCGCTGCCGACGCGGCGTTTCCGTGCCTCGTCGAAGCGTGCGGAGGCGGAGGCGACATGGGCGGTCAGCGTCACGTTCTCCATGCGCAGCAGCGGGTTGTTGTGCGAGGGCGGTTCGGTTTCCAGCACGTCGAGGGCGGCGTGGGCGATCCAGCCCTCCTGCAGCGCCTTGATCAGCGCCGACTCGTCCACCGTCGGGCCGCGGCCGGTATTGATGAAGATCGCGGAGGGCTTCATCTGCCGGAAATGCTGCTCCTTCAGCATGTGGTGCACCTCCGGCCGGGCAGGGGCGTGCATGCTGACGAAGTCGGACTGCGTGAGCACCTCGGCGAGCGTCGCCGGCTGCACCCCGTACTCGGAGATCTGCATCTCCTCGACGAAGGGGTCATAGGCCATCATCCTGAGGCCGAAGGGCGCGGCGCGGCGGGCGACGGCGCGGGCGACGCGGCCGAAGGAGATGAAGCCGAGGGTCTGGCCCATCAGCCGGGGGATCTTGAGCAGGGCCGAGCGGCCTTCCTTCCAGCGGCCGTCGCGGACCATCTTGTCCTGCTCGATCAGGCGGCGGAAGCCGGCGAGGAGCAGGGTCATCGCATGGTCCGCGACTTCCTCGATGAAGGTGTCGGGGATATTGGTGACGGGGATGCCGCGCTCCGTCGCCGCCTTCACGTCGACGCTGTCGACGCCAACGGAGCCGAGGGTGATGACCTTGCAGCGCTCCAGGCTGTCGATGATCTCTCGGGTGATCGGAATGCCCTTGGCATAGATGGCATCGGCATCCTTGGCGGCGGCGATGAAGCCGGCGGTATCGGTCGGCGCCTCGACGATCTCGGCATCGAGGCCCTCCAGCGCCTCGCTCTCCAGCGCATAGCCGCCGCCGGCGACGGTGAAGCTGGCGCCGGCCGGCGTGACGATCCTGTATTTGGCCATCATTCCCTCTCTCGCTTGGGCGGACCGATGGAGGCCTGCGGCGCCGCGGCGCCTTCGGCCATCGGGCCGCTACTTCGGCGGCCGCGCGCGGATCGCGGCCTCGTTCACCTCGACGCCCCAGCCGGGGCCGGTCGGCAGCACCAGCTCGCCATTCTCGATCACCGGCGGCGGCGTGAACTCGTCGCGCCAGGAGACGCTGTCGATGTCGATCTCCATGACGCGGAAATTCGGGATGCAGGCGCTGAAGGCGGCGCTGATCATGCTGCACAGGTTGCCGTAGAAATTATGCGGCGCGCAATTGACCTCGTAGACGTCGCACATCGCGGCGATCCTCACCGACTCGCCGAGGCCGTTCCAGATGACGTCGACGATGCCGACATCCATGGCGTAGTGCTCGAGGAAGGGGCGGAACTCGCGGCGGCCGTGCAGCGTCTCGCAGGAGGCGATGGGGCAGGGGGCCATGCGCTTGATCGTGGCCAGCGCCGCCGCGTCGTGCTGGTCGATCTCGAGCCAGGTGAGGTCGAATTCCGCAACGGCCTCGGCCACTCGCTGGAAGCCCTCGGTGCGGAAGTGGAAGTTGGTGTCGAGATGGAGGCCCATCTCCGGCCCGACCGCCTCGCGGATGGTCCGCAGGTGATGCTTGAGCTGGGCCAGCGTCCGGTTGTCCCAGTTCAGCTCCGGCCAGCCGGCATGGCGGCCGAAGCCGGGGGAGTACTGGTAGAGCAGCCCGTCCGGACCGGGGATCAGGATGTTGGTCTTGAGGCCGCGGAAGCCCATCGCCTTCACCTCGGCGGCGTGGCGGGCGACCTCGTCGTAATCGGTCAGCGGCGGCACGCCCATATGCTTGGCGTTGCGGACGCGGTAGCTGCCGAAATGCGACCAGTAGACGGGAATGCGCTCCCGGATCGGGCCGCCGAAGAGGGCGGCGACGGAGATCCCCCGCGCACGGGCCGCGATGTCGAGCAGCGCATTCTCGATGGCGGCGATGGCCTGCTGGTTCAGCCCGCCGCGCGACTGGCGGGTCATGACATGGAGCCAGGCCGTCACCTCCTCCCATCGCGTCGGGTCGCGGCCGATGATGAGGGGCGAGAGGCCCTCGATGACGGCGGAGAGGCCGGTGCTGCCGAAGCTCTCATTGTACTCGGACCAGCCGACGAGGCCGTCATCCGTCGTCACCTTGAGGAAGGAGAACAGGCGCCAGCCCGCATCCGCGCGCAGCGTCTCGACCCGGGCGATCTTCATCGCTTCCTCCGCTTCCTCACCCGGCACAAGCGAAGCATGGCAGCGGCGCCTCCACAAGACGGCGGGACGCGGCTAGCCTCCCTGCATCGAGGGAGGATGCGATGAGCAAGCTCACGGGGAAGATCGCCTGGGTGACCGGGGCCGGCAGCGGCATCGGCGAAGCGGTGGCGGAGCGCTTCGCGGCGGAGGGTGCCGCCGTCGTCATCACCGGCCGGCGGAGGGAGAGGCTGGAGGAGGTTGCCGGGCGGATCCGCGCCGCGGGCGGGACGGCGCATGTGCAGCCGGCCGACCTGATGAAATCGGCCGAGGTGCAGCGCGTGGCCGACTGGGTCGGCGCCGAGGTCGGGCGGCTCGACCTGCTGGTGAGCAATGCCGGGCTCAACATCACCGAGCGGGGCTGGGACCGCATCAGCCCCGAGGGGATCGACGAGCTGATCCAGGGCAACCTCGCCTCCGCCTTCTATGTCGCGCGGGCGGTGCTGCCGATCATGCGGAAGCAGGGTGGCGGGGTGATGATCCACACCGCCTCCATGGCCGGGCGGCATGTCGGAGTGATGAGCGGCGGCGGCTACTCGGCGGCGAAGCACGGCGTCGTCGCCATGAGCCACAGCATCAACATGGAGGAATGCGTCAACGGCATCCGCTCCACCGCCTTCTGCCCCGGCGAGGTGAATACCGAGATCCTGAAGAAGCGGCCGAACCCGCTGAGCCAGGAGCAGCTCGACCAGATGCTGCAGCCGGCGGATTGCGCCGAGTTGCTGCTCTATGTGGCAACGCTGCCGCCGCATGTGACGATGAACGAGGTCTGGCTCACCCCGACCCACAACCGCGGCTATGTCGCGGCCCTGGGCCGGAAGCTGTGAGCAAGGTCGGCAAAGGCTGGAGCGGCCGAAGCCGTTGCACCACGCGACCCAGCACCAAGCCGGCCCCGGTCCACGGCTGATCGCGGACCAGGGCTGGGCGGCTACTCCTTCACCGCACCGGTGAGGGAGGAGACGTAGTAGTCGACGAAGAAGGAATAGAAGATGGCGACCGGCAGCGAGCCGAGCAGGCTGCCCGCCATCAGCGCGCCCCATTGGTAGACGTCACCCGAGACCAGCTCGGTCAGGATGGCGACGGGGACGGTCTTGTTCTCGCTGCTCTGGATGAAGGCGAGCGCATAGATGAACTCGTTCCAGGACAGCGTGAAGCTGAAGATGCCGGCCGAGATCAGCCCCGGCACCGCCAGCGGCAGGGTGATCTGGCGGAGGATCTGCAGCCGCGTCGCCCCATCGATGAGGGCGCACTCCTCGAGCTCATAGGGGATCGACTTGAAGTAGCCGATCAGCAGCCAGGTGCAGAAGGGCACGAGGAAGGTCGGGTAGGTGAGGATCAGCGCCAGCGGGCTGTCGAAGAGGCCGAGGCGGAAGACCATCGTCGCCAGCGGGATGAAGAGGATGGAGGGTGGGACGAGATAGGCGAGGTAGATCGCCAGCCCGACATATTGGCTGCCCTTGAAGCGCAGCCGCTGGATCGCATAGGCCGCGAGCGTGGAGGAGAAGAGCGAGAGGAAGGTCGCGCAGACCGCGACCGTCATCGTCGTCACCAGCCAATGCGGATAGGCCGTGTTGAACAGCAGGTGCTTGATGTGGTCCAGCGTCGGCGAGCCGATCCAGAACGGGTTGTAGGTCTTGTAGTCGAAGAGCTCGGCATTCGGCTTGAACGCCGTCACCGTCATCCAATAGAACGGAAACAGCAGGATGATGACGAAGCAGGCGAGCGGCAGGTAGAGCGTCACCATCCGGCGCGCCTTGCTGTCCCAGGCCATCGCCTCCGGCTGGGCGGTGGCGGCGTTGCTCTGCGTGGCCTCGGGCAGTACCGCGGCGTCAGTCATTGCCTTCTCCTTGCTGCCACTTGCGCCGGGCCAGGCCGAAATAGCTGAAGAGCGTTGCGAAGACGAGGAAGGGGATCATCGACACGGCGATCGCCGCGCCCTCGCCGAGCTGCCCGCCGGGAATGCCGCGCTGGAAGGCGAGCGTCGCCAGCAGATGCGTCGAGTTCACCGGCCCGCCGCGGGTGATGGCGTAGACCAGCTGGAAGTCGGTGAAGGTGAAGATGATGCTGAAGGTCATGACGATGGCCAGGATCGGCATCAGCATCGGGAAGGTGATGTAGCGGAAGCGCTGCCATCCGGTGGAGCCGTCGAGCAGCGCTGCCTCGTAGAGTGAGGGCGAGATGGTCTGCAGCCCCGCCAGCAGCGAGATGGCGACGAAGGGGATGCCGCGCCAGATATTCGCCGCGATCAGCGAGAAGCGCGCCGGCCAGGCGCTGCCGAGGAAGTCGATGTAGTGGTCGAGCACGCCGAGCTTGTCGACCAGCAGGAAGGAGATGATCGAGAATTGCGGGTCGTAGATCCACCAGAAGGCGATGGCGGACAGCACCGTTGGCACGATCCAGGGCAGCAGGATGATGGCGCGGAGCAGCGACTTGAAGGGCAGGTGGTTGTTCAGCAGCAGCGCCAGCCAAAGGCCGAGGGCGAACTTACCGATCGTCGCGATGCCGGTATAGAACACGCTGTAGAAGACGGCGTTCCACCACAACGGGTCTTCCAGCAGGTACTGGAAGTTCTCGAGCCCCACCCAGTAGCCGCTGCGGCCGATGGTGGTGTCGGTGAAGGCGAGCCAGATGCCGAGGCCGAGCGGATAGGTGAGGAAGACCAGCAGCAGCCCCGCCGCCGGCAGCAGGCAGGCGAAGGCGAGGAAGGGTTTCCAGTCGAAGAGCCTGACCAGCCAATTCGGCTGCTGGTTCGGCCGGGTCCAGACCTGGGCGGTGGTGGCGGACATGCTTGGCTCCCCGATCGGGGGCGGCGCCGGTATGGCGCCGCCCGCGCGGCTCAGCGGCGGAAGTAGCGACGGGCGCGGCGCTCGGCCTCGCGCGCCGCGGCTTCGGGCGTCGACTGGCCCGAGGCGACGGCGGCGCACATCTGCACCATCACATAGTCGGCGGTCGCGGCGCCCGTCGCTTCCGACAGCGGTCCCTTGTAGCCGTTGTAGAAGGAGCTGCGCATCGTGTCCTTGAACAGCGCGACCTTCGGGTCGCTGGTCCAGACCGCACTCGCATCGTAATTTGCCAGCGGATGCGCCCAATAGCCCAGGTTGGCGTTCAGCCACGGGTCGTACTGGTCCCGCTCCAACATGAATTGCAGGAAGGCCTTGGAGGCGTTCGGGTAGCGGCTGTGCTTGAACAGCATGGCGTTCAGCGTCAGGCCGGACATGGGCGACTCGCTCAGGATGCCCTTCGGCAGCACCTGATGCTCGCTGTCCTCGGCGATCGCGGCGGTGGCCGGGTCGTTTTTCACGCTGAAATAGAGCGAGACGCCGTTCGCCGTCATCCAGCATTCGCTCGCCGCATAGGCGCGGTTGTTGCTGATATCGCCCCAGGAGAGTGTGCCCGGCAGGAAGGTTGGGTACAGCTCCTTCAGGTAGTTCAGCGCGCTGAGTGTCTCCTTGCTGTTGATGGCGACCTTGCCCTCCTCGTCGACGAGGTAGCCGCCATGCGACCAGACCAGCCAGTTGGCGAAGCCGTTGCCGTCGCCCACCGCATTGCCGAGGGCGAAGCCGGCCGGCTTGTTCGCCGCCTTCAGCTTCTTGCAGAGGTCGAGATAGGCGGCGTGGTCGTCCGGCACGCGGTCGAAGCCGGCGGCCGTCACCGCTGACTTGCGGTAGATGGTGGGGCCCGCCGTCGCGCCGAAGGGCAGGCCGATCCAGCTGTTGCTGGCATTCTTCTTGCCGTAGCGCTGCGCCAGCCTCAGCCAGCCGCCATAGCGCTTGCCGAGATAGTCGGCGACGTCGGTCAGCTCGACCAGCTTGTCGACATAGATATGCGGCGCGTCGCCGAAGCCGATGATCATGTCCGGCCCGGCGCCGGTATTGGCCGTCACTGCCGTCTGCTGGGTGATGTCCTCCCAGCCGACGAAGTCGACGCGGACCTGCACGCCGGTCTTCTGGGTGAACTTCGCGGCGTTGGCGCGGAACACCTCCTCATCCGGCTGGACGAAGCGGACGGGGCGCAGCATGCGGAGCGTGGCGCCGCTCTCGATCGGCAGGTTCGGCTCCGGCACCTCGGCGGCCTGGATCTGCGTTTGGGCGGAGGCGCGGAAGGCGGCGAGGGCGGCAGCCGAAAGCCCGAGCTTCAGCGCGGCGCGCCGGTGGATGATGTGCATTCCCTTTGTTTTCCCCGTGGTCTTGTTGGTTATGCGGCAAGCCGCCGGCCGGAGCCGGCTTCGAAAAGGTGCACCAGCCCCATCTCGGGCATGATGCGGATGGTCTCGCCGGGGCGCGCGGTGACGCGCTCGCGGAAGGCGCAGGTGAGCGGCGTCTCGCCGATGCGGGCGATGACCTGCGTCTCGGAGCCGGTCGGCTCCACCAAGACGACGGTGGCCGGGATGCCGTCCTCGCGCAGCTGGATATGCTCGGGGCGGATGCCGTAGATGCCCGCCTCGCCGCGCAGGCTCCCCGGCAGCGGCAGCACGGCGCCGCCCTCGGCCTGGAAGCCGCCTTCGCCGAGGCCGCCCTTCACCAGGTTCATCGCCGGCGAGCCGATGAAGCCGGCGACGAAGAGGTTGGCGGGGCGGTCATAGAGTTCGAGCGGCGGGCCGGCCTGCTCCACATTCCCGCCATTCATGACGACGATCTTGTCGGCCATGGTCATGGCCTCGATCTGGTCGTGGGTGACGTAGACGGTGGTGACGCGCAGCCGCTGGTGCAGCTCCTTGATCTCGGCGCGCATCTGCACGCGCAGCTTGGCGTCGAGGTTGGAGAGCGGCTCGTCGAAGAGGAAGACCTGCGGGTTGCGGACGATGGCGCGGCCCATCGCCACGCGCTGCCGCTGGCCGCCCGAAAGCTGGCGCGGGTAGCGCTGCAGCAGCGCCTCCAGCCCAAGAATCTTCGCCGCCCGGCCGACCTCCTGCTCCATCACCTCCTTCGGCGCCTTGGCCAGCTTCATGGAGAAGGCCATGTTGTCGAAGACGGTCATGTGCGGGTAGAGCGCGTAGTTCTGGAACACCATGGCGATGTCCCGGTCCTTCGGCGGCACGTTGTTCACCACGCGCGGGCCGATGGCGATCTCCCCGCTGGTGATGTTTTCGAGGCCCGCCAGCATGCGCAGCAGGGTCGACTTGCCGCAGCCCGAGGGCCCGACCAGCACCACGAATTCCCCATCCGCGATATCGACGTTGACGCCGTGCAGCACCTGCACGGGGCCGAAGGCTTTCCGGACATTGCGGATCTCGACGGTGGCCATTGGTCCTCCCTGGTGGGCGCGGCGGTTCTTGTTCAGGCAAAGCGGGAGACCTGCGTCTCCTTGGAGGTGATGAACTCCAGCAGCGCGGGGATGCCCTGCTGCGTCTTCTCGATGCCGCGCCGGATGGCGGGCACGATCTCGGCCGGCTCGGTGACGCGCTCGCCGTGCCCGCCGAAGGCACGGGCCATTGCCGCATAGTCGCCGGAGATGTCGGTGCTGCGGTACCGCTCCGTGCTGATCGGCATGACCTTCAGCTCGATCGCCATGGAGAAATTGTTCAGCAGCACGGACATGATGGGGATGCGTTCGCGCACGCAGGTCTCGAAATCCATGCCCGTAAAGCCGATGGCGGCATCGCCCCAGACATTGATGCAGAGCTTCTCCGGCGCCGCCAGCTTCGCCCCCATGGCGAGGCCGAGCCCGTAGCCGAGCTGCGTCGTCTTGCCCCAGCCGAGATAGGAAAGCGGCGTGGTCGAGCGCCAGAAGGGCGAGAGCTGGTCCCGCGGGCTGCCGGCATCATGGGTGATGATGGTGTTGTCGCGGTCGACCGTGTGCTGCAGGTCCCAGAGGACGCGATAGGGGTTCAGCGGTGCTTCGTTATGCATCAGCTTCGGCATCCATTCGGCGAGCCAGGGCTCGCGGACGGACTGGATCTCGGCCGCAACCGGCGCCTGGTCGCGCGGCGCATGGGCGGCGAGTTCGGCGAGCAGCGCATCGAGCGTCAGCGCCGCGTCGCCGATGAGGCCGATCTCCGCCTGCACATCCTTGTTCAGGTGCATCGGGTCCAGCGTCGCATGGATGATGCGCGGGCCGCGCGGGATGCGGACGCCGAAATTGGTCTCGGTGAAGGAGCAGCCGATGCCGAGGATGACATCCGCCTGGTCGAGGAAGTGGCGCACCGGCCGCGGCACGGCGAGGCCGCCGGAGCCGAGGCTCAGCGGGTGGTCCTCGTTGAAGGAGGACTTGCCGCCGAGGCTCGTCGTCACCGGCGCCGCCAGCAGCTCGGCCAGCGCCTGCAGCTGCGGCCAGGCGCGGGCCCAATGCACGCCCGTGCCGGCATAGATCACCGGCCGCTTCGCATCGGCTAGCATGCGTGCGGCGCGCTTCACATCGGCCGGGTCGGGCCCGTAGCGCGTCGCCAGCACCGGCTGGTAGTCGAGGGGCTCCGGCACCTCCTCGTTCCACATGTCGGTCGGGATCTCGACCAGCACCGGCCCGCCGCGGCCGTTGCGCAGCCTGCTGAAGGCGCGGCGGAGGATGTTCGGCACCTCGGCGGCGAGGGTGATCGGCTCGGCGCTCTTGGTGATACCGCGCATCGCGGCGGTCGAGTTGAAATTAGGGTCGACATGGGCGAGGCGCCGCGGATAGCCCATGGGCAGCACCAGGATCGGCACGCTCTCGCCATAGGCCTGGGCGACGCCGCCATAGGCATTCTCGCTGCCCGGCCCGTGCTGCATGCAGAAGGCGCCGAGCTTGCGGCCGGAAGTGACGCGCGAGATGGCATCCGCCATGTGCAGGCCGATCCGCTCCTGCCGGACCATGACGGGGCGGATGTCCCGGGCGGCGGCGTGCTCGATGAGATGGTTCACCGGGTAGCCGGTGAGGATCTCGATCCCCTCGCGCCTCATGATCTCTGCGATCGCGTCGCCGAGCTTCATTGGGTCATCCTCCCCGAGATGGGCGTTCAGCCCTTATGGCGGCGCCGGCATCCGACCCCGCTTTCGTTCTCCGGGCGGCAGCCTAGCCCCCGCCGGGCCGGATGCGCAACCGGGCCTCCGGGGCTTGTGCGGGGTGGTTTCCGCGCCGCGGAATCGCGGCATACTCGGGGGTCACATCCCGTCGAGGAGGACGAGGCATGCCGCAGCCGATCACCGATGCCGAGCTGGAGGCGATGCTCGCACGCGCCGGCATCCCGCTCAGCCCGGAGCAACGGATGGGCATTCTACCGGCGCTGCCGGGGCTGGCGGCCATGCAGGCGCTGATCCGCTCGCCCCTGCCGGAGGCGGAGGCCGAGCCGGCGACGACCTTCGCCGCGGGGACGGGCCGGTGATCCCCAGCATCGCCGAGGCGGCGGCGCTGATCGCCGCGCGCAAACTCTCGCCGGTGGAGCTGGCGGAGGCCTGCCTCGCGCGCGTGGAGCGGCTCGAGGGGCAGCTCCATGCCTTCATCCGGCCGATGCCGGAGGAGGCGCGGGCGGCGGCGCGGGCGGCCGAGGCCCGGATCATGCGCGACGGGCCGCGCGGGCCGCTGGACGGCATCCCCTTCGCGCACAAGGACATCTACGGCACGGCTGGCATCCCGACGACGGCGCATTCGCGGGTGCTGCAGGATCATGTGCCCGGCGCCGATGCGACGACGGTCGCCAAGCTGGCGGCGGCGGGCATCGTCCCCTTCGGCAAGCTGGCGACGCATGAATTCGCCTTCGGCGGCCCCAGCTTCGACCTGCCCTGGCCCCCGGCGCGCAACCCGTGGAACACCGCGCACTTCACCGCCGGCTCCTCGAGCGGCACTGGGGCGGCGGTGGCCGCGGGGATGGTGCTGGGCGGGACGGGGTCGGATACCGGCGGCTCGATCCGCGGGCCGGCGGCGCTCTGCGGCATCACCGGGATCAAGCCAACCTACGGGCTCTGCTCCCGCGCCGGCATCCTGCCGCTGGCGCAGAGCCTCGACCATGCCGGGCCGATGGCCTGGACTGTGGAGGATTGCGCCATCCTGCTCCAGGCCATGGCCGGCCACGACCCGGCCGACCCGGCCAGCGCCGACCGGCCGGTGCCGCACTTCCGTGGCGAGCTCGGCCGCGGCGTGAGGGGGCTGCGCGTCGGCGTCATCCGGCACTTCCACGAGGCGGACCTCCCGGTGAGCCCGGCGACGCTGGCCGGCATCGAGGGCGCGGCCGCCTTCTTCCGCGCCGAGGGGGCGGAGGTGGGGGACGTGACGCTGCCCTCGCTCGCCGAGTTCAATGCCTGCGGCTGGATCATCCTGCTGGCCGAGGCCTTCGCCGTGCACGAGACCTGGATGCGGCGGGACCCGAACCTCTATGGCGAGCTGCTGCGCGACCGCCTGGTGCTGGGCGGGCTGCTCTCGGGCGCCGACTACCTGCAAGCGCAGAAGCGGCGGCGCGCGCTGGTCGCGGCGACCGAGGCGGCCGCGGCAGGGTGCGACCTGCTGCTGACCGCGGCCGCGCAGGGCGAGGCGCCGCGGATCGAGGAGGTGCCGAAATGGGGTTTCCTCGAGCGGCCCAATTTCACCATCCCCTTCAACGTCACCGGCTGGCCCGGCATCGCCGTGCCGGCCGGCTTCGGCGAGGGCGGCCTGCCGGTCGCCCTCCAGCTGGTGGCCAAGCCTTTCGCCGAGCCGCTGCTCTTCCGCGCCGCCCATGCCTATGAGGCGGCCCATGCCTGGCGTGCGACGCGCCCCGCCCTGGCCGCGTGACCCGGACGGAGGGGGAATGGGAGGCCTGGATGGCGGCGGCGCAGGCTGGCGACGCCGCCGCCTATGACCGGCTGCTGCGGGCGGCACTGCCGCTGCTGCGGGCGGTGGCGCGCCGGCGCATCGCCAACCCGGCAGAGGCGGAGGATGCGGTGCAGGACGCGCTGCTCACCATCCACCGGCTCCGCCACGCCTACGAGCCGGCGCGGCCGATCCGGCCCTGGCTGGTCGCCATCTGCGAGCGGCGGGCGATCGACCGGCTGCGCCGGCAGGGGCGCCGCGGCGGGCGCGAGGCGCCGCTCGAGGATTTCGAGGAAACCTTGGCGGCCCCTGCGGCGAACCGTGGGGAGGAACGAGTGGCTTCGACCGAATTGCGGGCCGCGGTCGCCGAGCTGAGCCCGGCGCAGCGGACGGCGCTCCGCCTCGCCAAGCTGGAGGACCTGTCGCTGGCCGAGGCCAGCGCCCGGTCCGGCATGTCCGTCGGCGCACTGAAGGTGGCGACGCATCGGGCGATGAAGGTCCTGCGGCGGCGTCTGGGCGTGGAGGAATAGGTGCGGAGCGAGGAGCTGATCGGCGAGCTGGCGGCCGGGCTGCGGCCGGTGCGGCGGATGGCCTCGCCCGCGCGGCAGGCGGCACTCTGGCTTGGCCTGGCGGCCGGGGCGGTCACGCTTGCTGTGCTGGTGAATGGGCTGCGGCACGACCTGCATGAGCGGATGCTGATGCCGCAGGAGGTCGGGCAATGGCTCGCTTCCGTGCTCGCCGGCATGCTGGCGGCGGTGGCGGCGGCGATGCTGGCCCGGCCGGACCGAAGCTGGCGCTGGGTGCTGCTGCCGGTGCCGGCGCTGCTCGCCTGGCTCGGCAGCCTCGGCTGGGGGTGCCTGGCGGATCTTGAGCGGCTTGGGCCCATGTCCGGGCAGATCGGGACGAGCTGGGGCTGCCTGCGCTTCATCCTGGCGCTCGGGCTACCGCTGGCCGCGGCGCAGTTCTGGCTGCTGCGGCATGCCGGGCCGGTGCGGCCGGTGCCGGTGCTGCTGCTGGGCGGCCTCGCCTCGGCCGCGCTCTGCTCGGCGGGGCTCAGCCTCTTCCACCACCTGGATGCGGCGGTGATGGTGCTGCTCTGGCATGGCGGGGCCATGCTGCTGCTGGTGCTGGCGGGGGCCTTGCTGGGGCGCCCGCTCTTCATACGGCATCAGGCCTAGGGCACGATCCGCGGTCGCAGGATCACGGGTCATGCGTGAGCGTGTTGTCGTGTCGCATGCTTCAGGCTTCCGGCGATGATGCGCAAGAGGAGGTCCGCTGCCGGCAGGACGCTGTCGACCACGCCTTTGAGCCGGACGCCGTCGCCATGGCCGAGCTCGATCACGGCGCGGTCGTCGCCGCCATGGGGGCTGGCATGGCTGGCGATGGCCGCCCTCCGCAGCATCGGCGGCCGTGGGGCCTGGCGGCCATAGGTGCCCGTCCCGACGGGCGAGCGGCCGAGGGCCGAGCGGGCCGGTCCTGGGAGAAGCGGGGGTTTTGCGTCGGCAGGGCCCCGCGGTCCGGCCTCCGGCTTGACGCCCCTCCGCCCTCGGCCATCCAATCCCGCCACGAGCCCGCGACAGGGCCACAGGGGGAAGCACCATGCCGGACCATGCCAGCGCCGCGAACGCCACCGTCGCCCTGCGCCTTGCGGAGGCCTTCGCCCGGCATGGGGTGACTCTGACTTTCGGCCAGAGCCTGCCTTCCGCATTCCACCTGGCCGCGCCGCATGCGGGCATCGACCAGAAGGTCTATCGCCAGGAGAATGCCGGCGGCGCCATGGCGGATGGCTATGCGCGGATCGCCCGCAAGGTCGGCGTCGTCACTGCGCAGAACGGGCCGGCCGCGACCCTGCTGGTGGCGCCGCTGGCTGAGGCGCTGAAGGCCAGCATCCCTATCCTCGCCCTGGTGCAGGAGGTGACGCGGGATGCGACGGACCGCAACGCCTTCCAGGAGCTCGACCACATGAACCTCTTCGCCCCGGTGGCGAAGTGGGTCCGCCGCCTCGACCGGGCGGACCGGCTGGACGACTATGTCGACATGGCCTTCACCGCCGCCTGCTCCGGCCGGCCGGGGCCGGCGGTGCTGCTGGTGCCGGCCGATCTGCTGACCGAGGCGGCGCCGCTCGCCTCGCTGCGCCCGCGCCGCCTCTCGCTCGGCGAGGTGCCGCTCGACCGCAGCCTCGCCGACCCGGCGGCCATCGCTGCGGCGGCGGAGGCGCTGGCGATGGCCCGGCATCCGCTGGTGGTCGCGGGGGGCGGGATGCATCTCTCCGGCGCGGCGGCGGAGCTGGCGGCGCTGCAGGAACGGGCGCACCTGCCGGTCGCCACCACCGTCATGGGCAAGGGCGCGGCGGACGAGACCTATCCGCTGACGCTCGGCATCATCGGCTACGTCATGGGGCAGGGCGCGCGGACGGCGGCGCTCCGCCCGATGGTGGAGCGGGCCGACCTAGTGCTGCTGGTCGGCAGCAGGACGAACCAGAACGGCACGGATAGCTGGACACTCTTCGGCCCGGAGACGCGCTTCATCCACCTCGATGCCGATCCGATGGAGGTCGGGCGCAACTACGAGGCGATGCGGCTGGTGGGCGACGCCAAGCTCACCCTCGCCGCGCTGACCGAGGCGCTGGAGAGGCGCGACCTCTCCGCCCGCGCCGCCGCCCGGCCGGTGATCGAGGCGGAGATCGCCGGGGCGGTCGCGGACTGGCGCCGCACCATCGACGGCGTCATCACGCGCGACGCCGCGCCCTGCCGGCCGGAGCGGCTGATGGCGGAGCTCGACCGGCTGATCGCGCCGGAGGACATCGTCGTCGCCGATGCCTCCTACTCCTCCATCTGGATCGCCAACTACCTGACGGCGCGGCGGCCGGGGCAGCGCTTCCTGACGCCGCGCGGCATCGCCGGCCTGGGCTGGGGGCTGCCGATGGCGATCGGCGCGCAGATCGCGGCGCCCGAGGCGCGCGTCGTCTGCCTCTGCGGCGATGGCGGCTTCGCCCATAGCTGGGCGGAGCTCGAGACGCTGCGGCGGATGGAGCTGCCGATCGTCACCCTGGTGCTGAACAACGGCATCCTCGGCTACCAGAAGCATGCCGAGGAGGTGAAATTCGGCGAGCATACCAAGGCCGTCTTCTTCGCTTCGGTCGACCATGCCGCCATCGCCCGCGCCTGCGGGGTGGAAGGCCGGCAGGTCGCGCGGGGCGGCGAGATCGGCCCGGCGCTGGCTGAGGCGCTGGCGGCGCGGCGGCCGGTGCTGCTCGATGTCCTCACCGACCCGGATGCGAAGCCGCCCATTTCCTTCTATGCCGGCCACTATCCGGAGCCCTTCTGATGCTGGCGCTGCGCAAGGCAGGGGCCGGCTTCGGCCTCGAATTCCAGGAGGTGCCGGAGGCGCCGCCGCCGGGCCCCGGCGAGGTGGTGGTCGAGGTCGAGGCGGCCGGCATCTGCGGCTCCGACGTCCATGCCTATGAGTGGACGGGGGGCTACGAGTTCATGACCCCGCACATGCCGCTCACCCTCGGCCATGAATTCGCGGGGCAGGTGGTGCGGGCCGGCACCGGCTCCGGCTGGGCGGAGGGGGTGCGGGTCGCCGTCATCCCCTTTGTCGCCTGCGGCCATTGCGCCGCTTGCCAGGCGAACGACGCCCGCAACTGCACCCGGCGCGAGGGCATCGGGCTGACGCGCGATGGCGGCTTCGCCCGTACCGTCCGCATCCCCGCCCGGTGCTGCGTCGCGGTGCCCGATGAGGTGGATGCGGAGCTGGCCGCGCTGGCCGAGCCGCTCGGCGTCGGCGCCGAGGCGGTGCTGACCGGCGAAGTCGGGCTCGGCGAGACGGTGCTGGTGCTGGGGCCGGGGACCATCGGCCAGGCGATCGCGCTGATGGCGCGGCGGGCCGGCGCGGCGCGGGTGATCGTCGCCGGACGGGCGGATGGGCCGCGCTTCGCGGTGCTCCATGCGCTCGGCTTCACCGAGACGGTCGATGTAGCGGAGGCGCCGCTGGCGGAGCAGGTGATGGCGCTGACCGGCGGCCGCCCCGTCGATGTGGTACTGGAGGCGACGGGCGTGCCGGCGAGCCTCAACGAGGGGCTGTCGGTGCTGCGGAAAGGGGGCGTGATCGTTGCCGCCGGCATCCATGCCGGGGCGCTGACCCTGCCGCTGACGGAATTCGTCCGCATGCGCCACCAGCTCCGCGCCACCCATGGCGCCGCGCGGCAGACCTGGGACCGGGTGATGGCGCATCTCGCCGCCGAGCCGGAGGCCTTCCGCCCGATGATCACCCATCGCCTCCCGCTGGAGCGCGGGATCGAGGGCTTCGAGCTCGCCCAGCAGCGGGCGGCCAGCAAGGTGATCCTCGCGCCATGAGCAACGGGGACAAGGTGGCGCTGGTCACCGGCGCGGCGCGCGGCATCGGCGCGGCCATCGCCCACAAGCTGGCGGCGCTCGGCCACCCGGTGGTCGTCGCCGATGTGCTGGAGGAGCGGGAGGCGGTGGCCGGGGCCATCGGCGCGGCGGGCGGCCAGGCGCGGGCCATCGCCCTTGACGTGGCGGACGAGGCGGCCGCCGCCGGCCTGCCCGCGGCGCTCGGCGACTGGTGGGAGCGGCTCGGCATCCTCGTCAACAATGCGGGCATCTCGCCCAAGGGGCCAGACGGCCGCGCGCGGCCCATCCGCGAGATGCCGGCCGAGGAGTGGCGGCGGGTGCTGGCCGTGAACCTCACCGGCGCCTTCCTCGTCTCCCAGGCCTGCCTGCCGCCGCTGCGGGCCCGGCGCTGGGGGCGGATCATCATGCTGACCAGTCAGGCGGCGCGGGCCAGGAGCCAGATCGCCGGCGCCCACTACACCGCGGCCAAGTCCGGGCTGATGGGCTTCGCGCGCAGCCTCGCGACCGAGCTGGGCCCGGATGGAATCACGGTGAACAGCATCGCCCCGGGCCGCATCGACACGCCGATGGCCCGCGGCACCACCGATGCCGCGAATGCCGCCTTCGCCGCCAATATCCCGCTCGGTCGACTGGGGACGCCGGAGGATGTGGCGGAAGTGGCGGCTTTCCTCGCCTCCGAGGCGGCCGGCTACCTGACTGGCGCGACCATCGATGTCGGCGGCGGCAGCTACATGCCGTAACCGGCGCCTTCCTTGACACCCCACCCCCCGGCAGGCTTCATCCCCGCCGCCTGATGCCGTATCCCCAGCTTCCGGGGACCCGACCCGCGGGCGAACCCCCTCCTGCACCGATGGGTCAGAGCTTGAGCACCTCCATGGCGAAGAAGAAGAGCGGCGGCTGGCTTGAGAGCATCAAGACCGTCGTCTATGCCGGGCTGATCGCCGTCGGCATCCGTACCGTCGCCTTCGAGCCGTTCAACATTCCCTCCGGCTCCATGATCCCGACGCTGCTGGTGGGCGACTACCTCTTCGTCTCGAAGTATTCCTACGGCTATTCGCGCTATTCGATGCCCTTCGGCCCGAACCTGTTCCAGGGCCGCATCTTCGGCAGCCTGCCGGCGCGGGGCGACGTCGCCGTCTTCAAGCTGCCGCGCGATACCAGCCAGGACTACATCAAGCGCATCATCGGCCTGCCCGGCGACCGCATCCAGGTGAGGGCCGGCCTGCTCTACATCAACGGCACCGCCGTCAAGCGCGAGGCGGTCGGGCCCTATGTGGTCGAGGGCGACGGGCCGCGGATGACGGTGCGCCTCTACCGCGAGACCCTGCCGGGCGCGGCGGGCGGGCCGGAGCGGACGCACCCGATCATCGAGCAGTCGGATGACGGGCCGCTCGACAACACCACCGAGTACCGTGTGCCCGAGGGCCATGTCTTCGCCATGGGCGACAACCGCGACAACAGCCTGGACAGCCGGGTGCAGAATGCGGTCGGCTTCATCCCGGTCGACAACCTGGTCGGCCGCGCGGAATTCATCTTCTTCTCGGTCGACGGCTCCGCCGCCTGGTGGGAGGTTTGGGCATGGCCCTTCGCTATCCGCTGGTCCAGGCTGATCTCCGCGGTCCGCTGATCGCATGACGACGGGGGGGGACCTCACGGCCTTCGCCCTCCGGCTCGGCCATCAATTTGCCCGGCCGGCGCTGCTGACCCAGGCGCTCACCCATCGCTCCGCCGCCGACCCGAAGCGCGCCCAGCTCGACAGCAACGAGCGGTTGGAATTCCTCGGCGACCGGGTACTGGCCCTGCTGATCGCCGAATGGCTCTCCGAGCGCTTCCCCGAGGAGCGCGAGGGCGACCTCGGCAAGCGGCTCGGCGTGCTGGTGGCGCGCGACACGCTGACCCGCATCGCTGAGGGGCTCGGCCTCGCCGGCGTGCTCCGGGTGCCGCAATCGGAGGGGCGGGCCGGCCTGCGCGAGCGGGCCAATGTGCTGGCCGATGCGATGGAGGCGCTGCTCGGCGCGCTCTACCTCGATGGCGGGCTGCCCGTGGCGCGCGCCCTGGTGCGGCGGGAATGGGAGGCGCAGATGGGCGCCGACCCGCGCCCGCCCATGTCGGCCAAGAGCCGGCTGCAGGAATACACGCTCGGGCGGGGGCTCGGCCTGCCGGAATACCGGCTGGTCTCCTCGACCGGCCCGTCGCACCAGCCGATCTTCGTCGTCGCGGTGAGCGCGGCGGGGCGGGAGGCCGAGGGGATGGGGGAGTCGAAGCGCGCGGCGGAGCAGGTGGCGGCCGAGGCCTGGCTCGCCCAATTGGAGCAGGAATGAGCGAGAGCGTGCAGGAGGGGCCCCGCTGCGGCCTGGTGGCCGTGGTCGGCGCGCCGAATGCCGGCAAGTCGACGCTGGTGAATGCGCTGGCCGGGGCCAAGGTCACCATCGTCTCGCCGAAGCCGCAGACCACGCGCTTCCGCATCCGCGCGGTGGTGATGCACCGGGGCGCACAGATCGTCCTGGTCGACACGCCGGGCATCTTCGCCCCGAGGCGGCGGCTGGACCGGGCGATGGTCGCCGCCGCCTGGGGCGGGGCGCAGGATGCCGACCGCACGCTGCTGATCGTCGATGCGCGCGCCGGCCTGACGGATGCCGTCCGCGCCATCGTCGAGCGGCTGGCCAGAGACCGGCGGCCGATTTGGCTGGCCCTCAACAAGGTGGACCTGATCGACCCGCCGCGGCTGTTGCCGCTCGCGCAGGAGCTGAACGCGCTGCTCGCGGTCGAGGAGACCTTCATGATCTCGGCCGAGAAGGCGAGGGGGCTCGACCGCCTGCTCGACCGCCTGGCCGAGGCCATGCCGCCCGGCCCCTACCTCTTCCCGGAGGACGAACTCTCCGACCTGCCCAACCGCATGCTGGTCGCCGAGATCGTCCGCGAGCAGATCCTCCGCCAGACCCATGAGGAGGTGCCGCACCATGCGACGGTCGAGACCGAGAACTGGCAGGAGCGGAAGGATGGCAGCGTCCGGGTTGACTGCACCGTCTATGTCGGCCGAGCGACGCAGAAGGCAATCCTGATCGGCGATGGCGGGGCGCGCATCAAGGCGATCGGCCAGAGCGCGCGGCGCGAGCTGGAGGGGCTGCTGGAGCGGCGGGTCCATCTCTTCCTCAACGTGAAGGACCGGCCGGGCTGGGACGAGGAGCGTGGGCGGCTGCGGGCGCTGGGCCTGGAGGATGATGGCTAGAGCAAACTCCGATCGGATGGAGTCATCCGATCGGAGTAAGTTGCTCGCCAGAACAACAGCCTGGAGCGAGTTCCGTGAGCCGGCGCGAACGGAGCGCGCTCCAGGCTTCGCAAGGCGGCGAAGCATGGCACCGGCGGGGACGGGCAGGGTGTGCCAGCCGCCCTTGGAGAAGACCTGATGTCGCTCGCCGCCACGCCCGCCATCCCGCAGGAGCCGTCCTTCTTCGGCTGGCGCGTGGCCTGGGCGGCCTTCACCGTCGCGGTCTTCGGCTGGGGGATGAGCTTCTACGGGCCGCCGATCTTCCTGCATGCCATCCAGGCAAAGCGGGGCTGGTCGGTGGCGCTGGTCTCGGCCGCCGTGACCAGCCATTTCCTTCTGGGCGCCGTCGTCGTCGCCAACCTGGCCGCGCTGCACGGGCGCTTCGGCATCGTCGCGGTGACGCGGGTGGCGGCGGTGGCGACCGCGCTCGGCTTCCTCGGCTGGGCGCTGGCGGCGGAGCCTTGGCAGCTCTTCGCCGCGACGCTGGTGAGCGGCTTCGGCTGGGCGGCAACCGGCGGCGCCGCGATCAATGCGATGGTCTCGCCCTGGTTCGCGCGGCGGCGCTCGGCCGCGCTGAGCCTGGCCTATAACGGGGCGAGTGTCGGCGGCATCCTGATGTCGCCGCTCTGGGTGGCGCTGATCGCGGCCTTCGGCTTCACGGGCGCCGCGGCGCTGGTGGGCGGGGCGATGGTGCTGGCGCTGTGGTGGCTGTCGGGGCGCTACTTCGCGCCGACGCCGGCCTCGCTCGGCCAGCGCCCGGATGGCGGGGCGGCGGGCCCCGTGGTGCCGGCCGGGCCGGCGATGCTGCCGGGCCAGGCCCTCTGGCGGGACCGGCGCTTCATTACTCTGGCGGTGGCGGCCTCGCTCGTCCTCTTCGCCCAGATCGGGCTGATCGCGCATCTCTTCTCGCTGCTGCTGCCGGCGATGGGGGCGCAGGGGGCGGGCTTCGCGGCCGGGCTGGCGACCGCCTGCGCCATCGCCGGGCGGACGGTGTTCGGCTGGCTGCTGCCGCCGGAGGCGGACCGCCGGCGGGTGGCGGCGGCGAATTCCGCGCTGCAGGTCGTGGGGTCGCTGGCGCTGCTGGCGGCAGGCGGGACGGCGGTGCCGCTGCTGCTGCTGGGAGTCGTGCTGTTCGGGCTCGGGCTCGGCAATGCCGCCTCGCTGCCGCCGCTGATCGCGCAGCAGGATTTCGCGCCCGCCGATACGGCGCGAGCGGTGGCGCTGGTCACGGCCTGCAACCAGGCGGTCTATGCCTTCGCCCCAGCCGCCTTCGGGCTGCTTCGGACGGTGGGGGACTCCTGGCTCTTCATCGCCGCGGCGGTGATCCAGCTCGCCGCGGCCTGGGTGGTGCTGATGGGGCGGCGGGCTAGATGACGCCCGCCTCGCGGAAGGCGGCGATCCGCGCCGGGTCGTAGCCCGCCGCCGCCAGTACCGCCTCGGCATCGGCGCCGAGCGCAGGCGCCGGCCGGTCCAGCCGCGCCGCGCCATGGGCGAGGCGGAAGCCGGTGGTGGCGAAGCGCAGCCGGCCCCAGGGCGTCTCCACCTCCTGCAGGGCGTCGCGGGCGCGGATCTGGCGATGGTCGATCACCTCGTCGACGCGCCAGATGCGGGCGCAGGGGGCGCCGGCCTCGTTCAGCCGCCGCTCCCACTCGGAGGCGTCGGCGGCGGTGAGCGCGCCCTCGATCACCTCCCGCAGCAGGGCGGCGTTCTCGAGGCGGAGGAACCAGTCGGCCAGGCGCGGCTCCTCCAGCGCCTCGGCGCGGCCGATGGCGCGCATGAGCGCCTCGTACTGCCGGTCGGTGTTGACGGCGAGGAGGAGGTGCCCGTCGCGGGCGCGGAAGAGGTTGGCCGTCGCGCGCCGGCTGACCGCCTGGTTGCCCCAGGGCTGCTGCCTGTGGCCGGCGACGGTCCAGTCCGCCACCTGGCCGCCGAGGAAGGCGAGGGTCGATTCCAGCATCGACACATCGACCCGCTGGCCCCAGCCGGTATGCGTCCGCTGGAACAGCGCCGAGGCGACGGCGAAGGCCGCCGTCATGCCGGAGAGCTGGTCGCAGACGGCGAAGCCGGCGCGCAGCGGCTCGCCGCCCGGATGGCCGGTCATCGCCATGATGCCGGACATGGCCTGGATGCGGCCGTCATAGCCCGCCTCCAGCCGGTCGGGCCCGGTCTGGCCGAAGGCGGAGACGCTGCAGAAGATGAGCCGCGGGTTGACCTCCGCCAGCGCCTCGTAGCCGATGCCGAGCCGGTCCATTACGCCGGGGCGGAAATTCTCCATCACCACATCCGCCTCGGCGGCGAGTCGGAGCAGGATCTCCCGCGCCTCCGGCCGCTGCAGGTCGAGGGTGAGGCTGCGCTTGTTGCCGTTCACCGCCTGCCAGGCGGGGGCCATGCCGCGCTCCGCCCAATCGCGGGCGAGCGGGGTGCGGCGCATGTCCTCGCCCTCGCGGCGCTCGACCTTCACCACATCGGCGCCGAGCAGGGCGAGCTGGTAGCTGGCGAAGGGGCCGGCCAAGACCTGCGTGAAGTCGAGGATGCGGACGCCCTCGAAGGGGCGCGCGCTCATGCCGCCTTCTCGCGCAGGTCGCGGGCGATGGCCTTCTGGCGGAGGAACTCCTCCTTACGTCGCGCCAGCTCCTCCGGCCCGATCTGCTCGAGGTTGAGGTAGTCGAGCTTCCACTCCCCCGTCTCGTCCCAGCGCTGCGGCGATTGCAGGGTGGTGCGGGGGGCGATGGCGGTCTCGAGCAGGCGCAGCGCAAGCTCCAGCGTCGCCGCCTGGCTCGCCGGGTCGTGCGGGCGGCCGGCGGCATTGCCGAGCGGGAAGTCGCCGAACAGGAAGCGCGGCACGCCGCAATGTTCGACGATGTCCTTGGCGCAGCCCATCACCACGGTCGGGATGCCGTGCTGCTCCAGGTAGCGCGCCGTCAGGCTGACGGTCTGGTGGCAGACCGGGCAGTTGGGAACGAGCACCGCGACCTCCGCCCCGTCGCGCAGGCAGCGGGCGAGGATCTCAGGGCAATCGGTCTCCACCGTGTGGCGGTGGCTGCGGTTGGTAGGCGCGCCGTGGAAATGCTCGGTCAGCCCGCCGATGCGCCCGGCCGCGGCGGCATCGCGCAGCGCCTGGAGCGGGAACCAGGCGCGCATGTCGGTCGCCGGGCTGTGCTTCCGGTCATAGGCGATGTGCGAGATGCGGAGGTCGTGCTCCTCATCCATCCGGCCGGAATAGGCCTGGTAGAATTTGGCGGAGGAATTGTAGGGCGCGCCGGGGCCCTGGTCGCCCTTGGCCGGGTCGAAGGGGGCGGCGGTGGTGATGAGCGTCACGCGGCTCTCCGTCAGCGGCCTGCGCAGCGGGGAGAAGGGCACCTCGCGGTAATGCGCCCAGCGATAGGGGTCGTAGCCGATCGCCCGGTAATACTCGCGGGTGCGCTGCATATAGGGGACGGGGCTGTCGTAGTCGGGCGCGAAGCCCATCGCCCGGTCGATCTCCGCGGTCATGGTTCGTCTCCTCTTGGAGGGTGAGGCTAAGCCCAGGGCAGCCCGGGTCAAGCGCGGGGCCTCGCCTGGCGCCTGCGTCCCTGGCATGCTGGGTGGAATGTCAGGAGGAAACTGCATGGCTGCGACGGCGGATGGCGTGGACTCGCGCTATGCCTGGATGCGGCTCGGCGTCTCGGTGGCGCTCAGCACGCTGGGCGGGGTCGGGCTCTGGTCGATCGTCGTGGCGTTGCCGGCGGTGCAGGCGGAGTTCGGCACGCTGCGCGCCGACGCCTCGCTGCCCTACACGCTGACGACCATCGGCTTCGCTATTGGCGGGGTGCTGATGGGGCGGGCGGCGGACCGGTTCGGGGTCATGGTGCCGGTGATCTTCGGCACGCTGGCGCTCTCGGCCGGCTACGTGGCGAGCGCCTTCGCCGCCAGCATGGGGCAGTTCGCGGTCATATATGGCCTGTTGATCGGGCTGCTCGGCTCCTGCGCCACCTTCGGGCCGCTGGTGGCCGATACCTCGCTCTGGTTCGCGCGGCGGCGGGGGCTGGCGGTCTCGCTCTGTGCCAGCGGCAACTACTTCGCGGGCGCCTTCTGGCCGCCGGTGCTGCAGCACTTCATCGAGACCGTGGGCTGGCGGCAGGCGCATATCGGCATCGGCATCCTCTGCCTCGTCACCATGCTGCCGCTGGCGCTCGTGCTGCGGCGCCGGCCGCCGGCCCAGGCCGTGCCGGTCGCGGCGCCGGCCGGCACCCGCGGCACCTTCGGCCTGCCGCCGAATGCGCTGCAGGCGCTGCTGATGTTCGCCGGCATCTCCTGCTGCGTGGCGATGGCGATGCCGCAGGTGCATATCGTCGCCTATTGCGTCGATCTTGGCTATGGCGCGGCGCGCGGGGCGGAGATGCTCTCGCTCATGCTCGCCTGCGGCGTGGTCAGCCGCCTCGCCTCCGGCTGGATCCTCGACCGGATCGGCAGCCGGGAGACGCTGCTGCTCGGGGCGACGCTCCAGGCCGTCGCCCTGTCGCTCTTCCTGCCCTTCGACGGGCTGTCCTCGCTCTATGCCATCTCGGCCGTGTTCGGCCTGTTCCAGGGCGGGATCGTGCCGAGCTACGCCATCATCGTGCGGGAGAGCTTCCCGGCGAAGGAGGCCGGGCTGCGGGTCGGGCTGGTGCTGTCCTCGACCCTGGTGGGAATGGCGCTGGGCGGCTGGATGTCGGGGGCGATCTTCGACGCCACGGCTTCCTACCGGATGGCGGTGATCAACGGGCTGGCTTGGAACGCGGTCACCATGGCGATCGCGGCCTGGCTTGTCTGGCGAGGGGGAGCGGAACTCCGGAGGCCGCCGACCCGGCCCATCTGGCAATCTTGATCCCGGCCCGCTCCAAGCCGGGAGGCTGCGGAACAGGCGGAGGCCGGGCCTGGGCGTCAGGCGCGTGGGATGGGAGGGGTGGCGACGACGTCGTCCTCATCATCCTTGGGTGCATAGGGCGACACGTAGCCCACCTGGCTCTGAATCATCACCAACGTACTGCAAACCAAGGCGGCGAGCACCACCAAGTGGGACCATATGCCCGACTGTGGGTCCCTCCAATTCAGTACCCATAGCACTGCCGTGATGACCGCGGAGGCAATGATCCAAAGCCATCTGTTGGCGGCGATATGCGCGCCCGCATAAGCGGCCGATGCCCTATAGGCCTGTACTGGCATTTGCGGGGTTCCTTGTTTCGCGGGCTCGGCGAGCCAGCATGCGGTGGCCGAGGCGAGACCGGGCGGGGTCGTCTTCCTTCGCCACCGCGAAGCTCACCAGAAGAAGCGATGGCGACGGGGCGGAGGCCGGGATCCGACCCTGGCTTGCGCCGGCGTGTTCCTCTCATGCAGCGCGGTCGCGCGGTCCATCCGGTTGGCGGCGGCTGCGGCGAGCTCGCTCCATCGGCGACGGTACCGCAGGACGCGGAGTCTACGCCTGATCAGCCCCAGCATGGGCGCCTTGCAGGCACATCGGCGCAAGGACGGATGGGGGGCGCCTCCGGCGTCATCGGCTTCTGCCCTCGCCGGCCCGGACCAGCGACGCCCGCCGGGCCTGGCGCATGGCTGCGGCCAGCGATGTCGCCCCGAGCACCAGGATCAGCGCAACCAAGCTGAGCGTCATCGTCATCTGAATGCAATGTCCCTTGGAAAGCGCCTCATGAATCAAGCCTGGCCGCGGAACGCATCGCGGCAGCATGGTCCTCGAGGTCACTCGACCAGACCGTGAGCGGCGTCGGACATGGCGAGACCCGCCGCTGGAGCTTGCTGTGCACGGCGGCCTCGATCTGGATGCGGGCCGCCTTAAAGCGTTTCAGCACGTCCTCCGTCTTGAAGCATGGCCCGGGGACCAGCTCGCGCAGGACGAGAGGTGACACGGCGCATAGCACTACCTGCATGTCGTGCTGCACGTCGAAGAGCACGCGCCGGCCGTCCCATCGGGCATCCGGGGCGATCCCGCTCATGTCGCCGTCCGTCATGAGCGCCGGTCCTGGCGCGTCGGCCCGCCATCCGCCGTCTCGCACGACAGGGCGCGACCGACGTCGCCATCGAAACCGGCGTCATGGAGGGCGGTGCTGTCGGCAGCGGCGGCGCTCGGCCCATGGGCGGACATGTCCTCGGACATCGGCATCGGAGCGACGGCCATGCCGGCCCGCTGGTCTGCCGGCATCGAGCGGGCCTCAGGCACACGCTGCCAGAGCTCCGGCGGATGGATCCGGCCAGACCGCCAAAACGTCTCCTTTTCCGGATTGGACGGCTTGGCGAAGATAGCCGCCGACCGTTGTGCGTGAATAAGCATTGAAGGCCTCCGGGATCGGGACGAAGCCTGCGCGCCCACGTCAGGACATGTCCTTCCCGTGCGTTCGGCGGCAGCGTTACTCCGGCGGAAGGGGTGGCCGGGCCATCCTCAGCAGCAGGGCTGAGACCTTCTCGGTGTATGAGATGGTTGTGCTGGCGTCGGAACCATCATCACGGTGGCGGCACCTTGCCGGGATGGCCGCTGCCGGCCGCCGGATCGCCAGGGCCTGCGGCGGTGAGCGCAGGTGGGGTTCCAGGCGTCCCCGGGCCGACCCATATGACCAGCATGATCCCGCTCTCCATCCTCGACCTTTCCCCTATCCCCGAGGGCAGCGAGGCCGGCCAGGCGTTGCGCAACTCGGCCGACCTCGCCCGTCATGCGGAGGCGCTCGGCTACAACCGCTACTGGATGGCCGAGCACCACAACATGCCGGGCATCGCCAGTGCGGCGACGGCGGTGGCGCTGGCGCATGTCGCGGCGGCGACCAGCACCATCCGCATCGGCGCCGGCGGGATCATGCTGCCGAACCACGCGCCGATCATGGTTGCCGAACAGTTCGGCACGCTGGCCGCGCTGCATCCCGGCCGGGTCGATCTCGGCCTCGGCCGGGCGCCGGGCTCCGACCAGCGGGCGGCAATGGCGATCCGGCGGAATCTCGCCGGCGAGGTGGACGACTTCCCGCGCGACGTAATGGAGCTGATGGCCTATTTCGAGCCCGCGCAGCCCGGTCAGGCGCTCCGCGCGGTGCCAGGGGAGGGGCTCGATGTCCCGGTCTGGATTCTCGGTTCCTCGACCTATGGGGCGCAGCTCGCCGCGGCGCTCGGCCTTCCTTACGCCTTCGCCTCGCATTTCGCCCCGGCGCAGATGCGCGAGGCGATGGCGATCTACCGGGAGCGCTTCAAGCCCTCGGCGCGGCTGGCTAGGCCGCATGTGATGCTCGGGGTCAATATCTTCGCGGCGCCGACGGATGCGGAGGCGCGCTTCCTCTTCACCTCGCTGCAGCAAAGCTTCCTCAACCTCCGCCGCGGGCGGCCGGGCAAGCTGCCGCGGCCGGTCGAGGACATGGAGGCCCGGCTCGACCCGCATGGGCGGGCGATGCTGGAGCACGCGCTGGCCTGCTCGATCGTCGGCGGGCCGGAGGCAGTGCGGCAGGGCCTGCGGGACTTCATCGCCGAGACCGGGGCGGATGAGCTGATGGTCACGGCCGCGATCCACGACCATGAGGCGCGGAAGCGGAGCTTCACGATCCTCGCCGGGCTGCACCAGGAGATGGCGGCCGCCGCTTGAGCCCTTGATTCCCGGCCCCGGCTTTTGCATATCGCCCCGCCGGATAGGCATCCCTTCCCGGAGGATCAGGCGTGAGCGAGCCAGGCTTGAGCGAGACTGTCGAGCGGCATGAATTCGGCGCCGAGGTGGGGCGCCTGCTGGATCTGGTTGTCCATGCGCTTTACTCGGACCGCGAGATCTTCCTGCGCGAGCTGGTGGCCAATGCCGCCGATGCGATGGACCGGCGGCGCTTCGAGGCGCTAACCCAGTCGGTCCCCGCCCTGCCCGAGGGCGCCGCCATCCGCATCCTGCCCGACAAGGCAGCCCGGACGCTGACGCTCAGCGACCAGGGCATCGGCATGGCGAAGGAGGAGCTGGCGAAGAATCTCGGCACCATCGCCCGCTCCGGCACCCGGGCCTTCACCCAGTCGCTGGCCGATGCCAAGCCGGGCGAGCGGCCGAGCCTGATCGGGCAGTTCGGCGTCGGCTTCTACTCGGCCTTCATGGTCGCCGAGCGGGTCGAGGTCGTCTCCCGCCGCGCCGGCGCCGAGGAGGCCTGGGCCTGGGCCTCCGCCGGGCAGGGCGACTTCACCCTGGCCCTCGCAAGCCGCGAGGAGCCGGGCACCACCATCACCCTCCACATCAAGCCAGATGCGGAGGAGTTCCTGGAGCCGATCCGCCTCCAGACCATCATCCGGAAGTGGGCGGACCACATTACCCTCCCCATCACCATCGCCCAGGACGGCAAGGATGAGCCGGCCAACGAGGGCACCGCGCTCTGGCGGAAGCCCAAGGCCGAGGTGACCGAGGAGCAGTACGCCGAGTTCTACCGCCACGTCGCCCATGCCTTCGACAAGCCCTGGGCGACGCTGCACTGGCGGGCCGAGGGCACGACGGAATTCGCGGCCCTCCTCTTCATCCCCGGGATGAAGCCATTCATGCCGGTGGAGGGCGAGCGCGAGAGCCGCGTCCGCCTGCATGTCCGCCGCATGTTCATCACCGAGGAGGCAGGGCTGCTGCCGCCCTGGCTGCGCTTCATCCAGGGCGTCGTCGATACCGAGGACCTGCCGCTCAACGTCTCGCGCGAGATGCTGCAATCGACGCCGGCGCTGGCCCGCATCCGCAAGGCCGTCACCGGCCGCGTGCTGTCGGAGCTGAAGGCGAAGGCCAAGGATGCCGAGTCCTATGCCGGCTTCTTCGAGAATTTCGGCCAGGTGCTGAAGGAGGGCGTCTGGGAGGACAGCGAGTACCGGAAGGACCTCGCGCCCCTGCTGCGCTTCCGCTCCTCCGCCGTCGAGGGCTGGACCTCGCTGCCCGACTACGTCTCCCGGATGAAGGAGGGGCAGGAGGCCATCTACATCCTGGTCGGCGACGATGCCGAGGCGCTGGCGAAGTCGAGCCAGCTCGAGGGCTTCCGCGCCCGCGGCGTCGAGGTGCTGCTCCTCTCCGACCAGGTGGATGCCTTCTGGCCGGAGCGGCTCGACCGCTTCGAGGACAAGCCGATCCGCAGCATCACCCAGGGCGCGGTCGACCTCTCCAAGATCGCGGGCGCCGAGGCCGAGGGCGAGGTCGCGGATGTGGCGAGGCTCCTGCCGCTGCTGAAGGCGGCGCTGGAGGGCGAGGTCTCCGAGGTGCGGGCGACGGACCGGCTGGTCGACAGCGCCGTGGTGCTGGCCGCGCCCGAGGGCGGGCCGGACCTGCAGATGCAGCGACTGCTGCGCCGCGCCGGCCGGAGCTTCGGCGCCGGCCTGCCGGTGCTCGAGATCAACGCGCGCCATCCGCTCATCCGCAAGCTCGCCGGGATGGAGGGCGAGCTGAAGTCCGAGGCGGGGACGCTGCTCGACCTCGCCCGGCTGCAGGACGGGGACGTGCCGCGCGACCCGGCCGGCTTCGCCCGGCAGGTGGCGGGGATGCTCGCCGCCGGCCTATGACCGGCGGGTGAGGGAGAGGCACCGCCTTTCCCTCGACATCGCAACGGCCCGGCACCATCTCCCTCGACATGAGCACCGAGTGGCAAGGCCCGGCCATCGTCCTCGGCGCCCGGCCGCATGGCGAATCGGGCGCCGTGGTGACCCTTCTGACGGAGGCGCTGGGCCGGCATGCGGGCCTCGCCAAGGGCGGGGCCTCGCGGGCGCAGTCCTCCCTCTGGCTGCAGGGGAATCTGGTGGAGGCGCGCTGGGTGGCGCGGCTGCCGGACCAATTGGGCGCGCTCTCCGGCGAGTTAGTGCATCCGGCGGCAGCGCTGGCGCTGGAGGACCCGCTCGGCCTCGCCCTGCTCTCGGCGGCCTGCTCGGTCGCCGAGGGGGCGCTGCCGGAGCGGGAGCCGCATCCGCACTGCTTCCAGGGGCTCGTTGCGCTGATCGCCCGGCTGCCGGCGGGGGCGCTGGCGGCGCTGCCCGACTATGTGCAATGGGAGACGGAGCTGCTGACGGAGCTCGGCTACGGGCTCGACCTCGCCCGCTGCGCGGTGACGGGCGGGGCGGAGGACCTCACCTGGGTTTCCCCCCGCAGCGGGCGGGCGGTGAGCGCCGCGGCAGCCGGGCCCTGGGCCGACCGGCTGCTGCCGCTGCCCCGCTTCCTGCTCGGCCAGTCGGGGCCGGTGGGGGCGGCGGAATGCCTGGCGGGGCTGCGGCTGACCGGGCATTTCCTGGCCCGCGACGCCTTCGGCCACCGTCCGGGCGGAATGCCGCCGGCGCGTGGGATGCTGCAGGATCGGGTGGCCTTGGCGGCCGGTCTGGGCTAGACTGCCGGCGAGAACAAAGCACGAAAACGGCGAGACATGCCCGACGACATCAAGACCCTGCCCCCCGGCCCGGATGGCGGCGGCATGCGCGATACCGGCCTCGCCGATGCGCTGTCGGAACGCTACCTGGCCTATGCGCTCTCCACCATCATGTCCCGCTCCCTGCCGGACGTGCGGGACGGGCTGAAGCCGGTCCACCGCCGCCTGCTCTGGGCGATGCACCAGCTGAAGCTCGACCCGGCGGCGGGGTTCAAGAAATGCGCCCGCATCGTCGGCGACGTGATGGGCAAGTACCACCCGCATGGCGACGCCTCGATCTACGAGGCGCTGGTGCGCCAGGCGCAGGACTTCGCCGCGCGCTACCCGCTGGTCGATGGCCAGGGCAATTTCGGCAATATCGACGGCGATAACGCCGCGGCCATGCGCTACACGGAGGCGCGGCTCACCATCGTCGCCGAGGCGCTGCTGCAGGGCATCGACGAGAATGCCGTCGACTTCCGCCAGACCTATGACGGCGAGGAGCAGGAGCCGGTGGTGCTGCCGGCGGCCTTCCCGAACCTGCTGGCCAATGGCGCGACGGGCATCGCCGTCGGCATGGCGACCAGCATCCCGCCGCACAATGCGGGCGAGCTCTGTGGCGCGGCGCTGGAGCTGATCCGCAACCCGCAGGCCGGGACCGACGACCTGCTGCGGCATGTGCAGGGGCCGGACTTCCCGACCGGCGGCGTGCTGGTGGAGAGCGCCGAGGCGCTGCGCGAGGCCTATGAGACCGGCCGCGGCGGCTTCCGCGTGCGGGCGCGGTGGCGGCGCGAGGAGGGCAAGCTTGGCGCCTACCAGATCATCATCGAGGAGATTCCCTACCAGGTCGCCAAGGCGAAGCTGATCGAGCAGATCGCCCAGCTGCTGGAGGAGAAGAAGCTGCCGCTGCTCGGCGACATCCGCGACGAGAGCACGGACAAGGTGCGCATCGTCATCGAGCCGAAGACGCGCAACGTCGATGCGGCGATGCTGATGGAGACGCTGTTCCGCGCGACGCAGCTGGAGAACCGCATCCCGCTCAACCTCAACGTCCTGGATGCGGACCGCACGCCGCGGGTGATGAGCCTGCGCGAGGTGCTGCGCGCCTGGCTCGACCACCGGCATGTGGTGCTGGTCCGGCGGACCGAGCACCGGCTGGCGGCGATCGCGCGGCGGCTCGAGATCCTCGATGGTTACCTCATCGTCTATCTCAACCTCGACGAGGTCATCCGCATCGTCCGCGAGGAGGACAAGCCGAAGGAGGCGCTGATGGCCGCCTTCGGGCTGACCGACATGCAGGCGAATGCCATCCTCGACATGCGGCTGCGCGCGCTGCGCAAGCTCGAGGAGATGGAGATCCGGCGGGAGCACACCAAGCTCACCAAGGAGCAGAAGGCGCTGCAGGGGTTGATGGGTTCCGAGGCGCGGCGCTGGAACGCGATCGCGGCCGAAATCGAGGAGGTGCGCAAGGCCTTCGGCGAGGGCGCGCTCGGGGCGCGGCGGACGGTCTCGGGCGGGGCGCTGCCGGCGGTCACGGTGGATGAGGCGGCCTTCGTCGAGAGGGAGCCGATCACCGTCATCCTCTCCGAGAAGGGCTGGATTCGGGCGCAGAAGGGGCATCTGCCGCCGGAGACCGAGCTGCGCTTCAAGGAGGGCGACGAGCTCTTTCGCATGGTGCATGCGCAGAGCACGGACCGGCTGATCCTCTTCGCCACCAATGGGCGGGCCTACACCCTCAAGGCGGACGCCATCCCGCGCGGGCGGGGGGATGGGCAGCCGGTGCGCCTCATGGTCGAGCTGACCAACGAGGATGCGGTGCTGGAGCTCTTCGTCCCCGCAGACGGCCTGCGTTACCTGGTGGCGAGCCAGGACGGGCGGGGCTTCATCGTCCCCGGCGCCGAGCTGCTGGCGGAGAAGCGCACGGGCAAGCAGGTGCTGGTGCTGGAGCCGGGCCGCGAGGCCGCGGTCTGCGTCCCGGCCGAGGGCGACATGGTCGCCGTCATCGGCGAAAACCGGAAGCTGCTGCTCTTCCCGCTCGACCAGGTGCCGGAGATGGCGCGTGGGCGCGGCGTGCAGCTGCAATCCTACAAGGATGGCGGGCTCGCGGATGCCAAGGTCTTCACCCGGCGCGAGGGGCTGAGCTGGCGGCTCGGCGACCGGGTGCGGGTGGAGCAGGATGTCACGGCCTGGCGCGGCAATCGGGCGGGGGCGGGCAAGCTGCCGCCGAACGGCTTCCCGAAGTCCAATCGCTTCGAATAGGGGCGGGCCTCAGCGGATGCCCCAGGCCTTGTGGGCCTGAATGTTGAGGCGCCAGTCCGGGTGGCGGAGGCAATAGGCCGCCGCCGCCGCGGTGTTCTCGGCGAGGGCGGGCCCGTCCATCGGCGAGAGCCAGCGCTGCCGGGCCGGGAAGGCGCGGAACTCGGCAGGGTCCATGCCGGCCTGGGGATAGACCAGCTTCAGCTCGTCGGCCTCGGCCAGGGCGAGGGGCGCGCCGGCCTTGGGGCTGACGCAGACCCAGTCGATCGGGCCGGGGAGGGGCTGGGTGCCGTTGGTCTCGATGGCGATGGCGAAGCCGGCGGTGCGCAGGGCCGCCAGCAAGGGCGCGTCGACCTGCAGCAGCGGCTCGCCGCCGGTGAGGACGCAGAAGCGGCCGGGGGCGCCGGTTGGCCAGAGGGCTGTGGCCGCGGCGACCAGGCCGGCGCGGTCGTGGCGGGTGCCGCCGCGGAATTCGGTGTCGCAGAAGCGGCAGACGGCATCGGCGCGGTCCTCATCACGGCCGGACCAGAGGTTGCAGCCGGCGAAGCGGATGAAGACGGCGGTGCGGCCGAGATTGGCGCCCTCGCCCTGAGCGGTCAGGAAGATCTCGTGGACGGTGTAGGACACGGCTGGGGTTCCGGTGCGGGCCGTCCCTTCGGGCAGGGGCCGCGCGGTGTCAATGCCCGAGGGGCCTTGAAGGCTTCAAGCCGCCCATGCCCAAGCCGTTGATGGGCAATGGTTCCGGCCTGGGATTTGAAGGATTGAGGGTTTGAAGGGCCCATTTTCCCGCCGGGCGCGGGTAGGCCCTAGGCAATTTTTCCTCTAGCGCGACGGCCGCCCCGAAGCAAGGCCTATGCGACCCGGCGGTCGATCCGGTCGCGCAGGCGGTACCAGCCGCCGATGAAGGGCAGGACCCAATTCGGGTTGCCCGAGTAGAGCGGGCGGGTCGGGAAGGGGAGGCCGTCGAGCGGGAAGGGCTCGTTGGCCGCGCCGGCGAGCTTCAGCGCGACATTGTGGCCGAGCCAGGTCGCCATCGCCACGCCGCTGCCCTGGCAGCCGGCGGCATAGTGGATGCCGCGCTCGACGCCGATATGCGGCAGGCTGTCGAAGGTGAAGGCGACGTTGCCGGTCCAGGCATGGGTGATCTTCACCCCCACCAGCTCGGAGAAGCATTCGGTCATGTAGCCGTGGAGGGCGGGGGCGGTGTCCTCCGCCGTCGCAGCGCGGAAGCTGGCGCGGCCGCCCCAGAGGATGCGCTTGCCGTCCGGCGAGGGGCGGAAATAGTTCAGCACGCGCTTGCTGTCGGAGATCATCCGGCGGCCGGGGAAGAGGCGGTCGATCTCGGCCTCGCCCAGTTCCTCGGTGGCGATGATGTAGCTGTTGAGCGGCACCAGGCGGCGGGCGAGCCAGGGGCTGGCCGTGCCGCGCTTGTCGAGCGAATAGCCGTTGGTGGTGACGAGGACGGCATCGGCGCGGAGCTCGCCGCGGTCGGTGGCGATGCGGAAGCCGCTGCCCTCCTCCCGGATCTTCTGGACGCGGACGCCGTCGACGAGAAGGGCGCCGGCGCGCTCAGCTGCCGCCGCCAGGCCGCGGGCATACTTGCCGGGGTGGAGGCTGCCGGTCGCGGCGGCGAGCATGCCGCCATGATAGTGGTCGCTGCCGAGGGCCTCGCGCTGGCGGGACTTTGGCAGCATGCGGGCGGGGAGGCCGGTGACCTCCTCCAGCAGCTCGGCCTTCCGCGCCATGGCGTCGTAGTGCCGGGGCGACCAGGCGGCGGCGAAGCGGCCGCAGCGGATGTAGTCGCAATCGATGCCCTCGCGGGCGATGGTGTCCTCGATGAAGGGGAGGCTGGCGGCGGCGGCGAGGGCGATGGCGCGGCCGCGCTCCCTGCCATGGGCTGCCTCGAGGGCCGGGCCGACGATCTTCAGCCCACCCGAGACCATCCCGCCGTTGCGCGAGGAGGCGCCCCAGCCGATGCGCTCGGCGTCCAGCACCGTGACGCGCTGGCCCAGGCGGCGGAGGGTCAGGGCTGCCGACAGCCCGGCATAGCCGCCGCCGATGACGGCGATGGCGGCATGGTCGGGCAGCGGGTTGGCGCGCTGGGGCGGCTCGGCGGCCTCCCACCACCATGGCCTCAGCTTGAAGCCGGGGGCGAAGACGGGGTGGGGCATGGCGCGGCTCCCGGGCTGGTGACGGGCGGGCCAGGGTCGGGCCTCGGGCCTGGGGGTGCAAGGGGGATGGCCTGGATTATGCTCGGCCAGCGGCGACTCAGGGGGCGAGGGCGGATGGCGGTGCTGGTGGTGAAGTCGGGGGGCGAGGCCGCCATGGCGGAATGGCGCGAGGGCTTCGCCGCCTGCGCGCCGGGGCTCGACATCCGCTACTGGGAGGAGCCGGGGCTCAGGCCGGAGGAGGTGCGCTACGCCCTGGTCTGGGATCCGGAGCCGGGGCGGCTTGCCGCCATGCCTAACCTGCGCGTGGTCTTCGGCTCCGGGGCGGGGGTAGATGGCATCGTGGCCGACCCGTCCTATCCGCGGCATGTGCCGCTGGTGCGGATGAGCATCCCCGAGGCGACGGAGCGGATGGGGGAGTTCGTCTGCTGGGCTGCGCTCTCGCTGCTGAAGGATGCGCGAAGGATGGCGATCGCCCAGGCGGAGCGGCGCTGGGATGATTTCGAGCCGCCCTACCGGGCGAGCCAGCGGACGGTCGGGATCATGGGGCTCGGCAGCATGGGCAGCCGGGCGGCGCTGATGCTGCGGGGCATCGGCTTCCGCGTCATCGGCTGGTCCAAGGGGCGGAAGGCGCTGCCGGGGGTGGAGAGCCATGCCGGGCCCGGAGAGATGGACGCCTTCCTCGGGGGGAGCGATATCCTCGTCTGCCTGCTGCCGGCGACGGCGGAGACAAGGGGCATCATCAATGCGGAAACCCTCGCGCGGCTGCCGCGCGGGGCGGGCTATGTCGGCGTGGGGCGGGGGATGCAGCAGCGGCTGGAGGACATCGTCGCGGCGCTGGACGGCGGGCAGCTCTCCGGCGCGGTGATCGACGTCTTCGAGCCGGAGCCGCTGCCGGCCGACCATCCGCTCTGGGGCCATCCGCGGGCGACCGTCACCGCGCATGTCGCCAGCCTGCCGAGCCGGGCGGAGCGGGCGGCGGCCGTCGCCCGCGCCATCGCCGGCTTCGAGCGGGGCGAGGGGCTGCCCAACCTGTTCGACCATGAGAAGGGTTATTGAGATGCCGTTGCCGCCGCCGCCCGTCCGGCCCGATCCGGACCATGTGCCCGATGAGCGGGAGCTCCGCGAGGACCTCGCCGCCGCCTACCGGCTGATCGCGCTCTTCGGGATGACGGACTTGGTCTTCACGCATCTCTCGGTGCGGGTGCCCGGGGAGGGGCACCGGTTCCTGGTCAATCCCTATGGGCTGCTCTTCGAGGAGATCACGGCCTCCTCCCTCGTCGTCGTGGATGCCGAAGGGGAGCCGGCGCAGAAGACGGACTGGCCGGTCAACCCGGCGGGCTTCGTCATCCATTCAGCGGTGCATCTCGGCCAGCCGGATGCGCAATGCGTGATGCATACGCATACGCTGGCCGGGATGGCCGTCGCGGCGCAGCAGGGAGGCTTGCTCCCGCTCAACCAGATCAGCATGGAGTTCGATGGCCGCGTCGCCTTCCACGCCTATGAGGGGGTGGCCGCCGACGACAACCTTTCCGAGCGGGAGCGGCTGGTGCGCGACCTCGGCAACAAGCCGTGCATGATCCTCAGGCATCATGGGCTGATGACGGTCGGGCGGACGGTGCGGGAGGCCTTCTACTGGATGTGGTACCTGGAGCAGAGCTGCCGCATCCAGCTCGCGGCGCAGGCTTCCGGCGTGCCCCTGGCGCTGCCCTCGGCGGAGACCGTGGCGCGGACGCGGGCGCAGTTCAGCACGGGGCCGACCAAGGGCTGGCTGCCCTGGCAGGCGCTCAAGCGGAAGCTCGACCGGGAGCAGCCGGATTACAAGGATTGAGCGGGACCATGCGGCATATCCTGATCGCCGATTGCTCGCCCTCGGCCGGGGGCGAGGCCTACCGGGCGCTGGGCGGGCCTTCCAATGTGCAGATGTTCGAGGCGGGGCTCCGGCTGCACGCGCCGGATGTACGGTGCCTCGAATTCAACCTGGCGGATGGCGAGGCGCTGCCGCTCGGCATGACGCCCGGCGATGCGGACGGGGTGGTGCTGACCGGCTCGCCGCTGCATGTGCCGGCGGGCGGGCCGGAGGTGGAGCGGCAGATCGAGTTCGCGCGGGCGCTCTTCGCCACGGACCGGCCGGTCTGGGGGAGCTGCTGGGGCTTGCAGCTAGCCGCGGCGGCGCTCGGCGGGCTGGTGCGGGTCAATCCGCGGGGGCGGGAGATGGGCGTGGCGCGGGGGATCGCGCTGACCGAGGCCGGGCAGCGGCATCCGGTGATGGCCGTGCGGCCGGCGGTGTTCGAGGCGCTGTGCACCCATCTCGATGAGGTGGAGGTGCCGCCGCCGGGGGCGGAGGTGCTCGCCGGCAATGCGATGAGCGCGGTGCAGGGAATGGCGGTGCGGACGCCAGGGGGCGGGAGCTTCCACGGCGTGCAGTACCACCCCGAGATGACCTTCGGCTGCGTCGCGGCGCTGATGCGGACGCAAGCGGCCGCGTTGGCGGCGGATGGGTTCGGCGATGTCGAAACCTATGCCGCCGACCTGCTGGCGCTGGAGGCCGATCCGGGCCGGAAGGATCTCGCCTGGCGCTACGGCATCGGCCCCGAAGTGCTCGACCGCCGCCGCCACACCGCGGAGCTCGGCAACTGGCTCCGCGCCTACGTCCCGCCTCGCCGCTAGCTCCCGGTTTCCAAGGGCCTTTCGGCCTTTGGTGGGAGGAGTTTGAGGAGGGCGACGCCCTCCTCAACGCCTTGCGATAAGAAGTCCCAAGGCAAACCCAACCGCGCCGGCTCCAAGCAGGGCAAGAAGCGGCTCCTCCCGCACGCGGTCGTTGAGGTAGTCGGCCGCCTGCTGGCTCTGGCGGTAGGCCTGGCTGCCGGCCTCGGAGAGGCTGTCGCCGGCCTGGCGGGCGATCTGCCCGGCCTGGGCGCCGTAGTCCTGCGCCATGCCGCGGGCGGTGGAGACGGTGTCGTCGGCGAAGCCCTTGGCCTCGCCGGCCATCTCGCGGGCCTTCTGCATGGTGTCGTCGGAGCCGGCCGGCCGGTGGCCGACCGCCGAGGGGTCAACGCCCTGGGGGCGGCCGCCCGGCATGTTGCCGGACTGCATCGCATCCTTGCTGTGGGCGCCGACGGCGGCGGCGCCGCTGCCTTCCATCCGGTTCTCGCTCATGCCTGTGGTCTCCTCTTCCGTTCCGGCATGAAACGCGGGAAGCGGCGAAGGGTGCCCTGGCGACGGCCTACTTCTTCTCGACGCCCCAGAAGACCGGGATGGTGGTGGGGCGGATGCCCTCGATATTGGCGCGGCGGGCGCTCAGCGTGCGGTACTGGCCGGCATTGATGTAGGGCAGGACCTGGTAGGCGCGGGCATGGACCTGCTCGAGCAGGGCGTGGCGCTTCGTCGCGTCCGGCTCCTCCCACCAAGCGCGGCGGAGGCGCTCCAGCTCCTCGTCGCAGGGCCAGCCGGCGAGGCCGCCCTCGCAGGGGCTCGCCAGATAGAGGTTGGTCAGCGGGTTCTGGGCGTCGAGGACGTTGGCGATGGTGACGAAGAGGTTCCAGCCGCCCTGGTCTGGCGGCTCGCGCCGGTTGCGGCGCTGGGTGAGGGTTGCCCAGTCCATGGCGGGGACGTCCATGTTCAGGCCGGCGCGGCGGAAGGACTCGGCCATGGTCAGCGTCACCGCGTTGTTGGCGGGGCTGTCGGTGGCGTTGAGGAAGATGACCCGGCGGCTGTCATAGCCGGCCTCGCGGAGCAGGGCGCGGGCGCGTTCCGGGTCGGCCTCGCGCAGGCCCTCGGCGCCGGCGGCGCTCTCCAGCGGCGTGCCGCAGAGGAAATAGGCGGGGCAGTAGGGGATTTGTTCGCTGGACCGGATGCCGATCGCCTGCAGGTTCTCCTGCTGGTTGACGAGGTGGAGCAGGGCGCGGCGAGCGCGCGGGTCGTTGAAGGGCGGCTGGGCGTGGTTGAGGCGGAGCCAGACCACCGAGCCGACCGGGTTGAGGGCGAAGAGGCGGATGGCGCGGTTGCGCTCGAGCGTCGGGATGAGGTCGGGCGAGGGGTTCTCGAGGAAGTCGATCTCGCCGGACTGAAGCGCGGCGGCGGCGGTGGCCGGGTCCGGCATGGCGAGCCATTCCAGGCGCTCGACCAGCACGCGCTTGCCGCCAGCGAGGCCGTCGGCCGGCTCGGGCCGCGGGCGATAGGCCGGGTTGCGGCGGTAGACGGCGCGGTTGCCGGCCTGCCACTCGCGCGCCTCGAAGACGAAGGGGCCGGAGCCGGTGGCATCGGTGATCGCCGTGGTAGCGGGTGTCTGCGCCAGACGCTCCGGCATGACGAAGAGGGCGCTGGCGGTGGGCCGGGCGAGGGCCTCCGTCACCAGGGCGAAGGGGCGGGCGAGGGTGAGGGTGAAGCTGCGCTCCTCCGCCACCTCGAGCGAGGCGGTGGCGGCGACGAGCGCGCGGCCGACGACGTCGCGCTGGGCCCAGCGCCTGATGGAGGCGACGGCATCGGCCGCACGGACGGGGCTGCCGTCATGGAAGGCGAGGCCCTCGCGCAGGGTGAAGCGCCAGCGCATGCCGTCGGGCGAGCGGTCGAAGCTCTCGACCATCTGCGGCTGCGGCTCGCCCTTGCTGTCGAGGGCGAAGAGCTGGTCATAGACCATGAAGCCGTGGTTGCGGACGAAGGCGGCGGTCGATTGCACCGGGTCGAGGCTGGCGAGGTCGTTCACCAGGACGACGCGGAGGGTCTGCGCCGTGGCGGGGAGGGCGAGCGAGGCCGAGAGGGCGGCGCCGGCGAGGAGCCGGGTGATGCGGGAGGGGGCGGGCATCGGGTCGTCCTGCTGCGGTGAGGGGCGGCGGCAGTCTTGCGGTGGAATGAAACGCGGGCAAGGGCGGTTGACGCGGCTGCCGGCCCTGGCGGAGCATCGGGGGCCGAGAGGGAGGGAAGCATGTCCGTCACGCTGATCCGCAATGCGGATATCGTCCTGGCCTGGGACGAGGGCCGGAAGCAGCACGTCTACATGCCGAATGCCGACCTCGCCTATGAGGATGGGAAGCTGCTCTTCGTCGGCCGCGACTATGCGGGGCCGGTGCATGAGACCGTCAGCGGCAGCGGCATGATGGTGATGCCGGGGCTGGTCAACATCCACTCCCACCCGTCATCCGAGCCGATGAACAAGGGCTTCACCGATGAGGTGGGGACGCCGGGGCTCTACAACTCCTCGCTCTACGAGTACCTGCCGATCTTCCGGCCGGATTCGGGCGCGGTGCATAGCTGCGTGAAGGTGGCGCTGTCGGAGCTGCTGCTCTCGGGCGTCACCACCGTCGCCGACCTGTCGATGGCGCATCCGGGCTGGCTGGACCTGCTGGCGGAGAGCGGCATGCGGGTCTGCATCGCCCCGATGTTCCGCTCGGCGCGGTGGTTCACAAAGAACGGGCATGTGGTGGAATACGAGTGGGACGCGGTGGCGGGCGAGAAGGCCATGGCGGAGGCCTTCACCCTGGTCGAGCGGGCGGAGCAGCATGAGAGCGGGCGGCTCTTCGGCATGGCGGTGCCGGCGCAGATCGACACCTGCACGCCGGAGCTGCTGAAGGATAGCCATGACGAGGCGAGGCGGCGCGGCATCTCCTGGCAGATCCATGCGGCGCAGTCGGTCTCCGAATTCCACGAGATCACGCGGCGGCACGGCTTCACGCCGATCGGCTGGCTGCATGAGCAGGGGCTGCTCGACGAGCGGGCGATCATCGGGCACGGTATCTTCCTCGACGACCATCCGAGCACGCCCTGGCATACGCGCCGTGACCTCGACATCCTCGCCGAGACGGGGACGACGGTCGCGCATTGCCCGACCGTCTTCGCGCGGCGGGGGATCACGCTGAAGCATCTCGGGCGGTACAAGCGCACGGGCGTAAATATCGGGCTCGGGACCGATACCTATCCGCACAACATGCTGGATGAGATGCGGCTCGCGGCCTATCTGGCGCGGACGCAGGCGACGGACCCGCGCAGCCTGTCGACGACCGAGCTGTTCGAGGCGGCGACGGTCGGCGGGGCGAAGGCGCTGGGGCGGCAGGATATCGGGCGGCTGGCGGCGGGGTGCCGGGCCGACTTCGTGCTGGTCGACATCACCCATCCGCAGATGCGCCCAGCCCGTGACCCGGTGCGGAGCCTGATCTACGCGGCGGGCGACCGGGCTTTGCGCGCCGTCTATGTCGACGGGCGGCAGGTAGTGCGCGACGGCGAGGTGCTGACCATGGACTACCCGGCGGCGGCGGCCGAGCTGCACGAAGCGCAGAAGCGCTGCGAGGCGCAGGTGCCGGAGCGGGACTGGGCGCATCGCCCGGCGGAGAAGATCTCGCCGCCGAGCTTCCTCTGGACCTGAGCCGGCCTACTCGGCGCCGAGCACCTTGACGTAGCTGCCAGGCGCTTCCTCGAGCGCCGGCAGAGCGCCGGCGCCAGGAATACGGGCGGGCACCTGCTCCTTCGCCCCCTTGTCCTGGCCGGTGACCCAGCGGTGCCAGTCCGGCCACCAGGAGCCGGCGAGCTCCGTCGACGTCTCGAACCACTGTTCGGGATCAGGCGGCAGGGCCTCGTTCACCCAGTGGCTGTACTTGCCGCTGCCGGGCGGGTTGACGATGCCGGCGATATGGCCCGAGGCGGCGAGGACGAAGCGGATCGGGCCACTGTAGATTTGCGTCGCGCGGTAGGTGCTCTTCCAGGGCGCGATGTGGTCCTCGCGCGTCGAGATCATGTAGCTCGGCGTCCTGATCTTGCGTAGGTCGATCTTGACGCCGAGCAGCTCGAGCTCCCCTGACTTCACTAGGTCGTTCTGCTGGTACATCCGCCGCAGGTAGAAGCTGTGCATCTTCGCCGGCATGCGGGTGGAATCGTCGTTCCAGTAGAGCAGGTCGAAGGGGAAGGGCTCCTGCCCGAGCAGGTAGTTGTTGACGACGAAGGACCAGATCAGGTCGTTGGCGCGCAGCATGTTGAAGGTCGTCGCCATCTCGCGCCCCTCGAGATAGCCGCGCTGCTGCATCTTCTCCTCGAGACCGCGGAGCTGCTCCTCGTCGATGAAAACGGAGAGCTCGCCGGCCTCCTCGAAATCGGTCATGGTGACGAAGTAGGTCGCGGTCTTGACGCGCGTGTCGCGCTTCGCCGCCATGTGCGCGAGCGTCGTCGCCAGCAGCGTGCCGCCGAGGCAGTAGCCGATGGCGTTGACCTGCCGCTCGCCGGTCGCCTGCTCGATGGCGTCGAGCGCGGCATAGACGCCCTCGCGCATGTAGTCGTCGAAGCCCTTCTCGGCCAGGTGCTCGTCCGGGTTCACCCAGGAGACGACGAAGACGGTGTGGCCTTGGTCCACCGCCCATTTGACAAAGGAGTTCTTCGGCCGCAGGTCGAGGATGTAGAACTTGTTGATCCAGGGCGGAAAGATGACGAGGGGGCGCTTGAGAACCGTCTCCGTCGCCGGCGCATACTGGATCAGCTGCATCAGGTCGTTTTGGTAGACGACCTTGCCGGGCGTCACCGCGATGTTCTCGCCGACGCGGAACTTGGTGTCGTCCGTCATGCGGATGCGGAGCTTGCCGCGGCCGCGCTCGAGATCGGCGAGGAGATGGGAGAGGCCCTTCAGCAGGTTCTCGCCGCCGGTCTCGGCGGTCTTGCGCAGCACCTCCGGGTTGGTGAGGAGGAAGTTGGAGGGGCTCATCGCGTCGACGAATTGCCGCGTGTAGAAGTCGACCTTCTGCGCGGCCTTGGCATCCAGCCCCTCCACGCTGCCGACCACGGTTTGGAAGTAGCGGGCGCTGAGAAGGTAGCTCTGCTTGATGAAGTCGAAGACCTCGTTCTCGCGCCAGGCCTCGTCCTTGAAGCGGCGGTCCTTCGGGTCCTCGGCGATGACGGGGGCGGTCTGCTCGCCCATCATGCGGCGCGCGGTGTTCTGCCAGAGGGTCAGGTAGTCCTGCCAGAAGCCGAGCTGCGCCTGCACGAGGCTGGCCGGATTGGCCATCAGCCGCGTCGTCATCTCGAGAAAGGCGCCGCCGATGTTGAGCGGGTCCGGCACCGCGCCGCCATCCTGCTGGCGCTTGAGGAAGTCGGCGACGATCCGCTGGCCGCGCTCGGCGACCTCGGACATGGTGCGGGTGACCAGCGCCGGGTCGGGCAGCCGGAACTGGTTGCTTTCGGTGATTTTCTCGTCGGCCATGGCGCATCCTAGCTCCTGGGGCCTGACCCTCCAACCCCGGGGCCGGCCGCGGGTTGCTTCCCTGTCGACCGGTTCCGCGCTAGTGCTGCGCGCAAGGAGGCCGGATGATGCGGAGCGTGCAGGCGGGGGTGCTGCTGGTCCTTGCGGCGCTTGGCGGGTGCTCCGTGCCGAAGGATGTCAACCCGGTCGAGATCTATCGCAGGATCTCGGGCGAGGCGGATGCCGGCCGGCCGCCGCCGCCGGGGATGGACCGGCCGCGGCCGAACCTCGCCAGCGTGCCGCCGCGGCCGGAGCGGCCGCCGCCCGAGGTGCGGGATGCGATCTCCGCCGCGCTGGCCGCCGACCGGGAGCGGTCGCGCGAGGCGCTGGCGCCGCGGGCCGAGCCGGCGCGGTTCCCGGCGGCTTCGCCGGGCGATCCGGCGATCCCGGCCGCGCCGCCGCCGCGGCCCTCCCTTGCCGGCGCGCCGGCCGTGCCCTGGAGCGAGGCCCCGCCGCGCCGGGGCGGGGCCGCGGCCCCGGCCGAGCCCGAGGCGCCGCCTGCCATGCCCGACCTCGCCCCGGCGCCGCCGCCGCCCGACCTGCTCGGGGCGCCGCCCCCGCCGCCGCGGCTCTGATCCGCGTCGGGAGCCTCGCGGGCGCCGGCGCAACCGGCTATAGGGGCGGACCGGGCCGCTGCAAGGCCCGGCGCAACCCCGATCGGACCATGTCGATGACGGACGAATTCCACCGCATCCGCCGCCTGCCGCCCTATGTCTTCGCGGAAGTGAACGCCGCCAAGGCCCGGGCCCGCGCAGCCGCGGAGGACATCGTGGATCTCGGCATGGGCAACCCGGACAGCCCGACGCCGCCGCATATCGTCGCCAAGCTGGTCGAGGCGGTGCAGGACCCGCGGACGCATCGCTACTCCATGTCGAAGGGCATCCCCGGGCTGCGCAAGGCACTGGCGGGCTACTACAAGCGGCGCTTCGGCGTGACGCTCGACCCGGAGCGGGAAGTCGTTGCGACGCTCGGCAGCAAGGAGGGGCTGGCCAACCTGGCGCAGGCCATCTCCTCGCCGGGCGACACCATCCTGGTGCCGAACCCGTCCTACCCGATCCACCAATTCGGCTTCATCATCGCCGGCGCCTCCGTCCGCAGCCTGCCCTGCACGCCGGATGACGAGATGCTGGCGGCGATCGACCGCGCGGTGCGCCATTCGGTGCCGAAGCCGACGGCCGTGATCGTCAATTTCCCGTCCAACCCGACGGCGCATCTGGCGAGCATTGAATTCTACCGCGACCTCGTCGCGCTTTGCCGGCGGCACGAACTCTTCATCCTCTCCGACCTCGCTTATGCCGAACTCTATTTCGGCGAGACGCCGCCGCCTTCCGTGCTGGAGGTGGAGGGGGCGAAGGAGGTGACGGTGGAGTTCACCTCGCTCTCCAAAACCTACAACATGCCGGGCTGGCGGATGGGCTTCGCCGCCGGCAACGAGCGGCTGATCGGCGCGCTGACGCGGGTGAAGTCCTATCTCGACTACGGCGCCTTCGCGCCGATCCAGATCGCGGCGACGGCGGCGCTGAACGGGCCGCAGGACACGGTCGCCGAGATGCGGCGGCTCTACCGCGAGCGGCGCGACCTGCTGGTCAAGGGCCTGCGCCAGGCGGGGTGGGAGGCGCCCTCGCCGGAGGGCTCGATGTTCCTCTGGGCGCCGATCCCAGAAAAATTCCGCCACCTTGGCAGCGTCGAGTTCTCGAAGCTGCTGCTGGCGCGGGCCAAGGTCGCGGTCGCGCCGGGCCTCGGCTTCGGCGAGCATGGCGACGGGCATGTGCGCATCGCCCTCGTCGAGAACAACCAGCGCATCCGCCAGGCGCTGCGCGGCATCCGGGGCTTCCTCCAGGGCGACAATCTGGGGCCGGTGGCGGCGGAGAAGGAGCAGGTCTCGGCATGAGCAAGCCTCTCTCGATCGGCATCGCCGGGCTCGGGACGGTCGGCGCAGGCGTGCTTCGGCTGCTCGCGGAGAATGGCGACATCGTTGCGGCGCGGGCGGGGCGGCCGGTCACGGTCGGCGCCGTCTCCGCGCGGACGCGGGGGCGGGACCGGGGCGTGCCGGTCGAGGGCCTGCGCTGGCATGACGACCCGGTGGCGCTCGCCGCCGATCCGGGCGTCGATGTCGTCGTCGAGCTGATCGGCGGCAGCGACGGGCCGGCCCGCGCCCTGGTCGAGGCGGCGATCGCCGCCGGCAAGCCGGTCGTCACCGCCAACAAGGCGCTGCTCGCGGTGCATGGCGCGGCGATCGCGGAGCTGGCGGAGGCGCGGGGCGCCGCACTCGCCTTCGAGGCGGCGGTCGCGGGCGGCATCCCGGCGATCAAGGGGCTGCGCGAAGGGCTCGCGGCCAACCGGCTGCGCCGCGTCGCCGGCATCCTCAACGGCACCTGCAACTACATCCTCACCACCATGCGCGAGCAGGGGCGGGAGTTCGGCGATGTGCTCGCCGAGGCGCAGGCGCTCGGCTATGCCGAGGCCGACCCGTCCTTCGACATCGACGGGGTGGATGCGGCGCACAAGCTGGCGATCCTGGCGGCGCTCGCCTTCGGGCGGCCGGTGGATTTCGGCGCGGTGCATGTCGAGGGCATCCGTGAGGTGACGGCGCTCGACATCGCGCTGGCCGGCGAGCTCGGCTACCGGATCAAGCTGCTCGGCATCGCCGCACGCGACGAGGCGGGAATTTCGGCACGGGTGCATCCCTGCATGGTGCCGGTGGCCGCACCCATCGCGCGGGTCGATGGCGTGTTCAACGCCGTCGTCGCCGAGGGGGATTTCGTCGGGCGGGTGATGCTCGAGGGGCGCGGGGCGGGGGCGGGGCCGACGGCGAGCGCCGTGGTCGCCGACCTCATCGACATCGCGCGCGGGCGGCACACGCCGGTCTGGGGCGGGGCGCTCGATGCGGCGCCCGCGCTGCCGATGGAGCGGCATCGCGGCGCCTATTACCTGCGGCTGATGGTGCTCGACCGGCCGGGCGTGATCGCGGATGTGACTGGCATCCTGCGCGATCAGGCGATCAGTCTGGAGTCCATGCTGCAGCGCGGGCGGGCGCCGGGCGAGGCGGTGCCGGTCGTGCTCACTACGCATGATTGCGAGGAGGCGGCGATGCGTGCGGCGCTGGCCCGGATCGCCGCGCTGGATGCGGTGCTGGAGAAGCCGGCGCTCATCCGCATCGAAGCACTGTAGAAGACAAGGGAGAAGAGCATGTCTGCGGCCACACTCGGCAAGGTCGTCGACCGCAACCTGGCGCTGGAGCTGGTGCGGGTGACGGAAGCGGGCGCCATCGCCGCCTCCCAGTGGATCGGGCGGGGCGACAAGAATGCCGCGGACGGCGCCGCTGTGGATGCGATGCGCCGGGCCTTCGACACCGTCGCCATCACCGGCACCGTGGTCATCGGCGAGGGCGAGATGGACGAGGCGCCGATGCTCTATATCGGCGAGAAGATCGGCCTGGGCGGGCCGGAGGTCGACATCGCCGTCGATCCGCTGGAGGGCACCTCGATCACGGCGAAGGGCGGGCCGAACGCCATCGCCACGCTGGCGCTTGCCGAGAAGAACGGCTTCCTCCACGCGCCCGACATCTACATGGACAAGATCGCGATCGGGCCGGGCCTTCCGGAGGGGCTGGTCGATCTCGACGCCTCGCCCGAGGAGAACCTGCGGGCGCTGGCCAAGGCCAAGAAGTGCGAGGTCGGTGACCTCATGGTCTGCACGCTCGACCGCGACCGGCACAAGGCGATGATCAAGGCATGCCGCGCGGCGGGGGCGCGGATCACGCTGCTCGGCGACGGCGATGTCTCGGGCGTCATCGCGGTCAGCCAGCCGGAGACGGGCATCGACATCTATATGGGCTCGGGCGGCGCGCCGGAGGGCGTGCTGGCGGCCGCGGCGCTGCGCTGCATCGGCGGGCAGCTGCAGGGGCGGCTGCTCTTCGAGAATGACGAGCAGGTGCAGCGCGCCCGCGGCATGGGCGTCACCGACCCCAACCGCAAGTACCGCGTGGATGAGATGGCGCAGGGCGATGTGATGTTCGCCGCGACCGGCGTCACCACCGGGCCGATGCTGCGCGGCGTGCGGCGGACGGCGCATGGCGCCATCACCCATTCCATGGTCATGCGCAGCAAGTCGGGCACGGTGCGCTATGTCGAGGGCCACCACAATTACGAGCGGAAGCCGCTGCCCTTCTTCAGCTGAGGTGATGTTGGAGCCTGTCCTTGGTATCGGCCGCAGCCTCACCGGGCGGCGCTGGGTCTGGCGCGAGGCGGAGGAGCGGCTCGGCCTCGCCATCGCGCAGCGGGCCGGGCTGCCGGAGCTCGTCGGGCGGCTGCTGGCGGCGCGGGGCGTGCAGCTCGAGGAGGTCGGCGATTTCCTCGAGCCGACGCTCAGGGCGATGCTGCCGGACCCCTCGCGGCTGATCGACATGGATGCGGCGGCCGAGCGCCTGGCCTGGGCGGTGCGCAGCGGCGAGACGGTCGCCGTCTTCGGCGACTACGATGTCGACGGGGCCTGCTCCGGCGCGCTGATGGTGCGCGCGCTGCGGCGGCTCGGCTGCACCGTCTCGCATTATGTGCCGGACCGGCTGAAGGAGGGCTACGGGCCCAATCCTGCGGCGATCCGGGCACTGTGCGAGCGCGGGGCGACGCTCATCGTCTGCGTCGATTGCGGCATCGCGGCGCATGAGGCACTGGCGGCGGCCGAGGGGCGGGCGGATGTGGTGGTGCTCGACCACCACAAGTCGGAGGGGCCGGTGCCCCGCGTGGCGGCCGCGGTCAATCCCAACCGGCTAGACTGCAGCTCGGGGCTCAGGAACCTGTGCGCGGCGGCGGTGGCCTTCCTCGCCGTCGTCGCGCTGCACCGCGTGCTGCGCAAGGCAGGGCATTTCACCAAGGTCGAGGAGCCCTCGCCGATCGAGCTGCTCGACCTGGTGGCGCTGGCGACGGTCTGCGACGTGATGCCGCTCACCGGCGTCAATCGCGCGCTGGTGGCGCAGGGGCTGAAGGTGATGGCGCGGCGCGGGCGGGCGGGCGTTGCCGCGCTGCTCGATGTCGGGCTGGTGCGGGACCTGCCGACGGCGCATTCGCTCGGCTTCGTGCTCGGGCCGCGGATCAATGCCGCCGGGCGGGTGGATGAGCCGGATCTCGGGATGCGGCTGCTGCTCTGCGACGACCCGATCGAGGCGCGGGCGATGGCGGAGCGGCTGGATGTCGTCAACCGGCGGCGGCAGGAAGTGGAGGCCGAGGTGCTCGGCGCCGCCTTCGCCGCGGCCGAGGCGCAGTACAAGGCAGGGCATCCCGTGCTGCTGGTCTGCGGCGACGGCTGGCATCCGGGCGTCGTCGGCATCGTGGCCGGGCGGGTGAAGGAGAAGTTCAACCGGCCTGCCTGCGTCGCGGGGCTGGCGGGCGGTATGGCGAAGGGATCCGGGCGGTCGGTGCCTGGGGTGGATCTCGGCGCGGCGGTGATCGCGGCGCGGCAGGCCGGACTACTCGAGACCGGCGGCGGGCATGCCATGGCGGCCGGGTTCAGCCTCCTCGAGGCGCGCAGGGAGGCTTTCCATGCCTTCCTCAATGAGCGGCTGGCGGTGGCGAAGGGGCTGCCTGGGGCGGCGGACCTCGTTGTCGAGGGGAGCGTCGCGGTGCCGGCGGCGACCACGGACCTCGCCTGCCAGGTGGAGCGGCTGGCGCCCTTCGGGGCGGGGAACGAGGAGCCGGTTTTCGTCCTGCCGCGGGCGCGGGTGGTCCGCGCCGACCGCGTGGGCAAGGAGGGGAACACCATCCGCGCCTTCCTCGAAGGCGAGGCGGGCGGGCGGCTGAAGGCCATCTGCTTCCGTGCGAAGGAAGGGCCGCTGGCCGAGGCGTTGCTGGCGCGGCAGGCCGGGCCGCTGCATCTCTGCGGCCAGATCAGGGCCGAGCGCTGGAACGATGCGGTCAGCGCCTGCCTGCATGTCGTGGATGCGGCGCCGGTGCAGCCGGGCTGACATCGGCCCGAGGCAGCCTTCGGCCGGGTGGCACGTTGTCCCGGCCATGGAGGCCGGGACCATGGGCATGCGCCGCTTGCTGTTCGCCGTGATGCTGGGGCTTGGGCTGTCATGCGGGGCCGGAGCGGCCCCTGCGGCGCCGGGGCTCTCGGTGGCCGGGACCGGGCTGCTCATGCCGGCGCAGTACCGCCGGCACTATGCGCCGCCGCGGCGCTACGGCCGCCGTCATTACGCCCCGCCGCCGCGCCGCTACTACCGGCCCTACCCGCCGCCGCGGGCGCGCTATGCCCCGCGGCCGCGGCGCTACTACCGCTGAGCCTCGGCCAGGCCGGCAGGCAGGTCGTCTGCCCGCCACCGGATGCGGAAACCCTCGCCCAGGCCAGCCATCGCATCCCTCAGGTCCGGTGTGGGACGGGATAGCCAGAGGTGCAACCGGAAGGCGTTCTACGGGCGCGCGAGTTGGCGCCTCAGTTGCGGCGCATGGCCGCCCAGGCCTCGGCGATGCGGGCGATGGGATCCTCAGGCGCCGCAGGCGCTGCCTGGCCGGAGGCGCCGCCCGGGACATCGCCCCAGCGCCGCACCGGGCCGCTGTCCAGATGCACGAAGTTGCGGCTGTTGTAGACGCCGACGCCGCCGCGGCGCATCTCCAGCGCCACATTGGCGAACCCTGGCATCTGGGCGGCAGGCAGGCAGACATCGAGGGCCCGGGCGACGAGGTGCTGGCTGTTGCCGGCGCCGCAGACCAAGCTGTTGGTCTCGGGCGTCCGGAAGCCGGAGACGACCAGGAACTCGCCGCGCCAGCGGGTTCGCTGGCCGGCCTCCCAGAGGATGTCGATGGCGGTCGGGTCGAAGGCGTGGACGGTGCCGCTGCGGCTGTCGGCCAGGACGGCGGAGATGTCGGCAAGCGCCGCGGGATCGACGCCGCGGCCGTCATGGTAGACGCCGCTGAAGCGGGCGCCGGTCGCGGCGTGGCGAAGGGTGAGGCGTCTCAGGCCCGGGGCCGTCCGCTGGGTGGCGAGGGCAGGCGAGGCGAAGGCGGCCGGCGCGAGGGCGCCGAGCATGAGGGTTCGGCGGTGCATGGCGACCTGCCTAGCGGCGTGGCCCGGACGGCGAAACCCGTGCTCGCGCGATCGCGTCCATGCTCCCGCAAGCGCGATCCGAAATTCAACTTGTGCCATAGAGCATCTGGAAGCCTTGCACGCTGGAGGCGTCAGCGGGGCAGGCAACCGAGCGCGGCGCCCACCGATGCCGGGACTCGGGGCCTTGCCAGGGCGAGGAGGTCGCGGATGGCGGACGGGGGTTTCGCGGGGCCGGCTCCGGCCCGGGCCCGTCGCCCCGTCGGGGCCGCGAGGCTGGACGTTGCCGGCAAGGCAGTGTAGTGGAGCCGCCCGCAGGCCCGCCAGGGCCCCGCCGAGGCCTGTCCCCATCGTCTAGAGGCCTAGGACACCAGCCTTTCACGTTGGTAACACGGGTTCGAATCCCGTTGGGGACGCCAGGCAGGTTTCAGTCAATAAAATCAGTTACTTAGCGTAAGCGCGCCGCGGCAATTGTAGCGGCTCATTGTAGCAGCTGCCTTGCTTTTTGACGTTCTCAAGCCACTCCGTAATAGGCCCAGAGCCGCCTCAACAAGGCGAAGATAAACGGCCCAGCGGCGACCAGGGCGAGAAAGCCTACTGCACTTCCTATTGCGGCGAAGATCAGCATGCGTCCTTCTCGGCGAATCTCTCTGTCGAGAGCCGCCTTGTCAGCCGCCCTTCGCTCCTCAAACGACATCGACTCCGACATCGGCAAACCCTCCGTCAGCACCGGACGCCTGCAGCGGTCCAGACAAGGCATACTTGCGGTCGGGCCAGTCGAGCCGCAACAGGGGCATAAATTATCGGCTAAATACGATGTTATAATATAACAAATACGCAGGGCTTTGGTGTGTCGGCTTTTTGCTTTGTCCTTGATCCACCGAAGGCTTTGCAACCGCGAGTCTACGGTCATGCCCAAGCACGTTCCGAAAGAAATCTCGGGTGCGGATACCTGCCTTGGCAACCACTCTGGCCGGGCCATCGGGCCGAACGTAACCCATTCGGCGTCGATCTTCGGCTGCGCACGTTCTTGATTCGTTCTGTCGGCCACGGCATCCTGCCGGCATGGCCGATGCTCCGGATCACGCTCCATTGGACTTCCCGCCCAACTGGCTAAATCCCGGCACCCTACGCGCCAGGGAACTGGCCAAAGCGTGTGCTCTTGCCTCCGGGCAAGATGCCGCTGGCGCCGCGGAGGCGGCCTACCTCGCTGCCCGAGCGCACCACCCCGCCCTGCCAGCCTGCATGTTGTTTGAGGCCGCCATGATCGTCGTCAGTTGTTTCCAAGCGCCGCGACGCTGATGGGCCACAACCTCTCTGACTTCAAACGTCGACGGTTGATGCTCGCAGCTCCGCTGGCCGACTGGTCCGGATGGTCGCTGCTGATTGACTGTGGCGGCCCGCGTTGCCCCCGTCGCCGGATTTTCGAGGTGGCCGAGCTTGCCCAAGCGCATCCCGCCCTGCCGCTGCATGAGTACCTCAACCGCATGCGGTGCAGTTCTTGCGCAGGGGAGGTCCGCAACGCGGTGATGCTGCGGCTCCGGACGGAGCAGAGGGTTGTTGTGCGGGGAGAACGCGGGTGAGCCAGTGGCCGAGCATGGGCGTTGGCAGTGATCCCGCGCTGGCCCTCACGCGGGTTGGTCACCTAGCCCGCGGCTGTTGCACGCTGGAGATTTGGTGCCGCAGTTGCGACCACCGACGCTGGATGTCAGCGCAAGCTTTGGCCCGGAAATACGGTCATTTGTCGGTGTGGGAGATGACCGCACGGATGCGTTGCGGACAGTGCGGCTGCCGAGGCGCGCCGATCCGGGTAACGGCTTGGCCGCCGAATGGTGCGCCGGCAGAGAAGGACAGGGTTAAGCCATTCCAAGGTAGCCTGCTTGGCTAAAGGGATAGCCCGCATGCAAGTTGTAACTGCCGCAGCATTCGGCTTGGCGCTGGCAGCCTCACCAGCCTCGGCCGAGCGCATCGCCCGGGTGGTTGACGGCGACACCGTCGTGACGGCCGGCGGCGAGAAGGTGCGCCTGATGCACTTCGACGCACCGGAGACGCACGGTAAATGCCCGCGCGAGCGCCAGCTTGCTGAGCAGGCGACAAAGCTGCTGCGGCATCTTGCCGATGGTGGTCTGCGCCTGGACCGTCATGGCCGCGACCGGTACGGACGCACCCTTGCGGCGGCCCGCACCCCGACAGGCGGAGACGTGGCCGCGACGATGATAAGGGCGGGCCTGGCGCATCCCTATGAGGGGCGCGGGCCACGTGGCGGATGGTGCGTGCCCGGACGCTAGGCTGCCTGCTCACGCGATAGCGCCGCACTACAGACCCACCACCGCCAAGGCGACGCATCGCCACCGGGGTCGACATAGCGAGCGCCGCATTTCGAGCCAACGATCACCAGTTTGGGCCCGGGGTCCGGCTGGCACATCTCTTCACCCCGCCTTGCCCACCAGCCGCATGTAATTCGGCAACCGCCCCTCATCTAGCCACAGATCAACCAGCGGCGTGATAGTGCCGACTACGCCGAAGCTGCGCCCGTCCAATGGGTGACTAGCCATTCGCAGGAGGCAGACATGACCGCCCTTCAAGCAGTCGATCCCCGCGTTTCGGTACGTGTAAGAAGGGCCGCCGAGCGGCCCGTGCGCAGCGGTTTGCTCCGGTCCGGGGCGAGAGGCGGCTTGGGGCGGTTCATCGACAAATAGGCTCATGCCCCCGGCCTAGAGCAGAACGCCTACCGGTTGATTGCGGCGGAGCTTGCGAAGTGCTTCAGCTCGCTGGCACGGCTTGCAGCAACCGGTAGACGCTCGCCCGGCCTATTCCAAGGCGGGCCGCAATCTCCGCCGGCTTCACACCTTGGGCCCGAAGGTTTCGAACGTCGGCCGCCTGCCGCTGCGCAGTGGGAACCCGCCCCTTATACTTCCCTTCGGCCTTCGCCTTGGCGATGCCTTCCCTTTGACGCTCCAACATTAAGGCTCGTTCAAACTCCGCCACGGCGCCGAGCATGGTGAGCATCAGCTTTCCCGTTGGCGTCCGGGTATGGACCTCGGAGCCGCCCATGGAAAGGACGCGGAGCGCAACGCCCTTCGCTTCAAGCCGCGCTATGATGGCGAGCATGTCGGCGACGCTGCGGGCCAAGCGATCCGGCTTGGTGACTGTCAACGTGTCGCCCTCCCGGACGAAGTCCAGAACCGCTTCGAGCTTCGCCCTGGGCGCCACCGACGACACCCGCTCCGCGAACACCTTCTCGCATCCGGCAGCCGCCAAGTCGCGCTCCTGCGCCTCCAAGCCGGCCTCTTGATCGAGGGTGGAAGTGCGCGCGTAGCCGACGGTCATGCCCATGGTTGAAGCCCCATCCCCGGCGGAGAGTCCCGCACGGGTCTAAGACTATCGCTCCGCAACGAGTCTCAATAGTCAATCCCATTCATGTGGGACTCGTATCGGCCGGACTGAGACGTCCCGCACGGGCAAGCCGCTATGAGACGGCCACGGCCACGGCCGAGGCGATCGGTCGGAAAGCGGTTGCTGGGGATGCGTTATTTAAGGTTCCGCCCGTGATTTGTCGCGCGCCATGACAGAAGGCGCTTGCTCTATCCTTACTGCCCGGCACGGGAATGCGGCCGGCGGCAGGGGCAAAGCAAAGTATCGCCCGCTGCACGGGAGAACCGCGTGTGCTTAAGGGTGGACTTGGGCCAGGGTGGGGGTCCGGATAATCGATGCACCCGATCGCCAAACAAATCAGTCGAAAGGCCGATACCACACCCTCGCGCTTAAACCTCAGTTCGGGTGCTCACTCGGATGGGATCGCTTCACGGTTCATCATTTCCGTTAAAGCGCTCTAGGCTCTAAACCCAATCAGTTCTGGGCGCGACGCGGCGAGGTGTGATTCAAACTCTGGGGTATTGGAGTTTGGGTCATGGCGGGAGAGTTCTGGCTGACGGACCGGCAGTGGGCGGCGATCGCACCGCTGCTGCCGACCAACCAGGCCGGCGCGCGTCGGGTGGACGACCGGCGGGTGATCAGCGGCATCGTGCACATGCTGCGGAATGGCGGCCGGTGGCAGGACTGCCCGGCCTGCTATGGGCCGCCGACGACGATCTACAACCGTTATCACCGGTGGTCGGGGCGGGGCATCTGGACCGGCATGCTGGCGGCCCTGGTGCAGGCGACACCGGGCGGGCTGCAGTTGATCGACAGCACCACCGCCAAGGCCCACCGCTCGGCCGCGGGCGGCAAAGGGGGGCCGACCGCCAAGCCATAGGCCGCTCGCGCGGCGGGCGGGGCACCAAGATCCACCTGGTCGTGGACGGCGCCGGGCGGGTCCTTGCCTTCACCGTCACGCCCGGGCAGATGGGCGATCTGCGGCCCGCCCACGGCCTGCTGGCCAACCTGCCGCCGCCCAACCGACTGCTCGCCGACACCGCCTATGACAGCAACGGCTTGCGCCACTTCCTGCTTGGGCGCGGCACCACGCCCGTCATCCCCAACAATCCCACCCGCAAGAACCGGCACCCCTTCAACAAGCGCGCCTACCGGGCCCGCAACATCATCGAGCGCACCATCGGGCGCCTGAAGGACTGGCGCCGCATCCATACCCGATAAGACAAGCTCGCCGCCAACTTCGCCTCAGCCATCGCCATCGCCGCCATCCTACACGGATGGACCTGATTGAGGCCGGAGCCTAGGGCGAGGTCGATGAGCATAACGGATCATGTAGCGGACTGGCGTGGGAGCGACCGAATCAACTTGACCTCTCGTCTCCGTGAAGCGTATACAAACGGTGTGCGATGGGTATGCGGCTCTCCGATATCCTCGTCTGGCCGCCTGATACGGCCGCTGTTCATAACCTCCTGCGTCTGAATCACCAGGCGTAGGTCCAATATCGACTGCTGTGCGGATACCTCCGTGCTGCGGCTGAAGGGGACCTATGTGCGATGTGATTCCCGCCGAGGTTGGGCAAGATGGCTCACCGGCAAACGATGGCACGCTTAAGTCTACTAGTAGGCTTCCCTCCGGGGGGCCGTATAAGAATAAGGCCTTTAAAGAAGAGGCTGAGAATACCTCAGACCATGATTGGCTTCGGAACTTCTTTGGCGAAGATTCTAACCCTCCAGACGTAGCTCCGGAGGAGAGAGTCGGCTCACTTTTTGACTACGAAGCCTCCGATGAGCCTGAAAATCTCTCCAAGACACCCGCGGCGCGTCGAATTCGGAGAAAGAAGCCAAGGCCGAAGCCCGAGGTAGTGCTTCCGCTCCGGGCTGCATCCCCACTCGACCGAATGGGCGGCTTCCGGTTCACCCCGGAGAAGCTTTCACGGAAAGCTGTCAGTGAATCGCTTTATCTCAACCTCCGCCGGACCCCGGTAAACCCGGCTGCCGAGGCTTTGGTAAGCGAGATTCATCGGCGCGTTATCCTCATCGAAGATCATGCCAAGACCCGCACCCGGGCACGCCGGGCGGATGCCGACCGACAGCTCCGGGCTGCTATAGGCGCCATCGTCGGCAACCTCCTCCTCGCATGGGCCGAGACACCCCCTCGGGCTGTTTCCCGCAGCCTCTTCGCCAATACCTTCACGGGCGAGGACATAGGTTACCCGGCCTTCGCCGATGCCATGCGGTGGATGAAGAAAGAGCACCTTCTTCACCGCCGCAAAGGCGGTCGGCTCCCGGATGGCTCCAAGGGCGCCGCCTCACGCTTCTGGCCAACGCAGGGATTGCTTACCCTCGCCGCCTCTTACGGCATCGATACCGCGACCGTGGCCACCGACTTTGGCTGGCGGAAATCAACCTCGCAAAAGGTGCCGAAGGTCCGCGAGCCGATCGTCCTGTGGGAAATCACGGCGCACCCGAACGCTGGTAGGGGACGCAAGCTTCGGATCGACCAGCACGACCTCGTCGCCGCCTCCCTCCAGGCCGAGGTCGAGCGCCTGAACGCCTTCGCCGCGCAGCATGACGTCACCGGATGCCGCCCTCCGCGATGGCAACGCCACTTCCGGGGCGATTGGCGCCTATACGGGCGGCTCCATGCGGTGGGCGATGGCAACTACCAATCCATGCCGGCCGACCGGCGGGTCAACGACATCCGGATCAACGGCGAGCCAGTCGTCGAAATCGACATCAGCGCCTCGCATCTGTCCATTATGCACGCCTTGATGAGCCTGCCGCTCCCTGAAAGCGACCCTTACGCCATCCCCGGACCCAATCGGAAGGTCGTCAAGGTCTGGATCAACGCGACCTTGGGCAAAGGTAGCCCTGTCCGGAAGTGGCCGAAGAAACGGCTTGCGAAGATGCCGGAGCTGGCTGCCCTTGACCCGCTCAAGGTAATGGCTGCTGTCCTCAAGCAATACCCTTGGTTGGCCGAACCATGGCGCCTCGCCAGCGAGTTTGAGGCCGTTGCGAACCCGAAGCGGGTGCTTCCGCACATGCTGATGGGCATCGAGAGCGACATCATGCTCGCGGTGGTCCAGGCGCTGAATGCGCAAGGCATCCTTGGGATGCCTATCCATGACGGCATCCTTGTCCCGGCTCCTGCTGCGGACCTCGCCTGCGACCTAATTCTCAGCATTTCGCGGCGCGAAAGCGGCATCGAACTCAAGGTCAAAACCTACCCAATCCTCGTCCATCGGCCGCAACTTCAACCAAAAGGAACCTAATCATGCCGGTACGCCTGATAGCTAACCTGCTTGCCCCAGACATTGCGAACTTACTTGATGCTCGCCAGTTCGAAGGATCAATCGAACCCCGCTCAATCCTTGCCGCAGGCAATGTCGCGCCAATAGTTCATCTGGATTCAACGCGGACCAAGGCGAAGCGGCGAGCCGTCACACCCGCGACGTTCGGCTTCTCGAAGCAACAAGTTCAAGGATTGCCGGGACTGAAAAGTCGTCCAGCGCCAGACACATACTGTGAAGGTGCAACATCGGTGAAACTGGCGAGCCGGATGAAAGCAGCATATGACCGGATGGTGCCGTTTCGGCGTGGCCTTATCGCAGTGACGGGCTACCTCGACGCTGCTGAACCCAATCACCACTTGCCGCAACACGAAAACACATGCGCAGTATTGCGACGAGACGGCGGCCCAATGTTAATCGCCTGCACGGTGGATTATACGTGCGACTTCGATGAGCTCGCGAACCCAACACCAGAATTCGACGCTTGGTTCGCAATCTTTATGGTCCCAAGCCGCGGTAATGACGCGGTAACGGGAGAATGGATGCCTGCCATTCTGGGTCCCAACGAAGTGGGCGACTGGTTGGACGGGTCTACTTCCAACTACGATGCGAAAAGACTTTCTGCTATGCTCAGGTCAACCGCTGAGGTTGATCTCTGCCGTCACCAACACACGGATGTGGCAGGAGTTGTTGCAACCGACGTAGCCCGCTTACTGCGTCCATTGCGCGGCGCATTCGCTAAGCAATAGGTCGTTTCAAAATCAGCTCTCAGCAGTTGCTAAGGTGCGGTGAGCGCCAGCGGTTCGCCGCTCCGTCGATCGCGGCAATGTCGACCTGGGCGGCGGTTCTAGGTAGCAGAATGGAAATCGCTGCCCAAGGCTCGGCGCAAGCGCATTGTAATCGACGGCGACGGTGACGGCGTCACGTAGCTGGACTACGGCTCCCTCCATACCCGGCTCATACACCGCCTCGACGAAGGCGCAAAAGCACTGGACGCGCTACATGCTCTCGTCGATGCGGACCGAAGCTTGGTCAAGCAGGCAATGATGGCGCTGCTTAACATGGAGAACGGGACCAGCCAGCCGCCGAAGTGGTTCCGGGTCGACGAGGCGGGAATGCGGTGGCGTGAGCTGTGCGCTCGGATCACCGCTGGCCTTCCTCTGATCATTCCCCACATCGGCACCGGCATCGGCCTCAAGCTACAGCGCGTGGATTCCGACCTCGCAGAGGCGGTGATGCTGCACTTCGCGGAGCAAAACACCCCCTGCCTCGGCATCCACGACAGCTTCATCCTCGCTAAGCGCCACCAAGTCGAGCTTGAGGCGGTGATGAAGCACGCCTACCGCTCCCGGATCGGGTTTGAGGCGGTGCTCAAGGTGGGCTGAAGGGGACTTGAGGGAGCGTGAACGGGGCTGGCGGAAGAATTGGGCATCGGGAGGTGGCGATTGAAAATGTAACGCATAATGCCCCTTCCTCCTTTCCCCTCCTTTTTTGTCTTATCAAAAGAAAAGCACCCGTAAGCTCCCTTTAGGGATGATAAGGGTTGCGCTTGCAAGGTAATAGACCTTCCATCGACTGCTCGCGCCGAAAGAAATCCAATCGGCTTGGGCCCACGCAAGCGACCGATGAAGAATGAATCGCTACAAACGGCTTTTAGGTGACGCCAGCGATGCGTGGCCGATATAGCTGGCCACAAAGTAAGCGGCAGACTTCAGAGCCTTCAAATGAGAGATTTGTTTGGGACCAAATAATGGCAGGCACGCCGCTTCCTCGTAGAACCCCTGGAGTCCACAAACCCTTGGGCGCTTTGCAAACGCTGGGAATGGTACGAAATACACGCTCAACGACGGAAAGTGAGCCATGACCGATTCTGATACGACTTCCAGGACCAAGCGGAAGCTTGACCAAAGTTCCGATGCTCTCGGTGTCGACCAAATCCTTTTCGGACTTGAGGCCTTGGGGGTAGCTGAACTTCGTCAGATCGCTTCCGCCGTTGAGGCTGCAATTCAGCAAAAGGCGGAGGGCGAGCGACAGGCTTTCATCGAGGAGACAGAGAAGAGGGCCAAGGCGCTCGGGCTCTCTATCCGTGACCTTTTCGGCGAGGTGCCGGCTGCGCCAAAGCGCGGTCGAGGGAAGGCCAAGGCCTCCGCTGGCGAGGGTGTTCAACCGAAGTACAGAGGCCCGAATGGGGAGTTGTGGAGCGGCAGGGGGCGGATGCCGAAGTGGGTTCAGGTTGCTGAGGCTGCAGGCAAATCGAGGGACGATTTTCTGATTGCTTGATAGCGCGATTGGGCGCAGAGGCCGCGGTTTAGGGCTATATCATCATTTTAAAAGTCCCCCCTCAAAATCGACTGATCACGACGTAAAACCAAAACGCGAACGGGGCTTGCGAGGTGTGGGCGCGCGAAGTAGCCGGTTCAGCGGGTGGCGGTTTTCATCCACCCAGGTAGTGCGGCTATCGGCGTGCTGGGCGCTTCTGAGGCGCAACGGCAGCTTGGCCACGTCTTCGCTGAGTCCTTGACGCAGGCATAGACCGCGCTCGCTTGTAGCGCGGTCGTAGGGGTTACTGCGGCCCCTGTGTTGTTTGCGAACGTGCCGAACGCTGTAGACAGCGCAGGGCTCGGGAATGAGGCAGACCATCCAGCAGACTTCTCGACCGTCGCGTTGTCCGCGTCGATCTGCGTCGGGTTCCGCTCAGCAGTGCGCCTCCATGGAAGAATTTTGTCGATGAATGTGGCCATGCCAATATTTATCGGTATGGCGACCTGAGTCAGCGTTTTACGTCAAGACTCTTGATCCGCATGCCCGGACGACCAATCTCGTTATGGCTCCAGCGTTCTCCAAACCCTTTCGCCGGAGAAAGTGGAAGGCCAGTCGCAGGAGCACTTAGTTCCCAACCAACGCCCATTAAATCTTCTAAATTATCTTTTCGAGTGGCTTGTGGTGGGATTTCATACGGTTCAATCCAGCGCAGAGAAGCAGAAGAACCAGGATTTTTGAACTTCAGCTTTTCGAGCATTGCGCAGCAGGCGGTACAGGGACTATGAGTTAACTCTACTTCGATGCTACTAAAATAGCGCTCTTTGTTGGGCGTATTGAGAAACTCGCATAATTGCCTTTCAGCATGGGTAGGGTTGGCCATGTCTTGTAAATTTGAAGGTTTGCCAGTATTCCAGGTCGCAATTTCGAGCAGATTAGACTCTTTGAGTGAAGGTTTGTGAAATCGTAACCCGTCGATAGGAGCCCCACCTTTACCTCTGGCGCCCGGGTCTTGCGCTGGTATCACTCCGACCTCTGACGCTGATGCAGCATCTCTCAGCCAAACTCTTGCGACTAATAGGACAATGCGCCCGGCTGGCGGTTTTGAGATTGTCAATTCGAACGCCTTTTTCATCCTTATAAGGCGCGGGTCGATAGCCATAGCACATCTCCCAGCACGTCATTATAAAAACTGCCGAATAGCAGAGCACCATTGCCAAAAGAAAAGCAAAAACTGCAAACCTTAGCAAGGCTCCTCATTCCAACAGTTCCGCCGAGCGGTGTCGAAAGTTCTTTTTCTCAGATCTAGAGCAACTGGCGCGCTATGTGTTATATGCTGACGTAGAACAACCATCAACCAAACACGAGCAGGCCACGCCCCTCGTAGACTGACTTGTTGGAGACGTTCGCCATAGCACGGGCCATGGCCATGATCAGTGCAACCGGCCCGTCGATCTTGAGGTCTCGCAGTGTAGGCAGAGCGGATACCGCTCGAGATGCTGGCGGCGCAGCTTGCGCCACGTTGCATCGTCCGCCGCAGGAGCTTGGCGCCAACGTTGCCAAATTGTGCGGCTTGGCCTCGGCGCCCGTTAGCGAGCCGCATGGGCAAGTGGTGCGCCGGACTGGTTCACTGTTTGGCCGGACGCAGCACTAGCGGAGCGCCACGAACGCGCTCCGCCGGTCGACCTAAGCGGTCCGTAGTCAGCCTATAAGGAAGTTGTCGAATACCATCTGAGAACCGTCGAGGGCGGTAATCTGCAACTTATCAATTGCGGACCAGCTCACATCAACAAGCGTTGGGTGAGTATTGTTGAGCGTTACCGCCTGCTCACCGATCAGGCTCCCGTCATTGTATCCCTTGAAAACAACATGCTGAACCGCATTCCAGGCTGACGTAGCGTAGACTTGGTCGAACGTGAAGTCGCTTCCATCACTCTTACTGATCGTGACCGGATTGAGCGCGAATGGGTTGAAAGACGCCACATTACCAGGACCAATGCTGCCGTAATCATATCCGGACCCCGGAGCGTAGGTATCTGGGATTGCATTAAGGTTTTGACCTCCGGGAACATCCCAGTTGAAGCCTTTATATCCGTCAGCAATACTGACAAGACCGCCTAACGTATTAATGTCTTCAAACGTAACCAAGTTAGATGGCACAGCAGGAGCTGCCTCGTTGTTGCCAACGATAGTGGCGACGATGGCGTGAGCGCTGCCGTCGATTGATTTCACAACTAGTGTATCTTGGACAGTTTGGCCGCCGGTAAGAGCTTGTACGTTGGCAGAGGCGTTGTCCAAGGAGTAGCTCCATGCGCCGGTGCCGGTATCGAAGCTGAACATACCATAGCTTTTAACCAGATCAGCCTGTGCAACCGCCTGGAACTTAGCTTCACCAGTGTCCACGTCCGACACGGTTAGTGTACCGCCCGTCGTTAACGTTTCATCTTCTTTGACGGAACCTGCGTCCTTGCCGCCAAACGTCGCGGCGTCGTTGGTTCCTACGAGGTTAATGGTGATGTCGCGATAGGTGGAAGCGCCGTGATTATCGATAGCCGCAAGGCGGTAGTGCTCGGCCACAAGTTGGCCGGCTGCCAAGTGGTCGAGCGCCGCGTTATCGACCCCGAATCCCCAGGTGACAAAGCCGATGGTTGGGTTGTCATATTGATTTGGGTTAAATACCGCGGTTACCGTGCTGACATGTCCGTCCTCAAGGGGAGTTACGGAAACGGTGTGAGTATCATGAGGGTCCGAGTCGTATACCCAAAAGCCGCCGCCCTGATACCCGGCATAGCCCGGAGGAGCGTCAAACTCGTGGCGAGTACCGACCAGTTCGTCGGAACTTCCATCCGGCCGCTCTGTCACCGACCCTTCGTCGGGGTAGCCCGCGCTATTGGTTGGCGCGCGGTTAGTGCCAGCGATAGCGACAGTCACAGTGTGTGCCGTCCCGTCAAGCGATTTGACCATGAGGGCATCAGCCAACGTGTCTCCCTCGCCCATTGCCCGGACCGCTGCGTTGCTTCCGTTAAGGGTGTAGCCCCACTTGCCAGAGGTTGCATCGAAGGTGAAAGCGCCGTACTTGCCGGCCAGTGCCGCCTGATCAGCGGCCTGGAAGCGTGCCTCACCCGTGTCCACGTCTGACACAGTCAGCGTGCCACCGGTGATCAAACTGCCGTCTTCCTTGACGGAGCCCGTGTCCTGGCCACCAACCGTCGCCACGTCATTGGTACCGGTCACTGTGACGTCAATGACTTGAGTGGCGGCGCCGTCGGCCGACTTCACGGCCACAGTGTCGTGGACCTGTTGCCCAGCCTTGAGTGCCTGCACCGCTGCTGATGTATTGGCTAGTGCGTAGCCCCAGGTGCCATCAGCCGCGACGTCGAAGCTCCCGTAACTCCCGGTCGCCTTAGCTTGCGGCAAGAGCGCAGCTTCACCAGTGTCGGCATCGGCGACGGTGAGTTTACCAGAGGTAGTCGGTGTTCCGTCTTCCGTTACCGTACCTACCGCTGTGCCAGCGATTGTGGCTGCGTCATTTTGGCCCGTCAAAGTGACATCGATGGTCTGCGCGGCGGTCCCATCGATGGACTTGACGACCAGTGTCTCGTGGACGGTCTGCCCACCGGCAAGGGCCTGAGCTTTGCTATTGTCAAGGGCGTAGCCCCAGGCGCCAGTGCCGGCGTTGAAACTGAAGCTGCCATAAGTCTTGGCGAGGTCGCCTGCCGTCGGCGACCGAAACACTGCCTCGCCAGTGTCGACGTCCGCGATGGTAAGCTTGCCGGAAGCAGCAAGTGTGCCGTCTTCGGACGCCGCACCGGCCTTATCGCCGCTGATCACAGCTGCATCGTTTACGCCATTTACAGTGACGTCGATGGCTTGGGTGGCGGTGCCGTCCTTAGAGGCTACCGTCAGTATCTCATGGATGGTTTGCCCGCCGACCAAGGTTTGCGCCTTGATGTTGTCGAGGGCATAGCGCCAAGTGCCGTCACTACTGAAGTTGAATGTACCGTAGGATTTGGCCAGATCGGAGGAAGTGGCCACTTTGAATATTGATTCGCCGTGGTCCGGATCGGTCACCGTTAGCTTGTTAGAAACAGCGAGCGTCCCATCCTCGGCCACCGCCCCGGTGCTGGTGCCGGTGATCGCGGCGACGTCGTTTAAGCCAGTCAGAGTAGCCGAAACCGTCGCCGAACTCAGGGCGCCATTGCCCAGGCGGATCGTGTAGATAAAAGTGTCTGTTGCAGTCTCACCCGCCGCTAGAGCTTGAATGTTTGCGGCGCGGCTAGGATCGTAGTTAATGGTGCCGTACTCGGCAGTGCCGGCAACCGTATTGAGCTTTAGGGCTGCGCCCATTGTGCTGTATGCGGTTGTCAACACGGTCCCGAGCTTAGTAGTGTCTTGAGCCAACGTATATACGTCTTTGGCGGCTCCGCCGAGGGATGCATCGAGTACCTCGATGTTCACTGCTGCGAGGTTTTCGTTGACGCTGGTGATATTGCTGGCTTGTGGTGTTTTAGCCGCAATCTTCTCCAAATTATTGCTGGACGTGATAGGCATTGGTCATGCTTCTCCGCTTGGCCAATCGTGCTGGCGTTAAGTGCTGTGGTTCGAGAAAGAGCGGCACCCCGTTTCGTCTACTGATCTTGATTAGCGCAAGGGGCGCTTTGATAAGGCAAAGTATTTAACCACTATTGCTACCAGGAATGCGCTGCGATTACTGAATGCGTACCCTTTAGAGCGCATTTGATTGCCGTACTGTTCCAATTTTGAAGTTTTTGTTCTTCGTAACGTCCCTTTCTGCCGCATATTTTAATGCAGAGTAACGTGGCAGCCCCAGTGCGCCACAAATTAAACAGCAACGTTTGTATTATCACGAATTTGTTATAGCAGTTCCTGCAACCGTTGCAATAGAAGCATGTGATCGCGCCCGCGTGAGTTGTGACGTCAACTGCGGACGTCTGTACTAGACATGCACATGTCCACGAATGCCTTTAAAAACTATGTTGGGTACTAGTATTTACTTAGCTCGACTTGCCTTGTGGCGAGGCTCGTACGGGGGCACCAAGGCGGACGAGGCGCTGGAGGTTGTAAGTGAGCCCGCGCAGTGGCACCTGGAGGCGCTGCGTCGGATCCAGCCTGGCGGTGAGCGCCTCGCCATGGCGCCGCTTCACAACGGACATGACGGTCTCCACCTTCCACCTTTGACGGTAAGCGACGCGATCGGCTTCGACGCCTGGCGTGCCGAGCCGTTGGACCATCTCCTGCCGCAGCGGTGTGGTTGCGACCACGCGGGCCGAGCGCCGCTTCTTGGCCGGGATCAGACTGTCGACGCCGAGGCCTTGACGGCAGTGGCGGTGGTTGGCCTCGCTGTCACGGCCTGCGTCTGCCAGGAGCTGCTCGAAGGGCATGCGGGCGGCTGCCGCGCTTGCCAGAGGCGGCAGGTCGGTGAAGTCGCCGCACGGGCCCGGCCTGACCCGCTGCGCCAACAGGATCTGCGGCGCGACCCACATGGCGAAGGCCCATTTCAGCCAGCCGCGCTGGCCCCGGTGCCGCTTCGCGCGCCACTCAAAGTAGCGGGATGTGTGTGCGAGAAAGAGGCCGGTGGAGTCGAGCGCGATCTGGGATGCGCGCACAGTGTCCCCACGGGCGCGGCGGACGGTTTCAGTCAGGGCCGCATCCAGCAGATCAGGGCTGACGTGATGGCGAGCGAACCGCCACACCGTCGCATGGTCCGGGACAGATCGAAGGCCGAGCACGCGGCGGAGTTGGCCCGCAAGGCGGAGAAGGTCCTCCAAACCGCGGTAGGTCAGCCGCAGCCTCTCCCGCAGCAGGAGTGGCTTTGCTATCGGATTCTGGCCCGGGTGTGCTGACGAATTTTGGCCCACCTGCTGTCCCTCAACCTAGGGTCTCCTGGTCGTACCGGGAGGCTTGGCATGGACAGGAAAGCCAAAGTGGATTTG
>JAESFQ010000044.1_pt1 | contig 81203 bp, 77 predicted proteins | sample 9269431 | NCBI WGS metagenome assembly JAESFQ01 (sample SAMN14502588, study PRJNA617103) | algae metagenome | isolation source: Plectolyngbya sp. WJT66-NPBG17 and co-occurring heterotrophs from well... | place: USA: Mojave Desert, Joshua Tree National Park, California | collected 2006-08-06 | reverse complement strand
AATTGAGCATTGGTGGTGGGTGCTGAAGAATTGGATGCGGCAACGGTGGGATGAGTTTGACAGCTTCCGGGATTGTGTCGATGCTGCCTTCAAACATTGTCCTAACGTGCTTGAGTAGCGCTATATTTGTCGGATTTTGTGTGGTGGGTGCGATGTTCATTGGGATCGCCCGACTGACTCAGCGAAAAGCGACCTTCGCACGTTAGAAGAGTCTAAGGAATGTGAATTTATTTTTATTAAGGTGTAACTTCTTGCCCTTTCGCCAAGAAGCGAGTCGCTCCGGTTGAGGCGGCTTTTGCCCCCTAAATCCCCCAGAGTGGGGGATTTAGGGGGCGAAGATCTCAGCGACGACGAATCGAAAGTTTACAGGTTACTTAATCCACGATCCTAAACGAATGAGATCGGAGCAGAATTTTTTGCCCCGATCTCATTCGTTCTAGCTGACTGTTTTGACCAAAGGTTTCTCAGTCTCACTAAATGCCTCAAAGGTCTGTTGAGCTAAGACATCAAGATCCGCGTCCGAAATGTCACCCTGTCGCTGAACAAGTCGATCGCGTAAAACTTCCTCCGAAGCCTCACAGTGCAGAATCTCGATCGCGATTCCATGCGCTTGTGCCTGCTCGATTACGGGAGCGCGTAACGCTTGTCGATCGTACTTCGCATCGAGAATCACCGTGTATCCTTGCGAGGCTAAAGTCACGCCGAGATCGAGCAAGCGATCGTAAGTCTTCTGCGTCATTTCTGAACTGTACAGCGGCTCATCCCCTTTCGCATCGAGCGCAATACCCCCTAAATGCTTACGAACCGCATCAGAGCGGATTTGAATCGCGCCTGACTCACGAGCTAATTTTGATGCGATCGTGCTTTTTCCTGATCCCGATAGTCCTGACATCAAAACAACCTTGCCTTGTTTCGGCTTGGTATATTCCCAGGACAATCGATAGTAACGGCTTGCAGTTTCTTTCGACTCTTCTTTCACGGATTCCGGAACACTCGGATCACTCAGCAAGAATGATGTGACTTTTGCCCGAACATAAGACTGACGACTGTTATAGAGCGGTAGAACCTGCAAGCCTTCCCAGTCGCCGGATTGTTCAAGATACGAATTCAAGAACAGATTGCTGAGATCAGGACGGTTCCGCGCATCAAAATCCATGATGATGTAAGCAATGTCGAACATCGTATCGACAAAGCGGAATGGCTCATTAAACTCAATGCAATCAAACAATAAAATCTTGTTGTTCCAGAAACAAATGTTTCTCAGGTGAACATCCCCATGGCATTCGCGAATGAATTTGTGTTCAACTCGGCTTTTGAACAATGCCTCATTCTCAGCGAATAGCTGATCCGTATAAGCTTTCGTTTGATCAAATTGTTCTTGAGTTTGAGCAACTCCGATGTACCCGACGGTTTGATCATAGTTTTCGTCGATCGCTTGTCGAATCTGCGACACTTCCCCAAAACTCAGAATGTAATCATTCGTCGGTGCAGACTTGTGGAATGCTGCCAGAACTTTCGCCAAATCAGTTAAATGCTGTTCGGTGAGTTCTCCTCGATCGTACATTGCACTGAGCAGCGTCTCTTGTGGAAACTGCTGCATTTTCACCACGTAATCAACAGGGTCGCCGTTTCCACCCAAAATAAACTTCTCACCGTCTTGAGCGATCGGCAAAATATTCAAATACAATTCCGCTGCGCCGCGTTGATTCAGCCGCAACTCTTCATCACAGAAATGTTTGCGTTTCTCCACCGTAGAATAATCCAAGAAACCGAAATTCACAGGCTTTTTCAGCTTGTAAACATAGTCCCCAGTGAGAAAAACGTAGGAAACGTGCGTTTGAATTAGCTCGATCGAGCCTTTAACCGGATGGTCATAGATTGCAGGATTGAGAAGCGCTTCAACGATCGGGGGAAGAGTCGTAGTCGTCATAAGTTCCATTCACCAGAAAAAACGTAAATTCGATGAGGCTTTTCGCTACGTTGTTGACAGCTTCAGCCCCCTAAATCCCGCAATTTGGGGGACTTCAAGCCAAGCGCGTTTCCATTTTCAAAGTCCCCCAGAATGGGGGATTTAGGGGGCTTCCCGAATTCATCATCGCAGCGAACTACTCAAACGAACATTCACCAAAAAAGCCAGGGATCTCTCCCTAGCTTTATATACATCGAATCTGACAGCAAGCCGCAACTACTGCCCTTTTTGTTGGAAGAACGCAATGTGATAAATAAAGCCCTTCCAAGGGTGCTTTTGCACTTCGCGCATTACCACTTGACCATTCCAGGACAATTCTGGAATCGTGACATCAATCTTGGATGTATTCACCGCAGCATCTCTGACAAGAAAGCCTGCAAGTTTTGAATCCACCACGAGCTGAATGGACTCTGCACCATTGTGACCATACAAAGTTGCAGGAATTTTGCCATCGCGACGCAGCGCATTCGGCTTGCTTCCTTCAGGACGTTTTTGAGCTTCGATCGAGAACGGCATAATATGAACCTAAAAGTAACTAAACGTTAGCGGGTTGGGGCGTTTCGTTGGTGTACAACAGCGCCCGTTTCGGGCCATGAATGGGATCTTCGACAATAATCGTTTGATCGCGTTTGGCTCCCAAAGACACGATCGCGATCGGCACATCCATCAATTCTGCCAAAAACTTGAGATATTCAAGCGCTTCTTTTGGCAAATCGTCGAGCGATCGACAGTCTTCGGTCGATCGCTTCCATCCAGGCATCGTTTCATAAATCGGCTTGCATTGAGCAAACAAGCGCGAATTACTCGGAAAATCTTCGCAGCGCTGCCCATCGATTTCGTAAGCAACGCACACTTTGATTTCGTCCATTTCGTCTAAGACATCGAGCTTTGTAATCGCTAAACAGTCTAGACCATTGATGCGAACGGCGTACCGTCCAATCACTGCATCAAACCAGCCGCAGCGCCGTTGTCGTCCCGTCGTCGTGCCAAATTCGGCTCCACGATCGCACAACAACGCGCCCATTTCTTCATGTAGCTCGGTCGGAAATGGGCCTTCCCCGACACGAGTGGTATACGCTTTTGCAACTCCGATCACTCGATCGATCACTGTCGGGCCGATCCCCGTTCCCACACAAGCCCCACCGGATACCGGATTCGAGGATGTGACATAGGGATAAGTGCCGTGATCCAAATCGAGTAGAGTCCCTTGCGCGCCTTCAAACAACACATTGCGCTTGCGGCGAATCGCATCGTAAATCTTCAGCGAACTATCGACAACATGCGGGCGCAATCGTTCTGCGTAGCCCATGTATTCCGCGAACACTTCATCGACGTTTAAGTGCGGCAGATTGTAGAGTTTTTCGAGAATGACGTTTTTTTGTGCGATCGTCCATCCCAACTGCTCACGGAATCCCTCCGGATTCATCAAATCTACAATCCGAACGCCTGTCCGTTCTGACTTATCCGCATAGGTCGGGCCAATTCCGCGTCCGGTCGTGCCGATTTTATGAGTTCCGCGCTGTTCTTCTGCGGCTTTGTCGATCAAACGATGATACGGCATCGTCACATGAGCCGTTTCTGAGATCAATAAGTTCCGAGTCGAAATGCCGAGCGCTTCGAGCTGATCGAGTTCTTGAAGCAGAACCTTTGGATCGATCACTGTTCCGCAACCGATAATGCACTCGGTTTCGGGATATAGAATTCCGGAGGGAATTAAATGAAGCTTAAAGGTCTGATCCTTGACGACAACCGTATGTCCTGCATTGACACCGCCTTGATAGCGGACAACGACATCCGCCGATTTGCTCAACAGATCGGTAATTTTGCCTTTACCTTCATCGCCCCACTGGGCACCAATCACAACTACGTTAGCCAAGGGATTTCAGGAGTCTAGGGTTTTCAACAAACTCCCATTATCCTCATGTGATGTCGATTGTGTCAATGCGATCGCAATTACAGATTTTCTCGTCTCAAAACTAATCCCATTCTGCCGCTTCTTCGGCTTCTACTTGTGAGATCGATCGCTTCATGTCTTCCCAATTCACCCGATGATCATCCCGAATCAATTGCCCCTGCTGCAACTGTAGAACTCTCTCCCCGAAACGCTCCGCCCATTCAAACTGATGCGTGACTGCCAAAACCGTAGAATCTACCTGAGCCAAAATTTTCAGCAATGCTTCACTTCGGTTTGCATCTAAATTCGCGATCGGTTCATCGAACAACAACACCGCAGGCTGACAAATCAAGGCACGAGCGATCGCGATCCACTGCCGTTCCCCCGTTGAAAGCTCTAACTCGGAACGACCGAGCCAATCGCGCGGAATGTTCATTCGCTCAATTCCGTCATTTACGCGCTGATCGAAATCCTTTAAATTCCTCAGTTTCAGTGGGTAGCTTAATGCTTCCCGAACCGTCATTCCGAATAGCTTCGGTTCTTGAGCAACATATAAAACTTGCTGTCGTAATTGCAATACTGGAATGTCTTGATATCGCTTGCCTTCAAACTCGATCGACCCCGCACTCGGTTCCGCCAATCGATTGAGCAATTTGAGCAATGTAGTTTTGCCGGAACCCGAAGCACCGACGATCGCAATTCGATCGCCCTTGTTCACCTCAAACGAAATATTCCGCAGTACCTCAAACCCCGTAATCGGTGTCCCTTTCTTCGTGACTCTGCCAGCCGCGAGACTGACCTGCTCTAACCGGATAAGCATCAAATTTTGCCGAGCGCGATCGCAGTCGAAACTGTCCAAACATCAATCAACAATAACAACATCGTGAACCCTAATAGAATCAAATACATCCACGGTTGCGATAAGGGTCTCACATCGGTTGTATTAATCCCCGTTTCTTGCTGAACTCGGTTCACCAATCGCGCAAATCCTACGACCCGCATCGGTAACAAATAGCCTTCTTCGGATTTGCTCAAGAAATAGTAAACCAATCCGCCTTGTCCAGTCGATCGAGGTTTTAGCGCCTTCACTTCTGACCAAGGCAACTGCCACCCCTTGCGAAAGAACTTCGGAACCCAGGTGGGGTAAGTCACTTGAATTCCACCTGCATCGAGAATCACTCGTTCACTCAATGCACCGAATAAAGCGATAAAGCCGATCGCAATTCCCACCCAAAGCCAGCCACTTGAAACGGGCGCATTCATCGCTTCTGCCAATACTGGGAGCGGTGTGGTTAACGCAACATACAAACTGAGCAACGTCAGTCGAATCAACGGCGAAATCCGAAAAACATCAGGCGATTCAGAAGTCATGCAAATTCACCAATCCAACTCAGAATTTTACGATTCACGATTTCCGGTTGCTCATCGTGGGGACAATGCCCCGCATTATCGACCTCAACCAGTTCCAGCTTTTGATTGAGTTTGACACAAAACGCCGCCAAACTCGGTGGCACAAACTTATCCTGCTTGCCCCAAAACAACAGCATCGGAATCTTCAGCGTCGGCAAGATTGCTCGCGCCGTATACTCAGTAATTTTCGGAGTCGTCACCATCGATCGTAAAGCCTTCACCGCTCCTCGATCGCGTGCCGGAGTCGATAAAATCTCCACCAGTTCATCCGTGATCCCTTCCGAACTTGCATACGCCTGCCGCGCCCACAATCGAACCAACCGCGAACTTCTCAACACCCGAAAGAATGGATTGAAAATCAGCGGAAACGTGAAAACGCTCTTCGCCACAGCCGCGATCGGGCGAAACACTTTCACCGCCGTTCCCGCCCATTCCGGCGTTTCCAGCACCGAAGAATCCGGCAGATTCAGCATCACTACGCTTTTCACCATTTCGGGATATGCCTTTGCCGCTGCCAAACACACCAGCGACCCGATCGAATTCCCGATCAAAACCACAGGCTCCCGCACAAACGTCAACCAGAAATCGTGAACCTGCTCGATCCAAAGAGCCACGTTATAGGGTGCGATCGCTTTCTCCGATGCTCCAAACCCCAGTAGATCGAGCGCATACACTGTATGATGCTGACTCAACACCGACACATTATGCCGCCAATGCCCGATCGAGGCTCCGAACCCGTGAATTAGCATCAACGGGGGTGAACTCTCTGATTTTTGCGATCGCTGATAGGTATATCGCGTTTGCCACCCGCGCCACATCCAATCGCGCTGACTTCCAATCCGTTGCCGCCAAGGTAAAGCGTCTACCACAATTTCACCGATATCACTCTGTTTATTATTTTAATCGGTTCTCCGAATCCCCAAATGCCGATCCCTGCTTTAGAATTTACGTAACGAAGTAGAGAGAAATTCCGCCAAACTGAGTAGAATGGCGAATACAGACGAATTGACAATGCTCGATCGAGATTCATTGTCACCCTTATCCACTTATTCAACAGGTGCCTGTGATAGAAAAAAGACCCAATCGAGATATGCCCACGATCAACGAACGGATTCGATTCCCCAAAGTTCGTGTCATCGATGCAGACGGCTCTCAGCTAGGCATTATGGCTTCGCGTGAAGCACAAACGATGGCAGACGAAAAGGAACTCGATCTCGTACTCGTGAGTGACAAGGCTGACCCCCCTGTCGTCAAAATCATCGACTACGGTAAGCACAAATTCGAGCAGGAAAAGAAAGCCAAAGAAGCGAAGAAAAAGCAGCATACCGTCGATGTCAAGGAAGTCAAAATGCGCTACAAAATTGAGGAACACGATTACAACGTGCGAATCAATCAAGCCGAACGCTTCCTCAAAGCCGGAGATAAGGTCAAAGCGACAATCATGTTCCGAGGACGAGAAATTCAGCACAGTGATCTTGCTGAGACTTTGCTGAAGCGGATGGCAGGCGACCTCCAAGAAATTGCCGAAGTGCAACAAGCCCCGAAAAAAGAAGGGCGCAATATGATGATGCTGCTTGCACCGAAGAAATAAGCCGCGACATCATCTCGATCGTTTTAGGACAGTGGGATCACTTCTCACTGTCCTTTTTGCGGGGTTTAGAGTTACAGTCTCTTGGGCATCTTAGGGAGGATTCCAATGTAAAGGAATCATGTGCATCGATTCAATTGGAACCCCTCCCCCATGCTTCCGACAAATCAAGCTTCCACAAAATCCGGCGAAAACTCCTTTCTCCGCTGGATCAATCTCCGATCCGGTGAAGGCAATCGAACCTTTTGGATGTTCGCCTTCTACACTTTCACTTCAACGGGATTGATGTGGCTGGAAGCCTGCTCGGTTGAGATGTTCCTTGCACAGTACGGGGCGGCAAATTTACCGCTGATCTACATGGTCAGTGCCGCGATTAAAATCGGCTTAGGGTGGCTATATTCGGAGCTTCAGCGCTATTTGCCATTGAGAATCGTAATTGTTGCGATCGCGGTTTTGCTCGCTTCTCCCCTTCCCTTCTTCTCACTTGGCTTAAGCGGCGCATTTGGAGACAGAATTGGACAATTCTATATGCTGCAAGTCGTTGTCTTTTCGATGCAGCTTTGGCTGGAAGCAAGTCACGTTCTCAATGATCTTAATGCCTCCATCACAGCCAATCAGCTTTTCAATATTCGAGAAATCAAGCGCGCCTACCCGCTGATCAGTAGCGGAATTCTGGTTGCGGATGTGGTAGGCGGATTTTCATTGCCGTTTGTTTTGGGACTGTTTCCGCGTGATACAGCGGTTTCACAAGTGCTGCTGATTGCATTTGGGTTCATGATGGCTGGGGCAGTGATTTTAGGGGGGCTGAGTCACAGCTATCAACAGGCGTTCCCAGAAGTGCGACGACGACGCGACGACGCGATCGTGGAAGATTCGACCACTCGCCTGCAAGGACAAATGCAGCGATACATGATTCTATTGCAAATTTTCTTTGCATTGGCGCAAGTATTTCTGCTGCTGGTTGAGTTTCAGTTTCTTACCCAACTCGGACGCAACTCCGGGATCTCAAGCCAATTAGGAGGCGGGGAGGTCGCTGGATTCTTAGGTATCTTTAACGGGGCATTGGGGATCTGTGAACTGGGGATGCAGTGGCTTTTTTCGAGTCGCGTTCTCGATCGAGTGGGCGTTTTCCGATCGCTGATGTTGCTCCCGATTATTGTTCTCGGATTCGCTGGAGTCTCGATCACAGGTATCTCTCCGGTCTTCTTGAGCGTTTTGGTGATGCGGTTTCTCTATGAATTGCTGCACTATACGTTGTTAAGCGGCAGTGTTCCGTTTCTGTTCTACTCTGTGCCGGATCATTTGCGGAATCGAGAACAGGCGAAAGTTCGTGGGATTGCAGAACCAATTTCTACAGCGATTACTGGACTGATTCTCTTGGGACTGGTGCAACTGGGTCTAAATGGAGTTGGGATCGCAGAACAAAATCTAAGCTTTGGATTGATGATCGTATTTGCGATCGCATGGCTGACGACGATCGCGTTTCTCAAAAAAGAGTATCTCAATCTCTTAGTGCTAAATGCAGGACGGGGGCAGCTGAGTATGTCAGATGTCGATATGAAAGCGCTGCGACAAAAGACGATCGAGACATTAGAAAAGTCGGGAGCTGACGAAGATAAACGCGCCTGTATTGAATTTTTGAGTGAAATCGACGGCAAAAATGCAGGAGAAGTTCTTGCACCACTGTTGCTAAAACTCACTCCCGAATTGCAGCACAAAAGCATTGAGGTGATGCTAAATCATCCTAGTCCAGCATTCTTAAATCCAGTCAAATCACTTTGCTCCCAGCGTCCTGCGCCAGAAGTGATGGCAGTGGCTCTACGGTATATTTGGCTCACTGAAGAGACAGCGGCTTTTAGTGAACTGCGCCACTATCTCAAATCCAACCATCCTTCGATCGTCAGAGCAACAGCAGCATCCTTGATTCTGCGTCAAGGCTCAATGTCGGAAAAAGCAGAAGCAACTTATGTGCTGCAAGCCATGTTGAAGCACAAACAAACACAGGAACGAGTGATTGGCTGCCGTGCGCTTGGTGGTGCGGTGCATCTACAGGGTTTACGATTGTGGTTGAAGCCTTATGTTCCAGAGCTATTAAAAGACCCGTCGATCGAGGTGAAGTCTGCCACACTCGAAGCGATCGCAGCAACGAGGTCGGAAGAGTTTTATCGTTATTTGCTGACAGGCTTGTACTGTCGTCCAACGCGCGAAGCTGCAAAGTCTGCATTAGTTCGATTGGGCAATGAGGTACTGCCGAAACTGATTCGCCTTGCCGATGATATTGAACGACCTTCATTAGTTCGGAGCGAGGCATTTAACGCGATCGGGCAAATTGGAACCCCCGAAGCGATCGAACTTCTGATCTCCCGTCTGACGACTTCTTGGGGAACGACTCGACGCTTACTGCTGCGGATTCTGCTAAAAGTGCCCAATGAGAAAGGAATTGAGGCAGTTTCAGAGCAGTTGGGAAGACAAGGAGTTGAACAACTGATCGAGCAAGAGTTGATGTTTATGGGGCAAGTGTATGCTGCCTCAATGGATTTGATTTTGGAGCGGGTGCGCTGTGATGAAACAGTGTTGTTGCGATCAGCGTTAGAAACATTGCCCGCTGACAGTATCGAGCGATTGTTCTTGCTGATGAAGTTTCTCTATCCGATCGGTTCGATTCGAGTCGCGGAGTTTAATTTTCAGTCTGAGTCTCGATCGGCGATCGCGCAAGGCTTAGAGATTCTTGATAGTACGTTGGATATTGCGAGTAAACGCGCACTGTTAGGAGTCCTCGATCGAGAGCTTCCAATGGATAAGCTGCAAAGTTTGTCGAGTCTTGTGCCTTACACACCGATGCAGCCGAATGAGCGGCTCAATCATCTATTAGAACTGCGGCATTTTATTTCAGATTGGGCGTTGGCATGCTGCTTCCATTTAGCAAGACGGGCACATTGGGATATCACCGGAGAAGCGATTCGATCGAGTCTGCGGCATCCGAGAGGATATGTTCGGGAATCGGTTTTGAGCTATGTGGCAGGACAGTATCCACAACAGTTAGGACGGGTTTTACAAGGATTTCGGAATGAGCGTGATCCAATTGTGTCAAAGCAGGTAAAACAAATGATGCAGAAGCTAGGAATGACCTTGCCAGAGGAGTTTTCTCAGGTCAATCGTCCTCCTAAATCTCAGGGTGATCTAGTTCGTTAGTGTGAGCAAACGCCAGCTATGTTAAACAGTTTTGAACGATTATTGCTTGTGCGAGGAGTCCCGATTTTCAAAGAGTTGCGGGATGATTTTCTAGTGCGGCTCGCATCGATCATGGAAGAGCGATCGTATGGAGTGCGAGAAACGATTCTCGTCGAAGGTCAAGAAGGTCGATCGATGTATGTGATTTGTAAAGGCGTGGTTCGGGTTCACAATGGCAGTCGTGAATTGACACTGTACAAGCGAGGCGATTTTTTCGGTGAGATGTCGCTGTTTGATTCAGAACCTCGATCGGCATCTGTTACCGCGATCGAGCCTTGTGAATGTCTCGTTTTGACGCAGCAGCAACTCTACGAAGCGGTAGACGAAACGCCTGGAATTGCTTTGAATCTGATCAAAATTCTCTCTGGTCGAGTGCGCGAGATGAACAAAGATATCAAAGCGCGAGATCAAGAAATTCGGTTGCTCAAAGGTGAACCGATCACACAGATTCACTAGATTTCAGAGCTTCTTTCGCAAGCTGCAAAATCTCCGATCGCACTTGTTCATGATGCGTTGCCGCACACCATGGACGGAGATAGAGAATTGTTGTTTCTGCGGTGATCGATTCCACATGACAAGTGGGTCTAGGTTCGCGCAAAATCAGCGGATGCGGTTGAACGAGAGATAACAAATGGGTAATGGTGGACTCAATTTCTCGATCGCCAATATCAATGTGCAAATCTATCCGCCGCGTGCCCATGATCGTATTATTCCTTAGAGTTCCGCTAAACAAGTTGCTGTTGGGAACTGTGATCCGAACATTGTCAGAAGATACGATCGTCGTCGAAAACAATCCGATACTATCGACCGTTCCAGCAACGCCAGCGCCTTCGATCGTATCTCCCACCTCAAACGGTCGGAAACTCACGAGCATCACCCCCGCTGCAAAGTGAGACAAGCTATTTTGCAGCGCTAAACCGATCGCCAAACCTGCCGCACCGATCACCGCTACGATCGTTGTCGTTTGCAGCCCGATCGCGTTTAATGCCGCAACACCGCCCGCCATCCAAACCAAAATCGCTGCGACTTGAATCAGAAATTTTTGCAGCGTCGGTTCTGCGTATTTGAGCAGACGAAACCCGATCGGTCTGATCAAGTTCGCTGTCCAGCGCGTGAAAAAGAGAATCACGCTCGCCCAAATCAGCTTTGGCACAATCTGAAGCGCTAGATCGATCAGGTTGCGTTGCAGGATTAGATGGTTAATGTTGTTGCTCAAAACGTTGACAGTTTGAGCGCTGACTGTTGGCATAGAACCTCCTGCTTATTGTCCCGCTAGATTGATACACAAAAAATCGGGACAGTCCTGAAGGGGATCAGTTTATCGCGTTCTGAAGCATGATTGATCGACTCGCTAATCTTCTTCCACTCGATAGCCAAACTCTGCCAGTCTAACCCGCGACTGTCGCCACTTGGGAAGCACCTTCACAAACAACTCAAGATACACTTGACCCTCAATCAGCTTTTGAATCTGTTCGCGCGCGGCGGTTCCGATCGCTTTAATCATCCCGCCGCCTTTGCCCAAGAGAATCGCTTTTTGCGACGGTCGCTCGACGTTAATCGCAGCAAAGATTCGCGTCAATTTCGCTTCTTCGACCACTTTTTCAATCTCGATCGCGACCGAATGCGGCACTTCTTCGCGCGTGAGCAGCAGAATTTGTTCTCGAATCAGTTCGCCCATGATGAACCGTTCCGGCTGATCTGTGACCAAATCGGGTGGGTAGTAATACGGCCCTGGTTCTAGGTTTTCAACGATCGAGCTTTGCAGCGCTTCCATTCCCTCGCCTTGAAGGGCGGAAAATTTCGCGATCGTCCAGCCTCGCGCTTCCGCTAATTCTCGATAGCGATCGTCGAACTGGGGAGCGGATTGTTGGTCGGCTTTGTTCAATCCCAGAATCACAGGCGTTTCCGTCTGGTTCAGCAACTCTGCAATATAGCGATCGCCGCCGCCCAATTCGACGGCACAATCGACCACAAACAACACCACATCGACGGCATTGATTGAGCTTTGGGCATTTTTAACCAACACTTGCCCCAATTGGTGATGGGGCTTATGGATTCCGGGCGTATCGACGAAAATGATCTGTGCCTCGGGCGTGGTGAGAATACCGCGTAACCGATTGCGCGTCGTCTGCGCCACCGGAGACGTAATCGCAATCTTTTGACCCACGAGAAAATTCATGATCGTAGACTTGCCGACATTGGGACGACCAATAATGCCGACAAAGCCCGATCGATAATCTTCTGGAGCGACGGGAATCGTGAAAATGTCTGCTTGTTCTGACATTCCTAAATCTATTCTGTAATCTTGGCTACTGTTTGGTGAAACGTATTACACTCACACAGCTTATTCAGTGTATGAGATTATGGGCGAAGTCAAACGGATTGGGATTTTGACGAGCGGTGGGGATTGTGCGGGGCTGAACGCAGTGATTCGAGCGGTCGTGTTTCGGGCAAGCACCTACGATTGGAAAGTGTTTGGAATTGCCCGCGCGACGAATGGACTAATGGCGCGACCGCCTGAATTTACAGTGCTCGATATCGAGAAAGTCGATCGCATTCTCACCCACGGCGGCACGCTGCTCGGCACAACGAATAAAGGCAATCCGTTTGCGTTTCCGATGCCTGATGGACAAATTCTCGATCGCTCTGAAGAGATCATCGAAGGCTATCGGATGTTGGAACTCGATGCGATCATCGGAATCGGGGGGGATGGCAGTATGGCGATTCTTCGCAAGCTGGCACAACAAGGCGGAATGAATCTAGTCACGATTCCGAAAACGATCGATAACGATGTTGATATCACAGAGCGATCAATTGGATTTGATACGGCTGTGAATATCGCAACCGAAGCCCTCGATCGATTGCAGTTCACGGCTGCAAGTCATTCGCGCGTGATGATTCTCGAAGTGATGGGACGCGATGCGGGACACATTGCCATTAGTGCGGGCATTGCAGGCGGCGCAGATGTGATTTTGATCCCCGAAATTCCCTACACGATTAGCGATCTGTGTCGCAAGCTTGCAGAACGCCAAGCCCAAGGAAAAAACTATTCCTTGATCATTGTGTCCGAAGCGGTCAAAACAGAGGCAGGTGACGCGATTAACTGTACTCATGCGTTTGGTGAAATGCGGTACGGCGGAGTCGGACAGTATCTTGCGGATACTATTCATGCTTGTAATGGAGCAGAAACGCGCGTTACGGTTTTGGGACACGCACAGCGGGGCGGAACACCTTCGCCACTCGATCGCTTACTTGCCTCTGCGTTTGGTGTGGCGGCAGTCGATCTGATTGCGGCAGAAAAGTTCGATCGCATGGTGGGATGGCACGATCGACAAGTGATCGATGTGCCGATTCGCGATGCGATTCAGCGATATTGTGTGGTTGATCCAGAGAGTACACTGGTCAAGACTGCACGCGGACTAGGGATTTACCTAGGAGACTAATGACGGTTATTTTGACGAACGATGATGGCATTGATGCGCCGGGAATTCGGGCATTGTTAGGCGCAATGAACGGAGCCGGAATTTTAGTTGCGCCGAGCGGTCACTACTCCGGATGCGGTCATCAAGTCACGACGACAGAGCCGATTCGAGTCGAGAAGCGCAACGATCGAGAATATGCGATCGGGGGCACTCCTGCCGATTGTAGTCGGCTTGCGCTGAACTATCTTTTTCCTGATACAAGCCTCGTTTTATCTGGCATTAACTCCGGTGGCAACATGGGCGTTGATGTTTACATTTCTGGAACTGTTGCAGCGATTCGAGAAGCTGCGTTTCATCGCGTTCCAGGAATTGCAATTTCACAATATAAGAAAGGTAGAATTCCGATCGATTGGGATCGTTCGACTGCTCTCGCCGCGAAGGTTCTCAGGGAATTAATCGATCGACCTTACCAGCCTGGTTTTTACTGGAATGTGAATCTTCCCTATGTCGAACCGAATGCACCTAATCCAGAGATGATTTTCTGTGAACCGTGCACGCAGCCGCTTCCGAGCGATTTTCGCATTGAAGGCAATGACTTTTATTACTGCGGTAACTATGGAGAGAGAAAGCGCGATCGAGGATCTGATGTGGATGTTTGTTTATCGGGTCAGATCGCGATTACACAGTTAAGGATTTGAACGCTCAAGCGCAAGATGAATCAGTCGATCGACTAAATTTGGGTAAGAAATTCCCGTTGCGTCCCACATCATCGGATACATACTCGTTGCGGTGAATCCAGGTAGGGTATTGATTTCGTTGATCAATACTTCTCCGGTTGATTCGACGTAAAAGAAATCAACGCGGCTTAAGCCCGAACAATCGATCGCATGAAAAGCCTGCAATGCTCGCTCTTGAATTAAGCTTGTCACTTCGGGCGGCAACTTCGCTGGAATCGTATGGCTCGATTTGCCTGCCGTATACTTTGTTTCGTAATCATAAAAGTCACTATCAAAGCTAATCTCGCCTACGACCGAAGCTTTCGCTTGATCATTTCCCAAGACTGCACATTCAACTTCTCGTGCAACCACTCCCGCCTCAACGATGATCCGTCGATCGTAACTCGCTGCACTGTCTAATGCCGCTTCTAACTCTGCGCGAGTCCGCACTTTTGAGATCCCAACCGATGATCCTAGGTTGGCGGGTTTGACAAAGCAAGGATAGCCAAGCTCGGATTCAATACGATCGCACAATTTCGGAAACACACAAGGATTTGAGTACACTTCAGCCCGACCGACTGCAAGATATTTCACCTGCGGCAATCCTGCCTGAGCAAACGCCATTTTCATCGTCAGCTTATCCATTCCGACCGCAGATCCCAGCACTCCAGAGCCGACGAACGGTTTTTGCATTAGGGTCAGCAAGCCTTGAATCGTCCCATCTTCGCCGTTTGGTCCATGCAAAATCGGAAACCAGACATCGACTTGTACCGCTTCGGAAGGGAATTGCCAAAGATTTGTGGCGCTGTCTGCACAATCAATCGCGCCAGACTCTAAGACCGATCGAGCAGTATCAGGCGATCGCCATTGTCCATCTTTCTGAATGTAGAACGGCATCAGATCATATTTTTCAGCATTAGCAGGATCGCTGAGGGCTTGGGCAATCGATCGAGCCGATGAGATCGAGACTTCATGTTCTCCAGAACGCCCACCAAACAACAGTCCGACTTTTAGCTTTGTCATGATCTGATCCCAATTTTCTTTTGGACTTTAGACCATTCGGGGGAGTATGTCAAAATCAGGTCATCTCAGCCAAATTTCCCTATGCTCGATTGTTATCGTCAACTTCTAGAAAGAATACCTGCGGTACTAGCAACGGTTGTTCAGATTAAAGGTTCTGTACCGCGTGAAGTCGGAGCAAAGATGATCATCGGGGCAGAGGGGCGGATTTTTGGCACGATCGGGGGTGGAGCCGGAGAAGCAAAAGTGATTCAGCAAGCGTTGGAGGTGCTGCAAACAGGTGAAAAACAATGGGTTAAAATTGATCTAACAGGCGCACCGCAGCGAGAAACTCAAGGAATTTGCGGCGGAATGATGCGAGTTTGGTTGGAGCGGTGGGAAGGCGATCGAGCAATCTCCCTCACTCGCGAAATTCTAACCCGGCTCGAATCGGGTCAATCAGTATCGATCGTGACTCCATTTGATTCAGAGCCTTATCTCTCGGAAGATTGTCTCGATCGAGCTTTTATCGAAACGATCGAACCTCTGCCTACACTATTAATTGTTGGGGCGGGACATTGTGGAATTCAATTAGCAAAAGTGGCAGATCTGATTGGATTCCAAGTAATCGTTCAAGACGATCGCGCTGAATGGGCAAATGTCGATCGCTATCCCAATGCGAGGATTTTTAACTGTTCGATCGATGAAACAGTTGATCAACTTGCAACATATACTCAGCTTTATGCAGCGTTAGTAACACGCGGCTATCAATACGATTTAGCAGCACTACAAGCTTTAATCGATCGAACTGTACCTTGCCGCTACATTGGAATGATCGGCAGTGAAAAGCGCGTCAGACAAGTGTTTCAATCATCGGGAATTTCAGGGCGATCGATTTATGCTCCGATCGGTTTAGACATTGGAGCATTAACGCCCGAAGAAATCGCGATTAGCATCAGTGCAGAATTGATTTTAGTTAGACGCGGGGGAACAGGTCGATCGCTTTCCGAATCGTTGAGAATGATAGACTGAGAGCCTCAATTTAATCAATTTAAATCGCTTATGCCACAAGTTGCATTTGAAACCCTTGTCAGTTCAGTTCGCGCCGGAACTCATCTTGCAAGTTTCCCAACTGATACGGTTCCCGCTTTAGCTGCAAAGCCCGATCGCGCAGATTCAATCTTCACGGCAAAACAGCGAAGCCTCGATAAATCGTTGATTCTAATGGCAAGCGAAATCGAAGAACTTTGGCAATACGTGAAGGGAAGCGATCGAGAATTGGAACAATGGAACGCGATCGCACAACAATACTTACCCGGTGCATTAACTTTAGTTCTTCCAGCAAACAATCGTGTTCCCGCTGCTATGAATCCGAGTGATCCAACCACGATCGGCGTGAGAGTTCCAAATCATGCGATCGCGCGTCAAATTCTCGCACAAACTGGAGCATTAGCAACCACGAGCGCAAATAGATCGGGGCAACCTGCGTTACTTTCGATGAATGCGATCGCGGCAGAGTTTCCGGAGGTATTGATGTTAGCGTCGAACTCGGATGAAGTGGCTTCGGGAACACCTTCGACTGTAGTGAAATGGACAGGTGAAGGGTGGCAGGTTTTGAGACAGGGAGCGATCGAGTTATAGAGCTATGGAATTTTTCACAATCTTGATTTCGAGCTTACTAGGCTTACTCTCTCCCACCGGAGTCATCGTCGATCGAGTCGCAGAATCCCAAATCCGTAAACAACTCGTCGCCGCAGAACAGCTACAAGTCCGCGTCGATAATGCTCCGAGTTACCAAATCATTCAAGGTCGCGCCGATCGCATTCGCATCGCTGGTCGTGGACTTTTCCCAGTTCAAGACTTTCGCATCGATACCTTAGAACTCGAAACCGATCCGATTGCGCTTCAACTCAAAACCCGCAAACTCGAAAAGCCCTTACAAGCAGGCGTTCGCATTGTTCTGACTCAAAAAGACATCGATCGCGCATTACGATCGCCCTTCGTTACCGCTCGACTTAAAAATCTTGGAATTCGACTGCTCCGCCGAGATGTGAGACAAGTCGAACGCTACGACTTTCTCAATCCACAACTCACACTTCTCCCGCAAGATCGAATCCGATTCCAAGTCGAACTCCAAGAACAAGGCGATCCCGCAACACTCAAAATCGTCGCTGAAGCCGAACCGCAGATCATTTCAGGCCGATCGCTGCAACTCAACAAGCTGAGAATTTGGGCAAACGGACAGGAAAGTCCCGAAGTTGTCACCCGCGCGATCGAGAACTTAATCCGCGATCGCACCGATTTACGCCGCTTGGAATCGTCAAACATCACTGCCCGCATTCTCAATCTAAAGCTAGAACCCTCTCGCTTAGAAGTCGCCAGCTTTGTGCAACTCCGCAACCCACAAAAAAGAGAAGCAAGGTAGCTTCCCCGTTCCAGCCTATCAAGATGCTGATTTAGCCGAAACGACCACTGACATAAGCCTGAGTCGCTTGCTCTTGAGGACTTTGGAAAATTCGCTCAGTGCGATCGTATTCCACGATATAGCCCGTTCTTTGTCCCTTCGCATTCGCTTCCACGTTAAAAAACGCCGTGTAATCCGAGGCGCGAGAAGCCTGCTGCATATTGTGAGTCACAATCACGATCGTGTATTTCTCTTTCAGCTCTTGCAGCAAATCTTCCACTTTCAAAGTCGAAATCGGGTCAAGCGCCGAACAAGGTTCGTCCATCAAAATCACATCGGGTTGGACTGCCACCGCACGCGCAATACATAGCCGTTGTTGTTGACCCCCAGAAAGATCGGTTCCGTAAGCTTTGAGCTTATCTTTCACATCGTCCCAGAGTGCGGATTGTTTGAGCGATCGTTCGACCAGTTCATCCATGTCGCCCTTGTAGCCAAGCAACCGAGGACCAAATGCGACATTGTCATAAATCGTTTTCGGGAAAGGGTTCGGCTTTTGAAACACCATCCCAATTTGCCGACGCACCTCGACCGGATCAATTTCAGTCGCGTAAAGATCCTGATCGTGATAGTAAATCTTGCCATCGATGTGGAACGACTTGATCAAATCATTCAGTCGGTTAAAGCAGCGCAGCACGGTACTTTTACCGCAACCTGAAGGGCCAATAAAAGCAGTAACAGCGTTTTTCGGAATGTCGATCGACACATCTCGCACCGCCAAGAAATTGCCGTAATGGATATTGAGGTTCTCGGTGCGAAAGATAGTTTCAGTTTGGCGAGCGTTCTGAACTCTAGAAGTCATAAAGTTAATTGAAGGATAGAGGATTGGAGCGTTTCAAAAAGGATTTATCGACGTTTGATCAACATCCGGGAGAAAATGCTGGTGAATAAAACCAGCAAAACCAACACCAGCGAACCCGCCCAGGCAAGCTCTTGTTGAGCCTTAAACGGAGAAGTTGCAAAGTCAAAGACCAACCGCGACATCGTAGCCGTCGGTTCCCACAAAGTCGTATTCCAAAATCGGTTAAATGAAGCCGTAAACAAGACCGGAGCCGTTTCGCCCGCCGCCCGCGCCAATGCTAGCAAAATTCCAGTCACGATTGCCGGAATCGCTGCCGGAAGCACAATCTGCAACGTCGTCTGAATTCGACTCGCACCGAGTCCGATCGCAGCTTGACGAAAATCATTTGGCACAGCTTCCAGCGCTTCGGCTGCAGTTCTCACGATCGTCGGCAGCATCAGCACCCCCAGCGCAAAACCACCCGCCACCGCCGAGAACGTCCCAGTATTCAACACCACGATCGCGTAAGCAAACGCACCAATCACGATCGATGGCACACCACTCAACACATTGGTCAAGAAGCTGACCGTTTCTGCCAGTTTCGTATCGCGCCCAAACTCAGACAGATAAATCGCACCAATAATGCCAAACGGAATCGCCAATAATGCTGCAATTCCAACCGTGAGCAGCGTTCCTACAAACGCATTGCCAAAACCGCCGCCCGCTAATCCCGGCGCAGGGGGCAATTCGATAAACACACTGGGAGTCAGTCGTGAAGCCCCGTTAATCAAAACGTAGAACGTCACAGCCGCCAGCGGAATCAGCGCCAACGCCGCACACGCAAACGTCAGAATCGTCATCGCTGAAGAAAACAGGGTGCGAGGAGAACTCGGCGATCGCTTCAAGCTCCGTCCGGCAGTCGCAAATTCTGGAGAAGTCATACAAATCCTTGTCTCATTCGAGCTTAGTGCCTAGAGCTTCATACTGAATCGGCGGACGACCATTTCCGCCAACACATTTACAATCAATGTCAGTGCGAACAAGACCAGCGCCGCATACATCAATGATGCCACTTGCAGCCCACTCGCTTCTGCAAACTGATTCGCCAACAGCGATGCCACCGTAGAACCTTGAGCCAGAATCGAGAACGATCGAATCGAATCGACGTTTCCGATCACCATCGTGACCGCCATCGTTTCACCCATCGCCCGACCCAACGCCAGCATAATGCCACCCACGACCCCAGAAAACGCCGCAGGAAGCAAAACCTTGAAGATTGTCTCCCATCGAGTTGCACCGAGTCCATACGACGCTTGGCGCAATTCTGCCGGAACCGCAACGAGCGCATCACGCGAAATTGCTGCAATAATCGGCAAAATCATAATTGCCAAAATAATTCCAGCCGCGTAGATTCCTGGCCCCGCTGGAGCCGTACTAAAAATCGGAATCCAGCCGAGTGTTGCATTCAACCACATCCCAAACGGACGCAGCACCGGGATCAGTACGAAAATGCCCCACAGTCCGTACACTACACTCGGAATCGCCGCTAGGAGTTCAACCATAAACACGATCGGCTGCTTCACTCTGGGCGGCAAAAAATCTTCGCTCAAAAACAGCGCCACGCCAATCCCGACGGGTACTGCCAGCAACAACGCCAAAAACGAAGTCACGAGCGTTCCATAAATCTGAGTCAGTGCGCCAAATACTTCATCATTGACGCTCCACCGACTCGTCACCAAAAAACCAAGCCCAAATTTCTGAATTGCTGGGATCGCATCGGCTCCCACTCGACCTGCAATCGCCAATAGCAAAAGACCAATTCCAACCGCAAACGCAGCCGTGAGCCAAACAAATCCGTTATCAATCAGGCGAGACGTATCAGTACGCCGCCAAGACATTCGCGATGATCGATCCGCAGGCGAAGCCATAAAAAACTCTTTGAGGAAAGTGATGAAAACAATACCATGCGATCGCACATCGACTAGAGAGTAATACTCGCTCTCTAGTCGATCGCTGCGGTTATTTCGCAGCTACCTTAATCGTATCCAATGTAGAAGCCGCCTTGGTGGAAATCGACTCTGGCAACGGAAGATATCCCAATTCGGTCGCAAATGCTTTTCCGTCACCGTAAGCCCACTTCATAAACTCGTTGAAGGCTTTCGCTTTCGCCGGATCTTTCGGGTTTTCGTACAGCAACAAGTAGGTCAAACTGACGATCGGGTAAGAATCTTTGCCTTCTGGATCGGGCACTTTCACCACAAAGTTATCAGGCACAGACACGCCATCTAAAGCTTTTGAAGCAGATTCAGGAGTCGGTGCAATAAAAGCCCCCGACTTATTTTGCAAGCTTGCGGTCGGCAAGTTGTTCTGCTTTGAGAAAGAATACTCGGTATATCCGATCGCGCCAGCAGTTTGCTGAATCTGAGCGGTCACACCTTCGTTTCCTTTCGCGCCTGTTCCAATGGGCCATTCCACCGTTTTACCTGAACCGCCTTTCCAGTTCGGGCACGCTTTTGTGATGTGGTTGGTAAAAATTGCCGTCGTTCCACTGCCGTCGGAGCGGTGAACAAACGTCAAAGGCTGGCTCGGTGCGGCTGGATTATTTGCTTTGATCTTTGGATCGTCCCAGGATTTGATCGAACCATCGACGATGCCGCAGAATGCTTCGCGCGTCAGTTTGAGATCCGTCAATCCAGGCGCATTGTACGCCATCACGATGAACAATCCCGTTGAGGGAATTTGAACGGCTTTACCACGATCGCCTGGCAGTTTCGCCCGATCTTCGTCTTTCAAGGGGTCATCCGTCGCTGCAAAATCAACCGTTTGGTCTAGAAATCGCTTGACACCCGCACCACTTCCCACGGAGTCATAGCTAATCTGTACACCTGGATTCTTCCTGTTATATTCCTGAAACCAGCGCTGATACAGCAAGTTCGGAGCCGAAGCACCCGCACCGTTGATCGAAGCCGCACCGCCCGGAGCTGAAGCGGGCGCAGCAGGACTGTTGCCAGTTGCACCTTGAGGAGGAGTACTTGCGGTTTGAGGAGTACACGCTGCTAGACCGAGTACTAGAGCAGCAAGGGAGGAAAAAGACACTCCCAAATGAATTTTTCGCTGAGAAAACGCCATAAATAAAACGCAGAGCAACGCATGTAGGTATATCCAACAGGGTACATCTACAGACTTAAGACAAGGTTAAGAGGGTAATTTTTCTACCATAACCTTGCTGAATGTTGCCTGCGCTACAGACAAAAACGAACAGATCCTTAGAAAAATCGAATCTTATCCGTGACTGCAATAAACTTGTTCTTTCCAGAACAGCGCAACAGCACTGATTCCTATTCTTAAGGTTCCCTTATTTTGTAACGTTTTGTCAACTTTCTGAGAGCAAATCTATCAACTTCTATTGTTAAAAAATGTTTTGTCACGAATTCCACGATCTCATCCATAAGATTTCACGCGACCAATGATAGAAATTCCTATTTTTACGGATAGACGAATGACCGTTAGTGTGCTTCTCAAATCGAGATGAGTCTAGTATAATACTCTCAAAACAGAGTTCGGCGACGGCGATTAGGTGAGCGGTCTTGGTTCCTGCTCTATCGACCTTCTCCGAGTTCACCCCTCACACGAATGGTTGGAGAGTAACGTGACTATTTACATTGGAAACCTGTCCTTTCAGGCCACTGAAGATGATCTCAAGGAAGTGTTTGCGGAGTACGGCGAAGTGAGCCGGGTGAGCCTTCCAACAGACCGAGAAACAGGCAGAAAACGGGGATTTGCCTTTGTCGAGATGGCGGAAGATGCCCAAGAAGATGCCGCGATCGCTGAACTAGATGGTGCAGAGTGGCTGGGTCGAGAACTAAAAGTGAATAAAGCGAAGCCGCGTGAACCGCGTGCAGGCGCGGCCGGAGGAGCTGGAGGAGCCAAGAGTTTTAGCAGAAACAACTTCTAACGTTTGAAAGCGGACGGATCAAGGCGATCCAGTCCGCTTTCTTGCTTTCTAGGAGTTGAATGCGAGAATTTAGCGCTGCTGGTTGAGAAATTGTCCAGCCATGCCCATCACGTCACCCATATCGACATCGCCATCGCGATCGGCATCTAGAAAAGTGTTCAGCACGGGGTTTCCACCGCCGGATTGAACGCCCTGCTGCGTTGAGCCGCTTTGAAGAAGATTGAGAACGAGAGGAACGAGGACGGGCAGCATCGATTGAATCATGCCCGCATTCAGTCCGGTTTGCTGCGCGATGTTTTCAGAAACCTGCTGCTGTGCGCCTCCTGGAAAGAGAGTGCTAACTGCTTGCGGATTGCTGCCGAGTCCAGCGAACTGATTCACCAAGGAATGAACTTGATCGCTGCCTTGATTCGCTTGAGTGTTTTGTAATGCCGATCGAACGTGCCCGCCGAGTAGAGACATTACGGCTTGAGTTGCGTTTGAGTCGAGTCCTTGGTTTCCAGTGAGTTGTTGAGCAACACCGAGGATGCTACCGAGTTGATTGGTAGAAGCTTGCTGTTGCGGATTTGCGACAGCGCTAACAATTTGATCAAAAAGACCCATAATTTTGCTTTCGTTGTGATGAGAGCGTTAACTTTTTGAAGATAAAAAATCTACTCAAGAAAATCAACCGAAACTTGAGATCCCACGGGTAGCAAACCGATCTCTGATACGTTTTGGACTGCGGAACACGATCGAAACGAATCAGACACAATAGAGAAACGTTGCCCCAATATATTTGAAGTGATGCGCCTATCTCGACTGATTACGCTGGTTGTCGGTATTGCTGTGATCTTAGGATTGGTGATCTGGCTAATCGACTCGATCACGCGATTGAGTTGGGCGATCGCGAATCCATTTTTGGCAAATCTGGTTATTTTCTTAGTGGTCGTGCTGCTGGCAGTTTTGATTGCAGCCTTTACGTATTACTTTTTCTGGTTGCCAAATCGAGCGAAGCGGCGGAAGCGATCGCTCCCCAAAGTTTCAGAAGTCAAAACAGAAGCCGCACAAGAAAATTTACAAGCGGTGCGGCAGCAAGTTTCGCAGATTCAAGATGAAGTTGCGCGACGAGAATTGATCCAGCGATCGAAAGCGATCGAACAGGATCTGGCGCGGGGTGAATTTAGGCTGGTCATTTTTGGAACCGGATCGTCAGGAAAAACTTCGCTAGTCAATGCACTAATGGGGCAGATTGTCGGCAAAGTGGGCGCACCAATGGGAACGACGGAAGCGGGCGCAACCTATCGATTGAAGTTAAACGGAGTCGATCGAGAAGTCATCATCACCGATACACCTGGAATTCTAGAAGCGGGAGTGGCGGGAACCGATCGAGAAGCATTGGCGCGGCGATTGGCAACCGAAGCGGGTCTAATTGTGTTCGTGTTGGATAACGATTTGCGGCAGTCGGAGTATGAGCCGTTACAGGCATTAACGCAAATTGGAAAGCGATCAATTGTCGTTTTAAACAAAGCGGATCTCTATACCGAGGAAGATCTAGCGGCGATTTTGGCGCGATTGCGGGAACGGGTGCGCGGAACAGTGGCAATGGAAGATGTCGTCGCGATCGCGGCAAATCCGCCCGCCATGCGAACCGAAACTGGAGAATGGCTTTATCCCGATCCAGAGGTTACAGAATTGATCGATCGAATTGCGAAGATTCTGCGGACTGAAGGCGAAGATTTGCTGGCGGATAACATTTTGATTCAGTCGCAGCGGTTGGGCGAAGAGGCGCGGCGGTTGATCGATGAGCAGCGAAGACGACAGGCAGAAAAATTAGTCGATCGATATCAGTGGATTGGAGCGGGAGTGATTGCTGCAACGCCGATCCCGGTTGTAGATTTATTGGCAACGACGGCGGTCAATGCTCAAATGGTCGTTGAAATTGGGCGGATTTATGGGTGCGAAATTACGGTCGATCATGCGAAAGAGATGGCGATTTCGTTAGCGAAAACGTTGGTCGGTTTGGGGATTGTTCGAGGTGCGATCGAGGTTGTGACAACGGCGCTTCAATTCAGCGTAGCGGGATTTTTAGCGGGTCGAGCAATTCAGGGCGTGAGTGCGGCTTATCTCACTCGTATCGCAGGCAAGAGCTTTATCGAATATTTCCGAAATAATCAGAGTTGGGGCGATGGTGGCATTACCGAAGTGGTACAGCAACAGTTCCAACTCAATCGACGCGATGAATTTATTAAGACGTTTATGCAAGAAGCAGTGACGCGCGTAATTCGACCGTTGCAGCTTGAAATGAAAGCAGAGATTGAGCCGGAACCGCTCGAAGAATTGAGAATGCCGGAGTATGAGGAGTTACCACGATCGAGAGAAGATACGATCGACGATTGGAGATGATTTAGAAGAAAAATGTTGGAATCACTTCGATCGGAGCCGGAAGCATTTCCCCCCGAAAATCGAGCAGCTGAACCAATAGTAAGTAACCGATACCTAAAACCAAAGAGATAACTCCGGTCAATACTGCAACAAACTTTGAGCGAGTCATATAAGGGAAAAGATAAGCTTCTAGACAAAGTTTACAAAATTTTGGGGAAGCGAGAAGACACGATCGCAAAAATTGCTGAGGCGGGAATCGTAAGAAGTGATTAAATGGCTACTCAGTAGAGATCGGGGTACTTATGGATTCTGCTGTCGCAACTCGCCTTCAACTTCCTGTTTTCGACCGTTCGATCGCGCTGCAAACTTATGAACTTAGCAAAACCTACCGCACTGGGTTTTGGATGAACAAAAGGGTTGCTTCGCTTAACACGGTCAGTCTCACCGTATACGAGGGTGAAACATTCGGCTTGCTCGGACAAAACGGAGCCGGAAAAACCACTTTGCTGAAAACGCTACTCGGAATTGTCCGTCCGACATCGGGACGAGCCACCCTTTTAGGCAAACCGCTTGGCGATCGCACTGTCAAACAACGGATCGGATATCTGCCCGAAAATCCCTATTTTTATGACTATCTAACGGGCTGGGAGATTCTCAACTTCACCGGAGATCTATTTGGAATTGGGCGATCGCAACAACGAAAACGCATTCCTGAACTGCTCGATCTAGTCGGTTTGGCTCAGTCTGCGGCAAAGAAAAAACAACTGCGGCAATACTCAAAAGGAATGCTGCAACGAATTGGAATGGCGCAAGCATTGATGAATGATCCAGATCTCGTGTTTCTCGATGAGCCGATGTCAGGACTCGATCCCCTGGGACGCTACCAAATGCGCGAAATCATTCTGTCGCTTAAGTCCCAAGGCAAAACGATTTTCTTTAATAGTCATGTGCTGTCGGATGTGGAGAAAATTTGCGATCGCGTGGCTCTGCTTGCAAGAGGCGAAATGATTGCGATCGGTTCGATGCAGGAACTTCTCGGAACTGCTGAAAACTACCGCGTTTCAGTCAAAGGCGGAAAGCCGGAAACGCTGCACCAATGGATACCGAATCTGGAACTTCAAGACGGCTTGTGGACGGGGCATCTCAACGGAGAACCACAGGATTTCTTAGGAAGTTTGCGTTTGATGAATGCTCAATTGATCTCGATCGATTTGGCGCGTCCTTCACTTGAAGAATTTTTTGTGCGGCAGTTGAGAGAACGCGGGATTCAATCGAGTAGTTAAACCATGACAAAACTCGATTTCTACGGATGCAAAAAACTCCTGTGATTCAGCTAACTCAGTAAATCTGGGGAGCGATGGCGAAAACTTTATCCAGAAATCATCAGTAACACCGTGGAGCGAATGAGAGTCAGGGTGAACACTGGCATTGATCCCCATTGGTGAGAGCAAGCCATGTTTCAAGACTCATCGATCGAAGAAATGCCTACCTTGTTGGATCGCACCCCAGATTCAACTCTCGATTTGCTCCATACCGCTGAAACTTGGCTCGATCGTGAAATTGCTCCTTTAGAAGAATCCCTTCGTTACGAAGATCCTAAATGGGATCTCGCATCTTTTACAAAACAACCTACTCAAACTAGCGAAACTACCGCGCTGCGTTGTCTCCAAACTTTCAGCTTTGGTGATGCTGTACGTCGAATTGTGATTCATCCGAATGAAGAGACGATTTTTACTGTTGGCTCTCCCACTCGCGACAGTCAACCCGAATCAACGAACACGATTCAAGTTTTGAATTGGCGCACAGGCAAGCGTCTTTTTTCACTCAAAGGGCATCAAGCGCCGATCACAACGATCGCACTGAGCCGAGATGGAAACACTTTGGTCAGCGGAAGCCGCGATCGCACGATCAAAGTCTGGAATGTCTCAACGGGCGAAGAACGAACAACGCTCACAGGTCATCACAGTTCAGTTACCGCAATCGCGATTAGTGCAGATGGGCAAACGGTAGTAAGTAGTGGTTGCAATCAGTATGAAATTCGCGATCGTCGAGCCTACACCACGATTCGCGATCGAGCTTTACGCATTTGGAACCTTCCCGAAGGCAAAGTGACTCACATCTTGCCCTGTATCACGGATATTCCTACGCTCAGAATGGCAGCGAGTGAGAAAGCACTTTTGAGGATTGAACCGCGATCGGAAGTCATTAACTTGGAAACGGGAGAAACAATCTCTAGCTTAGGGTGGCTGACTCAGTGCGAACAATTACTAGCAATTACTCCAGACTGGGAGAGTGCAGCAACGATCGTCGGTCGGCAGGTGCTGCTTCGTCAAGTTAAAACGGGCGAGATATATTGTCGGATTCAGCTTGATTTGTGCGATCGAGCGCTTCAGGTTTCTGCGCTTAGTCCCGATGGCAAATGGTTTGTTGCAGGATTTCAGCACACCGACACTCATCCCAAATTCGGAAGTTATCTAGCTCGACGGAATGTTCTGAGAATTTGGAATGCACAGACGGGAGAACCGTTCGGTTGCCTTTCTCAAGCCAACTTGGGTCAAGGAATTTGGCAATCGATTCAGTTTAGCCAGCAGAGTCGTCTGCTTGTGACGAGTGTTGGAAACAGTTTAAAGGTTTGGCAATGCGGCAGTTGAGCGTCAATTACAACGATCGTTCCAATAAGGGCAAGAATCTACTGGTGAACATTGTTGCTTGAGTGCGATCGCGGACTTTCAATTGGGCTGTTAGTTTCACCATTTCAGCGGTTTTGGACGATCGCGAAACTCCTGCGGTAATTCCTACTCCAAATAGACGGAAAACCGCTCGGACAGATACTTTCAGCGATCGATCTTATCTTCGATAATAGAGATATCAAGCAAGGTAAGAGTCGATATGCGAATTCAATCGTCTGTTCTCGTTCACTTAGGGTTTGGTAAGTATGTGCGGTCTGACCAAGTGACGGCTGTGATTCCCATCGAAGAAGAGCGGGGCCCGGGTCGCCGGACGTTTGTTCAGATTCAGGGACAGACTGATCCAATTGTTGCATCCCGTGCTGAAGATTCGATCGTGCGAGATTTGGTGCAGGAGCCGCGCGAAGTGACGCAATCGCGTCAGCAGCAGGAGATTTTACGCGATTTGCTTAACGATCTTCAGCAAGCGAATGGGACGGTACGCCGCTTTACTCGCGATGAGGGTGGATTGGATCTAGACCGTCTGGAGCGCCGCATCCGCGAAGTAATTGAAGAATAATCAGATTGGGTTCTAACTCAGGTTAGAACCTGTTTTTTAAACACGTAGTAAACGGCTCCCCAGTGATCATCAGTGAGGGAAAAAGCATTGGAACCGACCCGCCAACGCGTCTTCCATAGATCATGCTGAACGAAACGATGCTTTAATAAGTTCGATGCGTATCAAAGTCAGTTGAACCTCAAGGGAGAGCACGGAACGTAGTTCGCAACGGGCAAGTCGTGAAAGAGGGAAAATCCTTTATCGCTCCGACTGCCAGCAGTACCATGAGCGATTTGGTAATCGGATGTTGGAGCGTTAGCTAAATTAACGTCAGTTCGACAGAAGTGGTTGGCTTCGGTTGTGACTTCGGGAAGCCCGTCGAACTGGCGTTAAATTAATTCAAACCTGGCAAAATAAGCACACCCACAATGAAAGACTTCCTGCATTCGATTAGGAACAGAATAGTTTGTACATTAGCTTATCGAGACAGTTCAATAAGCTGATAGATGGGGGACATTTCTAAGTATTGTTGAACTGATGGCATCTCAACGATCGAAGAATCATTTGATTTGGCAAGAAGGACTTTTTCGCCAGGGTTGAATTTGAGATTGAATGATGTGCTTATCTTCGGCAGGTCGAGAGCTTCCACATCACGTCACCCAAGGGATAGTCTCGGCTGCCCTTTCCCTGTGAGTACCAGTCTGCGACCCCCAAACCTGCGACGTGCAGATAGACTTGCGAACTCTTCACACCCTTCAAAGCTGAATTGAAGAATAACAGCATCAGTGAACCTGAATTGTTCGCCGTTGATTCTTTATTGAGGCTGTCTGAATATTCTAGGATATAAACTTGAAGGGTGAAGGCACAATTGCCATACTGAAGCTGAAATATCATGCCTTATTCTGTCGATGACTCAGCAGAGATTGTTCAAGCGGTCAAAGAGAACTTACAGCAGATGTCGATCGAGCTTGGACGGTCGAAGAGCGCAGCGGAGATCGAACAACTCTACCAGACCGCACAAGAACTTTTGAGTCATCTCTCGCCTGACCCGTTGACCTTGGCGCGAGTGGTTGGGGTATTGCTCGTTTATCAACTGCCTGATACCGACCCGAACGAGGTGAAATGGTTCAAGGGTGAATTGCAGAACTGTCCTGATGTTGAGTCGATCGAGGAGTTGATTGATTCGATTTCTCGCCCAGATCCGTTGTAGTTTGAGTAGTGATGTTGCTCCAAGTGATAGGAGCTATGCCCGCGAGCATCAATCTTCGGCTTGCGACCCTGACGGCATCTGCAAAGCAGCACGCGCTTGCAACTTGTAAATCTCACGCACACGCCGAGCAATTTTCTCTTTGTCGTATCGAGGCTGTCGAACTGTCACATGCTTGAACTCGCTTTAAAGGTTAAGCTTTCATCTCAAGTTCAAGTCGGAAGATGTTGTTTAATTTCCCGTACTTGAGCGATCCACTTGCGTAACTTTTGCTCACCGATCGCTGTTTTTCTTCAGTTCTACTGCGCTCGCAAGCATCACAATAGCTCGATCTTAACGCTACCTTGATTCGATTCTAGGACTGTTCATACAGGGATTCTCGCAAGCATCACAATAGCTCGATCTTAACGCTACCACCCTCGATCGCATCAACCTGTAATCGATAACCATAGAGTAACGTCAGTTCGGGATAAGAAATCGCCAAAAGTCTTGATTCTCCGTGGCTTGCAACCCGGCTTCAAGTCAAGCTCTTGTCAATAAGTCTCGCAGTTGAGAATATTTTCAGTAGCAGGCCTTATTGAGAAAGTCTTACCATCCGGTTAATTGGCTCAAGCTAGCTGCGGCGGGCGTTTTAACCTTTAGCTTAACCCGAACTCAGGTTAGAGTAATGCCATTCCTAACAAAGGTTCTGTTTCTGATTCTGCAATATAAATTTCGCGGTACTGCCCATCCCAAATCACAGTTGCAGGGTACAGATCGAATAGAGTTTCACTGCCATCGCCCAAGGTCACGATATCAGAAGCGCTCCAGGGTAAATCGAGGGTAGCAATCATCGCGGATGGTAGAGATAAAAACCCACTGAATCCTGTATCAATCACCGTATCGATCAATTGCCGTTGTCCTGTTGAGTTCCCAACTACCAGTGGAAGCGTTGCTTCACGACGTGAATTCACAACTCCGTAAATCATCAATTCTGCTTCAGACTCCGTGCCCCAAAATGATCAACGGCGCGATGTCCGATCCGAATTGCCCAAGGTTGAGCATCAGGATATTGCTCAAACAGGCGATTGGTTGCGGGTACGAGATTTTCATCGACCTCGAAGGCCCCGGTTTCGAGGTCGATCGCCACAATTTTGCTCTCGTTTCCGGTTTCGACTTGCTGCCGAATGCCAGACTCATAGAGTTCTTGCCCACGTCGAGCCAATTCTTCTTTACTGTAACGGCGTTGGCGAACTGCCATCAGTTTGACCTCATTGCAACTTGCTTTTTCTACTTTAACTGAACAATTATATATAGTTCTTAATCTCTAAGTTATAGAATCTGGAATAGCTTTCTTGAGTTCACTAATAATCCTTGGTCTGCATCTCCTCGATTTTCGATCCCAGTCTACCTTGATCAATGTCTTCTTGGGTAATGCGGGGACTTGTCCAGCCATTCTTCGTGCGAACGCTCAGGCAAGGATTACCGTCAGCGTCGCGTTCTAGAATGTACCCACTGCGAAGCATGACGATATGAAACTGAAGAGTGTTTCTAACGTCGTCATCGCTCTCTCGGTCGCGTTGCGCTTCGAGTTCGAGGAGCAATTCTTTGAATCCGAATAGGTCAGCCTTTGCAGCGGCTATTGTGCGGACACGCTTAGCACGATCAGAAATTGCTTTGCGGATTATGTTCATGCGAAAGTCTTCAGGCAATCGTGCTGTTAACGCCCAAATGAGGTGCAATCGCTCCTTTGCCTTTGGGGAGTCCATTATTTCTAGCATTGCTCCCTGTGCAGCAATATGAGTTTCAGCTAATCGCACGAGGAAGACGGTGCCAACATCCCAGACGGTCATATACTGGCTCTTTGCAGCAGTAATAATCGGTGTAAGGTCATCGAGTTGAATGAGATCGCGATTTGCGATCTCTTCGTATGCGTCGAGTGCAGCGTAGGCAATCTGTTTCCGATCAAGCGGATCATTCCGCTTGTCTACCCAATCGCGATACCTAGAAGTAGAACTTGGCATCTGTGCTTGTTTTGCAATCTAACATTGATTAACCAGATCTAGCATTCAAATTGGAAGATGTTGCTTGATCTCTTTCACTTGAGCCAGCCACTTGATTAATTCTTGCTCACTCAATCGCTGTTTCTCTGGGAAAAGCTGCGCCAGTTCTGCGGCAGGTCTTCCGGTTTGTTGCACCCAGGCATTGATCAACGCTTCTCGATCGAGCAATGTCCCCCCCACACCGAGCGATCTCTGAATCCGCAATTGCTCCTCACGCCCGACCACATCAACGACAAATTCACTCCGTCCCGCTTTGTACAACACACCCGCCAACGCTTGCGTATACGCTTCGCTATCATTCACGCGCGGACTTTCGAGCGGTTTCGGTTGTCCAAATCGACGATTCTTTGCCCAAATTAGAATGAGAGAAATCACGATCGCTTGCAGCAATCCGACAGATAAAGGCGTTCTGATCAGATAATCTGCCCAAGTTTGTGTGCTTTCCGTTTTGGCAGTTTCATCCCGATAGCCATGCAGGTATTCATCGATCCAAATCTTTTTCCCAGTTGCTAATTGCGCCAAAAACGCAAAATTTCCAGGCTCATCTTGGTAAGCATTGGCAGCGAGAAACGGAGTGACGGCATAAACGATTCGACCTTTGCCTTTACGTTCCTCCCAAATGATCGACCCAAAGCGATCGCCTAAAATCTGTTTCACTCCTTTATCCATTTCAAGTCGCCTGGAGGTTTCGATTTTGACCGATCCTCGATCGCTTTGATGCCGCGTCAAAAATCCTGCCTCAGTCGCCGCAAAATTACTTTTTCCCAAAACGATCCAGGTATTGCCGCGCTTGATCCAATCTTCATCGGGATATGCTGCCCCAACCCCAGAGGTATCGACTTGAATCATCGTGTTTCCCGTTCCTGAGATTTGATCGATCTCATTTGGAGATTTGCGCCAGCGCTCAATGGGCGTTCCCTGTTGCTGCATATAGGCGTACCAAGCCCCGTAACCATCGGGAGAACGACTAAACGTGGAGCCGCTCGTAATTCGGTTGCTTCTGGGCGCGATAAACAGCGTGAGGGCAATGACCACGGAGATCGCAATCAGCCCAAATACCAAACGTCGATCGAGTTTTTTCATCACGCCATTCTCACCGAATCGAGGGTCGCGCGTTCAATGTTGTCATACGCTCGCTGGACTCGATCGAACATTTCTGCTGAGATCGGCAGATTGCTGAAACAAAGCAGTTCATGAGTGTCAAGTAGCATTTGATACGACTCGGCTTGCGGCAAGAGTTGAACGAGACGCAAATATTCTCGATCGGTGCGGCTCTTGTCGTTCGGAATCAATTTCGTCTCACTCAGCCGTTGCAACGTCGCCATGTAAAGCGCTCTTGATGCCTCTCGGTAATTTCCCTGCTGTTGAAACTCTTGAGCGGATTTTACCCAGCCTGAAATTGTGCGCTCTTTTTCGGCATTGGCAGAACCTCGATCGAGAAACTTAGCGATCTGAGCTTGATTTCGATTCAGATACGATCGCACCCAAAGATAAATTTGGAACCCCAACCACAGCACCGCAAGCCCGACAACTACCCAAAAACCCGCCTCCAGCCACCAAGACGGAAACGCCCAATTTGGCGCATTGGGGACATCGGGCGGCTGAATCTGAGGAAATCGCAACTCGATCCACTCACCCACCTGCCGGAAAAACTGCTGAATTTGCCAATTGAAATCACTCTTCTGAAATTGTTCAGCCGCCATCAGGAATTACTTGGTAAAGCTACTGACCAACCATAAAACCAGAAAAGTCACCAAACTGATCACAATTTCATTTGAGGGCAGCATCGGTAGGGAAGGCAATAAGAGCGTATAAGCCGCGCCCCCGATCGCAAATCCCAACAGCAACCCCCCGACACCAAGCAAAATTGCCCGTCCTAGTTTCCGTTCTTTGCGGTAGAGAAAATAGAGCGTTGTCCCCGTTGCCAACGCCATCGCGATTTGCAGCACTTGATCCGTCGGAGACAGATAAACCAGTGCCCCCAATCCCGCCATTCCAACGCCAGGAAAAGCAATATCCTGAGCGCTCGGCTGATCGATCAAATTCGTCAGCCATTGAGTCGATTTTTTTGCGGGGGCAGGAGTTTCCGCTGGAGTCGCCTGCACTAATTTTTCGGGAAATCGAATGCGATCAGGCACTTTAATCTTTCCTTCCTGCCGCAAGCGCAAGCGCTCCATCAGCACAGAATCATATGCCGCCTCAATTTCCGAGATTTTCCGCTGGTCGCCTGCCAATTCTTCAACTAATCGGGCACGAGCCGTCTGAATTTCTTCAAACGTCGCACCTTCAGAAACGCCTAACTTTTCATACGGGCTTTGCGCGCTCATGGGCTTGTTACTCCACCTTCTCTACCAAAGTAACCTAGCTGCGTTGGGGATTACAACTAGAGTGTAGACGATGTGCCCCCGACTTGCGGTAAGTTTACCGATTGATCTTTATCGTCGCATCCTCCGTAGACTGCGATCTTAAATCCCACTTTGATTTTAGATTCGACCGTAAATTTGCGGAAACTGCGACAAACCAGGATATTCTATTCAAAAGCTGAGGCATACTAATGCTGATGACAAGTTTCTTCTGTGTAAGACAGAAATAAGGGTTTTCCCTGTTGCCTCTCGATCGTTATCACTTCTCAATTTACTTTTAATGCAAGGTTATGGTCATAGCCCCAGCCAAGATACTCGTCGTGGATGATGATCCGGCAATTCGGAATCTCGTTCATCGCTTCCTCACCAAGCAAAGCTACCAAATGGAATCTGCGGAAGATGGCAAATCCGCGATGCAGGCATTTGAGCAGTTCAACCCGGATCTCGTGATTTTGGATGTGAACCTGCCTGATGCAAATGGCTACTCGCTGTGTCAAGAGATGCAGAGCCGCACAAATGTATTTGTCTTGATGTTAACCAGCCGCACCGATGAGGCGGATAAAGTTCGTGGATTCGCACAGGGCGCAGATGATTACATTACAAAGCCGTTTAGCTTGGTGGAACTGGGCGGACGAGTCGGTGCGATTCTCAAACGTCAGAGAATCGTGACAACCGCCGAGCAGCAATGTCTCGCATTTGGTGGATTGATGATTGATCCAGTCCGGCGCGAAGTGAAGCTAAATGAAGACATTGTGCCGTTGACAGCTTTGGAGTTTGATTTGCTGCATTTTTTGGCGGCGCATCCGGGTCGAGTTTGGCGACGGGCTGAACTGATTCAGGAAGTTTGGGATTATGAATATGTGGGCGACCAGCGGGTGGTGGATGTCCACATCGGACAGATTCGGAAAAAGATCGAGATTGATACCAGTCAGCCTGCTTTGATTCAAACAGTTCGCGGTGTGGGCTATAAGTTTGAATCGCCTGCTGTGGTGAGTTAGATCTAGATATTCAATCAAAATAAAACCGGGGTTCATGAAGTGCTGACCCCGGTTTTGTCTCGCATGGGTTTGCAGGTCTACCTAAATTGTTTTATCGATCGCACTTGAATCTCAACCTGCGGGTAGTGCTAAACGGGTAAGGATCGATATAACTCTTTTTCTACGGGGGTTGCAGAGCATATGATTAAGCTCACAGCCTTGAAGTATCCTGGCTTTTTTCACACATTTGCAGCCCCACAGCCAAACCGTTAACGAAAGACTAGCATCGCAGCTTCTATCTTGAGCAGATACTTAGATTGTTCCATAGGGTAGTCAATCAGTGAGCTTCTGGCTAAAAGGGGATTTCAGCCATCCTTACCCGTTTAGCACTACCCATTGTTTTAAGATCACCACTTTACTCACGGATGATTTTCTCAGAGTAAAAGTTCCAAAGATTTTTAATCAACTGAATTAATTTAGTTGATTGTTTGCGCTGATTTCGACGACCCGATCGTCTTTAAACCGAAATACCAACGCCGAAGCGGATGTGTCGTTGCTGTAAAAAATTCTGTCTTCGGTCGTCCCACTGCCATAGGGTTCGCCGTAGGCTCGAATCACTTTGCTTCGCCGATCGCCCACTCGAATTCCTTCTAATGTGGCAACTTTAGCGCTTCGGGTCGAAATCGAATACACTGAAGCGTTTCGTTCTTGATTTCTACCTTCTGGCACTTCTAACCGAACTTCAAGATCTGAATATTGCCAGTGCAGCAACACACCACAACATCTAGAATTCTCAGATTCTACTTTCAAAGGTTTGCCTACTTTGCGCTGAACTTGAGCCGCTTTCATTCCAAGTTTGATGCCACCCAGTCCCATGCGGGAGATCGAGACTTCACGCACCGGAGAAGCTGCAACAGGAGCGGAAAACGCAATGGCGGGCGGAAGGGTAGTTACAGCGATCGTAAGAAAAATTGCTGGGACAAAGAATCGGCGATTGAGAAGCATAATAGTTTGAGTGTCGTTTGATCAGATGCTTCAATGTGCGATCGTCGAATTCCTTGTATTTACAATCGGTATTGCCGAAACACGTCGCTTGCAGCCCGATGCACAATCGAATGACGATAAACGAGCGCTTCCATATCCTCGGCATATCCGCCCCCAATCACACAAGCGACCGGATACCCTTGCGAAACACAGGTCGTTAAAACTTGCATTTCCCGACGATACAGACCAGAATCCGTGAGTGCGAGCTTGCCTAAACGATCGCCGAAATGCGGATCAACTCCAGCATCGTACAGCACCAAATCCGGCTTCACTTCAGAGAGTAAATCGGGAAGATACTGCGCCAAAGTTTGCAGGTATTCATCGTCTTCCATCCCTTCCGTTAATGGAACATCTAAATCGCTCTGTTGCTTTGTGCCAGGGAAATTGGTCTCACAGTGCATTGAGAAGGTAAATACGCTCGGATCAGATTGAAAAATCAGTGCAGTGCCATCGCCTTGATGAACATCGAGATCGACAATCAGGATTTTTTCGACTAATCCCAATTTTTGTAAGATACGAGACGCGATCGCTAAATCATTAAAGATACAAAATCCCGATCCATAACTTGGAAACGCATGATGGGTTCCTCCTGCCGTATTACAGGCTAACCCAGACTTCAAAGCAAGTTGAGCGGACAGAACGGTTCCTCCGACTGCGGTACAAGTCCGATTCACAAGCTCAGGACTCCAAGGCAAACCGATGCGGCGTTGGGCTTTTGGATCGAGCGTTCCGGTGCAGTACGCATTGACATAATCGGAGGTGTGAACGAGTTCGATCCAGGCTTGTGGAGGCCGATCGGGAAAGTGAAATTGAGTGGGATCAGCAACACGATCGCTTAAAAGTAGCTCGTAAAGTTTCTTAAATTTCTCCATCGGAAAGCGATGATCCGATGGCAAGGGTACAACGTAGTTAGGGTGGTAAATTAGCGGCAAATTCATTCAAAAAATCGCCTGAATCCTATCTGTAGTTTTGTAAAAAAAATTGCTCAAATATTGCTGTTTGTAAGACTTTCTGGAGAATTGCCCGTCTCATCCTCTAGACTGATTCGTGACTTAAATCTGTCTTATATCCGCACTATGGCTTACTCAATTTGGCACGACTATTTGAACCTCGCTTCGTTCTTTGCCAGCGTTCTCGGACTCTACATTTTGCTCTACAAAAAGCAGGCACAGAGCGAGGATTCTGATATTGCTGATGAGGTTCTTTTTTCGATGGCGTTTGCCTATTGGATTGTACATTGCATCGCGATCGGGGCACAGAAGTGGGTTTCTCCTGACTGGGCGACCTGTCTGCTCAGCCTCAAGTGGACAGCTGTAATTTCTTACCTCCTCACCTTCTCCTGTGCGTTGAGTCTACCGCTTCACCGAATTGCTTCCACTCAACAGCAAGCAGAATAGTTACTTGAGCAATTGAGCGATCGCACTTTCAAGCTGGTCTTGTTCCAATGTTGTGAGGATGAAGACCTCCTGAAACGACTTACCTTGACGCGCGATCGCTTTAAACCCGCCGCGAATCGGCACCGAAATTTTGAGCTTAAACTGGGGAGAATGAGAACGCACTGACCCAATCACCGCTGGCGTGATCGTTTGAATTCCCTCAATTTTGATGAGCTTTTCGAGCAGTGCAATCAGACCCGGAAGGTGGGTCGAGTGATTGAGAACTAGCCGCCCCTGTTCTTTTTTCATGCTTTCTCCAAGGGAGCCATCGTCAAACCCTCTACACTGAGCTGCATATGATAGAGTTCGGCTTGTTCGAGCGGGCCTGTCCAGACGATCGCTTGTCCTTCAAAATGCACTTGATTGGTGAGCTTCCAAGCGCGATCGCTGGTCATTTTTGGAATGTACTGCACTAAGCATTTAGCGACGTGTTCAAACGTATTGAACTCGTCGTCGAGAACAATCACTTTATAGTTTGGGTAAGTTTGGCGAATCGTTTGACTGGTTTTCTCAGGAGTCGCGACACTTCCCACCATCATCGAAGTTGAATTGACAAAAACGCTAGTCATAACGCAACACAGGGACTTGAATCCGCAAAATTTCCTACCAAATTCTAATTCACTCTTCACCAAGTCGCTCGGACTTAATTTGGTAATCCCATACCAATCGATTAAATATTCGTGCCTAAAAATGTGATCTGTAAGGCTGATCGATTTGAACTCAATACATTATCTTCATACTGCCACAGGAACTTGCGCCAAACTGAGACGGTCAGAGCGAAGGAACGATGAAATTTCGATCGGATTTGCGTGATCCGGATTACAGGCAAAACAAAGTCGAATATATTAACAAATGTTAGAAACTTCGCAAATCGTGGCAAATTGATCCAGAACGCTTGGAATGACCGCTGTTAGTTGTTAGTGAAAATTTCGTAGTGCAATGGTTAATCAGATGAATGCTCGATCGATCCTTTCGTTTTTCAACTCGATTCCGAAATCCTTGGGGTTTGCGCTCTTGATCTGGGTGGCGGCGATGATGCCTGCTCGTGCTGGAGGATCTGTCGAGCTGCGAGTGGCGATCGAACAAAATGCGCCGCAAGTCAATGTCGGTAGCTCAGGCACTGCTCAAGTTCTCGATGGTTCTGGGCAGGTTGTCGGTGAAATTCAAGCGATGAATGGCTTCGCGGCACAGGCAAAAAATGGTGGAGTCGCGCTCGATCGATGGAAGTCTGGCGCGATGTGGATTGTGCCGAAGCAAGCAACCGACGTGGTTTGGATTGGAAATCGCTGGTATCGCGGTCGAGTGTACCTCGTTCCCACAGGCAAAGGACTCACGGCAGTCAATTACGTGGATTTGGAGCAGTATTTGTTCAGCGTTCTTGGCGCTGAGATGAACGGCAATTGGCCGCAAGAAGCGCTGAAAGCCCAAGCAGTCGCGGCTCGGAGCTACGCAGTCTACAAGCTACAAGGCGCGAGAAATAGCATCAATAGTGTTTTCGACCTCGACGATACAACGCGATCGCAGGTTTATAACGGAGTTCAATCAGAATCGACCGGGACTCAGCAAGCCGTTCTTTCGACCGCTGGACAGGTTTTGGCGTACAACAATCGAGTCGTGGAAGCGTATTTTCATTCCTCGGCGGGGGGCTGCACAGAAGGATCAGAGAATGTTTGGTCAACGGCACTGCCCTATTTTCAGTCGCGTCAGGTCGGTTTTGATGAAGGTACGCCTGTCAGTGCTTGGTCGAAAACGCTTTCTCTTAGCGAAATGAGTAGCCATTTTGGAGTCGGCAATATTCAGCGAATTGCTCCTAAGAATTTGACCAAATGTGGGCGAGTGCTGGCAATGGAAATTGTGGGCGATCGCGGAACGAAAATTGTCAAAGGTGACGATATTCAGGCGGCGCTCAATCTGAGAAGTACGCTGTTTACGATCGCGGCTCAACCGATCGCAAGTAAAGCAGGTGGAAAAGCGACGCTGCAATTTGTGGTGACTGGACGCGGTTTTGGGCACGGCGTGGGTATGAGCCAATGGGGAGCCTACAACATGGCGCGTCAGGGAAAGAAATACAACGAGATTTTGCCTCAGTACTATATTGGAGCCGTCCTTGTTCCACTCGATCCTCAGTAATCGATTTTAGGTGGGAGAACTTCATGGCGTTTGGCTAGGATCGTCACCGTTCTGGAGGTCTCGATCCTGACCCGATCCCCGTGGCTAAATCTGATCCCGAATTAACCAAATTGGTCACAATTTTGCCGTACAATTTGGGCAACGATCCCACCTACCTACCCCCAGAGTCCCTATGAGCATCGGATATGTTGCCCTAGTACTGCACGCTCACCTCCCGTTTGTGCGTCACCCTGAAAGTGACTTTGTACTAGAAGAAGAATGGCTCTATGAGGCGATTACTGAGACTTATATTCCACTGATTCAGGTGTTTGAAGGCTTGAAACGCGATGGCGTAGACTTCAAAATCACCATGAGCATGACCCCGCCGTTGTGTTCGATGCTGGCAGATCCGCTCTTGCAAGATCGCTACGATGAGCATCTGTCTAAACTCGAAGAACTGGCAGAAATGGAAGTCGAGCGTCATGCTCATACGGGACACATGAAGTATCTCGCAGAACATAACGCGAAGGAATTTAACGGCGTTCGGAACACTTGGGAAAAGTACGATCGTAATCTGATCACCGCGTTCAAACAGTTTCTCGACTCCAACAACCTAGAAATCATTACTTGTGGTGCAACTCACGGCTACTTGCCTTTGATGAAGATGTACCCGCAAGCAGTTTGGGCACAGATCCAAGTCGCCTGCGAACATTACGAAAAAACCTTTGGTCGTCCCGCGAAAGGGATTTGGCTGCCTGAGTGCGCTTACTACGAAGGCGTAGAGCGAATGTTAGCCGATGCGGGACTGCGCTACTTTCTCACGGATGGACATGGAATTCTCTACGCTCGTCCTCGTCCTCGGTATGGAAGCTATGCACCGATTTTTACAGAACCGGGTGTTGCTGCATTCGGACGCGACCATGAATCTTCGCAGCAGGTTTGGTCGTCTGAAGTCGGGTATCCGGGCGCTGTCGAATACCGAGAGTTTTACCGCGATTTGGGTTGGGATGCGGACTATGAATATATCAAGCCGTATGCCATGCCGAATGGTCAGCGCAAGAATGTCGGCATCAAGTACCACAAGATTACAGGCAAAGGTTTAGGACTAGGGGACAAGCAGCTTTACGACCCGTACTGGGCGCGGCAAAAAACGACGGAACACGCAGCAAACTTCGTCTACAACCGCGAACGCCAAGTTGAACATCTGTTTGGCATCATGCACCGTCCGCCAATTATTGTTTCGCCGTATGATGCGGAACTATTTGGTCACTGGTGGTATGAAGGCCCGATGTTTATTGATTACCTGTTCCGCAAAGCTTGGTTTGATCAAGATACGTTTGAGATGGCGCACTTAGCAGACTATTTGAGAAAGCATCCGACTCAGCAAGTCTGCCGCCCGTCGCAATCAAGCTGGGGCTACAAAGGCTTCCACGAGTACTGGCTGAATGAAACGAATGCTTGGATCTATCCGCATTTGCATAAAGCCGCAGAACGGATGATCGATCTTGCAAAACGTGAACCTGCGGACGAACTGGAATGGAAAGCATTAAACCAAGCAGCACGTGAGTTGTTGCTGGCGCAATCCTCCGACTGGGCGTTTATTATGCGAACTGGAACAATGGTTCCTTATGCAATCAGAAGAACCAGATCGCATTTAATGCGCTTCAATAAGCTCTACGAAGATCTCAATCACGGCAAAGTAGACTCTGGTTGGGTTGAGAAAGTCGAAGCGATCGACAATATCTTCCCGGACATCAACTACCGCGTTTACCGCCCCCTGTAGACCGTGGAAGCGCAATTCAGTTTTTTTCTGATTGCGCGCTCAGGCTCATATCAGAGAACAATTGATAGTGCTGACAGTTAAGAGTTACTATGCTTTCCTAATTGCTTCGCTAGAAAATCTAGATGAAGCAGCAGCATATTTGGATTCTGTCTTAGAAGATGGCGATCCACAGCATATTCGTTTAGCTTTAAAGAATGTGGCGGAGGCTCGTGCGGGTTCAACTGGACTAGAAGATACTTCAAAGTGGCAACAGTGTTACGAGCTGCTTGAACAGGGAGAAATGCCGGGTTTATTGATGCTGGTTGAGCTTTTGGAGCAATTGAATTTGAGACTGTCGATCGCTCAAAAAACCTGAGTTCTCCATGCAAGAATCTTATTGTCTCCGTACTCAAAATTCTGAAGTGGCGTTATCTTAGAACAGGAGTTCTACCCTCAAAGTTTCTTCGTATGCCGGATCTTGTGTATGACTGGAAGCGTTTTTGGTGTGCTCGATCGAGTCAATTCGATCTTAGCGATCGTGGCTATCTGACCGATCCTGGTTCTGAGTGGGGAAAGTATTGCAATTCAGAACTGACTAGTCTTGAATCGATGGTTGAGTCTCAATGCTTGGTTTTGCTAGGTGAACCAGGAATTGGCAAGTCGCAGGAACTAAAAAATCTGAGAAACCATACTCAAACTGCCGTTAATGCGCTTGACAAGCAACTGCCTCTCGATCTGCAAGCTTACAGCAGCGAAACTAGATTAATCCGAAATCTATTTGAGTCTAAAACTTTTATTGACTGGACGAATGGTACACATCGTCTTCATCTCTTTCTAGATAGCCTAGACGAAGGCTTATTAAAAATCGATACCCTCTCAATGCTGTTGGTCGAAGAACTTAGCAAAGAGGAATACCGTGGACATCTCAGTCGTCTTTACTTCCGTATTGCTTGTCGAACTGCTGTCTTTCCAAAGAGTATGGAAGAAGGATTGAACCAGCTCTGGAAGAATAATGTAAAAATTTATGAGCTAGTTCCGCTTCGACGAACTGACGTAAGAATAGCAGCAACCGAGTCTAGGATAGACGCTGATAGGTTTTTGGAAGCGGTAGATCGTAAAGGGGTCGTACCGTTTGCAATTAAGCCAATAACGCTACAGTTCCTAATAAACATTTTTCAACGTAATAATAAGCAATTCCCGCAACGGCTGACTGATCTTTACCTTGAGGGATGCAGGATATTGTGTGAAGAGCCAAAAGACCAAAACTATCATCCAAGCAGAAGAGCTAGCAGCACTGACGTTGGGCAACGCTTAATTATCGCTGCTCGTATTGCTGCTGTAACTATCTTTGCTAGAAAATCTGCGGTTTGGACGGGAAGTTTGAGCGATGTTGCTGATGAAGACATCCTGCTCGAAAGGCTTTGTTTAGGAAGTGAGAGAGCAAGTCAAAGGTCTGTGGATGTCACCGCTACCATTATCGGAGAAGTTTTGGATACTGGGCTGTTTTCATCTCGCGGTACTAATCGTATGGGATGGGCGCATCAGTCTTATCCTGAATTTCTAGCTGCATGGTATTTGAAGCAACATAATCTGTCTCTGGATCAAATCCTAAGCCTAATTATTCACCCAGATGGGAGAGTTATTCCTCAACTTCATGAAACTGCTGCCTGGTTAGCGAGTTTGGACACCCAAACCTTTCAAAGCGTTATGACGACTGATCCAAATATCCTACTTCAAAGCGAGATTTTGGTAAGTAGCGATAAAGAAAAAGCAGCAGTGCTTGATTCTCTACTGGCGTTGCATGATCAAGGAAAGTTAGTCTATGACTTTCATCTGCCTGAGTTTTCGCCCTACAAGCGATGGAATCATGCTGAATTATCGACTCAATTGCGATGGTATATCTGCAATTCTACAAAAAGTGAGGTACCGCGATATGTTGCAATCGATATTGCAGAAGCCTGCAATGTACAAGCAGTTAAAAACTGGTTGGCTGATGTCACTCTAGATCCCACAGAACCTTACTGGCTTAGAGCTAGGGCTGCAAAAGCAGTAAAGCGCTTGGGAGATGCCGAAACTAAACTTCGATTAAAACCTTTAGCTGTCTCTCAGGCTGATGATGATTTAGAGGACGAATTGAAAGGACACGCGCTACACGCTCTTTATCCCAAACATCTAGCAGCCGTAGAAGTTTTAGACAGTATTACGCAACCTAGAGCAAGGGTCATCGGCGGCATTTATCAAGATTTCTTAGCAAAAGAATTTGCGAAACATCTTCAAGTAAGTGATTTACCAGCCGTACTAACATGGCTAGAAAATCAGCCAGTATTGCATCACTCTCACTATCCTTTCAACGCATTATCAGATAGAATCTTGCTCAAGGCATGGCAGCATCTCGAAATCCGACAAGTTCTTGAAATATTTTCCAAAATCGTTCTGCTAAGGATTAGGGCATACCAACAGGTTATCGATAGCCTTACAGGCATCGAGTTTATAGATTTACTGACTGAGGACGATTCTAAACGTCGTTGCCTTCTTGACGCAATCATCAATCTCGTCGCTGACTCGACAGAACATCTGTATTACTTATCTGGAGCTAGCTTTTATAGTCGTGTAACTCCTCTAAAACAAGATTTTTCATGGCTAATTGAGAAAATTCAAACTTCAGAACTAGAATCGGTTCAAAGAACTTACGCTTGGTTGGTGCGCTTGAAATTAGATTGGACTGATGCAGATCAACTTAGTTTAGTAATCGCTGCTAGTGAGAATTTTCCTGTTTTGAAATTGGAATTTGCAGCATTTCTGGGACAAATTGAGATTAATTCATCTGAAGCTGAAACAGCAAGAGCAAATTACTTACGTGAGATAGACGAAAGACGCTCCTGGGAGGATGAAAAGCCTGAAGTAAAGCCGTTTCCTAAAGAAAGAGTGCTGACGTACTTAGAGCAGTTTGAGCTTGGTCAAGTGGAAGCATGGTGGCTTCTTTGCAGAGAAATGACATTGCTGCCAACAAGCCAATATTACGGTGATGACTCCCAATCAGATTTGACCGTGCTTCCAGGTTGGAGAGAAGCAGATGACTTAACACAGATGCGAATTATTTCAGCGGCGAAGCGATATATTTATGACGGCAACCCTGAGACAGATGCTTGGTTTGGCACAAATTCTTTTCGATACTCTGCTCGATACTCTGCACTTGCGGGTTACAAAGCTTTGCGATTAGTTCTTGAAAAAGAACGTCAATACGTTCTTGATATTCCTCCTGAAATTTGGAGAAAGTGGACGGCAATAATTCTCGATTATCCAAATTCTAGTGATAGTCGAAACAAGGAGCATCGAGAACCGCTATTGTCTTTAACTTACAAGAACGCGCCAGATGAATTTGTAAGTAGGCTAATAATCTTGCTAGATTGGGACAACACTCAACATGGTGATATCTATATTTCTAATCAAGTAGATCAGCTTTGGAATGAGCGACTGGAGACCGCACTCTGCCGCAAATTGCAGGATGAAAAACTAACCGCTAAGAGCATTGGCTCTCTACTCAAACAGCTTTTGAGCAAACAAAGCAAGCCAGCTAAGACATTCGCGCAAGCTCAAATCTCATCGCCTCCGCCGATCGCGGGAAAAGCGAGAGAAATTGCGATCGTTGCAGCCCAAATGTTGATGCTCTACACCGACGATGAAAGCTGGGCGCTAGTATGGAACTCAATTCAACATGACTTTGAATACAGGAAGAAAGTTTTAGAAGCTGTGTCATTTGCAAATGAGTTTCAAGGAAGTATCGAACATAGACTTTGTGAAGACTATATTGCTGATTTATACATTTTCTTGGTCAAACACTATCCTGAACCCCAACAAAAGCAAGGAAACATTCAAAATGAAGACATTAGAATCGAAGACTATTCAATCAGCGCTGAAGATAGCATCAGAAGATGGAGAGAACAAATTCCACAGCGGCTTCAACAACGCGGTACTCGCGGAGCGTGTGAAGCACTTCGTAAAATAATTCATCAGCTTCCTGAACAGAAAGATAAACTGCAATGGCGATTACCAGAAGCTGAGGCTTCTGCTCGGCGTAGGGAATGGAAACCACCGCAACCGGAGGAAATTCTTCGGCTTGTGGCGAATCAAGAGCCTTCCAACTTAGAGTTATACAATCAGCTTGGTACAATTGCTCGGAGAACACAGGAAATGGCAGATGAACCTAAGATCGATCAAAGTATTCATGTTATGAATTCCGAAATCAGCGGAGTTGTGGGCAGTGGCAAGATTGAACACAGAAGCGATCCCCCTCCTGAAAAGGAAGCTAACTGGAAATTCTGGCTTCCTATTGCTATTTCACTAATTTCCATAGCTGTTAGTGGAGTATTTAACGACGAAATCAAGAAATTTTTCTTCAAGCCAAATACAGCTCCTCAAATTGAGCAAAAGCTAGAAAAATAGATTAATCAGAGAGTTCATGATTATGCAGATTACGATCGACTTACCCAAAGATTTAGAACAGAATCTACTTCAACAGGCTGCCCAACTAAATATTCCAGTTGAAACACTGATTCTTCAGTCCCTTCGCCAAGTCACCCAATTATCTCAAGACGCGGATTGGTCAGCTCTCGTTCTCTCTTATGAAGGCACGCCGGATTTTCCCAATCTCGAATCTTATCGTGCTGAACTTCTTCCGCCCCGTGAAACGGAGCTGTTTTAATGCGTTACCTGCTCGATACCTGCGTGATTAGTGACTTTATCAAAGGTGAACCCAATACCCAATCTCGAATTCGGCAAACGCCACCCGCTGAGATTGCTGTTTCTGCAATTACTGTAATGGAATTACGCTACGGCTTACAACTCAATCCCCAGCGTGCCCAAAAAATTGAACCTGTTATTTCTAGCTTTCTGAGTTCGGTTTCGCTACTTCCCTTCGATGTGCCAGATGCTGAGCAAGCGGGGCAGATTCGCTGCCTTCTTAAATCTCAAGGTCAGCAGATCGGTGCTTACGATGTTTTGATTGGAGCCATTGCCTTTCGGCATCAGCTTGTGATGGTCACGGCAAACGAGCGAGAGTTTACTCGAATTCCTGGCTTGCAAATTGAGAACTGGCGGCAACTCTAGATTACCGTTAGGAAGGTGTGATACTGGGTCATGCGAGTTCTCCATATCAATCAATCAGATACAGCAGGTGGGGCAGCAATTGCAGCCTATCGGCTACATCAGGGACTATTGCAGCAAAGAATTGATTCTCGATCACTAGTCGCACGCAAAGAAACTGAGAGCGATCGAGTGAATTTAATTGCTCCCGCATCCCGCACAGAAAAGCGAATTCAGCGTTTCACTGATCCACTCGGATTCGCTCAAATTCACTTACTTTCAACATTCAAGCTTAAACAGCATCCGTTCTATCAATCTGCGGATGTAATCAACTTTCATAACTTACATGACGGGTATTTTAACTATCTTGCGATCGCACATTTAACACAGAATAGGCCTGCGGTTCTAACCCTGCATGATATGTGGTCGCTCACTGGACATTGCTCTTTTAGCTATGATTGCGATCGCTGGAAGATGGGTTGCGGTCATTGTCCAGACTTAGAGATCTTCCCACCGATGAAACGGGATAGTAGTCGCTGGGAATGGAAGCTCAAAAAATGGACATATCAACGCGCGAATTTATCGATCGTGGCTCCGAGTCGATGGCTTGCAACAGTTGCACGAGAAAGCCGATTGTTTCAATCGTTTGATGTGCATCACATTCCTTATGGGATTGATGTGGAATTGTACCAACCGCTTGATCCTGAACAATGCCGCGATCGATTGAACATTCCGAAAGGGAAGAAAGTATTGTTGTTTGTGGCAACGCATCTTCAGGAATGGCGCAAAGGCGGCGATTTATTGTTAGCTGCACTGCAACAGTTACCAGAATCGCTGAAAGGTGAGATAGTTCTATTGATGCTGGGAGATGGAGAAAGTTCGATCGCACAACAAGCGGGAATTGAAGCGATCGTGCTTGGATATGTGCGAGAGGAAGAATTGAAAGCGATCGCATATTCTGCCGCTGATTTGTTTGTGTTTCCGACTCGTGCGGACAACTTACCGCTCGTGCTTCAAGAAAGTCTAGCTTGTGGAACACCGATAGTTTCTTGTGATGTTGGGGGAGTGTCTGATCTGGTGCGTCCTGGTGTGACGGGATATTTGGCGAAACCAGAAGATACCAATGATTTGGCTCAAGGCATTGTAATGCTGCTGGAAGATGAAGAACTCCGGCAGCAGATGAGGCAACAGTGTAGAGCGATCGCGCTTTCCGAGTATCGCTTGGAAATTCAGGCACAGCGATATCTTGAACTGTACAACACTCTTTTGAGGTAAGTTCTTTCGATCGGTACACAGAGATTCACGATCGTCTACCTTATGATGAATTCTATTCCAAGATGGACTTCCGCTCTTCATGACTCCACAGGCTTTGACAGATCCTCAATATTACAAACAGTACTTGGAAGCGGTTTGCAACAATGCAACATTGGCGCTGTTTGTCATGGATGAATATCAGCACTGTGTCTACATGAATCCTGCGGCAGAACAGCTAACTGGATATTTGCTGTCGGAAGTTGAAGGGCAGGCTCTACATGATGTGATTCATCACACTCGCCCAGATGGTCGTCCCTATCCGCTGTGTGAATGTCCGATCGATCAAGTGTTTCCGCAAAACAATCAAGAGCAAGGCGAAGAAGTGTTCGTGCATCGAGATGGACACTTTTATCCCGTGGCGTATACAGCGAGTCCGATTCGAGAGGCAGGACGCACGATCGGGACTGTGATCGAAGTGCGCGACATTACACAAGAAAAGTTAAACGAGAAAGCACAACAGGAAGCAACCGATCGAGAACGCTTTCTTCGTGAAGAAGCCGAAGCCGCAAAAGCCCAAGCGGAAACGGTAATCCAAAGTATTACGGATGCGTTTGCAGTTTTCGATCGCGAGTGGCGCTATACCTATGTCAATCAAATGGCAACGGAATTATTAAGGCAATCAGAAGCAGAATTAATCGGGAATCGGATTTGGGATGTGTTTCCAGATTTGATCGGTAGCCCGATCGAGCTTGAATATCAGCGAGCGATTAAGGAACAACGCACGATCGAATTTGAGTTCTTTTATGAGAGTTGGAATCGGTGGTATCTCAATCGGATTTACCCTTCTGAAACGGGCGCTTCGATCTTTATCACCGATATTACTGAACGCAAGCAGACAGAACAGGCATTGCGCGAGAGTGAAGCTCGGTTTCGCAGCTTGTTTGAGTGCAACATGATTCCGATCGGCATTTGGACAGAAGCAGGCGGATTAATTAACGCGAATGATGCGCTGCTCAATTTGATTGGCTATACGCGCTCAGAGCTTGAATCAGGACAAATTAGCTGGAAAGCGCTAACCCCGATCGAGTGGGCAGAACGCGATATCCAAGCGTTGCAAGAAACAGCAACTCAAGGCTACTGCGCTTCCTATGAGAAAGAATATTTTCACAAAGATGGGCAGCGTATCCCCATTCTGATTAGCGGTGGTACGTTTGGTCGGAATGCTCGGAGTGGCTTCTTTTTTGCGATCGATCTCACGCAACTCAAGCAAACCGAAGCCAATCTGAGAGAAGCCGACTCGTTACTTGCTTCCGCTTTAACGGCTGGCTCTATTCATACTTGGCGCTGGCGAATTCAGGATAATCTCGTTTCGACCGATGCTGCGTTTGCAAATTTATTTGGAGTCGATCCAGAAGCAGCACTGCGAGGTTTACCGATCGAGTTCTTTTTGAATGCGATTTATCCAGAGGATCGTGAATCAGTGACAGTCGCAATTCAGAAAGCGATCGAGACGGGCGAAGACTATTTTGCAGAGTACAGAGTGCAGCCTGCGAAGGGAGCAGAACGTTGGGTGGCAGCACGCGGACGAGTAGAATACGATACCGAAGGAACGCCCTTTTCTTTTCCAGGCGCACTCTCTGACATTACCGAGCGTAAACAAATCGAAGCGGAACTAGAAGAAACTGAAGAGCGCTTACGATTGGCGATCGAGTCTGCGGAACTCGGCACTTGGGACTTTAATTTGATCACAAGCCGACTTATTTGGAATGATGCTTGCAAAGCGATGTTTGGTGTGCCGATCGATGCCGAAATTACTTACGAAACCATAGAACGAGGAATGCACCCCGAAGATCGCGATCGCGTCAATCAAGCAGTACAGGCAGTCCTTGATCGACAAAACGAAGGCGATCAAGTGATTGAGTATCGCATTATTAGCCAATCCGACGGGGTTGAACGCTGGGTTTCGTCGCGCGGCAAAGTTTTTCTTGCACCGGATGGTACACCGCTGCGCTGGGTCGGAACGTTGTTAGATGTGACCGAGGTGAAACAGAGTGAAGCAGAACGACAGCAATTGCTCGATCGAGAAAAGCTCTTGCGCGAACAAGCCGAACAAGCAAATCGGATCAAAGATGAATTTCTCGCCGTTCTCTCTCACGAGCTTAGAACGCCGCTGAATCCGATTCTAGGTTGGGTGCGAATGTTGAGAGCGGAGAAATGCCCCCCAACCGAAGTTCCGCAAGCATTAAAAACAATCGAGCGCAATGCTTATTTGCAAGCTCAACTGATCGAAGATTTACTCGATGTCTCTCGAATTCTCCAAGGCAAGCTTACGCTAAATACGGATTTAGTCAATCTTGCAGAAACGGTGAAAGCTTCGTTAGAAACCGTTCAATTAGCCGCAGAATCGAAAGCGATCGACCTTGTTCTGCATCTCGATTCAACGGTTGGCTCAGTTCGAGGTGATGCGAATCGATTACAGCAAGTCTTTTGGAATTTGCTCTCGAATGCAGTGAAGTTCACGCCGATCTCGGGACAAGTTGAAGTGACGTTATCGCAAGTTGGAACTGAAGCGCAAGTTCAAATCCGCGATTCAGGAAAAGGCATTCGATCGGAAGTTTTGCCGTATATCTTCGAGCGGTTTCATCAAGCTGATTCTTCGACGACTCGGCAGTTTGGCGGATTGGGTTTGGGGCTTGCGATCGCACGTCATTTAGTCGAGCTACACGGCGGCACGATTGCGGCTGAAAGCTTCGGTGAAAATCAAGGTGCGGCGTTTACAGTGAGATTGCCGATCGCACTTTCCCAAGCGCCGATCGATGCTCCTTTAGACCAACCTCAATCAAAGCAGGATCTTGCTGGAGTTAAAATTCTCGCGATCGATGACGAAACGGACAACCTCGATTTTTTGGTGTTCTTGCTTGAGACAGCAGGCGCGATCGTACAAAGCGCTCAGTCTGCAAAATCAGCCCTAATGAAACTATCTGAGTTTGCACCAGATCTGTTGGTAAGTGATATTGCTATGCCGGATCTGGATGGCTATCAACTGATTCAGCAAATTCGGCAACAGAATCAGATTCCTGCAATCGCGTTGACTGCTTATGCTGGAGAAGTGAATCAGCGTCAAATCCTAGCCGCAGGATTTCAGCGACATTTAGCGAAACCTGTTGATCCGGATCAATTGATTAATACAATCGTGTCACTGCTGAAGCCTGAATCGTAAATGCTTATTAAACTGAACTTGAGTGATCGAGTGGCTCAGAGGGTCAATCACTCAAGTGCGTTAGTCAATAAAGAACCTTTATTCGGTTCATCCTCGCAATGCAGTATTCGCAAATCCCAGCGTCAGCAAAAAGCCCAGAATGTGACCGAAGCTCATGCAAGCCAAAAATGCTCCAACGCTGATATTGTTGAACAGCGATTTAGAAAAAGGCAGCGGCATTCTTGCACCCGTATGGGGATATTTGATTGTGCGTGAACCAATCAACAACACCAACAAGCAAGCCCCCACGATAAACGGTGTACCTTGCCAGTTCCATAGATTTCCAGAAGGGGGCAATTGAAACGCAGCGCCCAACAGATTCGACAACATAGGGAGATTCGACAACATAGGAAATTACTCCATAACGTACTGTGACTATCATTTGACGATCGCGAGATCTTTGCGTCTTTCTCAGTGCGGGATCTGATCTCTACCGAAAGACGGGGATAATCAATAGTAGTGATTCAATGGATTAGTAATGCAAGCCTGGGAACTACCGCGCACCACTTTCAATTGGGGACAGAAAACCTACATCATGGGCGTTTTGAACGTCACGCCCGATAGTTTTAGCGATGGCGGACAGTTCAACTCATTGGAAAGCGCGATCGCTCAAGCCAATCAAATGATCGAAGACGGTGCAGATATTCTTGACATCGGCGGACAATCCACGCGCCCAAATGCGGATGAAGTCTCATTGCAAGAAGAACTCGATCGAGTGATTCCTGTAATCGAAGCCATTCGACAGGATGTTCAGATTCCAATTTCAGTCGATACAACTCGATCGCAGGTTGCAAGAGAAGCGATCGCTGCCGGAGCCGATATCATCAATGATATTTCTGGTGCAGTTTTCGATTCAGAAATGCTCTCAACGGTTAAAAAATTGGGCGTTCCAATTATTCTGATGCACATGAGAGGAACACCGAAAACAATGCAGTCTTTAACTGAGTATCAAGATCTGATTCAAGAGATTTGTGATTTCTTGCAAGAACGAATTGAAAGCGCGATCGCACATGGAATCAAGCAAATCATGATCGATCCAGGAATCGGATTTGCAAAAAAATACGCTCAAAACTTAGAAATCTTACGACGATTACAAGCCTTTCAATCTTTGAACTGTCCCATCTTAGTCGGAGCCTCGCGAAAAGGCTTCATCGGGCATATTCTCGATCAGCCCGATCCAAAGAAGCGAGTTTGGGGAACGGCTGCCGCTTGTGTGAGTGCGATCGTTAATGGAGCCGATATCGTTCGAGTGCATGATGTCGCAGCGATGCACGATGCTTGTCGGGTGGCTGATGCAATTTGGAGATAAACTATCAAACCTCATTCGGATCGATGCCCAGCGCTCGGAGTCGATCGGCAAGTCGCTCCGCTCGTTGGCGTTCCATTTCTCTACCTTGGCGTTCTATTTCTTTGCCTTCTGCGCCAGTGAGAATGACCTGCCCGTTACGATTGCACCAGCGCAACCACAACCGCATCCCTTCGTCTTCAAATTGCCCTTCCCATAGGGTCAAACCAATTCCAACTCCATTCAGCCAAACGGATTGCCCTACTTCGCGAATTCCTTCCGGTGGTGTCACCTCCCTGTAGCCTTCGCCAGAAATTGACCACACCCGCAACAACGCCCGATTCATTTCTTCTGGCGCTTGAATCTGTTCGAGCGGATCGAAGACCACGTAGTATCGCACCCCGATCTGAGCGTAAATCTCTTTCTTCGCCGTCGTCTTGCCTTTTTGAAGCGATTTTTGACTGAGAATCACCTCATCGCCTTCTTGATTCGACACAATTTCGATACAGACTTCTGGCACTTTGCCAAACTCCCACACAAAGTAGGAGCGATTGCGCTTTTCAGAAAAGTCGTTGGGGCGCTGGACTTCTAAACTCAGCAGCGCATCGGGCACGATCGGATCGCCTTTAAGTTTGTAGAACAGCCCGACGTTAGCAGCGGCTAGAAAGGGGACAGGCAGAGCCTTAGAACTATAAAGCGGTTCGACTAGGAGCCGTTGTTGCTCTTCAGATTGAAAGTTATCCACGGGTGTATCGTCCTCGATCGTCAAATGGCTGATGTCAAGCTCAGAGACGATCTCTTCATTGTTGAGAAGTTGTTGAGTCATGGGCAATCACCAAACCTGAAACTTAAATTGCGTCGATCTACGATTCTCCGTTTCCGTCGATACTTCCGCGATCGCGTGGTTCAATCGCTGGAGCATGACCCATCAGATCCGTCACCGCTTCATTCAGCGCACGCGGGTCCATAAACACAATCTTAGAATTATCGCTCTTACCAAGTTCCATACTCGCCGTGACGTAATCCTTTGCAACTAAATAGCGCAGCACATCGTCTGCGTTCATCTGTCCCTGAAGCGCCTGCGCCAACTCCTGAATCGATTGCACCGTTCCTTGGGTGCGCGTCAGTTCAGCTTGCTTTTCACTTCGCGCTGCCCGCTCCTTCTCCAAGGACTCCCGCAAAGCTTGAGAAATCTGGAACTCTTGCACCTCGACACGAATCACCTTCACGCCCCAGTTTGCTGTGGACTTATCCAACTGCCGCAGCAGTGCTTGATTAATCCCACTAGCAGATGAAAAGGTTTCTTCTAAGGTCAGTTGTCCAATCTCATTTCGCAACGTTGAGATCACAATCTGCTTCAGCGACTCTTCCAAATCTTCTACCGCGTAGTAAGCCTTTCTCAGATCAAGAATTTGCCAAGACACGATCGCATCGACTTCGATCGGTACATTGTCTTTCGTAAACGCGCGTTGTGGCTCGATATCCAACAGTTGCTCCCGAATGGTTTCGACGAGTACCGTGTCCATCAGTGGAATCACAAAATTGAGTCCTGGATTAAGGATGCGCTTGTATTGTCCGAGTCGCTGCACGATCGCCTGATCGCCCTGCTCCACGATGCGGACAGAACCAATAATGTAACCCAAAACAATCAGAAACAATGCACCAACAATTTCCATAGATTGCGCTCCCGTTGCGCCAGGTTCTCAATGAGTGATTCAAAATAGAAGTTGCAGATTTAGTCTAATCGCTCTATTTGAAAATGTTGCAGATTCACGCGCGAAATTCAAGATCGACGCACGTTTCTAGTGATATTTTAGAGCCGATTTGTGCTATCCGCGAACTGATTTTCCAATTCCTTTGAGAATTCCACGTCCAATCAGTCCAATCCCACGCCCGATTACTTCAGTCAAAATGTAGACAATTCCACTGCCAAGAAATGCGATCGTACCTCTCAATCGAGGAGAAAGCGCATCGCGAGTTTCTAACGCTAGAGTGACTGCTAATTGCACTCCAGAAAGTGTTTCGAGTTCTTCGATTCTGGGTGAATAAACGATAATACGATCGATGCCGTATTCGGTTAAGACAAAGAGCCGATATCGACTTTCAAAAATCGCTTTCGGGTCAGTAAAAAATCGCTCTACTCGAAATCGCCAAGACAAATCATTTCGAAACCGTTCGATTTCGCGAGTCGATAAAAGGCGACGATCGTAAAAACTTTGTTTGATTGATTCCAAGTTAGAAAATCGATTCAGTAGCGGTTGAATCACTGCATCTGCAAGCTGAATCATCAGATTTTCGAGCAGATAAATTGCGCGATCGCTAGCTTCGATCGTGCCAACTTGATAAAGCGTTTGATCAACAATCAGCGGTGTTTCGAATAGCAAATGCTCAAAAATCTCTCGTAAAAATGGAATTTGATCCAGAATTTGAGCTTGAACCATATCGCCTTCCTTGAGCAGTGCAGACACGATTTCAAGATCGCGTTTTTTCACTCGCACCATCGAATAACGCCCGAAAAACTGCATCACGATCGCTTGCCACAAGTCGCGCAAAATATCCGATTGTTTCGCTGCGAATTGATCGATTTGAATCTGAGAAAATCGCAATTCATCCAGCAAATCTTCTAATTGCCGCAAAATTGTAAAGAACAATTCTCTTTTCTTTTCGATCCTTAAAACGTCAATTTCTAATGGAATATTGGTGAGATTATCGAGATTCGATTGTAGTTTTGCTGCAATGCGATCGAGAATTTCCCCTTGCCATGCTTTCGGAAGCGGCGCTTCTGGAACAATTTCCGCAGTCTCAGGAACCGTAATCGCGAATTCAACCGGAACGATCGCGCGTGGATTCGGTTGAATCTCCTCAGATGGGATCGCGTTCTGAATCAACCATCGAGCCGCTTTGAGTTCCCGTCGTCTTCCCGTGAGAAAAATCTGATCCAATGTCGAAAGACTCGTCGATCGCAGTTGCGCGTCAATGTCATTCAGTGCCGCTTCAATCTGAACGAGTCCCGACGATCGCCAATTTTGCCGAATCACTTTCACCACACTAATCGATCGCGATCGCGGACTCGATACAGTCAACTGCTCCAACACCTCCGATCGCCAATAATTCTGCTGCGTTGTAATCTGCCGAATTGCCGCGACAAATTCTGCGATCGAACTTCCTTTTGGGCAATACCCTTCAATTCCTGCTTGAAACGCCGCGCCTAAGTCTGATTCAGACAGCGGCTCGATCAGCAAAATTGGCACCGTCGGATACTGCGCTTTTACCTGTTGAGCAAACTCAATCCCAACCCCGATCAGAATCCCATCTAATCGATCGCGAGACAGTTCCGCCAAATTTCGCCACGCGATCGGAATCGATTCCGCCTCCGCCACGACCCGAAACTCTGGAAATCGACTCAAACAATTGAGCAAGCCCGATCGAAACACCGGATCTCGCTCCACAATCATCAATCGCCGCACTCCAGCTAAACTATTCATCCATTCGCCAGCACGTTTGTCTTGATTAAACCGCTTAGAAACGCCCAGCACAAGTCAACTTCAAACAATCTCCTACTGCGGCGGGGTAGGTTCCGACGAAGCAGGTGGCATGGGTTCGGATCGACTCGGCTCAGGTGAAGGAGCCGATTGCACAGGTGACTCGTAACTCGGTGCAGGCTGAGGAGCGCCATCCCGCTGCCGCCAAATTTCTGCCCGCTCTGCTGCCCACTGCCCGATCAAGCCTCTCGCTTCCCCATACAGCGGTCGTCCCGGCACAATTCCCGCTGCCACATCGATCGCGCGGGTCAGATATCCCTGACCTGCTAGCCCTGCCGCCTGATTTAGAACTGGTCGATCCTCGGCAAGCTGAATCTGATACACCCATTCCCCGATCAAGCCTTGCGCCTCGTTGTACAAGGCTCGTCCCGGCCGGATACTTCCTGCCACGTTGATCGCCTGTCCGAGTTGTCCAGTTTGCGCGATCGCTCTTGCATTGTTGATAATTGGACGGTCTTCAATAATCTCGATCTGATTTGTCCAATCCGCGATATTCGTTTGCGCTTGAATTCGGAGCGATCGCTGCGGTTTTACAAGCGATGCCAGCGCGATCGCGGATCGAAGATTTCCAACCTTGCCGGATTTCGCGACCTGTTCCGCGCGGGTCAAAACAGGTCGATCCTGCATCGACTGCAATTCCTTACGCCATTGTGCGATCAAGGTTTGCGCGTGAAGCCGTCCGGGACGTTTTGGTTGAACCGAAGTTGCTTGAGCGATCGCAACTTCCAGCATCGGGATTTGTTGTAAATTCGCGATCGTGCTTGCAACGTTCAACTGCATTAAATCTTGTGTCTGCTGCTCTAAGCGGGGAATTAACGTTTTTGCCCGTGATGCAAATGGACTTTGGGAATCGATCTGCTTCACCAGATGAGTCGCCATCATTAGCGGCACAATTCGTTCCAATCCCGGCGCATTGTATCGATTGGCAGTTTCAATTTCTCTCGCCCGCACCAATCGAATTAGATCCTGGTTAGCGCCTGTCAACTGAACACTTTCTGGCAGCGAGTTGAGTAGATTGCTTGCAACAGCAATCTTTTGCTGATCAAACTGCGCGATCACTAGACTAAAAATCGTATTGCGCCAGCGAGTCACTTCCTGATTTGCCTGCAATGTCCAAACGAACGTTTTGCGATCGATGGGATCAGTCAGTGCGATCGCTTGCCCTAGCTGCGTCGGTGGATTCGCTTTCGCAAAATTCCGCGCGTCGGTTAAAGATTTCCAAGCTTTCTTCTCGCTGTTGGTCTGTTCGCGAATCTGCCCTAAGCGCTCTTGCCAACCGGGATCATTCACAAGCGCCAATTGCGCCATTTGCTCCGACGCTTTATCCCAGCTCTGCTTCTTCAACGCATCGACAATCTTGGCGTAAATCGCTTCTCCTCTGCGGTACTCTGCCTGCCATCGATCGATCGCCGCTTGAGCATCTTTGTAGATCGGACTCGACTGCGGAATCTGATTTGCTAGGGAAACCGCGCCTTTGATGTCTCGCTGATTCACTCGATCGCGTGCCAAAATCAGCAGCGTATTTGACCAATCTTCGAGCAGCGATCGCGACTGTCCATACAGGGGATGCTCTGTCGTCCAGCCTTTCACCAAATTAATCGAAGCAATAATCTGATCAGCGTTACCCGACTGCGCGGCTTGTTGAGCGCAAGAAAGCTGCTCTGACTCCAACGATTGAACGGTTACTTTCTGACACTCGACAGCGGGCGGAACTTTCGAGATCCACAAAAACGCGATCGCTCCGGTTCCCCCAAAAACACCGAGAATACTTAACCAGATCAGTTGCCACTTCCAAGCTTTGGCAAGCGATCCCATTCGGTGGGCGGTCACGGTGGTTGCAGCCGTCGCAGTTTTCGCTGCGCGTTTGCTAATCTTGGCAACTCGGTGCTTTACCGGATGCGGCAGAGACTCACGCGGTTCTAACTCCGTAGAATCCTCAGAGTTGGGGTCATCTTCTAGGAGAACAGTGGAATGGTCGGAGGGGCGATCGATTGGAGTCGACGGATGCTCTTCTTCAGATTTCGGCTTCTGGAATGATTGAAGCCCTTGAAGCCATTGGGGGGTGGGTTTTCTAGCCATTATCGCTGCGAACCGTATATCAGGCGCGGGTCAGAGTTTCGGCTATTTTACAGGCGATTTTGCCGATGGAGCCCTCGATGCAGAATGCTGTTACAAGTTCCGCTCGAAGGATCAATGTTTCCGGGAGTAATTACAAAAACTTCGCTCATAAACCGTTTAGGACGTAAGCGACGATGAAATGAACGCGATTGAGAAGAACGGGTTTCGCCTATTGAATCACGAATTTCTCAATCTGAACTCCGAAAGCATTTGCGATCGCGTATAAAAGATTTCTCTAGCACATCGGTTTCTACTTCGCTCGATAGCCATAGAAATCGATGTGATACTCTGTGATTCGCACACCCGTTTGCGCCTCTACCTGTCGAATGATTTCTTCAGGAAGTTCGATGTGAATGTCTAGAATTTGCTGGGTATCGATGCAGTTCACATGGCTATGGGCATCGCTTACGTTTCCATACAATCTTCCGTCCGATCGCTCGATACATTCGATGATCCCCTGCTCAGACAGTGCCTCTAAATTCTGATACACCGATGTATGTCCGATGTCTTTTCCCTGGCGATTTAAGCGATCGTAAATCTCCCGCGCGGACAAATGCTCTTGATCTTGCCAAAGCAGTTCCAGAATAAATCGACGTTGGCGACTAAGCCGCATTCCGAGCGTTTGGCAGCGCTCGATCGCATCATCAAGGCAGCGAATCGGTTTGAGGTCTGACGTAAGTTCGGTGTTCATCGTAATTAGTAATGCTATGGACTCTGTTGTTAATGAAGCATCTCGATCGTGAATCTGTTAGAAAATACAACTTTAAATGAAAGCTTTATTCGTTTTCAGAATGGTCTGATACCCTATCGAATGATAGAGGTTAGCTCATCTGATCTATTTCTATCACACGCTAAAGCAAACTCGCTACAACTTTGCTTTGAAGCGCTGCATTTGTGTAACAAGTTCGTTAAACTAAAATGTCTTAATTTTGCTTCGAGGATACCGTGGCTCATTCTTCCAATGCCTCACCGCCATCGAAAAAGCCTTCAGGAATTGCATCCGCGAGTTGGGCGATCGATTTACTTCCTGGACTAGCTGCCGATGATGCGACTCGGTTACTCGATCGAGAAATCCACACTACTTTAGATCTCGTAAAGTTAGGCGGTACGCAAGATAAGCGAAATCTCCTGGCAAACGAACTTCACGTTCCGATCCGTCAATTGAACAAATGGGTCGCACTTGCGAATCTTGCCCGAATTCCTAGCGTTGGATGTGAATACGCAGGCTTACTGCTTCATGCGGGGATCGCTTCACCCGCGCAACTATCGCAAACCTCGATCGGGCAACTCCACCGCCAATTACTCCGGCTTCATGTCTCCACCATGCAACGCCGCGATCTCTGTCCGACCACGGATTACCTTGGTCTATGGATTCAGCAAGCCCGCATCCTTCGATAATTCCGGAATTTCATCGATCGCCCGTATCCCTGCTTCGCGACTGGGGAACTCTTGTAAAGTGGAATCCCGGATACAAATTTAATCCGGATACCAAAACATCCCTTTGATTCCCTCTGGATCTTGCATGAATCCTAAATTTCGGTAGAAATTAACGACCTGCGGATCAGCAAACAAAGTGATATTACTGATATCCTCACTCCGAAGCTTCTTAATCATGAACTTCATTAGCGCTTTCCCAAGCCCCTTGCCCTGGAAATCTGGATGTACCACGACATCCCAAATCGTGGCGTTAAACGCATGGTCAGAAGTCGCCCGTGCGAATCCGACCAGTCGCCGCGTTGCTCCGCGTTGCTCCCACATCGTACCAACCAAAAAACTATGCTGAATCGCCTTTTTGACTTTTCTGAGCGGACGACGCGACCAACCGACCGCATCGCATAACTCCTCTAGCTCGTAAAGATCGATCTCGCGTTCAGTCGAGAAAAAGATCCGTGAGTTTGCGCGATCGCCCGTCGTCGAGCCATCCACTGATCCAGGGACAACATAGCTCTCGGTCGAAGCTGGTTTCTCGATCGAAGCGTCCGTACTACTAAATAAGCTTTTCCAAAAACCCATGAAAGCGTGGTGATAACAGTGAAGCAGTAATAGTTAGTATATCTCTCGGATTTGGGTTGCATTCTGCCGATTTTAGGGAAATGTTGGCAATTGCCGTTTCTCGATCGATTTCTTCCGTTCATTCCTGGTTTCCGCTTGTTTATCCGCACGTCCTCTAGGGGCAGTCTCCACCACTATGGCTCTGGGTCTAAAATCGTCTACTTTAGAACTGTTAAAGCGCTTCAATCGAGCGTTTCCGCAGTTTTACGAACAATTTGTCAGCAGCGAAATTCAACTGCAAAACCTTCGACTGGCGTATCAATTGTACAAGTCGAAACAGGCGGTGATTGAGCTAAAAACCGAGGGGACGAAAAGCGCACTGCATTTCGCTTACCGAAATCAATCTTTTTTGCTCAGCGATATTTTTGGGGTATTGGCGGCTTATGGCTTGACGATTCACAGTCTGAGCTTGTACGGACAGATTTATCCGCCAATGCTGGTATTTATTAAACTAATCGTGTCCCGCAGCGGAAAAGCCCTGACCGATAAAACCTCTGAAAACGTTTGCCGAGCAATTCGAGAAGCGTTGGCAGGACGGTTTGAAGTCGAGGAAATGCTAGCGGTTGAATTTAACCTAGACGCAGGTTTGGAACAGGTTGAGACTGAATTTTACGTCGATCCAGTGTTTCACCTGCCTGCGTTGCTGATCGAAGCAGATAACCAACCGGGACTGTTCTATAAAGTAATGTACGCAATTTGGCAAGAGGATTTGCTGGTTGTGAACGCGAATCTGCTCGTTTGGCGCGGACGAACGCGACTGATTCTCTATCTTCTTGGCCCAAACGAAAGTCTGATTCCTGAATATCTCGGTCAGAAGATCGCAGAAGGGGTGAAACAGCGATTGCTCGGTCGGCGATTTTAGCGATCGTCTTTTAACCACTGCCAAAGAATCCTCGTAGCCGACCGTTATGATGAGGGAAGCTGTTTTTAGCATGCTCTATTATGGCTCTTCCATCGCTGCGTGTCTGATCACAGATCGCCCATCGCGTGATCGAACATCTCAAGCCTCCCGCTGCTGATAACACGATCGGGCAATTGCCACAGCGAGAACATGAGGTTCTCAGACTGATGGTGGACGGTTTGAGCAATCCCGAAATCGCCGCAAAGCTTTATCTCAGCCCGAACACAGTAAAAACCCATGTGCGCGGCATTATGAACAAGCTGGCAGTAGACGATCGCGTTCAAGCTGCTGTGGTTGCTTTGCGAACAGGCTTAGTCTAATTCTTCTTGTTGGGAACCTTTCCTAAAACTGCGCGTCGGATCAGCGGTGATTTTAGCAAATTGTCGTGATTTTGGGCGACGACGCAAAAATAATTTCCGCGATCGTTTAGCACGCTAATCTAAATGAGAATTCTGCCAATTTTGGCTAGAATTTCGCTAAAATCGCCAGTGCTTTTAATCGAGAGAGCAAGAAATTTAGTCTTTGTGGATTCAGAGAAAGGCTAAAAATTCTCCTACCAACTTTGACAGTTTTGAAAATCGAGTCAAAACCACGAACTGCCCAGGTATGAAGCTTAAGCAAGGATTAGATTGAGCCAGCGAAATTAGATCTCCGCGAATAAGTAGACCTATAGAGATTGCGATTTATTGAAATATTTCTTCAAATAGCGCCAAATCCTTGAAGGCTCTTTGATCCAGCGCAAGCTAATTTACTTTGTAACCCACAAATTAGGAATTCAAGTTTAGAATCGGGATGTACAATTCGTAGAAGTTAAGCAACTTAACGAGATTGCTGTTGCAAGAGAAGCGCATTGAATGCTAGGCGACATCCACCGACACTGCGATCGAGATTGCGATCAAACCAAATCCTAAATTGCCCTGGTTCTTCAGCACTAATTTTCTGAAATTGCTTAACGATGAAGCGACATTGCCCCCACTCAAACTGCGATCGACTTGCGCTGTTCTTTCACGCTAACAATTCGATCGTAAATGTTCCCTGAGTTGTAGAGTCGTCAATTGTATCTACTCACCTTAGCGATTCGAGTTAGTTTAATATTTCACGTTGAAGGATTAACCCTTTAGGGGGACGGCAACGTCCGCAACGTGGTTGTTAATCTTAGGTAAGCTACGCTGAGTTTTCAATTTGGCATCGCTTTTTCAAGCAAGTTATTTCTCACGCCTGGAATCAGACAGATGAAATTTGAGGATATCTATCAATTTTTCAAAGATCCGCCCCCTTTTTATCTCAATAAGGAACTGGCGGTCTGCTATGTTCTCGCCGTTCTCTTACGGGGAGACTCTTACGGAACCGAGCTAATTCAACTGCTCGAAACTGAATACCCGCTCTATCGTTTATCGGATACCGTTCTCTATAGTGCTCTGAAGTTTCTTGAAGATGAAGAAATGGTCACAGGCTACTGGAAAAAAGTCGAAGGTCGCGGTCGTCCCCGCCGGATGTATCAGATTAAATCTGAAGCCATGCAGCAGGCACAAGATCTCGCCCGACTTTGGCGCGAATACGCGGTGAAGCGCGAAACAGCACGCGAGAATTCGGGAATTCCTCAGGTTAGTGGGGCTGAAAAATAGATAACGGAGTTCTGAGAATGACCCCGTTGTTGTCTAAACTTGTGGTGTAATCCGGATCTTTGTTCTTCGTTGCGCCATGACTCAGCCTGTAATTGCCTCCACGTTTCTCCTGACGATTCTATTAATGATTGGGCTGTTTTTCTTCATTCGCGCCTCAGTCAAAGATCGAACTCAGGAGGTGCGGTTGCTTTCCGACCAATCTGAAGATTCTCTGCTCTCTCAATTGCGCTCGTATTTCGGGCAGCGATCGTATCGAGTGGCCGCGATCGACGCAACCCAAAATCAGGTTACATTTGAAGGCGTTGTTCGTCCTAGCGTGTTCCTGGCAGTATTTCTGTCGTTGCTTGCTTCGATCGGCGTGCTGTGCTTTGTGTTTGTGCTCTCGATGGTGCTGCCCGATTGGTCAAATTTTTGGTTTGGATTATTACTCCTGTCCCCGTTGGCAGGAGTCTTTTACTGGAAAGGGGCAGAGCGGGTTGAGCAGGTGTCGCTGAAGGTTGAGCCAAGCTTAGATGCGACTTCCCAAAGCGTTATTACAGTCAGGGCGCACCGGGATGAGTTGGAAGAATTACAGAGATCGTTAGAACTGAAATCAGAATAGTCTGTATGTAAAAGCTCCCCTCGATGCGTTGAGGGGAGCTTTTATCGGGTGAATGCTGGAATGTACGATCGCTTTGCTCGACTGAACCTGTAGATGAGAAAACTACAGTTGCACTCGCATTCTAGAGCAGGCGAAATCAGGGTAAACTGAGCTGTTTAGATCAAATGCCTATCTGCTCCGGGAAGGAACGACGACATCAACTTCATCCTCAGAGGTTCTCAAGCTGGGGAATAAAAAGTGGTTTTCTTCGACGTATTGAGCGCCGAACAGCCCCTTCTCTGCCCAGAAGTATCGATCCGTGGTATGCTCGTTCCTCTTAACCAGTAACAGTGCGGGCGGCAAAATGCCTTCAGCGTGAATGAACTTGCGAGCAGCGGTGACAGGTTTATCTTCGCCACACTCAATGCTAAATTGAGGGACGCTTTCCAAAATCCGTCTTCCTTCTTGCCGTCTCCGGCTTTTCCGTTTACGTCTTCTTGCCAAACCCTTTACCTCCTTAGGTTCCAAACTGCCGAAAGTTGTAATGATCGTTACAAAACCCGTCGAAAATATATCAGCTACAGCTCCAGACTTCAACTTCTCTTAACGCATCTATACAATTTCTTAATTTTATTTTCTGGATACTTGTCACGTAACTCAGAATTGAGAGTGTAGACACTCTCAAAGATTAAGACAAACGGATGCAAAAGCGTTGGGGATCAGAGCTATCTACTAAATTAATAAGAAAAATTACTTATCGTCAATCCTTATTTTTGTAAAATCTGCCGAAAAAGAGATGCTGATGCCCACAAGTTCCGAATTCATTGAGTTGTGTCGATCGCAAATTGCGTTATTGACTCAAGCACTGGGGGCATCACTCAGCGTTATTTATCTAACTGAAGAATTAGTGGAGAGTTCTCAGGCACGTCTAATGCCGATCGCAGCGTATCCGGACAGTGCTGTGGCGTTAGAGCGATCGAATCGTCTCGCCCTTCCTGCCGCAGTCGAGGCGCTCCCGGAAATTGATGCTGTTTCGCAAACGGGGCTGACGCAACCGAAGCAATTGGTTTTGCCGCTGATTCATGAGGAGTTGGTGTTCGGATTGTTGGTGACAGAGCGCGAGGATCGACCTTGGACGACGTGGGAGCGATCGCAGGTCGAACGGATTGCTAGCACGCTATCGCTGGCGTGCGTAATGGATCAGCGGGCGCAATGGCTCAATCAGTCTCAGCAGCAACATCGATTGAGACAATCTCAGCAGCACGATGTTTTAGATAATCTCCTGCATCAGTTGAAGAGTCCGTTAACAGCTTTACGCACGTTTGGAAAATTGTTGGTCAAGCGGTTACAAGCAGAAGATCCGAATCGAGAAATTGCCGGAAGTATTTTGCGAGAAAGCGATCGATTACAGGAACTTTTGCAGCAGTTTGATGCAGCAATCGACCTCAATTCAGTTGATGTTTTGGCAGAAGATGCCTCGTTGGTCGGTCGTCCGATCCCGTTACTGCCAGCAGGCGTTCTAACGACTTCAAATTTGGAGCTGCTCCCCTGTTCGGTCAATGAAATTTTGCTGCCGCTGATTGAAACCGCTTGGGCGATCGCCCAAGAAAAGGGACTTGCGATTAGAACAGAAATTCCAAGTTCGCTTCCCCTCGTTTCCGCCAATCCTGGCGCGTTGCGGGAAGTGTTAAGTAATTTGATTGATAATGCTTCGAAATATACGCCATCAGGCGGAGAAGTGCATATCCGAGCGGATGAGCAGCACGATCGCATTGTTATTTGGGTGAGCGATACCGGATATGGAATTCCGCCAGAAGATTTGGAGCGGTTATTCGAGCGGCATTATCGCGGAGTGCAGGCAAGTGGAGAAATTCCAGGGACGGGGTTGGGACTTGCGATCGCGCGTCGCTTGCTCGAACAAATGCACGGCTCGATTCAAGTGTTCAGCCCACTAAAAAGCGAGGGGTGGATCGTACAAGACGATCCACCCCCGCAACAAGGAACAAGTTTTGTGGTTGAGCTATTACGGGATGAGACAATTGCCCCATCCCAGAAGCATTAGGAACGCGGTAAGGTCAATGTGGTGGTGAGTCGGAGGTTTAGATCCGTGTTCGGACGAATTGAGATCAAGTCGATGCGATCGCCGCCGAAGATCAGACCCGCCAAAGCGCCGACACCCGTTCCGATCAGAACTTCACCCGCTTTGATGTTGCGATCGCCCGTGACAGCGGCGACACCCGCAGCCGCAGCGCTACCCAAAGCCGCATCTTTCAAGATCGTGCCCGTGTTTGCACCGCGACGAATCGATTCCGTGGTTGTAATCGGATCAGAAGTCGCTGCGATCGCGATTTTCTGACCGTTTGCCAAAGTGAGTTCAGACGCAGTGAACTGCGCTGCGTTTTGAGCGACGGTTAGCTGTCCGGAGACTTGGCTACCTGCTGGAATTAGAACGGTTCCATCCGAAGTGACGATGTTTTGAGCAACCGTCAGCGTGATCGGAGTCGGTTGCGGTTCGTTCTTCGCGAGAAGGATCCTGTCAGCGCGATCGTAGCGGAGCGGAATTGCGGTTCCGGCAGGAATATTGACCGCTTGAGGCTGAGGTGCCACCTGCCCCACGATGTAAGGCGATTGGACTGCAGCAACTTGTCCAGTGCTGACTAACGCTTGGTAAACGAAGGCTGCAACATCTGCGCGGGTAGCAGTCTGATTCGGGTTGAGGAAGCGAACATCCGGATAGTTAACGACGATTCGGCGTTCGGTCGCAGCCGCGATACTGTTACGAGCATAGTCAGGAATGCTGGAAGCATCCGTGTAAGACTGAAGCAAGCTGTCAGCGGGTTGAGTGCCTGCAAATTTCAAACCGTTTGACAATGAAACTAGGGCTTGTGCGCGAGGGATGTTGTCATTTGGGCGAAATGTTCCACCCGGAAACCCAGCCAAGAAACCAGTTGCGTAAGCATTTTGAATGGCTTGAAGTCCCCAATAGTTGCCAGGAACATCCGCAAAGTTGATTGGAGTATTGACGCGCGGAGCATTTGGAAATGCTTTGAGAAGAATTGCTGCAAATTGAGCGCGAGTCACCGGATCATTCGGGCGGAAGGTGCCATCAGGAAATCCAGCAATAATGTTACGAGAAGCCAATTCTTGGATGAAGGGAGAAGCCCAGTTATCAGAGGCAACATCAGAGAAGGTTGCTTGAGCCGAAGCAGGGGCAACCATTACCATCGGAGCCGCTGCACCTGCGATCGTACCGAGTGCCAAAGTCAGAGCCAAACCAGATTTTACAGTGCTATACATAGGTAGCTGTTCCCAAGCGAGAGAGTGTTGTTTCTTGTTAGTTAAGTAGATGTCTAAGTGGGTTAAAAAGTTCCTGCATCCTACTAGAGAAATATCTTTCTAATCTCTCAATTTTCCGTTTGGGGCGCAGTTTTTCCACTCAGTTATCTACTCTTTATATTCACACTTTGACCGTCCGATTCCTTAAGAAGTTTCTAAACTTAGGACACTTTCCAAAGTGGTTGAAGAAACCCAGAATTTGAACGCTTTAACGCCTGATTTTTCAGGTACGATCGAAAACAGTTTTTTGAGGAATAAACGGTGTCCGAATTGCCCCGCTATGCGTCAAAATCTGTCCGAGAAGCGGGCAAACAGTTTTATGTGGATAGTAATGGTGATCGTATTCCAAGCGTGACGACGATTCTGAATGCAACGAAGCCGCGTGAAGACCGAGAACGATTGTTCAACTGGCAACAGCGCATCGGAGTTGAGCAAGCCGCAGAAATTACAAAAACAGCGAGTCGGCGCGGAACCGGAACGCATCGCTATATCCAGAAATACCTTCAAGGGCAGGAAGTCGATTGTCCAGAGTCGATTCGCCCTTACTGGGAAAGTGTGGAACCTGTGCTGAAAGCGGTGGAGCAAGTTCGACTGGTCGAAGGCGTAGTGATTCACGATCAGCTAGGATACGCCGGAGTCGTGGATTGCGTTGCCAGTTATGAGGGAGTGCCCTGTATTTGTGAGTGGAAAACAAGCGATCGACCGAAAAAAACTGTCGATCTCTTGTACGATTATCCACTTCAGATGGTGGCGTATTGTGGAGCAACGAACCAGCTATATCGAGACTATAACCTGAACCTCTGTCATGCCCTGCTGGTCGTTGCAATTCCGGAAACGCCTGCGGAGATTTTTTGGTTTGAGCCAAGCGCGATCGAGGAATATTGGCAGCAGTGGGAAGCGCGGGTGCAGCAATATTGGCGAAGACTGGGATACTTCGGTTGAGCAATCCTTGAACTGTGCTGTGCCTCTATAATGAAGCATTCCGATCGAAACAAGTCGATGAACGCACCGGAAGCAAATTCAGAGACAGCGAAACATCCGGCCTCTGCTCCCAATCTTTACGAAGCGGACTTTTATGCTTGGACACAAGAGCAGGCAATGCTCCTTCACAACAAGCAATGGAGTCAAATTGATTTGCCCAATATTATTGAGGAGATTGAGTCTTTGGGGAGACAGCAGCGCCAAGAACTTCGGAATCGCTTGAGTGTTCTAATCGGGCATTTGTTGAAATGGCACTATCAACCTCAGCATCGCAGTCGTAGCTGGTTAGCAACCCTTCGGATTCAACGTTTGGATATCAATGATTTGCTTGAAGACAATTCTAGCCTCAAACCTTACATTGAGGAAGCGCTTCGTAAAGCCTATTTGAAAGGGATTGAACTGGCAGTTAAAGAGACTGACTTACCGAATCGTACTTTTCCAACCGAATGCCCTTACAGCTTGTTAGAGATATTAGACGATCGCTTCTATCCCGGTGAACCAAGCAAGTTAGTAGAGAATTAAAATTCACAGCGATCCTTGTCATTTACACTCGAAATCCTAAGCCGATAGCTCACATAGGCAGGCGGCATTTCATTTACGACGTTGTTCAGCAGCAAATTCATCAAAAGACCGAAAATTTCCCGCTTCAAAATCATCTAAGCCTTGTTGAATGCCTTTGATCGCTTCCTCTGAGTCCTGTGCTTCCCATGCAAGTACGCTTGCCAAAAGTTCAACGGCAACAAGGCTGATATCTTGACCTTGACGAAGTGCCTTTTTGCGTAGCTGCTCTTCCAGTTCTGGCGTTAGGGTGATCTCGATCGACATAAGCTTTTGCTACAGCATCAGTCAGTAATAAGTATTCTAACAGAATGCAGAAATGCGGCTTTGCGATGAATTAGCGATCGTAAAAGAATGCAGGATATTTAATACGTGTTGGTTTATGAGATCTCATAACGAGATGAGTTTTCTCAGAAGGGGATGTCTTCCCACTCTGCCTGAATTCCCTTTTGCTCGTCAACATCTGAGTTTTCTTCTTCGATTGCTTCTATAAACTTGATTGCACTTGAAACATTATTGAATATCAAAATGCTCTCATGGTAGTTCAAGATAGAATTGTCATGAGCGAGACTTCTATTATTTCTAACATCGTTGAAAGACTCCAAAATTGAGATCGAGGACTTTAGAATCCTTTCCGCCATTTGTGACTCAATCAAATCATTCTGTCTCAGATATTTTACATACTCCCCATAGAGACTATGTAATGGTTTATTTCTGTTGTAACTAATCCCATGCTTATCGCACAGTCTTCTTGTGTACTTCACTACGAAAGTATGCAACCTGTCTAATGCGACTTCTGGTTCATTGTTCTCAATACTTTCTCTTATGGAGTTCGCCAGCACGGAGAAATCTTTATCATTGGAGTACGGTTGAATTACATCAATATTTTCAATAATGCTTCTTTGTTTTAGTCTTTCTGCCATCGCACAGCACTCATTGAATAAGGATTGCTCTGCTGAGGTTATTTCCCTGTAGTTTATTAATTTTGGGTTTTCCAATATTCCAACAAATTTGAAATCAATCGTCCAACAACAAAGTTAGGCTCTTTATCCCAAAATGCTCTCAATCGATTAGCTTTAGATCCGCTAGCGTAATCGTACTTGTTATCGTAAATATCAATTTTTGCGTTTTCAAGTATAAATTCCTGGAAGGTTCTGTTTGAGAAATCGAGAATGTAGCCACTTCCCATGTCAAACAGTCTTTCGAGCTTCACCTTTTCGATGCTTAATAAGCTAGCCATTAACAATTACGCATTCATCCGTAATCAATTGCAACCACCTAAAGCAAATTAGCTGCATGATCTCTCTGGCTCTCATCAATTTGCTCTTCAACTTATTAGGATTTCAGAAACAGCAAACCCCTCAAAGGCTACTGATCTTTAAGGGGTTCAACTTAACGAGCATGGCAGGAATCGAACCTGCGACACCCAGAACCGGAATCTGGTGCTCTATCCCCTGAGCTACATGCCCTCTCGTTACTCTGTGAGTATAGCAAGAATTTCGTCGATCGCACTAAATTTCAGCCGTTGCAATCTGTCACGATCGCAACGACTGAAACTCAATTCTAAGAAGCGACTTTCGCCGTAACCCGTTGACGAGTCGGAGCCGCTTTCACCGCAGCCGATTCAGGATTCTGCATCAAGAACACCAGCAGCGGATTGCTTTGAAGCTCTCGACGGAGCAAGCGATGAATCTCGCGCTCGATCTGAACTTCCAAGCCTGCCCAGTCGATCTCAACTCGACCTTCAAACGTGCTGTAGAACTCATTCCACCGAGCGCTTAACACTGCCTCGATCGATTCTTGAATTCTCGATCGCAGTTGCTCTGGACTCACCGAAGTCACCACGCCGCGCAAATGCACATCCGGTTTCGAGAACAATCGACCTTCATTCGTCACAGCCGCTGCAACAGTTACGAGACCATCGCCTGCCAACTGTTGACGCTCTTTCAGAACGCGATCGTCAACCATCCCCGATCTCGAAGTATCAACAAGCTCAATGCCTGCCTTAACCTTGCCAGCTTTACGAATCGAATCTTTACTCAATTCCACAACGTCGCCGTTGTCGATGATCACCATGTTCTCAGCCGGAACGCCAGTGCTTTGAGCCGTTTGCGAGTGCTTGACTAACATCCGATGCTCACCGTGGACAGGTAAGAAGAACTTCGGACGAGTCAGGGCTAACATCAATTTCTGGTCTTCTTGGCAGCCGTGACCCGAAACGTGGATGCCTTGATCCTTGCCGTAAACAACTTTTGCGCCGTTCATCATGAGTTTGTCGATCGTATTCACAACCGCGATCGTATTTCCAGGAATCGGATTCGCGGAGAATACAACCGTGTCGCCTTCGCGGATTTTCACTTGACGATGTTCACCGTTTGCAATTCTGGTCATCGCTGACATCGGCTCACCTTGCGATCCGGTGGTCAGGATTAGAACATTCTCGTCCGGTGTCTTCTGCGTAACGTGCAGCGGTTGAAGTAAATCATCGCGACACTTGACGTAGCCAAGATTTCGAGCGTGGGCGATCACATTCAGCATCGATCGACCTAAGACCGAAACCACTCGACCATGCTTTTCTGCCAATTCCAGAATCATGTTGATCCGGTGAACCGAGGAAGCAAAGGTGGTGATCAGTAAGCGACCTTTAGCTTGAGTGAAAACGCGATCGAGATTCGGAAACACCGCTCGCTCTGACGGAGTAAAACCGGGAAGCTCAGAGTTAGTCGAATCGCTGATCAGACATTGAACGCCTTTTTCACCGTATTCAGCTAGGCGCTGAATGTCGAACTTCTCGCCATCCACCGGAGTATGGTCGAACTTAAAGTCGCCCGTGTGGATGACAACGCCAACCGGAGTATGAATCGCAACGGTGAAACTATCAGCGATCGAGTGTGTGTTGCGAATGAACTCGACGAAGAAATGCGTACCAAGGCGAACAATGTCGCGAGGACGAACGGTTCTAAGCTCAGTGCGATCGGAGACTCCTGCTTCTTCGAGCTTGCCTTCGAGCAGTGCCAGAGCCAAACGCGGGCCATACATCACCGGAATATCCAACTGCTTCAGGTGAAAAGCAATACCGCCAATATGGTCTTCGTGACCGTGAGTAATGATCATGCCCTTGATCTTTTCGCGGTTCTCGCGCAGATAGGTCATGTCCGGCAGCACGATATTTACGCCGTGCATACCGTCGGTCGGAAAGGCGAGTCCTGCATCCAGCAGAATAATCTCATCGCCGTATTCAAAAACGCAGGTATTCTTACCAATCTCATGCAGTCCGCCTAGCGGAATAATCTTGAGTGCACTTGAGGTGTTGTTTTGAGTCATCAGTATCCTTCAGGTTTGAGAGAAAATTTGTAGCAATGAAAATATTGAGAGTGCAGATCAAGAAGCAGCAAACAAGCGCTTAGCTTCTGATCAAAAGATCCAGAGTATTCAGTTGTGCAGAAACTTTAGACGTGCGCGACTTGCAGCAAATTCAGTTCAGCCATGACTTGCTTCAGTTGATTTTTCACATCTTCGTCGGGCGAACAGAGCGGGGAACGGAGTGCGCCGACTTGCCATCCTTGCAGGCTCAGAGCGGCTTTTACGGGAATCGGATTGGTCGTCACAAACAGAACTTTGAATAAGGAGAACAACTCTAAATGAATCTGGGTCGCTTTCTGGACTTGACCTTTCTCAAATGCTTGGATCATCTGCTGCAATCGCGTTCCGACTAAATGGCTGGCAACGCTTACGACTCCTTTTGCACCGATCGACAACATTGGCAAGGTCAAAGAATCATCTCCAGAATAAATCTCAAATTCGGGCGGGGTCATCCGACGAACTTGGCTGACTTGATCTAGATTGCCACTTGCTTCCTTAATTGCAACAATATTTGGAACTTGTGCAAGTCGAGCCACCGTTTCAGGCTGAAGATTCCGGCTGGTGCGCCCTGGAACGTTATACAGCATCACGGGCAGATCGGATGACTCTGCGATCGCTTTAAAGTGATGATAGAGTCCCGATTGCGGGGGCTTGTTGTAATAGGGCACAACCTGCAATGAGCCATCTAACCCTATTTTAGCTGCTTTTTTCGTTGCTGCGATCGCTTCTGATGTCGAGTTCGATCCAGTTCCCGCCATCACTTTCGCTTTTCCCGAAACCGCACGTTTCACGACTTGGAAAAGCTCGAATTCTTCATCCCAAGAGAGCGTTGGTGATTCTCCAGTTGTGCCGCAAACGACGATCGTATTGGTGCCGGTCTCGACCAGATGAGCCGCTAATTTTTCTGTCACAGCGTAATCGACTGCTCCATCCGCTGTAAATGGCGTAATCATCGCAGTCAAAACAGTTCCAAAATTTACTACCACACTCTGTTTAAACTCCCCTTTATAACTATCGATTCGTTGCTAAAGCTGGTTTGAGCAAATTCTTTTCAATTAGTAATTCTGCAATTTGAATCGCGTTCAGGGCTGCTCCCTTGCGAATTTGATCCCCACACAGCCAAAGTTCCAGACCATTTGGGTTAGAAATATCTTGGCGAATGCGTCCGACTAAAACCTCATCCTTACCGCTGGCATCGATCGGCATTGGGAAATAGTTGGCGTTCCAGTCTTCAACGAGTTTAACTCCTGGTGCTTCCTGCAACAGTTCTCGCGCTTTTTCCACGCTAAACGGCGCATCAAACTCTAGGTTAATCGCTTCTGAGTGTGCTCGTAAGACGGGAACCCGTACACAAGTTGCAGTAATTCTCAGATCTGGCGCTCCGAAGATTTTGCGAGTTTCATTTACCATCTTCAACTCTTCTTCGCAGTACCCGGATTCATCGAGCTTTGAATTATGCGGAAACAGATTAAAAGCCAAAGGATACGGCAAGATTTCGGCTTTCGGTGATCTGCCTTGCAAAATGTCGATCGATTGATGTTTCACTTCTTCCATCGCCCGCGCACCCGCACCACTAGCAGATTGATATGTCGATGCCACAATTCTTTTAATTGGCATTACTTGATGCAATGGATAGATCGCAACCGACATCAAAATCGTCGTACAGTTCGGATTAGCAATCACGCCTCTGTGGTGTGCCACAGCTTCTGGATTCACTTCCGGCACGACCAGCGGTACATCTGCATTCATCCGAAACGCGCTGGAATTATCGATCATTACTGCCCCAGCGGCAACAATATCTTTCACCCATTGCTTTGAAATTGATCCACCCGCTGAGGCTAGAACAATATCAACATCATTAAATGATGCTTCGTTCGCCGCCTGGATCGATAAACTCTCTCCCTGGAACATCAGAGTAGAACCTGCAGATCGTGGCGAGGCTAACAGCTTCAATTCCGAAACGGGGAAATTGCGGCGATCCAACAACTCTAACAGTTCAGTTCCAACCGCCCCTGTCGCACCTAAAATCGCTACTCGATAGGATTGACCCAAAATGTATTCCTCCAACCAACTTCAAATCAACTCAGAAAAGCATCAATAAGATTTCGTTTTCGCCAGACTTAGCAAGAATAATAAAAGGCTTCTTGATCGTTCTATCTTAGTTTCATTCAGAGACTAACGTGCTTTGGGCACGAATTCAAGCGACTTGTGAAATGCCTTTCCGACTGCCAGTGTTCCTTGAATTATCGCAGAATCGTCTCGCGATTTTGTCAGTTCAATCCTTAAGATTCCCCCAAACGGATCGCGCAACCGTGGCTAGAATCGGTTAGTATAGCTTACTGCTTGATAGAAATACGCATTCTTTGTCACTTACGCCGATGAAAGTTACCCAGGAAAAGCTTCCCGCCAGTCAGATCGGGTTGGAAATTGAAATTACGCCAGAGATGTCTCAGAAAACCTACGATCGCGTGATCCAGGACTTCACGAAATCGTTGAATGTTCCGGGGTTCCGCAAAGGCAAAGTACCGCGCCAAGTCTTGATTCAGCGCTTCGGAATGGCTCGAATCAAAGCCTCTGTGATCGAAGAGCTGGTGGATACGGCACTGAAAGAAGCCATCAAGCAGGAGAAAATTGACGCGCTTGGAAATTTTCAACTGCGATCGTCGTTCGATGACTTAATTGCCCAATACACGCCCGGTCAAGCGTTGACGTTCTCAGCATCCGTGGATGTGTCTCCCGAAGTGACGCTGAAGCAGTATAAAGACTTCACGGTTCAAGCAGAAGAAGTGAAGCCTGATTCAGAAAAAGTCGATTCGGTAATCGAAAACTACCGGACTCAGATGGCAACGATGATCCCGATCGAAGACCGAGCCGCTGAGAAAGGCGATGTCTCTGTAATCGACTTCAAAGGTCGTTTCATTCCTGCTGAGGGCGAAGAAGAAATCGAAGTTCCCGGTGGCGAAGCCTCTGATTTTCAGCTTGAACTTGAAGAAGGTCGCTTCATCGCAGGCTTCATTGATGGGATTTTCGGCATGAATCCTGGCGAAACCAAGGAAATTTCCGTTACTTTTCCCGAAGACTATCCCCAAGAACAGCTTGCTGGACGACCCGCAAAATTTGACATCACCCTCAAAGAACTGAAAGCAAAAGAACTTCCCGAAGTCGATGACGACTTTGCGAAAGAAGCAAGTGATGACGAATTTGAAACGATCGCTGATATGCGCGAATCCCTAGAAAAGCGTTTTGCCGAAGAAGCTGAGCAGCAAACCAAATCGAACAAAGAAGAGGCACTTCTCAACGAATTGCTGAATCAAGTGGAAGCGGATTTACCCGAAACCATGATCGAACGCGAAGTCGAATATATGGTGACGCAAACCGCGATGCAGCTTCAGCAACAAGGTATCGATATTAAGCAGCTCTTGAATAAGGACACGATTCCGATGTTGAAAGAGCGATCGCGTCCCGATGCGATCGAGCGAATCAAACGCACCCTTGCCCTCGGTCAAGTCGCCAAACAAGAATCGATCAAAGTCGAAGAAGACGAACTCAATACCAAAGTTCAAGAACTGCTGACAGAATTGGCGGGACGTGATATCGATATGGATCGGCTCAAGAGTGCAGTCGAAGAAGACTTGCTAAAGGAGAAGATCATGGATTGGCTGATCGCGAATTCCACGATCGAACTTGTTCCCGAAGGAACGCTGAAGAAAGACGAGCCAGAAGAAGAGGACGAACTCGACGAAACCGAAGCCGAAGCGGTTGAAGTCGAAGTCGTAGAGTAGGGATATCCGTCAAATCTTTAAGCATTCGGTATGTGTACCGGATAACTTAGCTTTTGTTGGCTAGAATTGAACTTGTGGAACGTAGCCGCTTGCCTCATGTATAACTCTCAATCTCACGACTACATCATTCAGAATCTCAGCACGCTTGATGTCGTATCTCAAGCTGCTCCAACCAATGTCGTCCCGATGGTGGTTGAGCAGTCTGGGCGGGGCGAACGTGCCTTTGATATCTACTCGCGCCTCCTGCGCGAACGCATCATCTTTTTAGGAAGCGCGATCGATGACACGGTTGCCGACTCTCTTGTCGCTCAACTGTTGTTTCTCGAAGCCGAAGATCCCGAAAAAGATATTCAAATCTATATCAATTCTCCGGGTGGCTCCGTCACAGCGGGAATGGCAATCTATGACACGATGCAGCAAGTGAGCTGCGATGTTGTCACTATCTGTTTTGGGTTGGCTGCTAGTATGGGGGCGTTCCTCTTGTCCGGTGGAACTCCTGGAAAACGGATGTCTTTGCCAAGCTCTCGAATCATGATTCACCAACCGTTGGGCGGTGCTCAAGGGCAAGCGGTAGACATCGAGATCCAAGCGAAAGAAATCCTTTATCATAAGCGCAAGCTGAATGAGCTACTCGCTCAGCACACCGGACAACCGCTCGATCGCCTCGAAGCAGATACAGAGCGCGATTTCTTTATGTCTGCCGAAGAAGCAAAAGCGTATGGCTTGATCGACCAAGTGATTACTCGGCAGAACCTTCCCAAGGCAGGTGAACCTGTCGCCGCAGCAAGATAAGAGGCAGATATGTCAAAGTACGACTCCCATCTGAAATGTTCTTTTTGTGGCAAGTCTCAAGAACAAGTTCGCAAACTGATCGCAGGGCCTGGTGTCTATATCTGCGATGAGTGTGTAGATTTGTGCAACGAGATTTTGGATGAGGAGTTGTTTGACTCCAGTGCTGCCCCGCAACCTGTTCCGCGCCGAGAGCAAGCCCCAGAAAAACGTCGATCTCGTTCTGCCAATATTTCCTTGAATCAATTGCCTAAACCGCGAGAGATCAAGAAATATTTGGATGAGCACGTGATCGGTCAAGACGAGGCGAAAAAAGTCCTCTCGGTCGCGGTTTATAACCATTACAAGCGTCTGAGCTTCTTGCAGGCAAAGAGCAATGGCAAATCGTCGCCGGATGATGCTGTTGAACTTCAAAAGTCGAATATTCTGTTAATCGGCCCGACTGGATGCGGTAAAACGCTTCTGGCTCAAACGCTAGCTGAAATTCTTGATGTTCCGTTTGCGGTCGCGGACGCGACGACACTCACCGAGGCGGGATATGTCGGCGAAGATGTCGAAAATATTCTGCTTCGCTTACTCCAAGTTGCTGATCTCGATGTCGAAGAGGCGCAGCGCGGAATTATCTATATTGACGAAATCGATAAGATTGCGCGGAAGAGTGAGAACCCTTCAATTACCCGCGATGTTTCGGGCGAGGGCGTTCAGCAAGCTCTATTGAAAATGCTGGAAGGCACGGTCGCAAACGTCCCCCCCCAAGGCGGACGGAAACACCCTTACCAAGACTGCATCCAAATCGACACCAGCAATATTCTGTTTATTTGCGGTGGTGCGTTTGTGGGCCTGGACAAAGCAGTTGAACAGCGGATGGGTAAGCGATCGATGGGTTTTGTTCAATCCGCTGAACAATCGAAAGAAAAGCGTACCGCTGACGTACTGAAACATTTGGAACCGGATGACCTAGTGAAATTTGGTTTGATTCCTGAATTTATCGGACGAATTCCAGCGATGGCGATCGTCGATCCGCTCGATGAAGATGCACTAGCTGAAATTCTAACTGAACCGAAGAATGCACTGGTCAAGCAGTTCCAGAAATTGCTGAAAATGGACAACGTGCAGCTCGAATTTAAGTCGGATGCGGTAAGAGCGATCGCACAAGAAGCGTACCGTCGTAAAACCGGAGCGCGCGCCCTTCGGAGTATCGTCGAAGAAATGATGCTTGATATTATGTACGAGTTGCCTTCACGCAAAGATGTGACTCGATGCACAATTACACGCGAAATGGTTGAGAAGCGATCGACGGCTGAACTGCTTCTACATCCCTCTTCGATTCCAAAACCAGAATCAGCATAAAGCTTAACTGGCAGATTGAAAATCGAGTGATACTCTAATTTTGGAAACGTTTCAATCTGCTCTTTCAGCATGGCTTACATTTCAGTCAACGGCTTTAATCACTATTACGAATGGCTTACCGAATCGGGCGACAATCAGCCGAGCGGTAAGCCTGTTTTAGTTTTTATTCATGGTTGGGGTGGCTCTTCACGTTATTGGGAAAGTACGGCTCGATCACTTTCTCATCATTTCGATTGTTTGCTGTACGATATGCGTGGATTCGGTCGATCGAGAATGGACGACGCACCCGAATCGACTTACAACCTTGATATTTACGTGAGGGATTTAGCGGGCTTGCTCGTTGCATTGAGGCTTCAGAAAGTTTGTCTCAATGCTCATTCGACGGGATCGTCGATCGCGGTTTTATTCTTAAATCGATACGCGGAATTTGTCGATCGAGCCGTTCTCACTTGCAGCGGCATCTTTGAATATCAAGAGAGAGCATTCAAAGCGTTTCATAAATTCGGCGGCTATGTGGTGAAATTCCGTTTGCCTTGGCTCTATAGCTTGCCGTTTACCGATCGCTTATTCATGCAGCGATTCCTTCATCAATCTGTTCCACGAGATATGAGCCGCGCTTTTTTGGCTGATTTTTTATTAGCTGATGAATCGGCAGCACTCGGAACAATGTTTTCTGCCGTGAGCGAAGAAGCAGCAACAACAATGCCTGCTGAATTTGCTCGAATCTCGGTTCCCACGTTGTTGATTTCAGGTGAGTACGACAAAATTATTCCTGCTGAGATGGGAGAAAAAGCGGCGGCATTCAGCGATCGAGTTCAGCACGTCACGATTCCAAACACGGCTCACTTTCCAATGCTCGAAGATCCAGACACTTATCTTCAGTACGTCACAGAATTTTTAGGTGCTGCAAGTCCAGCGGTTTTATGACGTTGAACAGCAATCTTTAAACGGTCAGAAAGCCAATTATCGTGCTGCGGATAAATCGGCAATCGCTCGACCAAGTCCCATCCATGCGGTTCAAGCAACGCCTTTAGATCCGCAGCTTTGGGATGTGGATAATCAGGATTCACTTCATCATGTGGACTGATTCCGCCTAAATCTGTTGCGCCTGCTTCTAGACAAGCAAGTAAATCGTTTTGAACAAGATTTGGGGGAATTTGAATTGTGATCGATTCCGGCAAAATCCCACGCGCAACTTTGATCAATTCAATCAATTGTTGTGGACTAAAAGCAGCTTGAGAAAGGCTTTCTCTGTGACCAGGGCTATACGGCTGCAAGATTACTTCTTGAATGTGACCAAAGCGATCGTGAATTTGAGCAATTTCCTCCAGCGTATCAATACGATCTCGCTCACTTTCCCCAATCCCTAGCAGCAATCCTGTTGTAAATGGAATTTGTAATTCTCCAGCCCAAATCAATTGCTGCGATCGCACTTCTGGTACTTTACTCGGTGCATTACGATGAACCGTTTCTAACAATGTTGGTGTCATTTGTTCCAACATCAGACCCATTGAAACATTGACGGTTTTTAACTTTGCTATCTCATCAAATGTAAGAATCCCAGCATTGGTATGAGGCAGAAAGCCCATCGAAAGCGCAACTTCGCAAAGCAAGAAAATTAGATCGAACCAAGCAAACCTTAGAGGATGCTGAGGATGAACTTCTCCGCTTAAAATTAAAATCTCAATCACATTTTGAGATAGCAGCTTTCTCAAAATCTTCTCTGCTTCGGACAGACTCAACCATTCGCTCTTACCTGGATCTGTCCGAAAATTGCAGTATGTACAGCAATTAAAGCATTCGTAGGTTGGAACGATCGTGTAAGCCGGACTATAAGTAATCGATCTCATTTGCACACACAGATAAACCTATTATCTGGAATACCAAATTTTCCGCTCGTTTGCTAAGTTTTTTCGCTTTGAATAGATGTTTTTAACGTGCGTTTTCACGGTATTCAAGCTTATTCTTAGCAAATCTGAAATGTCCTGGTAGGAATATTTTTGGCGCAGTAAGAACCAGATTTCAGCTTCTCGATCGGTTAAATCATATTTGTCTTGCTCGATCGCTAACTCTTTCCGCATCGATTCTTGACAATCTTCGATCAACACTAAAAGTAGCGGCTGTGTTGCAGAGAGATCCATCCAGCGCGCCTGCAATCGAAAAAACTGATCTCGCTCTTGATACTCCATAATCAGCGGCTCTGACGAAACAGAATCCTCTTGCATCAATCGCTGGCAAAGCTGACAAATGCTAATCGGCAACTCATCATCTGTATTCTGTAAGCGATCGCAGAAACCTTTCGCCTTCTCATTGCAATACACCGTTTGCAGCGAAGATGCCAGCACTATCACACCAAGCGGCATCGACTCAAGCAACACTCCCCACATCGGATCGTGACTGACAAAATCACGATCCGAGTCAGCAGATGTCGAACTTGAAAATTCCCGTCGGTTCGGCTCGTTGCGGCGAGAACGGCGCGTCGATCGTTGTTGAGAGTAAACCTTCAAACAGGAGGGTTGAATCTCCAGGGGCATAGAGAAGAAAGGGGCAGTCATAAGCTCAGAATTTTTAGGCACTGCTCTATTTTGAGTACCGTCACTCTGAAGTCACAATGAGCGCCCTGAAGAACACCGAAGTAAGCTGAACAACGGCGAACTAAGCTGAAGTAATTTGAAGTTTTAGGAATTTCTCACCTCTGAAGAGAATTACCAAATCATAATGAGTCATCCCGCGCAAACGATTGACGTTGCATCACCTCGGTTAGACCAGAGCGATTCAATTCAGGCTGTTCATGGTATCCCGATCGCAAGTTCGGCTGATCCTCGACATCAGGAATAGAACAAACGAAAAGCATCCGTAGTTTCTCATCTCAGATTGTCGTTGATCGAGCGATCGAATTGCTTCACCCGATTGGGTTGTTTTCTTCGACTTTTCACAAGCCCCACCTATCATGATTCCAGAACTCGTAGATCGTCTGTTCCCGATCGAGATCCAGCGTCCTTATGTGGCAATGATTCAGCATCGAGGCGGGCTGACCCGCCGCAAAGCAGAATATTTCGTGCGTTTATGGGCTTATCTCTTCCTCAAGCAGCAAGAGGAACTGAACGGTCAACTCCCCACGAATCTAGAAGAGCTTCACGCCCCAAATGGTTTAATTAGCTGCACTCACCGAGAAGCCGCTGAACTGTTTTATGGTGACCAAGACCGTGGCAGCGATCGATCTGCGGGCATGATGATCGATCGACTGGTTGCACTCGGACTACTTGAAAAGCAATACGACGGAAATTCACTTTGTTTACAAATCCGATCGCTTCCCGAACTTGAACTGCCCAAACCAGAAAAACCGATTGAACTGTTCGCCGATGCGTTTAATCCACGCACCGATGCCATCTCGATCGCGAATCTCTATACCCGCAACTATGCTCCGATGATTCGCGATGGTGCTGCGATGTCCAAAGTTGCAAAAGTGTTAAGGATCTGGTCGCAGCAATACAGTATTGGAATGCGAGTCTTGCGGCGCTCTGATAATCAAGGTGTCGTTGCCGCTTCTGTTCTTTTCCCTGTGGCATCGGAATCTGATGCTTACTTTTTTCAGCAACCTAGTAGAAGTTTTTACCTCACAACTGATAATCCGGTTGATCCCTTCGTCATGGCACCTCCAGGCGATCGAACTTGTCTATCGATTTACATTCGGGCTTGGGTGATTGATCAGCCTCATCTCACCGTCGAAACGCTTTGTCACCTTCTGGAAGATACACAGCAAACTTTGCGCGTGGTTCGGAACGACTACCCAGAAATTTGTGATCTTTACACCTTAATCGTTCATCCCATTTATGAGAAGCTGCGCCATGTTCTGGGATTTGAGCGGATCTGTGAAGATAATCAGCGATCGTTTGCTTGGGTGCATTGCGCGATCGATCGTTTCTTAGAAACCGATATGAAGCAAGCCTTATCGAATCTCAGAATCGGAGACGCTTCTCATTCTTGAGTTCTCAGTCTCTAGAAGCAGAAAACACCAATAATCAGCGATCGAATTTCGCAACTGTAAATCCACTGTTACAGAAAATGAGTAAAAACTTAATTCGCCCCTTTACAAAACGAAATAGCTCCCTTAATCTATATTCATGGATTGATTCTTCAACCTAATCTTTGAGTAAACCAATCAAGCACTCATAAACCAATGACAACGACCTTACAGAGACGCGAAAGCGCAAACCTGTGGGCGCAGTTCTGCAACTGGGTCACCTCCACCGAAAACCGGCTCTATGTTGGCTGGTTCGGCGTACTGATGATCCCGACCCTGCTTGCTGCGACCATTTGCTACCTGATTGCCTTCATTGCAGCCCCTCCCGTCGACATCGACGGCATCCGCGAACCCGTTGCCGGGTCGT
>JAESFQ010000042.1_pt1 | contig 86308 bp, 82 predicted proteins | sample 9269431 | NCBI WGS metagenome assembly JAESFQ01 (sample SAMN14502588, study PRJNA617103) | algae metagenome | isolation source: Plectolyngbya sp. WJT66-NPBG17 and co-occurring heterotrophs from well... | place: USA: Mojave Desert, Joshua Tree National Park, California | collected 2006-08-06 | reverse complement strand
CACCAGCGAATGGACCCTCGTCGCCCTCGCCTACAACTGCCGTAGGCTGCATCGCCTGCGGCCAGCCGCCTGATCCACAATCCAACGGACCCGTCGCCAGCAAACCCAAACCCGACAGGCTGCTAGACCCAGCTGATCTCCTCGGCATAGCGGACGAACAGGAAGGTCAGCCCCTCCGGCGGCGCCGTCTGTCCGGCCCGGGCGCGGTCGCGGCCCTCCAGCACGCGGCGCGGCCACTCCACCCCGCGCTTGCCGAGGCCCACCTCCAGCAAGGTCCCCGCCAGGTTGCGGATCTGGTGGTGCAGGAAGCTGCGGGCCTCGGCGAGGATCACCACCTCCTCGCCCTGGCGCATCACGTCCAGCCGCTCCAGCGTCCGCACCGGGGTCTTCGCCTGGCAGGCGGCCGCGCGATAGGCGGAGAAGTCGTGCCGACCGAGTAGCCCCTGCGCCGCCGCATGCATCGCCGCGGCGTCGAGCGGCACCGGCACATGCCAGACCTGCCCCGCCTCCAGCGCCGGCCGGGCGCGGCGGTTGAGGATGCGGTAGCGGTAGCCCCGCCTGGTCGCGGAGAAGCGGGCATTCCAGCCATCCGGCGCCAGCGCGGCCCGCACCACCACCAGCGGGTGCGGCTTCATGTGGAAGTTGAGCGCCTCGCGCAGCCGCTCCGGCGCCAAGGCCCGCGCGAGGGCGAGCTGAGCCACCTGGCCCTCGGCATGGACGCCGGCATCGGTCCGCCCGGCGGCGATGGCGAGCGGCGTGGCGCCGCCGTCGAGCACCGCGCCCGCCTCCTCCAACACCTGCTGGACGGAAAGGCCGCTGCCCTGGCGCTGCCAGCCGACAAAGGGACTGCCGTCATATTCGAGCGTCAGCGCGTAGAGCGGCACTACCCCAGCACCGTGCCCGGCGCCAGCGGGAAGCCGCGGAGGAACTCCCCGGCCGGCAGCGGCGCGCGTCCGGGCCGCTGCAGGCGCAGCAGCCGCAGCGCGCCCTCGCCGCAGGCGATGAGCGGAGCCTCGTCCAGCACCGTGCCGGGTGGGCCGGCACCCTCCGCGGGTTCGGCTGCCAGCACGCGGATCGCCTCGCCCTGATGGGTGAAGGCCGTGCCCGGCCAGGGATTCAGGGCTCTCACCCGCCGGTCCAGCGCCGCGGCCGGCAGCGTCCAGTCGAGCGGCGCATCCGCCTTGCTGAGCTTCGGCGCATAGGTCGCGCCCGCCTCGGGCTGCGGAATGGCGGGCGGGGCGCGATCGAGCACCTCCAGCACCAGCCGCGCGCCCATGGCCGCCAGCGCGTCATGCAACTCGGGCGTCGTGCTGCGCGGGCCGAGCGGCACCGTGCCCTTCAGCAGCATGGGGCCGGTATCCAGCCCTTCCTCCATCTGCATGATGGTGACGCCGCTCTCGGCATCGCCGGCGAGGATCGCCGCCTGGATCGGGGCGGCGCCCCGCCAGCGCGGCAGCAGCGAGGCGTGGATGTTGAGGCAGCCGCGCCGCGGCGCCTCCAGCATCGGCTTCGGCAGAATCAGCCCGTAGGCCGCGACCACCGCCGCATCGAGCCTGAGCGCGGCGAAGGCGGCATGCTCCGCCGCGTCCTTCCTGAGCCGCGCCGGCGTCCGAACCGCCAGTCCGAGCTCCAGCGCCGCCCGGTGCACCGGGCAGGGCTGCTCCTTCTGCCCGCGCCCGGCGGGGCGGGGCGGCTGGCAGTAGACGGCCGCGATCTCGTGCCCCGCCCCGTGCAGGGCCCGGAGCGCCGGCACGGCGAAGTCCGGGCTGCCCATGAAGGCGAGCCTCACTCCCGCCCCCGCGCCTTCAGGTCCTTCGCCAGCTTGCGCAGCAGCATGTTCCGCTTCAGCGCGGAGAGGTGATCGACGAAAAGCACGCCGTTCAGGTGGTCGACCTCATGCTGCAGGCAGGTGGCCAACAGCCCCTCTGCCTCGATCTCGCGCCGCGCCCCGTCGAGGTCGAGGTAGCGCAGCTTCACCCGCGCCGGCCGCGTCACCTCGGCGTACTGGCCCGGAAGGGAGAGGCAGCCCTCCTCCCGCGTCGAGAGCTCGGTGCTGGCGGCCACGATCTCCGGGTTCACCAGCACGATCGGCGCCGGCTTCTCCTCCGGCTGGAGGTCGACGACGATCAGCCGCAGCAGCTCCCCCACCTGTGGGGCGGCGAGGCCGATGCCGGGCGCCTTGTACATCGCCTCCAGCATCCGCGGCGCCAGCGCCCGGACGGTCTCGGCATCGCCCGCGCCGACCGGGCGCGCCTTGGTGCGCAGCCGCGGGTCGGGGACGAGCAGGATCGGCAGGAGAGGGTCGGTGGTCATGGGAGGGGGCGATGTAGCCTCCGTGACCCCCCCTTGCAACCGGCCCGGCCATTGACAAAATCCATGACGCAGCCGGGTGCTTCGGGCCCGGCCGCCCGCCCCGCTCCGCATGAGGAGGCTCTGCTCTTGTCGCGTCCATCGGTTTTCGGCTCGCCGCTCTTCCTCGGCTTCGACCATCTCGAGCAGATGCTCGACCGCGTCGCCAAGAATGCCGACGGTTACCCGCCCTACAACATCGAGCAGACCGCCGAGAACCGGCTGCGGATCACCCTCGCCGTCGCGGGCTTCGCGATGGAGGACCTGCAGATCACGCAGGAGGACAACCAGCTCGTCATCCGCGGCCGGCAGCGCGACGATTCGGAGGGGCGGATCTTCCTCCACCGCGGCATCGCCGCCCGGCAGTTCCAGCGTGCCTTCGTCCTGGCCGAGGGGATCGAGGTGGAGGGCGCCTGGCTCGACAACGGCCTGCTGCATGTCGACCTGCAGCGGCCGCAGCCGGAGGTGCGGGTGCGGACCATCCAGATCAACGGCGGCGGGGGCCGCGATGGCGCTTCGCAGGGAAGTGCGCCGAACGGGCCGGGCTCCCGCAGCGTTGAGACACGAACGGTCAATGGGGCATCGCTGCCTGTTGTCGAGGGGCGTGCCAGCCGGGGCTGAGCCCCGGCACGGGCGCCGTTGCGCATGGATGCCCGGATGGGGCCATGCCGAAAGGAGAGAGTGCGATGAAGAACGATCAGTTTTCCAACGGCCCGGGCGATGCGAACCAGGCTGCCCTCGCCCTCCGCCAGCTGTCCGTGCAGGACTGGGCGAGCTTCGGCGTGCAGGAAATCGCCTATATCCGCCCGGTCGTGGTGAATGGCGTGAAGGCCATGTCGATCCATGCCGCCGACGGCACCCCGATCGGCGCCGCGCCGACCGCGGAGCTCGCAATCGCCGCCATCGAGCAGCACGAGCTGGCTGCCGTCCGGGTCCACTGAGCAGGGGCAGCCTCGGGCCAGGCGGCCCGGGGCGCCGTCTCCTTCAGACAGCCTGAGCGTCGATCCAGCCGACGCAGCCATCCGGCCGGCGATAGACCACGGCCAGCGCGCCGGAGCCGCTGTTGCGGAACATCAGCACCGGCGCCTGGGTGAGGTCGAGCCGCATCACCGCCTCGCTCACGCTCAGCCGGGCGATGTCGGTGGGCTGCTCGGCGATGATCGGGCTGTGCTCTCCCTTCGGCTCCGCCTCTTCCTCCGCTTCCTCCGGCTCGGCCTGCAGCACGTATTGCGTCGCCGCCTCGACCGGCCGGTCCTCGGCCAGGCTGCGGGCATGGTCGTTCACCCGTCGGCGGTAGCGGCGGAGGCGCTTGGCCACATGCTCGGCAGCGACCTCGAAGGCCTTGTGGGCATCCACCCCCTCGCCCTCGCCGCGCATGAACAGGTTGCGGCCGGCCTTCAGGTTGATGTCGCAGGCGAAGAAGGCCCCCATCCGGCCCTTGGCGTCGCGGCGGAAGGTGACGTTCGCCTCCAGCGCATGGTCGAAATACTTGCGGGCAATGACCGCCAGCCCCTCCCGGACATGCGCCTTCAGCGCCTCCCCGGTCTCGACCTGCTTGCCTGCGACGGTGATGTGCATGTGGACAAACCTCCTTCCCTTCGGTTGGGAGGGGCTGCCCGGCAGAAGGGCCGGGGGCACGGGATGCGCCCCGCGGCAGGATCAGGCCGGGACGGCCTTCTCCCGCTTACGTTGCACGGATGATGGGATGCGCAACGCCTCACGGTATTTGGCCACGGTCCGACGGGCGATGTCCACGCCTTCCTGGCGCAGCCGTTCCACGATGGCATCGTCCGAGAGGATCGCCTCCGGGTCCTCCGCCTCGATCATGGCGCGGATGCGGTGCCGCACCGCCTCGGCGCTGTGGCTCTCGCCGCCCATGGTTCCGGCGATGGCGGTGGTGAAGAAGTATTTCAGCTCGAAGGTGCCGCGGGGCGTGGCGATGTACTTGTTGGCGGTGACGCGGGAGACGGTGCTCTCGTGCATCTGCACCTCCTCCGCCACGTCGCGCAGGATCAGCGGGCGGAGATACTCGACGCCGTGGCGGAAGAAGCCGTCCTGCCGGCGGACGATCTCGCTCGCCACCTTGAGGATGGTGTTGGCCCGCTGCTCCAGGCTCTTCAGCAGCCAGTTTGCGCTCTGCAGCCGCTCGGCGAGGAAGGCCTTCTCCTCCTTGTTGCGGGCGCCGACCTGGCAGCGGGCATGGAAGCCGCGGTTGACCAGCACCCGCGGCAGGGTCTCCGGGTTGAGCTCAAGCAGCCAGCCGTCATCCGGGGCGCGGCGCATCAGCACATCGGGGACGAGGGCAGGGGCGGGGGCGGCGTCGAAGCTGGCGCCCGGCTTCGGGTCGAGCCGCTTCAGCTCCATCAGCATATCCGCCAGATCTTCGGAATCCACCCCGCAGATGGCCATCAGCGCCACGCGGTCGCGCCGGGCAACCAGGTCCAGGTGGTCGAGCAGCGCCTGCATGGCTGGGTCCAGCCGATTCCGCTCGGCGAGCTGCACGGCGAGGCACTCGGCCAGGTTGCGGCAGAACATGCCGGCCGGGTCGAAGCGCTGCATCCGGGCGCGGACGGCGGCGACCTCCGCCTCCCCGCAGCCGAGGGCGGCGGCGATCTGCGCATCCTCCACCGCCAGCCGCCCGGCGGGGTCGACCAGGGCGAGGAGCTGGGCGGCGATCAGCCGCTCCCGCGGGGAGTGGAAGGCGATGCGGACCTGCTCCCCGAGATGCTCGCGGAGGCTCCGCGCGCCGGCAGCCAGGTCCTCGATGCCGGAGAGGTCCTCGCCGAAATCCGCCCGGCCGCCGCGGCCATAGGGCGATTCATAGCCGCCGCCCGCGTCATAGACATTGTCCCATTCGGCATCGAGCGGCCCGGCGGCCTCGCTCGGCAGCGTGTCGGAGACGGCGGCGGCGTGGCTGTCGGAGCCCTCGGCCACTGCGGGGGAGGTGTCGACCCGGTGGCCGGAATCGGGGCCGGAGGGCGTCCGCTCGTCCCGCTCCAGCAGCGGGTTGCGCTCCAGCTCCTCCTCGACGAAGGCGGATACCTCGAGGTTGGAGGATTGCAGCAGCTTGATGGCCTGCCGCAGCTGCGGCGTCATCACCAGCGATTGCGACTGTCGCAGGTCGAGGCGCGGCGCCAGCGACATGGTCAGGCGCTCCCTCCGGCCGAAGGGGGCAAGGCGATGCCGTGCCGCATGAACTAGAGGCTGAACCTTTCGCCGAGATAGACCCGCCGCACGCCCTCATGCGCGACGATGTCGTGCGGCAGCCCCTCCATCAGCACCTGGCCGTCGTGGAGGATGTAGGCCCGGTCGATGATCTCCAGCGTCTCGCGCACATTGTGGTCGGTGATGAGCACGCCGATGCCGCGGTTCTTCAGGTGTTTCACCAGGTCGCGGATCTCGCCGACCGCGATGGGGTCGATGCCGGCCAGCGGCTCGTCGAGCAGGATGTAGGCGGGGTGCGTCGCCAGGGCCCGGGCGATCTCGCAGCGCCGCCGCTCGCCGCCCGAGAGCGCCAGCGCCGGCGCCCGGCGCAGATGGGCGATGCCGAATTCGGCGAGCAGCGCATCGAGCATCTGCTCGCGCCGGTCGCGCACCGGCTCCACCACCTCGAGCGCGGCGCGGATATTGTCCTCGACCGAGAGGCCGCGGAAGATCGATGCCTCCTGCGGCAGGTAGCCGAGGCCGAGGCGCGCGCGGCGATACATCGGCAGCATCGTCACGTCGTGGCCGTCCATGACGACCTTGCCGTCATCCGGCTGCACCAGGCCGGTGATCATGTAGAAGGTCGTCGTCTTGCCGGCGCCGTTCGGCCCGAGCAGCCCGACCGCCTCGCCGCGCTTCAGGTTGATCGAGACATTCCGCACGACGGGGCGCTTGCGGTAGCGCTTGCCGAGGCCGGTCGCCACCAGCCCGCCCTCGCCCTCGATGGCGCGGAGCGCCGGCGTGCGGGCCTCGGCGGGAAGCGTCGTCTGGTTCATCGGCTGCGGCGCTCCGGCGTTGCGGGTTGGGGCGAGGCGCCGCGGCTGGGGGCCTGGTCGCCGGGCTTCTCCGCGTCCTGGTTCGGCATGATCAGCCCCTGCACCCGGGCGCCCGGCGCCGAGACCAGCCGCGCCACATTGGTGCGGAGGTTCACGATCGCCTCCTGCCCGTTGATCTGGTTGTCGACGCGGGTGATCCGCACATTGCCGAGCAGCCGCGCCATGCCCGTTGCGGCGCTGTAGACGCCGCGGTCGCCGCGGACGACATCGGTCGCGGTGCGGATCTCGACATTGCCGAAGGCCTCGACGCGGTCGACCTTGCCCTGGCCGGGCACCGGCCTCTCGCCCGGCTTGGCCGCCACGGGGGGAAGCGCGGGCGCGGCATTGGCCTGCCCCGGCCCGTCCAGCATGTAGGAGACGAGGGTGTCGCCGGCGATCCGCCGTCCGCCCTCGGCATTGTCCACCACCACGGCATTGCCGCGGGCGACGGCCATCTTCCGCGCCGACCAGTATTCCAGGCTGTCCTTGGCGGTGATGATCTGGCTCGGCGTGGTGAGCGAAAGGTCGCCGCGGCCGGTCAGCACCAGCACCGCCTGGTCAATGTCATAGACGGCGCGGTCGCCGCGGGCGGTGTCGGTCTCGGTGACGATGCGGACATTGCCCTCCGCCTCGAGCCGCCAGATCTCATTGGCGCCGCCGAGCGCCTGGTCCGGGCTGCCGGCCGCTGCGGCGGGCTGCACCGCGCGGGACTGCGCCTCGCCCGGCCGTGCCTGGGGCCGGTAGCGGGCCAGCAGCCGGTCGGCATAGACGGTGACGTTGCCGCGGAGGGCGCGGGCATTGCCGCGGGCGATGACCACCTGCTCCGCCTGGCGCCACTCGATGCCGTCGGAGGCGGTGACATCCACCGGCCCGCCCTGGGAGAGGTCGATGCCCTGGGCCCCCGCCGCCATCGGCAGCACGAGCAGGGCGGCGAGCAGCCAGCGCCTCATGGCCGGCCGCCCTCCAGCACCGCATGGGCCTGGCCGGTGAAGACGACGACGGCGCCGCCCTCCCAGATGCGGAAGCCGTCCGAGGTGATGGTGCCGAAACTGCCCTGGGCGGCCACCGGGTCGTCGCCGCTGGCGGTGCCCGCCTCGGTCTCAACCGCGGCCGTCTCGGTCAGCATCATCATGCCGCTGTCGTGGTAGATCGTCACCTCGCCCTTGAGGTCGAGATGGTTGGCGGCGCGGTCGAACCGCCCGCTATGCGCTTGCAGGTAGACCCAGGCGCCGTCGGAGAGGAGGATGTCCGCCCGCGGCTCCTCAAGGTCGAGCACCTGCTCCGCCCCCGGCTGCTGGCCGGTGCGGGCGGTGACGGTGAAGGGCCGGTTCAGCTCGTCGACCCCCTGGTAGCGCGGATTGACGACCCGCAGCCCCTCCGCCCGCGGCATCATCATGCGACGGAAGCTGACGCGGGAGCGGTCCTCATTGCCCTCAATCTCCGGCCAGAACACCACCAGGCCGAGCAGCGCGAGGGCGAAGGCCGGCAGCAGCCGCTTGCTCCAGCGGACGAAGAAGCGCCGACGCGCCATCTGCCCCTGGCTGAAGCCGCGGCGCTCGCGCGAGAGCGGGAGCATGGCATGGTCGGCGGGTGACGGCGCGCGAACGGCCATGGTCCGAGCCGGGGAGGGCCGGTCCGGCTTCACGGTCCCGCCTGGCGCCCGGACGGGCGAGGCCGGGAAATGGCTCTTCGCATCTGCACACCCCATCTATGGGCTGCCATGCCCCAAGGGTCAACGCATCAGGCGGCGTCGGACAAGAATCGTGCCAGAAACCCGGTTTGGCCTTGACAAGTGGTTAATTGTTGCAGGGGCGGCCGACCATCAATGCGCGAGAATATCGGGATCGGCATAGCCGAGCAGGTCGAGTGCGCCCCGCGCCGGCAGGAAGCGGAAGCAGGCCTCGGCCAGCTCCAGCCGCCCCTCGCGCCGCAGCAGCCCCTCGAGCTTCCCCCAGAGCGCATGCAGGTGCAGCACGTCCGAGGCGGCATAGGCCAGCTGCTCCGGCGAGAGCTCCGGCGCGCCCCAGTCCGAGCTCTGCTGCTGCTTCGAGATCTCGACCCCGAGCAGCTCCTTGCAGAGATCCTTCAGCCCGTGCCGGTCGGTGAAGGTGCGGACCAGCTTGGCGGCGACCTTGGTGCAGACCACCGGCGCGACGGTGACGCCGAGATGCTGGTGCAGCGCCGCGCAGTCGAAGCGGGCGAAGTGGAAGAGCTTGGTGACCGCCGGGTCCTCGAGCAGCCGCTTCAGGTTCGGGCAATCGGCGCCGCGGCCGCCCAGGCGCTCGGGGATGATCTGCACCAGCTCCGCATTGCCGTCGCCGGCGGAGAGCTGCACTAGGCAAAGCCGGTCGCGGTGCGGGTTGAGCCCCATCGTCTCCGTATCGATCGCGACCATGCTGCCGAAATCGAGCCCGTCGGGCAGGTCATGGCGATGCAGGCGGATCACGGCGGGGCTCCTGGCGGCAGCGTTGCCGCGGCCGGCCGGCTGGGGGGAGAAGAGGGTCGTGCCCAATGCGCGGTCCCCGAAGCGGGGGATGGTGCCCAGGAAAGGACTCGAACCTTCACGACCTTGCGGTCACTGGCACCTGAAGCCAGCGCGTCTACCAATTCCACCACCTGGGCACAGGCTGCGGAGCCGGCGGTGACATTCCGCCGGGAGCGCGCAGATAGAAGGCCATGCGTCCGGCGTCAAGCGGCTTTGCGGCCCTGCTTGGCGTTGCACCCCGCCAGACCTATGGTCCGCCCGCCTTCAGCTTGGAGTAGCCCCGCATGCGCCAGACCACTATCCGTCAGGTCGCCACCGTCTTCGGCGGAGCCGGCTTCATCGGCCGCTACGTGGTGCAGCGGCTGGCAACGCGCGGCTGGGTGGTGCGTGTCGCCGGGCGCGACCCGGCGCGGGCGCGCTTCCTGCAGACGCAGGGGATGGTGGGGCAGATCGTGCCGCTGGCCGCCAATCTCGGCGACGAAGGCCAGCTCGCCCGCGCCATCGCCGGGGCGAACCTCGTGGTCAATCTCGTCGGCATCTTGGCGGAGCGGGCGGCGGGCGACTTCCAGCGCGTCCAGGCCGAGGGCGCGGGACGGGTCGCGCGGCTGGCGGCGGAAGGCGGGGTGGAGCGGCTGGTCCATGTCTCGGCGATCGGCGCCGATGCCGAGAGCCCGAGCCGCTACGGCCGCAGCAAGGCGGAGGGCGAGGCGGCCGTCCGCGCCGCCTTCCCGCAGGCTACGATCCTCCGCCCCTCCATCGTCTTCGGGCCGGAAGACCAGTTCTTCAACCGCTTCGCCGGCCTCGCCCGGATGCTGCCGGTGATGCCGGTGGTCTCCGGCAAGACCCGCTTCCAGCCGGTCTATGTCGGCGACGTGGCGGATGCGGTGATCGCCGCCGCCGACCGCGAGGAGGCGCTCGGCAAGACCTATGAGCTGGCCGGGCCGCGCGTGCTCTCCTTCCGCGAGCTGCTGCGCTTCATCCTCGACACCACCGGCCACAGGCGCCCGCTGGTCGACCTGCCGGAGGGGCTGGTGAAACTGCAGGTCGCCCTCGGCCGCTACCTGCCCAACCCGCCGCTGACCGAGGATCAGCTGCTCATGCTGCAGCGGGACAATGTCGCCTCGCCCGGAGCGCCGGGCCTCGCCGATCTCGGCATCACCCCCAAATCGGTGGAGGCGGTGGTGCCGGGCTATCTCAGGCGCTTCCGTACCGGGGGCGGGCGCAGGCCGCTGGCCGCGGGCTGAAAGGGCCGAATCGGTCCCTCTGGTCTGCGGGAGAGTTTCCCAAACTTTCCGTCCGGCCCCACTGTCCGGAAATAGGGTCGGTTCTGCTGACCTTTCGGCGAAAAAGGACTCGCGTCACGCCTCGCGGCGCCGTAATGCTGCGCATGTCATCAGCCGGGGCGGCTGCGGCGCTGCGCGCCCGCATCGCCCTTGATCGAGAAAGCGGGGACGCCGCCATGGCCGAACGGATGCTGCAATTCGTGCGCCTTTCCCAGGCGCAACCGGAAAAGCGCGACATCGCCTCCCGTCGCTCCGATTTCGGCGAGATCTACCGGGAATTCGCCGCCGAGGCCGCCTCCGCCCAGGCCAGCCGCTGCAGCCAGTGCGGCGTGCCCTTCTGCTCCATCCACTGCCCGCTGAACCAGAACATCCCCGACTGGCTGAAGCTGACGGCGGAGGGGCGGCTGGAGGAGGCGCATGAGGTCAATTCGGCGACCAACACCTTCCCCGAGATCTGCGGCCGCATCTGCCCGCAGGACCGGCTCTGCGAGGGCAATTGTGTCATCGAGAAGGGTTTCGAGAGCGTCACCATCGGCGCTGTCGAGAAGTACATCAACGACACCGCCTGGGCGAATGGCTGGGTGAAGCCGCCGATTCCACGCCAGGAGAAGCTGCACAGCATCGGCATCATCGGCGCAGGGCCCGCCGGCCTGGCCACCGCCGAGCGGCTGCGCAGCCGCGGCTGGCAGGTCCATGTCTATGACCGCTACGACCGCGTCGGCGGGCTGATGATCTACGGCATCCCCAATTTCAAGCTGGAGAAGGAGGTGGTGCTGCGCCGCTGGAAGCTCTTCGAGGCGGGCGGCATCCACTTCCACCTGAACTGCGCCGTCGGCACCGATATCACCATCGACGAGCTGCGGGCGAAGCACGACGCCGTCTTCATCGCGACAGGCGTCTACAAGGCGCGCGACATCGAGGTGCCCGGCAGCGACCTCCCCGGGATCATCCCTGCGCTCGACTACCTGACCGCCTCGAACCGCGACAACCTGGGCGACGAGGTCCCCGCATTCGCCTCCGGCGCGCTGAATGCCAGGGGCAAGCGCGTGGTCGTGCTGGGCGGCGGCGACACGGCGATGGATTGCGTCCGCACCGCCATCCGCCAGGGCGCCACGGCCGTCACCTGCCTCTACCGCCGCGACAAGGCGAACATGCCGGGTTCCATGCGCGAGGTGAAGAATGCCGAGGAGGAGGGCGTGGAGTTCACCTGGCTCGCCGCCCCCGACGCCTTCATCGGCGCGGGCAAGGTGGAGGCGGTGCGCGCTGTGCGCATGCATCTCGGCCTGCCGGATGCGACCGGCCGGCAGCAGGTGGCCGCCATCCCCGGCAGCGAGTTCGCCATTCCCTGCGACCTCGCCATCAAGGCGCTCGGCTTCGATGCCGAGGACCTGCCGGCGATGTTCAACGAGCCGGCGCTCGCCGTCACCCGCTGGGGGACACTGAGGGTCGACCACCGCACGATGATGACGGCGCTGCCCGGCGTCTTCGCCGGCGGCGACATCGTCCGCGGCGCCTCGCTCGTTGTTTGGGCGATTCGCGACGGGCGCGACGCCGCGGATCAGATCGAGGCCTATGTCACGCAGAAGGCGAGCGCCCTCGCCACCGCCGCGGAGTGAGAGCGATGACCGAGACCGGATCCGAATTCGCCCGCGCCTATCAGGCGAGCGCCGCCCGCCTCCGCGACGAGGCGCATGTCGACACCACCGAGCATGACGCCTGCGGCGTCGGCCTCGTCGCAGCTCTCGACGGCAAGCCCTCCCGCAAGGTCGTGCAGGCCGGCATCGACGCGCTGAAGGCGGTCTGGCACCGCGGCGCCGTCGATGCCGATGGCAAGACCGGCGACGGAGCGGGCATCCATATCGAGATCCCGCAGGACTTCTTCGCCGAGGTGGTGCAGCGCGGCGGCGACCGGCTGCGCCCGGGCCGCATCGCCGTCGGCATGGTCTTCCTGCCGAAGAGCGACCTCAGCGCGCAGGAGCGCTGCCGCCAGATCGTCGAGACGGAGATCCTCTCGGCCGGCTACGCCATCTATTCCTGGCGCCAGGTGCCGATCGGCGTCGGCTGCATCGGCGAGAAGGCCAATGCGACGCGGCCCGAGATCGAGCAGATCCTGATCCACGATCCGGAACTGCGCGACGAGGCGACCTGCGAGCGCGACCTCTACGTCATCCGCCGCCGGATCGAGAAGCAGGCCATCGCCGCGCAGATTTCCGAGCTCTACCTCTGCTCCCTGTCCTGTCGCTCGCTGATCTACAAGGGGATGTTCCTCGCCGAGCACCTGACGGAATTCTACCCGGACCTCACCGATCCGCGCTTCGTCTCGCGCTTCGCCATCTACCACCAGCGCTACTCGACCAACACCTTCCCGACCTGGAAGCTGGCCCAGCCCTTCCGCACCCTCGCCCATAACGGCGAGATCAACACGCTGCACGGCAACGCCAATTGGATGAAAAGCCACGAGACGCGGCTCTCCCACCCGCTGCTCGACGCGCATCTCGAGGACATCAAGCCCGTCGTGCAGGCCGGCGGCTCCGACACGGCGACGCTCGACAACGTCTTCGAGCTGCTGGTCCGCGGCGGCCGCGACGCGCCAATGGCGAAGTCGATGCTGATCCCGGAGAGCATCACCAACAACGCGACGATGCCGCAGGCGCATCGCGAGTTCTTCCTCTACTGCAACGCGGTGATGGAGCCCTGGGACGGCCCGGCCGCCATCGCCGCGACGGATGGCCGCTGGGTCATCGCCGGGCTCGACCGCAACGGCCTCCGCCCGCTGCGCTACACCCAGACGGCGGACGGGCTGCTGATCGTCGGCTCCGAGACGGGGATGGTGAAGGTTTCCGAGGACGCGATCGTCGCCAAGGGCCGCGTCGGCCCCGGCCAGTGCATCGGCGTCGACCTCGAGGCCGGCCGCTTCTACCGCGATGCCGAGCTGAAGGACGAGCTCTCGGGCCGCCACCCCTTCGGCAAGTGGACCGAGCGCACCACGCGCATCGACGGCATCGTCCGCGCCGGCGCCGGCGAGCCCGTTGCCTTCCAGGGGGAGGAGCTGCGCCGCCGCCAGCTCGCCGTCGGCTACACGCTGGAGGAGCTGGAGACCATCCTCCACCCGATGGTCGAGGACAGCGCCGAGGCTGTCGGCTCCATGGGCGACGACACGCCGATCGCCGTGCTCTCCGGTCAGTATCGCGGCCTGCACCACTATTTCCGCCAGACCTTCAGCCAGGTCACCAACCCGCCCATCGACAGCCTGCGCGAGACGCGGGTGATGACGCTGAAGACCCGCCTTGGCAATCTCGGGAACATCCTCGACGAGGACCCGACGCAATGCGACATGCTGATGCTGGACAGCCCCGTGCTGTCGAATGCCGAGTTCGTTGCGATGCGCGGCTATATGGGTGCGACCGCCTGCGAGGTGGACTGCACCTTCGCCGCCGATGAGGGCGCGGCCGGCCTTCGCCGCGCCATCGACCGCATCCGGCGCGAGGCGGAGGAGGGCGTGCGCTCCGGCTGCGCCCACGTGATCCTGACGGACGAGAAGCAGTCGGCCGGCCGTGCGCCGATCCCGATGATCCTTGCCGTCGGCGGCGTGCACACGCATCTGGTGAAGCACTCGCTCCGCACCTTCACCAGCCTCAATGTCCGCAGCTCCGAATGCGTCGACGTCCACTACTTCGCCGTGCTGATCGGCGCCGGCGCGACGACGGTGAATGCCTATCTCGCGCAGGAGAGCATCGCCGACCGGCACCGCCGCGGTCTCTTCGGCTCGGCCTCGCTCGAGGACTGCGTGGCCCACTACAAGAAGGCGGTGGACAAGGGCCTGTTGAAGATCATGTCCAAGATGGGCATCTCGGTCCTCAGCAGCTATCGCGGCGGCATGAATTTCGAGGCGATCGGTCTCTCGCGCGCGCTCGTCGCCGAGTTCTTCCCTGGCGTGCCGAGCCGCATCTCCGGCATCGGCCTGCAGGGCATCGCCCGGCGCGTGCTGGCGCTGCACCGCCGCGCCTGGGATGCGGATGTCATCACGCTGCCGGTCGGCGGCCTCTACAAGCGGCGCCTCCGCGGCGAGAGCCATGCCTTCGACGGCGGCCTGATCCACACGCTGCAGGAGGCGGTGGAGACCGACAGCTACACCAAGTTCAAGCGCTATTCGGAGGCGGTGCGCCGCCAGGCGCCGGTCGCGCTGCGCGACCTGCTCGACTTCCGCAGCGAGGGCCGCGCCGCCGTGCCGCTCGAGGAGGTGGAGAGCATCACCGAGATCCGGAAGCGCCTGGTCGCCCCCGGCATCTCGCTCGGCGCGCTCAGCCCGGAGGCGCACGAGACGCTGTCCATCGCCATGAACCGCATCGGCGCCAAGTCCGACAGCGGCGAGGGCGGCGAGGACCCGGAGCGGGCCCGCCCGCGCGCCAATGGCGACAACGCCAACAGCGCCATCAAGCAGATCGCCTCCGGCCGCTTCGGCGTGACGGCGGAGTACCTCAACAACTGTCGCGAAATCGAGATCAAGGTGGCGCAGGGCGCGAAGCCCGGCGAGGGCGGCCAGCTGCCCGGCTTCAAGGTCAGTGGCATCATCGCCAGGCTGCGGCATGCGACGCCGGGCGTGACGCTGATCTCGCCGCCGCCGCATCACGACATCTACTCGATCGAGGACCTGGCGCAGCTCATCTACGACCTGAAGCAGATCAACCCCGAGGCGACGGTCTGCGTGAAGCTGGTCAGCCGCTCCGGCATCGGCACGATTGCCGCAGGTGTGGCCAAGGCGAAGGCGGATGCGATCTTGGTCTCCGGCCATTCCGGCGGCACCGGCGCCTCGCCCGTCTCCTCCATCAAGTATGCCGGCCTGCCCTGGGAGATGGGCCTCTCCGAGACGCATCAGGTCCTCCAGCTCAACCGGCTGCGGCACCGGGTGAAGCTCCGCACCGATGGCGGCATCAAGACCGGGCGCGACGTCGTCATCGCCGCCATGCTCGGCGCCGAGGAATTCGGCATCGGCACCGCCTCGCTGGTGGCGATGGGCTGCATCATGGTCCGGCAGTGCCACAGCAACACCTGCCCGGTCGGCGTCTGCACCCAGGACGAGACGCTGCGGAAGAAGTTCGCCGGCAGCCCGGAGAAGGTGATCAACCTCTTCTCCTTCGTGGCGGAGGAGGTGCGGGAGATCCTTGCCTCGCTCGGCTTCCGCAAGCTGACCGATGTCATCGGCCGCAGCGACCTGCTGAAGCAGGTCAGCCGCGGCTCGGAGGATCTCGACGACCTCGACCTGAACCCGCTGCTGGTCCAGGCTGACGCCGGCGGCCTGCCGAGCTATTGCACGCTGGAAGGCCGCAACGAGGTACCGGAGACGCTGGATGCGGACATGATCCGCGACGCCGCCTCCCTCTTCGAGCGCGGCGAGAAGATGCAGCTGCAGTACAACATCCGGAACACGCATCGCGCGATCGGCACCAAGATCAGCAGCAAGATCGTGCGGAAATTCGGGATGACCGGGCTGCAGCGCGGCCACCTGACGGTGCGGCTGCGCGGCACGGCCGGGCAGTCGCTCGGCGCCTTCGCGGTGCGCGGCCTGAAGCTCGAGGTGCTGGGCGATGCCAACGACTATGTCGGCAAGGGCCTCTCCGGCGCCGCCATCGTCGTGCGTCCGGCACCCTCCTCCAGCCTCGTCTGGAGCGAGAACACCATCATCGGCAACACCTGCCTCTATGGCGCGACGGCGGGCGAGCTCTTCGCCGCGGGCCAGGCGGGGGAGCGCTTCGCCGTCCGCAACAGCGGGGCGACAGCGGTGGTCGAGGGGTGCGGGGCCAATGGCTGCGAGTACATGACCGGCGGCACGGTCGTGATCCTCGGCTCCGTCGGCGACAATTTCGGCGCCGGCTTCACCGGCGGCATGGCCTTCCTCTACGACCCCGAGGAGAGCTTCGAGCGCCGCGTGAACCCCGACACGTTGTTCTGGTCCCGCCTCGCCTCCAACCATTGGGAGGCGCAGCTCCAGGTACTCATCGGCCGGCATGTGGCGGAGACGGGCAGCCGCCTCGCCGCCCGGCTGCTGAACGACTGGGAAACGGAGCGCGGCCGCTTCTGGCACGCCGTGCCGAAGGAGTACGCGAAGTACCTGCCGGTGCCGATGCGGGACGAGTGCGCCCCGGGGGCGGCCGTGGCGGCCGAATAGGCCGCCCCGCCTAGGGCCGCAGCGCCTTGGTGAACTGGCCCTCGCCGTTATAGGGCCAGTAGAGCCCCCACTGGCTGTAATAGGCCTTGCAGGCTGCCATGTCGGCCAGGTAGCTCGCCTCGCCCTCCCGGAAGGCGGCGAAGCGGGTATCCGGCCTCACCCCGGGATGCTGGTGCCCGTGCGGCGGGTCGAAGTCGTCCTGCGCCCCGTGCTGCAGCTTGCTCTGCAGCCCGGTATTCAGCACCCGCACCGCCTCCATCGCCTCCTTGTCCCATTTGCCACGCTCGGCGCCGGAGATCAGGGCGGAGGCGAAGAGCTTGCGGTAGCCGCCCTCCGGCTTCCTCGCCCAGAGGCTCATCATGTCGTAGTCCGAGACGAAGATGTTGCCGCGCTCGGGATGGACGCCGAGGCCGCTCTCGCCCGACTTCACCGTGTTGCCGGCGCTGTCATGCCCGTCCGCCCAGCGCTTCGGCGGCACGGTGCCGTGGAAGGCGACGGCGCCGCGCTTCGGGCAGCGCATGATGATCAGCACCCCGAGGCGGCGCGTCGCCTCCCGGAAGGTCGCCACATCCTCCGGCCCGATATCGCTCTGCTCGGCGAAGCGGACATCCTCCGGGGCGACCCGGCCGCTGGCCCGGCTCAGACGGTGGAACACCGCCAGTTCGGCGATCGTGTTCGTGAATGGCATATGGCCCGTCCTCCCGTTCAAGGACATTATCATACCGAATCCACCCCGCCTCCCGGAAGCCGGTGCGGAACGCCTTCCGCTGCCGCGGCGCGGGTGTCATAAGGCCGTGCCGTGCGAACCCTCTATCACATCCCGCTCTCGCCCTTTTCCCGCAAGGTCCGCCTGGCCCTGGCGGAGAAGCGGATTCCCTTCGAGCTCCGCGTCGAGCGGATCTGGGAGAGGCGGCCGGACTTCCTGGCGCTGAACCCGGCCTGCACCGTCCCCGTGCTGCAGGAGGAGAACGGCTTCGTCATCGCCGACAGCTACGCCATCTGCGAGTATCTGGACGAAGCCTATCCCGACATGCCGCTCTACGGCCGGACGCTCGGCGAGCGGGCCGAGGTGCGGCGGCTGGTGGCCTGGTTCGACCACAAGTTCCATACCGAGGTCACCCGCAACCTGCTCTACGAGAAGCAGCTGAAGCGCCTCCTCGGCCGGGGCAATCCGGATGCCGCCGCCATGCGGGCCGGCTACCAGAACATGAAGATCCATATGGAGTATATCGGCGACCTGGCCGAGAACCGCGCCTGGCTGGCCGGCTCGCAGATCAGCCTCGCCGACTTCGCCGCCGCCGCGCAGCTCTCCTCGCTCGACTATATCGGTGACGTGAAATGGGAGCTGAGCGAGGCGGCGCGCGATTGGTATGCCCGGATGAAGTCGCGCCCCTGCTTCCGCGGCCTCCTGGCGGACCGCATCAGCGGCCTCGCCCCGCCCGAGCATTACGCCGACCCGGATTTCTGACGGCCGGACCGCTCGCCTCAGGCGTGGTTGTCGTTGCCCGGAGCCCGGGCTTCGGCCTGCACCCAGGTGAACAGGCCCGACGCCAGCATCCGCCGGGACCTAGCCAGCCGCTCCGGCGCGATGAAGAGGTGGAGGTCACGCGTCTCCGCCTCGCTCAACCGTGTGAAGCCCGGGAGGGCCGGCGCCCTGCCGCCGCCCCGGGTCCCGTTCCTGCCGATCTGGTGCTGCCAATCGTCCATCGTCCAAATACCTGCATCGTGAGTACGAAATCAAAATGACACGGTTTTGGTTTCGACGCGACCAGGGAAATCCGCCCTCCCTGGGGTTGGATCAGCCGAGCGCCTCCGCCGCGTCGACCTCCCGCCCGCGCCCGGCATTCCGCATCACCTCGGCCAGATGCGGGCGGATGGCGAGCTGGTGGCGGTAGATGGCCGCCGCCGCCCGCGGCAGCACCCCGCCGCGGCCTAGCATCGCATCGCCGAGTTCCAGCATCCGCAGGTTGGGCCAGGTCTTCTCGCGGATGGCGAGGATGCCGTGCAGCACCTCCGCCGCCGTCAGCTCCGGCCGCGCCTGGGCGAGGATCAGGCTCATCGCCGCGGTCGAGCGGGAGATCCCGACATGGCAATGCACCAGCAGCCGCGCCGTCTGCTCCGCCGCCAAGCCGCGGCCGAAATCGAGGATCGCGGCCACATGCGCCTCGCCCGGCGCCACTTGGCCGGGCTGCTCCTCGATGACGTCGTGGAAGCGCAGCTCCAGCCGTGCATGCTCGCCGAAGCTGCCGAAGGCCTCCGGCTCGGCACGATCCGGGTCGAGGATGGAGAGCACATGGCTGACGCCGGTGGCGCAATGGCCTCCAAGCTCCTCGATGCCGCAGACATGGATGGGGAAGGGGAGGGGGCTGCTCATCCGCCCAGCCTGCGCCGGCGGGCCGCCACGGTCCAGGCTTGCGCCGGAGGCGGCTCTGTCCCATGTTCCTGTTTCGTGCCGAAAGAGGAGGCCGCTTGCCCAAGGACCGCGCCCGCTATGTCTGCCAGTCCTGTGGCGCCGTCCATCCGAAGTGGCAGGGTCGCTGCGATGCCTGCGGCGAGTGGAACACCCTGCAGGAGGAGGCGGCCGCTGTCCGCGGCCCCGGCCCGGCCGCCAAGGTGGCCGGCGGCCGGCGCGTGGAATTCGTCGGCCTGCAGGGGAGCTCGGCCCCGCCGCCGCGCATCCCGACCGGCCTGCCGGAACTCGACCGGGTGCTCGGTGGCGGCATCGTCCCCGCCTCCGCCGTGCTGGTCGGCGGCGACCCCGGCATCGGCAAGTCGACCATCCTCCTCCAGGCTGCCGCCCGCATCGCCGGCAGCGGCCATCGGGCCCTCTATGTCAGCGGCGAGGAGGCGGTGGAGCAGGTGCGCCTCCGCGCGCTGCGCCTCGGCCTCGAAGGGGCGCCGCTGGCGCTCGCCGCCGCGACGGCGCTGCGCGACATCGTCGCCAGCCTGGAGCAGGAGCGGGAGGCGGCGCTCGTCGTCATCGACTCCATCCAGACGCTCTGGCTCGATGCCCTCGATTCCGCGCCCGGCACCGTCGCCCAGGTCCGCGCCTGCGCGGCGGAGCTGATCCGCCTCGCCAAGACCCGCGGCTTCGCCCTCATCCTGGTCGGGCATGTGACGAAGGAGGGCACGCTCGCCGGCCCGCGCGTGCTGGAGCACATGGTCGACGCCACGCTCTACTTCGAGGGCGATCGCGGCCACCAGTTCCGCATCCTCCGCGCGGTGAAGAACCGCTTCGGCGCGACCGACGAGATCGGCGTCTTCGAGATGACCGAGCGCGGCTTGGTCGAGGTGCCGAACCCCTCCGCCCTTTTCCTCGCCGAGCGGCGCGGCAATGTCTCCGGCTCCGCCGTCTTCGCCGGGATCGAGGGCACGCGGCCGGTCCTGGTCGAGGTGCAGGCGCTGCTCGCCCCCTCGGCCGGCGGGAGTCCCCGACGGCAGGTGGTCGGCTGGGATTCCGGGCGGCTCGCCATGCTGATGGCGGTGCTCGAGGCGCGCTGCGGCATGACCCTCGGCATGAACGACGTCTATCTCAACATCGCCGGCGGCCTCCGCATCGCCGAGCCCGCGGCCGACCTTGCCGTCGCCGCCGCCCTGGTCTCCGCCGCCACCGACCGGCCGACCGACCCGGAGACCGTCTATTTCGGCGAGGTGGGCCTCTCCGGCGAGGTCCGCCAGGTCGCCCAGGCCGAGGCGCGGCTGCGCGAGGCGCAGAAGCTCGGCTTCGCCGCCTCCGTCCTGCCCCGCCGGGTCGCCCGCGGCGGCCGCACGCCGAGCGCGCCGGACGGGCTTCGCCTCACCGAGGTGGGCCATCTCGCCGACCTGGTCGCCGCCTTCGCCGGACGCTCGGTGCGGAAGGAGCCGGCCAGAGCATGATCCGCGATCACTGGATCACGGATCATGCTCTGGCTAGCCGTGTGGCCGCATGATTTACCCCTTCGGCCGTTCCGGCCTGCGGCGACCAAGCTCTGAGGCCGGGTAATTCGGGCACACCTGTGCCCCGCGCTGCCCAGCCCTACCGCTGGTGCGCGTGGACACCCCCACCCCCCATCGCTATATCCGCCGCACGATGACCTGGGTCGATGCTGTGGTCCTGGCGGTGCTGGCCGTCTCGGCGGTGCTCGCTTTCCTGCGCGGGCTGGTGCAGGAGGTGCTGGGGGTGGGGGCCTGGATCGGCGCCGCCGCCCTGGCCCTCATCCTGCGCCCCTCCGTTGCGCCCCTGCTCCAGGGCACGGTCGATCCCCCCTGGCTCGCCGATGCCCTGGCCGCGGGCGCCGTCTTCCTCGTGGTGCTGATCGTGCTGAAGGTGCTGATCGCCTTCGTCGCGCGCCTGGTGCAGAATTCCGTCCTCGGCGGCACCGACCGGGCGCTCGGGATGCTGTTCGGCATCGCGCGGGGTGCCTTTCTCGTCATCCTTGCCTATATCCTCGGCGGCATGTTGCTTCCGGCGACCGAGCGCTGGCCGGAGCCGGTCCGGGAGGCCCGCTCCCTCCCCCTGGTGATCGAAGGCGCGCAATGGCTCGTCGCCCAGCTTCCCACCGAGTACCGCCCCCGCGTGGCCTCGCCGCCGGCCCGCCCCATCCCGACGCAGGAAGACTTCGAGCGGCCGCCTGCCCGCAACCGGACGTGAGGACCCTCCCATGACCGAACAGGCCCCGCAGTTCGCCACCCCGGACGATGACAAATTCCACGAGGAATGCGGCGTCTTCGGCATCTGGAACACCAACGACGCCGCGGCGCTGACGGCGCTCGGCCTGCACGCGCTGCAGCATCGCGGCCAGGAGGCCGCGGGCATCGTCAGCCTCGACGAGGGCGGCATCTTCCACGCCCATCGGGGCCGCGGCCTAGTCGGCGACACCTTCTCGGACGCCAAGATCATGGCCTCGCTGCGCGGCCGCGCCGCCCTCGGCCACAACCGCTACGCCACCACGGGCGAGACGGCGCTGCGCAACGTCCAGCCGCTCTACGCCGACTTCGCCTTCGGCGGCTTCGCGGTCGCGCATAACGGCAACCTTACCAATGCCCTCGCGCTCCGCCGCAGCCTCGTCAACCGCGGCTGCCTGTTCCAGAGCACGACGGACAGCGAGGTCTTCATCCACCTCATCGCCATCAGCCTCTACTCGACGGTGGTCGACCGGCTGATCGACGCGCTCCGCCAGGTGCAGGGCGCCTACAGCCTCGTCGCCCTGCATGACGGCGCGCTGATCGGGGCGCGGGACCCGCTCGGCGTCCGCCCCCTCGTCCTCGGCCGCACCGGCGGGACGGATGGCGTACCGACCTCCTGGGTGCTGTGCAGCGAGACCTGCGCCCTCGACATCGTCGGCGCGGAGTTCGTCCGCGACATCGATGCCGGCGAAATCATCATTATCGACGACCAGGGCGTCCACAGCATCAAGCCCTTCGGCAGGCACCAGGCCCGCTTCTGCATCTTCGAGTACATCTACTTCGCCCGCCCGGATTCGGTGGTCGAGGGCACGCCGGTCTACGAGACCCGCAAGCGCATCGGCGCCGAGCTGGCGCGCGAGAGCGGCGTCGAGGCGGATGTGGTGGTCCCCGTGCCCGACAGCGGCGTGCCGGCTGCGATGGGCTATGCGACCGAGAGCGGCATCCCCTTCGAGCTCGGCATCATCCGCAACCACTATGTCGGCCGCACCTTCATCGAGCCGACCGACCAGATCCGCCATCTCGGCGTGAAGCTGAAGCACAGCGCCAACCGGCCGATGCTGGAGGGCAAGCGCGTCATCCTTGTCGACGACAGCATCGTCCGCGGCACCACCAGCAAGAAGATCGTCGAGATGGTCCGCGCCGCCGGCGCGCGCGAGGTGCACATGCGCATCTCCTCCCCGCCCACGACCCACAGCTGCTACTACGGCATCGACACGCCCGAGCGCGGCAAGCTGCTGGCCGCGACGCATGACCTCGAGGGCATGGCGAAGATCATCGGCGTCGACAGCCTCGCCTACATCTCGCTCGACGGGCTCTACCGGGCGCTGGGCAAGCCCGGCCGCGACGTGGCGAAGCCCGCCTATTGCGATGCCTGCTTCACCGGCGACTACGCCATCCCGCTGAGCGACGCCCAGGCGAACAGCGACAAGCAGCTCTCGCTGCTGCAGATCGGCTGATGGCGAAGCCGCTGGAGGGCTCGGTCGCCTTGGTCACCGGCGCCTCCCGCGGCATCGGCGCCGCGGTGGCGCTGGAGCTCGCCCGCCTCGGCGCCCATTGCGTGCTGACCGCCCGCACCCAGGGCGCGCTGGAGGAGGTGGACGACACCATCCGCGGCGAGGGCGGCCAGGCGACGCTCTTCCCGCTCGACCTTGCCAAGGATGCCGAGAAGATCGACATGCTCGGCCCCTCGATCGTGCATCGCTTCGGCCGGCTCGACATCCTCGTCCACGCCGCCGGGCTGCTGGCGAAGCTCACCCCCGTCGCGCACATCATGCCGCCCGATTGGCAGGGGAGCGTCGCGGTGAACCTCACCGCCACCTGGCGCCTGATCCGCACCTGCGACCCGCCGCTGCGTGCCGCGCCCGCCGGCCGCGCCGTCTTCCTCGCCGATGCGGTGGCCGAGGCGCCGCGCGCCTATTGGGGCCTCTACGGCTTCGGCAAGGCCGGCCAGGCGCATCTCGCGCGCTCCTGGGCGGCCGAGGTGGAGAGCACGCCGCTCCGCGTCAACCTGGTCGATCCGGGGCCCGTCGCCACCCGCCTCCGCGCCGTCGCCATGCCAGGCGAGAACCCGGCAAGCCTGCGCCAGCCCGCCGAGGTGGCCGCCGCCATCGCCGCCCTCTGCCGGCCGGAGGAGACCCGGCACGGGGCGACCATCGCGCTCGGCGCGTGAATTACCGCCACGCCTTCCATGCCGGCAATTTCGCCGATTGCATGAAGCACGCCCTGCTGGCGGCGCTGCTGCGGGCGCTGGCCGCCAAGCCGGCGCCCTTCCGCGTGCTCGACACCCATGCCGGCCTCGGCGACTACGACCTCGCCGCACCCGAGGCCGGGCGCACCGGCGAGGCCGATCGCGGCATCCTCCGCCTGCTCGATGCCGGGGACGGCCCGCTCGCCGACTATCTGGCCCTTGTCCGCGCCGCCGGCGCTCCTGCGCGCTATCCGGGCTCGCCCGCCCTGGTCCGGGCGCTGCTGCGTCCGCAGGACCGCCTCCTCGCCTGCGAGCTGCATCCGGAGGACCATGCGGTGCTGCGCGCCCGCTTCCGGCGCGATCCGCAGGTCGCCGTGCATCTGCGCGACGGCTGGGAGGCGCTGCGCGCCCTGACACCCTTCCCGGAGCGGCGCGGCCTGGTGCTGGTCGACCCGCCCTTCGAGCAGGAGGGCGAGTTCGAGCGCATGGCGGCCGGCATCGCCCTCGTCGCCCATCGCTTCCGCGCCGCCATCCAGGCCTGCTGGTACCCGATCAAGCACCGCGCCCCGGTCCGCGCCTTCCACACGGCCCTGCAGGAAAGCGGCGTCCGCGACCTGATCGCCGCCGAGCTCTGGCTGCGCGAGCCGACCGATCCGCAGCGGCTCAACGGCTGCGGCCTGATCATCGCCAACCCGCCCTGGCATTTCGAGGCGGCGGCGGGCGCCATGCTCGCCGCCCTGCTGGACCGCCTCGGCACGCGCGAGCCGGGCGAGGGCTGGGCGATCACCCGCCTCACCGCGGAGTAGGGGGTGGCGCATCTCGCCGTCATCGGCGCCGGCGCCTGGGGCACGGCGCTCGCGGTGCAGGCGGCGCGCGCGGGCGGCGCGGTGACGCTCTGGGCCCACGACGCCGGCCGCGCCGCCGCCATCGCCGAGGCGCGGGAGAATGTGCGCCACCTGCCCGGCATCGCGCTCGACCCTTGCATCGCCGTCACCGCCGATCCGGCCGCGCTGGCCGGGGCGGAGGCGGCGCTCCTCGCCGTCCCGACCCAACATCTCCGCGCCCTGCTGGCCCGGCTGCCGGCCTCGCTGCCGCCGCTCATCCTCGCCGCCAAGGGCGTGGAGCGGGAGAGCCTCCTCTTCCCGCTCGAACTGCTGGAGCGGCTCCGCCCGGGCCACCCCGGCGCCATCCTTTCCGGCCCCAATTTCGCCCATGAGGTCGCTGCCGGCCTGCCCGCCGCCGCCGTCCTCGCCGGCCGCGACGCAGCGTTGTGCGAGGGCGCAGCCGCCCGCCTCGCCACGCCCGGCTTCCGCCTCTACGGCAGCGACGACCCGCTCGGCGTGCAGGTCGGCGGGGCCGCGAAGAACGTCATCGCCATTGCCGCCGGGGCGGTGATCGGCGCCGGGCTCGGCGAGAATGCCCGCGCCGCCCTCATCACCCGCGGCCTCGCCGAACTGTCCCGCCTGGTCGTGGCGCTCGGCGGCCGGGCGGAGACCGCCGCCGGCCTCTCGGGCCTCGGCGACCTGCTGCTGACCGCGGCCGGCCCCTCCAGCCGCAACACCGCGCTCGGCCTGGCCCTCGGCCGCGGCCTCACCCTGGCCGAGGCCCTGGCGGGCAAGGCCAGCGTAGCCGAGGGCGCCAGCACCGCCCCGGCCCTGCTCGCCCGCGCCAAGGCCGCCGGGGTGGAGCTGCCGGTCTGCGACGCCGTCACCGCGCTGCTGGCGGCCGAGACGACCGTCGCCGAGGCGATGGCGCAGCTCCTGGCCCGGCCGCGGCGGGACGAGTAGGCAGCACCCCCACCTGCCGGCATTGCCGGACCAGCAGGCACCCCTCGCAGCGCGGCCGCTCGCCGGTGCAGATCGCCTTGCCGAAGGGCACCAGCCGCTCGTTGATCTCGATCCAGTAGCGCCGGGGCAGCACCGCCTCCAGCGCCCGCATCGTTTGCTCCGGCGTCCGCGCCGCGACATAGCCCCAGCGGTTGACGATGCGATGGACATGGATGTCGACCGAGATCGCCGCCCGCCCAAAGCCGATGCCGAGGGTCAGCGCCGCGATTTTCGGCCCGACGCCGCGCAGCGCCATCAGCCCCTCGGGCGTGTCGGGCACCGCCCCCGCCGCCGCGATCTGCCGCGAGAGGGCGAGGATGTCCCGCGCCTTCGGCTCCGGGAAGGTGGCGCCATGCAGCAGGCCGACCAGCTGCGCCTCGTCCAGCGCCGCCATCGCCGCCGGCGTGTTCGCCACGGCGAAGAGGCGCTCCGAGACCGGCAGGCTCACCTCGTCCCGCGTCCGCGCCGAGATCAGGGCCGAGACCAGCTGCTCGAAGGGCGAGCCATGGCCGCGGTCGCGCAGCTCGAACATCGCTGCCTTGGGCAGCCTCGCCACCACCTCCCGCAGCAGGCGGAAGACGAGGTCGATATCGAAGGGGTCCTTGTCGGCATCGGCGTCCATCCCGCCTCAACGCGGCGGAGGCGGGATGGTCACGGCCGGCCGAGCGCCAACCGTGTCGCCGCCGCCAGCTCCTCCAGCCGGTAGGGCTTGGGCAGCAGCGCGATCCCCTCCGCCTCGGCATCGCGCTTCGCCGCCTCGGCATAGGCGGTGGTGAGCACCACCGGCAGGCCGGGCCGCCGCCGCTTCACCTCGCGCGCCAGGTCGACGCCGTTCATCCCGCCCGGCATCATCACGTCGGAGAAGACGAGGTCGATCCCCCGCCCATCCGCCAGCGCCCCGAGCGCCGCCGCGGCGCTCGCCGCCCGCGTCGCCTCGAAGCCAAGCTCGGCGAGCATCTCGCCGACCAGCGCGGCGACCTCGTCGTCATCCTCGACCAGCAGCACATGGCCGGTCCTGGCCTCCACCCGCCGCTCGACCCGCAGGTCGATCAGGTGCCGCTCCGCCGCCGCCGGCGCGCGGATGGAGCGCGGCAGCAGCAGCATGATCGTCGTCCCGCGCCCGAGCGCGGTGTCGATCCGCACGGTGCCGCCCGATTGCTGGGCGAAGCCATAGACCTGCGCCAGCCCGAGCCCCGATCCCTTGCCGATATCCTTGGTGGTGAAGAAGGGCTCGAAGACCCGCTCCAGCACCTCGGGCGGCATGCCGGTCCCGGTATCGACCACCGAGAGGGCGACGAAATCCCCGCTCAGCCCATCGGTTGCGAGCCCCGGCCGGTTCTCGCCGCGGATGACGATGGTGCCGCCCTCCGGCATCGCATCCCGGGCATTCACCGCGAGGTTCAGCACGACGAGCTCCAGCTCGCCGGGATCGACCTCGACCGGCCAGAGCCCCTCCGCGAAGTCGAGCGTCACATGCACGTCGCCGCGCAGGCTGCGGTCCAGCAGCTCCCGCATGCCGCCGATCTGGCGGGCGAGGTCGACCGCCTCCGAGGTCAGCGCCTGCCGCCGCGAGAAGGCGAGGAGCTGGCGGGTCAGCGCCGCCCCGCGCCCGGCCGCCTGGCGCATGCCGTCCATCAGCAGCTTCTGCCGCGCCGCATCGCGCTGGCGGCCGAGCATGTCGAGCCCGCCCGAGATCACCATCAGCAGGTTGTTGAAGTCGTGCGCCACGCCGCCCGTGAGCTGGCCGATCGCCTCCATCTTCTGGGCGTGGCGCAGCGTCTCCTCCACCCGCTCGCGCTCGGCGATCTGCGCGCGCAGCGCCCCGTTCGCCGCCTCCAGCGCCTGGGTCCGCTCGGCGACCAGCGCCTCCAGCCCGCGCGCCGCGCGCTCCCGCTCGGCGAGATGGGCCCGCACCTCGTATTGCCGCCGCCGCGCCCGCACCGCCGCCTGCAGGCTGCTGGTGAGGGTGATGGCCTGCACCGGCCGCTCCAGCAGCGAGACGTTGCGCAGCGCCGCCACCAGCCGCGCCCGCCCGGCCACCGCCTGCGGCGTCTGCCGGTGGCTGGTGAGGACGACGAAGGGCATGTCGGACCAGGGCGGCTGCCGCTCCACCCAATGGAGCAGCGGCTCGATCGGCTGGCCGATCAGCGCCTCCTCGGCGACGAAGACGGCATCCGCTCCGATCTCCAGCCCGGCCAGCAGCGCCTCCAGATCGGCGCAGACCTCGGCCGAGAGCGCCGCCCGCCGCAGCAGATCGGCCGAGGCGCTGCCATCCCGCCCGGTCGGTGCCAGGACGAGGATACGCGGGGTGGCGAGGTCAGAGCTGGCCTGGTTCATCAACGGCCAGGAGCGGAGTGCCAGAGCCGGTGTAGTGCGGCGAGCCGGTGAGGACGCCGCTGAAATCCCTCAGCGGCGGGCCGACTGCGATGCCGTTCCAGCCCAGCCGGAATTCCCGGATCGAGCGTTCATGCACGCCGCTCCGCTTCTTCACGACGGAGAGCGCCCGCCGCACTGAGCCCTCGAACTCGAAATAGCGCAGCACCAGGACCGCATCGCTCAGATAGCTGATATCGACCGGCGTCTGCATCGGCCCGACCAGCCCGTGCTGCGCCAGCACCAGGAAGGTCAGCACCCCGGTCTGGCTCAGATAGCTCAGCAGCTCATGCATCTGCAGGATGAGGAAGCGCTCGTCCGGCATGGCGCTGAGATAGCCGTTGAGGCTGTCGATGACGATGACGCGTGCCCTGTTCCGCTCCACCGCGCTGCGCACGAGATGGGCGAACTCCCCGGGCGACAGCTCCGCCGGATCGATCTGCTGGATGTGGACCAGCCCGTCCCGGACCGCCGCCTCCAGCGGCAGGCCGAGCGCCGCGGCGCGGGCGAAGATCGTGCTCCGCCCCTCGTCGAAGGCGTAGATGACCGCATGCTCGCCCCGCTCGGCGGCGGCGAGCGCATAGGTGAGGCCGAGGGAGGACTTGCCCACCCCGGCCGGCCCGAGCAGCAGCACGCTCGTCCCCCGCTCCAGCCCGCCGCCGACCATCGCATCGAGCCCCGGCTTGCCGCTCCCGACCAGCCCGGTTGCCGGCAGCCCGCGATGCTCCGCCGCCACCAGCCGCGGATAGATCTCGAGCCCGCCCCGCTTGATGGTGAAGTCGTGAAAGCCGCCGCGGAACGGTATGCCGCGCATCTTCACCACGCGCAGCCGCCGCCGCTCCGAGCCGTAATCCACGGCGGTCTCTTCCAGCAGCACCACGCCATGAGCGATGGAGTGGAGCTGCAGGTCGTCCGCCTTGGAGGACATGTCGTCCAGCATCAGCACGGTACAGTTCCGGCCGGTGAAGAAATGCTTCAGCGCCAGGATCTGCCGGCGGTAGCGCAGCGAGTTCTGCGCCAGCAGCCGCAGCTCGGAGAGGCTGTCGAAGACGACGCGGGCGGGGTTGAGCGCCTGCACCCGATCGAAGACCAGCTGCGTCGTCTCGTTGAGCTCGATCTCGGCGGGATGGAAGACCGTCAGCTCCCGGTTCGGGTCGAGGCTCGCCTCCGGCGGCACCAGCTCGAAGACCGAGATTCCGTCGAGCGACCAGCCATGGCGCCTCGCCACCAGCTGCAGCTCGCGCTCGGTCTCGGAGAGGGAGATGTAGAGGACGGATTCGCCCTGCCGCACCCCGTCCATCAGGAATTGCAGGGCGAGGGTGGTCTTGCCCGCGCCGGGCCGCCCCTCGCAGAGATACAGCCGGTTGGCGTCGAGGCCGCCGCCCAGGATGTCGTCGAGCCCGACGCTGCCGGTCGAGACCCGCGGCGGCTCGGCATCGGCGAGGGCTGCGGTGTCGCTTCGGTCGGTCATTATTGCTCCCAAGGGTCCGGTCCATCGTCCGGACGGAAGGAGGCCATTGTGATGACCGCCCCTGGCCGCCGCAACCGAAGGTCCAGCCCCGGCGGCACAATTTCGCGGCAGCCAACTATGGGACGAAACGTATCCGGCGCGGCACCGGTTCCCTCAGCCCGAGCGGTCGAGCCCCGGCCCCTCGAGCCCCGGCAGCCAGTCATCCGCCGTCGGTCCGCCGCGCCGCGTGCCGGCCCGCCGCGCCGCCTCCGCCCGCCTTCGGATCAGCTCGTCCAGCAGCCGGTCCATGGTCTGCCAGAGCGGCTCGTCGCCCTGCCGCTCGCTGAGCACGAAGCGGTGCGCAGCAAGCGTCACGTTGAGCGTACCCCGCGTCGTCTCCGGCCGGGGGTTGCGCATCTGGAGGAGGGCCTTCTCCACCTCCTCGAGCGGCAGGCCGAGCCTCTCCGCGATCACCGGCGGCGCCTCGCCCTGGCGGCGCAGCGCCCGGGCCTTGCGCGCCTCCGCCTCGGAGAGCGCGATGGCAGGGCGCAGCGCCTGGGTGGTGCGGGACATCTCGCCCGAGCCGGTCCCCGGCGGCTTGCCCTTGAACGCCATCGCGCTGCCCTCCCGCCCTACTCCGCCGCCTGCTTCTGCTGCGCCCCGGGCCGGCGGACCCGCAGCCGGCGGATGCGGCGCGGATCGGCCTCCAGCACGCGGAATTCGAGGCCGGAGGAGTGCGAGACCAGCTCGCCCTTGGCCGGCACCCGCCCGGCGATGTTGAAGACGAGGCCGCCCATGGTGTCGATGTCGGAGGCGCGCTCCTCATCGGTCAGCACCGGGCCGAGCTTCGCCTCGAAATCCTCGACCGGCATCCGCGCATCCAGCTCGATCGTGCCGTCCGGCTTCTCGACCAGCTGCGGCGGGCCCGGCTCGTCATGCTCGTCGGCGATGTCGCCGGTGATGGTCTCGACCAGGTCCTCGATCGTCACCAGCCCGTCGATGCCGCCATACTCGTCGACGACGAGGGCCATGTGGATCCGCGCCTGACGCATCTGCAGCAGCAGGTCGAGCACATGCACGCTCGGCACGACGAAGAGCGGCTTGCGCAGGATCGCCTTCATGTCGAAGGAGGCGTCGTTGCCGACGCTGGCGAAGACGTCCTTGATGTGGACCATGCCGACGATGTCGTCCAGCTGCTTGCGGAAGACCGGGTAGCGGCTGTGCCCGTCGCGTTGGATCAGGCGGATGGCCTGCTCCAGCGTGTAGTCCTCCGGCATCGCCATGATGTCGGCGCGCGGCAGCATGACGTCGCCCGCCGTCTTGTCGCGCAGCTTGAGGACGTTGCCGAGCAGGGCACGTTCCTGCGCGTCGAGGTCGTCGGCATCCGTCCCGCCGCGCTCGCCCGGATCGTGCGGCTCGCGCTGCTCCTCGATCAGCTCCTCCATGCGGTCGCGGACGCTCTCCGCCTCGCGCCGCCGCAGCAGGCTCTGCAGGCGCCAGAGCAGCCCGTCGCGGCCATTGCCGTTCGAGGCGCTCATGCCGCATGCCTCCAGGGGTTGGGCAGCCGCAGCCGGTGCATCGCCCGCGCCTCGGCCCGCTCCATCCGCCGCGCCTCGCCGGCCGCCAGATGGTCGTGGCCGATCAGATGGAGCGCCCCATGGGCGACCAGATGGACGAAATGCGCGGCCAGCGCCTTGCCGCCCGCTTCCGCCTCCCGCCGCACCACGCCGAGGGCCAGGGCGATGTCGCCGAGATAGCCCGGCGCCCCGCCCGGGAAGCTCAGGACGTTGGTCGGCTTCTCCTTGCCGCGATGCTCGCCGTTCAGCCGCTTGAGCGCCCGGTCATCCGCCAGCAGCACGGTGACGAGGCCCTCGGCCCCGCTCCCGGCCAGCGCCGCGGCGACCGCGCGCCGCGCCAGGACCTCCGCCCGCGGCACGAAGCGCCGCCAAGCCGGATTCTCCACCACCACATCGACCAGCACCTCTGGGGATGCCGGTTGGAGGGGATCCTCCAAGCCCTCGCCCTCGGGACGACTACTGTCCGGTTCCATCGCCTTCCTTCTTCGGCCCCCGGCCCGGCGGCTGCGCCGCCCGGCCATCGGCCCGCCCATATGCCGCGACGATGCGCGCCACCAGCGGGTGCCGCACCACGTCGCGTTCGTCGAAGCGGGCGACGCCGATGCCATCCACCCCGTCGAGGATGTTCAGCGCGTCGGTCAGCCCGCTCCTTTGGCCACTCGGCAGATCGACCTGGGTCGGATCGCCGGTGACCACCATACGCGTTCCCTCGCCCATGCGGGTGAGGAACATCTTGATCTGCGCCGGCGTGGTGTTCTGCGCCTCGTCCAGGATCGCGTAGCAATGCGCCAGCGTCCGGCCGCGCATGAAGGCGAGCGGCGCGATCTCGATCTCGCCCGAGGCGATCCGCCGCGCCACCTGTTCCGCCGGCAACATGTCGTGCAGCGCGTCATAGAGCGGGCGGAGATAGGGGTCCACCTTCTCCTTCAGGTCACCGGGGAGGAAGCCGAGCCGCTCCCCCGCCTCCACCGCCGGCCGGCTGAGCACGATGCGGTCCACCCGCCCGGCCTGCAGCAGGGCGACGCCCTGCGCCACAGCGAGATAGGTCTTGCCGGTGCCGGCCGGGCCGATGCCGAAGACCATCTCCTGCCGCGCCAGCAGGTCGATATAGGCCGCCTGGGCCGGGGTCCGGGGGGCGATCGCCCCCTTCCGGGTGCGGATCTCCGGCCGGTCCTGCAAGGGCAGGCGCGGGTCGCCCTCGGCGTCTCCTTCGGCCATGCGCAAGGCTGCTTCCACCTCTGCCGTCCCCACTGGCTGGCCCTTCTCGAGCCGCCGCCACAGCGCCTTCAGCGCCACTTCCGCCACTTCGGTCCGTCCCGCCCCGCCGGCGATGGTCAACCGGTTGCCGCGCGAGCCGAGCCGGACCCCCAATCGCTGCTCGATCCGCGCCAGATGGCGGTCATGTTCCCCGTAGAGAAGGGGGAGCAGGGCGTTGTCGTCGAATTGCAGCGTGACGCTGCGCTGCTCCGGCGATGCGGGGGGAGGGGAGGCGGGCCGCGTGCCGCGGGCCTCCCCAGCGCGGAAGACGATGGGGGCGGTGTTCAAGCGGGGGCAGGCTCCTCTGCGGGCAGGCTTGCGGATACGCCCTCCCCGGCCGCCAGGAGGCCGGAGAGGGAATTGGGATGGGCGGCGAGGATGCGCACCGGCAGTTCCCGCCCGACCAGATCGAGCGGCGCCGCCAGGTGCACCGGCTGCAACCAGGGAGAACGCCCGGCGACCTGTCCGGGATGCCGGCCCGGCCCGGTGAGCAGCACGGGCATCGTCATCCCGACGCGGGAGCGGTTGAACGCGTCCTGTTGCTCGCGCAGCAGCGCCTGGAGCGCCTGGAGCCGGGCGTCCTTCTCCGCCTCGGGAACCTGGAAGGGCGCGCCGGCCGCCGGCGTCCCGGGCCGCGGCGAGTACTTGAAGCTGTAGGCCAGCGCGAAGCCGACCCGCTCCACCAGCGCCATGGTCTGGGCGAAGTCCTCGGCCGTCTCGCCTGGATGCCCGGCGATGAAGTCGGAGGAGAGGGCGAGGTCCGGCCGCGCCTCCCGCAGCCGGTCGACCACGGCCAGGAACTCGGCCGCCGTATGGCCCCGGTTCATCGCCGCCAGCACCCGGTCGCTGCCCGACTGCACCGGCAGGTGTAGGTAGGGCATCAGCGCCGGCACCTCGCGGTGTGCCGTGATCAGGTCGTCATCCATGTCGCGCGGGTGGCTCGTGGTGTAGCGCAGCCTGAGCAGGCCGGGGATTTCCGCCAGCGCGCGGATCAGCCGCCCGAGGCTCCAGACGCGCCCGCCCGGCCCCTCGCCGTGATAGGCGTTGACGTTCTGGCCGAGCAGCGTGATCTCCCGCGCCCCGCCCGCGACCAGTCGCCGCGCCTCGGCCACCACCGCCGATGCCGGGCGCGAATACTCGGCCCCGCGCGTATAGGGCACGACGCAGAAGGAGCAGAACTTGTCGCAGCCCTCCTGCACGGTGAGGAAGGCGGCGATGCCCTGGCCGCCCGCCTGCTCCGGCAGGTGGTCGAATTTCTGCTCGACCGGCATCTCCGTCTCGATGACGGCGCCGGCGGCCCGGCTCGCCCGCGCCACCATCTCCGGCAGGCGGTGATAGGTCTGCGGCCCGAGCACGATGTCGACCCAAGGCGCGCGCCGGGTGATCTCCGCCCCCTCCGCCTGGGCGACGCAGCCGGCGACGGCCAGCACCATGCCCTCGCCGGCCGCCTCGCGCTCCCGCTTCATCTCGCGCAGGCGGCCGAGCTCGGAGAACAGCTTCTCGCTGGCCTTCTCGCGGATATGGCAGGTGTTGAGGATGACCATGTCGGCCCCCTCCGGCGCCTCCACCGGCGCATAGCCGAGGGGCGCCAGCACATCCGCCATGCGGGCGCTGTCGTAGACATTCATCTGGCAGCCCCAGGTGCGGAGGAAGAGCCGCTTCCGTGTCGCTGCGTCCGGTACCGTCATGCCAAAGGCCCACTCCACCCCATCGGCGCGGCGGCGCCGAAGCTGCTTGCGCACATGCGCAGGCAGGAGGCCGCGGTCAAGCGGCGAGGGGCCGGGGCATCGCCCCGGGAGAGGGCGAGAATCGCATGGTGACGGAAGCGTCGGGCTTCGCGGCAGCTCGGGTCAAGCCTGCTTTGGTCACACCGTCGCCAGGGGCGCGGCCGGCCGGTTCTGCCGCAGCAGCGCCGCGCCGGTGGAGACGGTGGTCCAGCTCGCCGCTGCCATCGCCTTGCGGTCGGGCAGGGCCGTGGGGCTGAAGGGCTCGTGCAGCACCACGGTCGCCCGCGCCCCGCTGCGCCGCGCCAGCCGCCAGAAGTGGCTGGCGATCGACATGTCGCCGTACCAGGCGAAGAGCGGCCGGTCCCGCCGGCAGGCCGGCAGCCCGCCGAGCCGGTCATAGACCAGCGAGACCGGCTGCACTTCCCGCGCCGAGCCCGCTGTCGCCAGGAAGGCGCTGCGGAAGGGCAGCACCCGCGTGCCGTCGCTGCTGGTGCCCTCGGGGAAGAGGATAAGGCTGTCGCCGGCCGCCAGCCGCGCCCTCATCGCCTCCGCCTCGCTGCCCGTCCGCCCGCGGCTGCGGCTGACGAAGACGGTGCGGCCGAGCCGCGCCACGGTGCGGATCAGCGGCCAGGTGCCGACCTCCGCCTTGGAGACGAAGCAGCCCTCCAGCGTCCCCCCGAGCACCAGGATGTCGAGCCAGGAGGAGTGGTTGGACAGGAAGAGCACCGGCTTCTCCCGCGACGCCTCGCCGATCACCTGCACCCTGAGCCCGATCAGCCGGCACAGCACGGCATGGTAGACCCGGGCGAAGACCACCTTCGGCCGTCCCGGCAGCAGCAGCAGCACGGACTGGATGGGGATCGAGACCAGCGTCCAGAGCAGCACGGAGGCGATGCGCCGCACCGCCCGGACCCGGCCGCCGAGCGGCCGCTCCTCGAAGACGTCGAACAGCCGCCCGCCGGGCAGGCTGCTCTTGAACCGCAGGGGCTTCTTCCGCCGCAGGCGGCGGGGTCGAAGGGCTTCGATCGGGTCGCGGGCCACGGCTTCCATGATGGTCAGCGGATAGCCCGCGCTCCGTGACGCTGCAATGTCGCCGCGGCGACGACTGGGTGATATCCGCCCACCCTGCCCCCCGCGGCGACGCGCCCCGGCCTCAGAGGCTGCCCGACCAGTCCGCCGGAACGAAGCGGTAGCCGTTGCCCTCCTTGGCGATGTAGCCATTCGCCGGGAAGGGGAAGTGGTAGCCGGTGACGCGGATGCGGTCGGCCGCTGCCTGGTCGAGGATCCTCCGCCGCGCCGCCTCGGCCATCGCCGCGTCGAAGTCGAAGACGGCGTGGAAGTCCGGGCGGCGGGCCAGCAGCTCCGGCCGGTTGGTGGTGTCGGCGAGGAACATCGCCTGCGCAGGACCGTCGGCGATCAGGTAGCAGGTATGGCCCGGCGTATGGCCATGGGCGGCGACCGCCTGGATGCCGGGGATCACCTCCGCCCCCGCCGCCACCTGGCGGATCTTGCCCTGGTAGGGGGCGAAGCGGCGGGCGCTGTTGGCGAAGGTGGCACGCTGGCCCTCGGGGCTGCGGGTCTCGTTGCCGGTGTCGCTCCACCAGGCCCATTCCGCGGCAGGGACGACGACCTCGGCATTGGGGAAGGCCGCGGCGCCGGCGCCGTTCAGCAGGCCGTTCACATGGTCGCCGTGGAAATGGCTCATCACCACGAGGTCGACCTTGGCCGGGTCGATGCCGGCGGTCGCCATGTTCTGGATCATCTTCCCCTGCGTCGCGGTCGGCGGCAGCACGCCGTTGCCGCTGTCGAAGGCGACGAGTCGACTGCCCGTGTCGAGGAAGGTGACGGTGAAGGGGATGCGGATGCTCTCGGTCGGCAGGAAGCTCTCCGCCAGCACCTTCTGCACCTCCTCGATCGGCGCGTTGCGCACGAAGCCTTGCAGCGGCCGCTCGAAGAACCCGTCATGCACGGTGGTGACGGTGAAGCCGCCGACCTTGAAGCGGTAGAAGCCTGGCGCCTGGCCGGCAGGGGAGGGGGCGGCCGGTGCGGTCTGCGCCGCGGCGCCCCGCAGCAGGGACGGGGCGGCAAGCCCGGCGGCGAGGCCGCCCAAGGCGAGGCGTCGGCTGGTGAAGTCGGTCATCGGTCCCTCTCGGAAGTCGCCCCCCTATTGGTAGGGAGGCCCACGCAGGGATCAAGCCATTCCGCGAGGGGATCAGCGCGCGAAGGCGACGACGGCCTCCAGATGCGGCGACCAGAGGAACTGGTCGACCGGCACCGCCGTAGTGACGCGGTAGCCGGCGGCCTGCAGCGGCTTCGCATCCCGCGCCAGGGCGACCGGGTTGCAGGAGACGTAGAGGATGGCCGGCACCCCGGCCCGGGCCAGCAGCGCCGTCTGCTCGGCCGCGCCGGCGAAGGGCGGGTCGAGCACCACGGCGGCGAATTCTCGCAGCTCCGGCCCGGCCAGCGGCTGCCGTTCGAGGTCGCGCCGCACCGCCTTCACCCGCAGCCCAGCCTTGCCCGCGGCCGTGGCCAGCGCCGAGACCGCCTCCGGCACCGCCTCGAAGGCGGTGACGCGGGCGCGGGCGGCGAGCGGGATGCTGAGCGTGCCGAGCCCCGCATAGAGATCGGCGATGGCCGCCCGGCCCGGGAGCTTGCGTGGCAGCCCCTCCAGCAGCGCGGCGATGATGGCCGCCTCGCCCTCGGCGCTCGCCTGGAGGAAGGCGCCCGACGCCGGCACCACCGCCGCCCCCGAGAGCAGATGCCGCACCGGCCCGAGCTGGGCCGCGACCTCCGCCGGCCCGCCCTTGCCGGCCCAGGCGATACGGGGGATGCGCCGCTCCGTCGCCAGGGCGGCGAGCAGGCGCCGGTCCGGCGCGGACAGCGGCGCATCGGTCCGCAGCAGGATGTCCGGCCCGCTCGTCAGAAGGTTGATGACAGCGGAGCCGAGCCGCCGCAGCCCTTCCATGCGGCGCAGGGCCTCGGCGAGCGGCCCCAGCAGCGCGACCAGCTCGGGCCGCAGCACGTGGCATTCCTGCATGGGCACGAGGTTGGTGGTGCCGCGCTGGTGGAAGCCGATCTGCACCCGACCGTCGGCCAGGCGCTCGAGGCCGAGATCGGCCCGCTGGCGGCTGTTCCGCGGCGTCATCGCCAGCGGCGCGACGGGGGCATCGGGGAAGCCGGCCCGCGCCAGCGCCTCCACCAGCCGCCCCCGCTTCCAGGCGCCATAGGGGGCGAGGTCCCAATGCTGCAGCACGCAGCCGCCGCAAGCCGGGAAGTGGCGGCAGGGCGGGGCGACGCGCTCCGGGCTCTCGGCGAGCCAGGCCTCCGCCTCGCCGCGCTTGCCGCTGATGCGGGCGCGCACCCGCTCGCCCGGCAGGGTCTGGGAGAGGAAGACGGGGCCGGCGGGCGCCTGGGCCACACCATCCCCTGCGGCACCCATCTGGTCGATCAGCAGCTCCATCGCCTCAGCCCTCGTCGGCGGTCAGCGGCAGGTGGTGCGAGGCGATCCGCACCTCGGCGAGGAAGAAACCGAGCGCCGCGACCAGCAGCAGCATCGCGCCGATCAGCAGCCCGGCCAGCACCCAGGCGACGGCGAGGCCGAGGAAGACCGCGCCGAAGGACAGGACGATGAGGGTGCAGAGCGCCATTGCCGCCAGCACGCAGCAGGTGATGGCGCGGTGGATGTGCCAGGCCCGCTCCGCCAGGCGTCGCCGCTCGCCGGCCAGCGCCGGGGAAAGGCCGTTGCGGATGGCCCTCTCCCAGTCGATCAGCCGGGCGAGCCGCCCGGCCAGCACGTTCAGCGCCGAGAAGATGCCGGTCAGCAGGAAGGCCGGCGCGATGGCGAGCTGGATCGTCTGCTCCAGCTCCGGCACATCCTGGGCGCTGAACATCAGCCTCCGAAGGCGTTCAGCCCGGTGATGGCCCGCCCCAGGATCAGCGCATGGACGTCATGCGTGCCCTCATAGGTGTTCACCGTCTCAAGGTTCATGACGTGGCGGATGACATGGTACTCGTCCACGATCCCGTTACCGCCATGCACGTCCCGCGCGAGCCGGGCGATGTCGAGCGCCTTGCCGCAATTGTTGCGCTTCACCAGGGAGATCATCTCCGGCGCCACCTTGCCCTCGTCGAAGAGCCGGCCGACGCGGAGCACGGCCTGCAGGCCGAGCGTGATCTCCGTCTCCATGTCGGCGAGCTTCTTCTGCACCAGCTGGGTCTGCGCCAGCGGGCGGCCGAACATGGTGCGGTTCAGCGCGTAGTCGCGCGCGGCATGGAAGCAGAACTCGGCGGCGCCGAGCGCGCCCCAGGCGATGCCGTAGCGGGCGCGGTTGAGGCAGGAGAAGGGGCCGGCGAGCGACTTCACGCCCGGTAGCCGGTTCTCCTCCGGGACGAAGACCTCATCCATCATGATCATGCCGGTGGTCGAGGCGCGGAGCGAGAACTTGCCCTCGATCTTCGGGAAGGTAAGGCCCTTCATGCCCTTCTCGAGGATGAAACCGCGGAGGATGCCCTCATCGTCCTTAGCCCAGATCACGGCGAGGTCGGCGATCGGCGCGTTGGTGATCCAGGTCTTGGAGCCGGAGACGAGGTAGCCGCCATCGACCTTCTTCGCCCGCGTCCGCATGGAGGAGGGGTCGGAGCCGGCATCCGGCTCGGTCAGGCCGAAGCACCCTACCCACTCGCCGGTGCGGAGCTTCGGCAGGTACTTCTCCCGCTGCGCCTCGGAGCCGAAGGCGTGGATCGGGTACATCACCAGGGAGGACTGCACGGAGAAGGCCGAGCGGTAGCCGCTATCGACCCGCTCCACCTCGCGGGCCATCAGCCCGTAGGCGACGTAGGAGACGCCGGCGCAGCCATAGCCCTCGAGCGTCGCGCCGAGGAAGCCCATCTCGCCGAACTCGTTCATGATCTCCCGGTCGAAGGTCTCGTGCCGGTTGGCCATGAGGATGCGGGGGAAGAGCCGCTCCTGGCAGAACTGGTGCGCGGATTCGCGGATCATCCGCTCGTCCTCGGTCAGCTGGTCCTCGAGGAGCAGCGCGTCTTCCCAGGCGAAGCTGGCCATGCGCTTGGGGGGCTGGATGACGACGTTCATGGCTGGCTCCTCGGGGCTTTTCTGCCGCCGGTACTTGGCGCCTCGGGCGCGGTCGGACAACGGGTAGCGAGGCGCCCGCGGGACATCGCCCGCGGGCCGGGGGTCACGCCGCCTCGGCCTCCTGCTCCGGCTGCTGGTCGCGGCGCGGGCGGGGGATCGGGATCAGCATGAAGGCGGGCACGGCATCGCCGAAGCCGACCACGGCCGGGCCCAGGTCGTCGCGGTCCCGGTCGCGCCGGCGCGGGGCCTCGCGGTCCCAGCGGCGCTCCTCGCGCGGGGCGCGCTCCTCGCGGGGAGCCCGCTCCTCGCGGGCCGGACGTTCCTCACGGGCCGGGCGCTCCTCGCGGGCGGCGACCGGCGCACGGTCGCGGTTACGCTCAGGCCGATCGCGCTCGCCGCGCTCCCGCTCGGGACGGTCGCGGCCGCTCCGCTCGGGGCGGGGGCCGCGCTCCGGCCGGTCGGCCTGCGGCGCCGGGCGACGGTCGCGGCCGCCGCGATCCCGCTCGCGCCCACCGCCACGCCCGGCACTGCCGCCGCGGCCGCGCTTGGGGCGCGAGGCCGCCTCGGCGATCTCCTCGTTGCTGATGGGGTCGAGCCCCTCGACCTCGATGCGCGGGATCGGCTTGCCGGTCAGGCTCTCGATGGCGGCGACGTTGCGCGCATCGTCGGGCGTGGCGATGGTGAAGGCCGCGCCCTGCTTGCCCGCCCGGCCGGTGCGGCCGATGCGGTGGACATAGTCCTCGGCGTGGAAGGGCACGTCGAAATTGAAGACGTGGCTGAGCCCGCCGATGTCGATGCCGCGCGCCGCGACGTCGGAGCAGACCAGCAGCTGCAGCTCGTTCGCCTTGAACTTGTTCAGCGTGGCGAAGCGGCTCGGCTGGTCCATGTCGCCATGCAGGGCGCCGACCGAGAAGCCGTGGCGCTTGAGCGACTTGTAGAGGACGTCCACCTCGATCTTCCGGTTGCAGAAGATCAGGGCGTTCTGCACCTCCTCGCGGCGGATGAGGCGGCGCAGCGCCTCCCGCTTGTCGAGCTCCCGCGTCCAGAGCAGGCCGGCGGTGATGGTCGTCGCCACCGAGGCCGGGGCGGAGACGCTGATCTCCTTCGGGTTCTGCAGGAAGGCATCCGCCAGCTTCCGGATTTCCGGAGCCATGGTGGCGGAGAAGAACAGCGTCTGCCGCATCGGCGGCAGCATGGAGACGATGCGCTCCACATCCGGGATGAAGCCCATGTCGAGCATGCGGTCGGCCTCGTCGATGACGAGGACCCTGCAGTCGGCAAGGAGGATGCGGCCGCGCTCGAACAGGTCGAGCAGGCGGCCCGGGGTCGCGATCAGCACGTCGACGCCCTTCTCGAGCACGGCACGCTGGTCGTTCATGCTCTCGCCACCGATCAGCAGGGCATGCACCAGGTTGAGGTGCTTGCCGTACTTGACGAAATTCTCGGCCACCTGCAGCGCGAGCTCGCGCGTCGGCTCCAAGATCAGGCTGCGCGGCATGCGCGCCTTGGCCCGGCCATTGGCCAGGATGTCGAGCATTGGGAGCGTGAAGCCAGCGGTCTTGCCGGTGCCGGTCTGGGCGCAGCCGAGCACGTCGCGGCCCATCAGCACGATGGGGATAGCGGCTTCCTGGATCGGCGTCGGCGAGACATAGCCGGCCTCGGCGACGGCCTGGAGGATCGGCTCGGACAGGCCGAGATCGGCGAAGGTGACGCGCGGCGCCTCGTCCTCGCCCTCATCCTCCTCCTGGTCCTCCTCGTCGCCTTCGTCCTCGGCGTCCTGCTCCGCGGCGGCATCGATCGCCGGCGGCAGCAGCTCGGCCGGGTCGGGTTCGGAGGTCTCGGCGGCAGGCTCGATCACCGCGGTGGCGCTCTCCGCCATGACGGTTTCCGGCACATCCTCGGTCGCCGGGGCAGGCGCGGGCTCGGCCGCCATGGCCGCGGCGGGCGGGGTCTCGGCCTGGCGGTCGCCAGCTTGGTGGTCGTTGTGCGTAGTCTCGGCCGCGTCGGAAGCGGGCCGGTCAGGGGTATCGGTCAAGTGCGGTCGGTTCCTTCGCCGGGACAGCGGCGGCATGGCGGCCCACATGGCCGAAAACCGACGCCCGGCTCGCCCTTTCGCAAGGCTGCCGTTCCAGGTCCGCCGCGCATATGCGCCAACAGGGGCCGAAAATCAAGGCGCGGCAGGGCTTGTGCCGGTTTTTCCCGCCCCCTAGAGGCAGGATTGCCATGCCCGACCCCACCGACCTCCTGCTGCTGCCCGGCCTGCTCTGCGACGCCGCGCTGTGGGAGGCGCAGGTCGCGGGCCTCGGCGGCCTCGTCCGCTGCCACGTCGCCGATGTGGCGCAGGACAGCAGCCTTGCCGCCATGGCCAAACGGGCGCTGGCCGCGGCGCCGCCGCGCTTCGCCCTGGCCGGCCTCTCCATGGGCGGCTACCTCGCCTTCGAGGTGCTGCGCCAGGCGCCGGGGCGGGTGACGCGGCTCGCCCTGCTCGATACCTCCGCCCGGCCCGACACGCCGGAACAGGCGCGCCGCCGCCGCGGCCTGATCTCCTTCGCCCGCAGCGGGTTGTTCAAGGGCGTCACCCCGCGGCTGCTGCCGCAGCTCGTCCATCCGGACCGGCTGGCGGGGCCGGTGGGCCAGGCGGTGATGGCAATGGCCGAGCGGGTCGGGCGGGATGCCTTCCTGCGCCAGCAGGCCGCCATCCTCACGCGGCCGGACTCGCGCCCGGACCTGCCCCGGCTCCGCCTGCCGACCCTGGTCGCGGTGGGCGAGGCCGACCTGCTGACGCCGCCCGAGCTGGCCGAGGAGATCGCTGCCGGCATCCCCGGCGCCCGGCTGCACCGCCTCCCCGGCTGCGGTCACCTGCCGCCCATGGAGGCGCCGGAGGCGGTGACGTCGCTGCTGCGCGACTGGCTGCTGGGCTGAGGCTCAGGCCGCCGCCGCCTTCTCCGCCGCCGCGCCCTGCCGTGCGAGCGGGATGGTGATCTCGCAGGCCAGCCCGCCCGGCAGCCAGCGCCGGGTCAGGCTGCCGCCAAGCTGCACCTGCACCGTCTGCTCGATCACCCGGGAGCCGAAGCCGCGCCGCGTCGGGGCCGCCGCCTCTTCCGGTCCGCCGCGCTCGCGCCAGAGCAGGCTGAGCACCTGCCGCGCCGGATCGAGCCGCCAGCTCACTTGCAGCAGCCCGCCGCGGCGGGAGAGGGCGCCGTATTTCATCGCATTGGTCGCCAGCTCGTGCACCGCCATGCTGAGCGGCTGGGCGGCCTGGGCGGCGAGGGTCACCGGCGGCCCGTGCAGCTCGGCCCGCGGCGCATCGAGCCTGATGCCGGTGAGGAAGGCGGCCAGCTCGCCTTCCAGCAGCGCCTGCAGCTCCGCCCCCTCCCAGCGGCGGCGGGCGAGGATGGTCTGCGCCCGGGCCAGGGCGGCGACCCGCCCCTCGATAATCCGCACCAGCTCCGCCGGCGTCTCCGCCCGGCTCAGCCGCAGCGCCGCCTGCACGACGGCCAGCGCATTCTTGGCGCGGTGGTCGACCTCGCGCATCAGCAGCTCGTTGCGCTGCTCGCTCCGCTTGCGCTCGGTGACGTCGAGGGCGAGGCCGGTCAGCCGCACCGCGCGGCCATGCTCGAAATGCACCTGCCCGATGGTGAAGATCCAGCGCTCCCCCTCGCCGACCACGCGGAACTCGGCCTGGTAGGTGCCAGGGCCCTGCGGGTCGCGGGCCTCGCGCATGGCGGCCCGGCGCAGCGGCCGGTCCTCCGGGTGCAGCCCGGCGAGGAAGTGCCGCGCCGTCACCGGCGCTTCCTCGCCGAGGCCCCAGAAGGCGCGCATCCGGCTGTCCCAGGTCACGGCGCCGGTGCGGAAGTCGTGGTCGTAGATGCCGAAGCCCGCCGCCTCCTGGGCCAGGCGCAGCCGCTCGCCGCTGGCAGCCAGCGCCGCCTCGGCATTCCGCCGCTGGGTGACGTCGAGGACGATGCCGGCGGCGAGCCGCGGCGCCTGGCAGCCGGGCTGCCGCGGCTGCGCCTCGCCCCGCGCCAGCAGCCAGCGCACCGTGCCATCCGGCCGGCGGATGCGGAATTCCAGGTTGAAGGCGCCGCCATGCCGCGCGAGGTTGCCATAGGCGCCGGCCAGTAACCGGCGGTCCCCCGGATGCAGGCGGGAGGCGAGGTGCGCCAATGTCAGCGGCCCCGCCGGCGGCAGGCCGAAGAGCCCGGACATCGCCGCATCGGTCAGCACCGAGCCGTCCTCGCCCAGCTCGAAGGCAACCGCCCCGCTCGCCTCCTGCGCCCGCTGCAGCCGTGCCTCGCTGCGGCGGAGCGCCTGCTCCACCTGGTGCAGGGCGGTGAGATCGGTCCGGGTGCTGACGATCGAATGCGGCGCGCCGGTCCGCGGGTCGCGGCGCAGCACCCAGTGCACGCTTGCGACGAGCGGGCTGCCGTCGCGCCTGTACTGCCGCAGCTCGCCCTGGCACTGGCCGTCGCGGAGCAGGTCGGCCAGCAGCCCCTCGCGCCCGCCGGAGGCGAATTCGGTGCGCAGCAGGTCGGACACCGGCCGGCCGAGCGCCTCCTCCCGGCCGTACCCGTAGAGCCGCGCGCAGCCCTCCGACCAATGGAGGATCCGCCCCTCGAGATCGGTGATCATGGAGGGCGTCAGGTCGAGCGCCTCGGACAATTCGGCGAGCGCCGCGCCGCGCTCGGCGATGCGCCGCTCGAGCCGGTCATTCGCGGCCAGCAGCCGGCGCCGGCCGTGCCAGGCGAGAAGGGCAAGGCCGAGCAGCGCCGGCAGGGCGACGGCGAGCGGCGACAGCGCTGCCTCCCGCCAGGCGAGCCAGCCGCTGGCGGCGAGCAGCGCGGCCGGCAGGCCGGCCGTCGCGGCGCTCCGCCAGGCGAGCGGCCAGGCCGAGGGCGCGGTCGGCTTCGCCTTCTCGGAAGGCTCGGCTCCCGGCGTGGCCCGTCCGAGGCCGGTGCATGTCTGTATCGGTTTTCGCACGAGAAGATCGAAATACCGTGACTAACCGCCTTACGGGCCGATCTCGCCTTAAGTTGATCGAGGTCCGCGAGCGGTGCCGCGGGCGTCACGCCTTTTGGTTGGACAAGGGTTTTTGTCATTCTCCCACCGCGTCTGAATCCCGATGCGCAGCGGCGGCCCTCCGATCGGCCCTGTCGCTCGGTCACTCCTTGATCCGGGAGAAGAGCGGCCGGTCCGAGGCGCCCTCGTCGAGATCCGAGGCCAGACGGCCGAGCGGCACCTCGAGCCCGCAATCGAGCCCGGCCGCGGTCCAGTCGCGGTGGACCGCGCCACCCAACTGGTCGCGGATGGTCCCCTTCATGACCCGGCTGCCGAAGCCGCGGCGCCCCGGCGGCGCGGCGATGGGCGGGCCGCCCGTCTCGGTCCAGCGGATCCGCAGCAGCCCGGCCGGGTGGTCGAGCACCCAGGAGAGCCGCACCATGCCGCCCGGCACCGAGAGCGCGCCATGCTTGGTCGCATTGGTCGCCAGCTCGTGCAGCGCCATGGAGATCGCCTGCGCCGCGCTCGGCCCGAGCAGCACCGAGGGCCCGTCCAGCGCCACCCGCGGCACCCGCTCCCCATCGCCGGCGCGGGCGGGGAGGAAGGGCGCCAGCTCGCCCTCGGCCAGCTGGAGCAGCCGCGTCCCGGACCAGCGCGCCTGGGCCAGCAGGTTGTGGACCCGGGCGAGGTTGTTCACCCGCCCCTCGACCGCCTGGGCATAGCGGGCGGCATCGTCCTTCGGCGTCAGGCGGAGCGCCGCCTGCACCACGGCAAGCGCATTCTTGGCCCGGTGGTCGACCTCGCGGGCGAGCAGGCGCAGCCGCTCCTCCGCCTCGCGCCGCTCGGTCACGTCCATGCCGACGCCGACCACGCGCAGGGGCCGGCCATCGGCGGGGTCGCGCAGGATGCTGCCACGGCCGTTGATCCAGCGCAGCGCCTGGTCATTCGGCCGGATGATGCGGAACTCCGTCTCCCAGGCGGTGGCGGCGCCGGCGAGCGCCGCCTCCAGCGCCGCCTCCACCCGCGGCCGATCCTCCTCCAAGATGAGGGCGCGCCAAGCCGCGTCGGTCAGCGGCTCATCCGGGTCGGTGCCGTGCAGGCGGTGGCAGCTCTCCGACCAGAACAGCGCCCCGCTCGCCACCTCCCACTCCCAGGAGCCGATGCCGCCCGCCTCCTGGGCCAGGCGCAGCCGCTCCTCGCTCCGCCGCAGGTCCGCCTCGGCCTGGCGCCGCTCGGTCACGTCCTGGATGATGCCGCGGTGGCCGATGAGGCGCCCATCCGCCGCATGGCTCCGTTCGCCGACCGAGAGCAGCCGGCGCTCGGCCCCGTCCGAGGCGCGGCGGATGCGGAATTCGAGCTCCATCGGGTGCGGGCCGTCCGGGTCCATCGCCATCCGCTGCTGCCGCTGCATGGCCTCGCGGTCGTCGGGATGGATCAGCGAGAGGATGAACTGGTCGGTGATCGGGGTGCCGGGCTCGAGGCCCCAGAGCCGGTAGTTCTGGTCCGACCAGCGGATGAGGCCGGTCCGGGCATTCGCATCCCAGGAGCCGATGCCGCCCGCCTCCTGCGCCAGCCGCATCCAGGCCTCGCTGCTGCGCCGCGCCGCCTCCGCCTCATGCTGCGCGGTCACGTCGAGCACCACCGCCATGGTGCGGACCGGCTGGCCCTTGGCGTCGCGCAGCGGGGAGGAGGCGATGCGCACCCATCGCACCGAGCCGTCCGCCCGGACGAAGCGCTTCTCCCCCTCGTAGGAGGGCGCCTCGCCGCGCGCCATGCGCCAGAAACCGTCCAGATCGGCCTCGCGGTCCTCCGGATGGGTGACCTCGGTGAAGGCGAGGCCGATCAGCGCCTCGGCCGGCCGGTCGAGCAGGTCGCAGAAGGCACGGTTGACGCGGAGGAAGCAGCCGGTGGCGCAATCGGTCTGCTGCATGGGCACGGCGGATTGCTCAAAGGCCGCGCGGAACTCCGCCTCGCCGGCGCGCAGCGCGGCGTCGGCCCGCTCCATCGCCTGGCGCAGCTCCTCGAATTCGGCGACGGGGCTGGGCGGCAGGGCGAGCGGCTTCGTCGCCCCGGGCCCGCTCGCCACCGCATCGGCCCGCTGCACCAGGGCGAGGACCGGCCCGCGGATGCGCCGCCCGAGCGCAACCGAGAGGCCGAGGCCGAGGCCGAGGGCAAGCCCGCCGCCGGCGAGGAAGACCAGCAGCGGGCGCAGCCAGCTCAGGCGGTAATCGGTCAGCGGCTTGCCGACGACGACGCTCCAGCCCGCCGCCAGGCGCAGGCGGCGAAAGGCATAGAGCACCGGCATGCCCTCGCCATCGACACCCTGGAACAGGCCGCTCGCCTCGGTCCCGCTGCCGAAGGGCACGGCGACGGTATTGCCGCCCGAGAGGGTCCCGTACTCGTCGGACCGGGCGACGACGCGGTTCTGCGCATCGACGATGGCGACGACGGCGCCGTCGTTCAGCCCCTGGTCGGTAAGGCGGCGGGCCAGCCGCTCCGCCGGGATCACCATCACCACCACCATCTGGGCATCCGGCGTCGCGGCCGCCGCCGCGGCCATCCGCCGGCCGCTGAGCGGACCGTCGAACAGGTGGGAGATGGTTGGCTGGCGGCTGAGCAGGGTCCGCTGGACCATCTCGGCCGCGGCGGGCGGCGTGACCGGGGCCGGCGCCGCACCCTCGGGCTGCATGGTGTTGAGCAACTGCGGGAGGCCCGGCGACGCCTCATGCACCACGACGGCGCCGCCGAGCCGCGTGGTCGCGGTGATCGCCCAGGCGCGGAAGGCGCGGATGTCCTCGAGCTGGAGCAGCGGCGAGCTGGCCAGCGCAAGAACGGCGGTTTGGAGGATCTCGAACTCGCCATCGACCGCCAAGGCCAGGGCGCGGGCGGTATCGCCGAGCCGCTCCTCCGAGGCGGTGCGGTAGAGGCCGGCAAGGTGCCAGGCGGTGGCGCCGCCGAGGGCGAGGCTCGGCAGCAGCACCGCCAGAACCAGCCCAAGCAGATGTCCAGCAAGGCCTATGCGCCCATGATGCTCCAGGGGCGCCCCCTGCCTCCGCATACCGATCCCTCCAGGCGCCTTCGAAGGAACCGATAATGCACCTTACCGGCGGAACGATGCCAGTTGCGATTGCGCCGCCTTGGGCAGGAGCATCGGCAGGATGATGCCGACGCCGATGCCCCAGAAGCCGTTGATCAACACCGAGATCAGCATCCGCATCGGATCGAAGCCGGCGGCCAGGGGCTGGCCCTTCAGCGGCGCGACGACGAACCAGCCGACCAGCGCGGCCAGCAGCCCGAGGCCCAGGCCACTCAGCCAGCCCGGCATCCGCGGCAGGCGCGGCAGCGCCAGAGCATAGGCGGCGCCGTAGAGCCCGGCCCAGAAGCAGAAATTCAGCAGCAGCGGCACGCCGAGCGGGCCGCTCGGCGTCAGCGGGTAGGGCGGGCGCGGCATCCAGCCGACCAGGTAGAGCAGGCCCCACATGCCCTGGTGGAAGGTCAGGACGGCGAGCACCGCTGCCAGGAAGCCAAGCGAGGCACGGACAGGTACGGACATGAGGGATCCTTGTCGGAAAGAGAGCGCCTTACACCCTGGGAGATATGGTGCGGGGCCTCAACGACAATGTCGACGAGGCAGCCCACCGTAGCGCTGGCACCACATCGGTCGAGCCAATTGGCCGGGCCGGCCTGCCGACCGGCTTGGCGTCGCGTCCATGACGTTCGGCGGTGGCCCGGACGGCGCACTGCCAGCCACCGGCATCCTTCGTCGAGGGCGGATCTAACCCGCCCACGAAAGGACGTGCCCGTGGTGCTGTCAGGTTGGCAGGGGGTTTCATCTCCGAGTGGCGCGCCCCAGTCCTCACGACCCGCATCCGGCCGAAAGCGCGGGCCGAAGGTCGCCACCGCTTCTGCGGTGTCCATGACGACATCGATCACCGTGGCCACCCCTCCCTGGATAGGCTTTCCGGCGGCGAGGCGGTCGAGCAACCCTTGCGGGAGTTCCCGCGATGCCCGGCCGCGATGCGCAAGGAGGCGACCAGCAGGACGACGAGAACGGCCCGCACTCCCCAGACGCCTTCGCCGAGAACCATGATCGCCGTCGCTCCCGGGAGGTTACGGGCGGCGGACCCGGCCACCCTGGGATAACCCGGAGGGGGCGTGTAGAAGCGTGGAAAATGAATGGTTTCGTTGCAGACAGCGATCAGGGTGACCGTCTCCTGGCCGACGGCGGGGGCCGCAGGGGGTTCCGGAAATGGAGGTCGCCGACGGGGACGGCGCGGAGGCGTTCGAGGCCGCCCTTGCGGAGGGCGGCTTCGACATGGCCGCCACCGGCCCCCGGATGAGCTGGCCCGACCGGCCCGGGATGCTCCGCTGAAGCAGGGCCCGCCATCCGAAGCAGCGGTCATCATGGTGACCGGGATCGAGGCGCGAGGCCGGACGATGCCGGCGAGCGGGCGCGGCGGCGAGCTGGACCGGCTCTGGCTGGCGGCCATCGTCGAATCCTCGGACGACGCCATCGACAGCAAGACCCTGAACGGCATCGTCACCAGCTGGAACCCGGCGGCCGAGCGCATGCTCGGCTACACGGCCGCGGAGATGGTAGGCCGTCCCATCTCGGTGCTTGCGCCGCCCGGGCTCGAGGACGACATGCCCCGCATGCTCGAACGGATTCGGTGGGGCGAGAGGGTGGCACATTACGAGACGCGCCGCCGCCGCAAGGACGGAACCGTCATCGAGATCTCGCTGACGGTCTCGCCCATTCGGGATGCCTCCGGCGTTGTCGTCGGAGCCTCCAAGATCGCCCGCGACATCACCGGCCGCAAGCGGGCGGAGGAGGCGCTGCGCGAGGGAGAGACGCGGTTTCGGGCGATCTTCGAGCAGGCGGCGGTCGGGATGGCGCAGGTGGCCCCGGACGGCACTTGGCTGCGGGTCAACCAGCGCCTGTGCGACATCCTTGGCTACCCGCGGGAGGAGATGCTGCGGCTGACCTTCCAGGATCTCACGCACCCGGAGGACCTCGACGCCGAACTGCACCAGATGCGCGCCCTGCTCGCGGGCGATGGCGGCAGCTACCAACTGGAGAAGCGCTACCTCGCCAAGGGCGGCGCCGTGGTCTGGGCCCTGCTGACCGTCGCACTCGTGCGAGATCGGGACGGCGCGCCTGCCTACTTCATCTCCGTCGTCGAGGACATCTCCGCGCGCAAGAGGGCCGAGGAGGCGCTGCGCGAGAGCGAGCAGCGCTTCCGCGCCCTGCTTGAGAACTTGCCGCGCATGATGTGGGTGGCCGGGCTGGGCGGCGCGGTCGAGTACTTCAACGCCGCCTGGCGGGACTACACGGGGTGCCCGGCCAGCCTGCCGGACCTGTCTTGGGCCGAGGTCATGCACCCGGACGACCGCGAGGCCCACTTCCGCCTGCGCGCGCGGGCGATCGCCGCGGGCGAACCCTACGAGTCCGACGTCCGCCTGCGCCAGAGGGACGGCCAGTACCGCTGGCACGCCAGCCGGGTGGCGCCGCTGCGGCGCGACGGCGAGGTCTATGCCTGGGTCGGCACCGCGACCGACATCGACGACATCCGCCGGATGGCGGCGGTGCTGGAGCAGCGCGTCGAGGAACGCACCCGCAGGCTGGCCGAAGTGAACGCCGAGCTGGAGACATTCGCCTACTCCGTCGCCCACGACCTGCGCGCCCCTGCGCAGCATGCGCGGCTTCGGCCAGGCCTTGCTCGAGGACTATGGCGACCGCTTCGACGACACCGGGCGGGATTTCGCCAGCCGCATCGTCGGCGGTGCCGACCGGCTGGACGGCCTCATCGACGACCTGCTGGCCTACTCGCGCCTGGCGCGCAAGGAGATCCGCCCGGAGCCGGTCGACCTCGGAGGAGTTGTCGGGCGGGTCCTGGACCAGCTGCGCGGCACCATCGCGGAGACGGGTGCCGAGGTGACGGTCGAGGATTCCCTCCCCCTCGTCCTTGGCCAGCACTCGATCCTGAACCAGGTGCTGCTGAACCTCGTCGGCAACGGCCTCAAATTCGTCGCGCCGGGCGTCCGGCCTCGGGTGCGGATCATGGCCGAGCGCCGGGACGCCGCGGTGCGCGTCACGGTCGGGGACAACGGGATCGGCTTCGGGGCGCAGCACGATGACCGGGTGTTCAGGATCTTCGAGCGCCTGCAAGGAACGCAATCGCCCTATCCGGGCACCGGCATCGGGCTGGCCATCGTCAAGAAGGGCATCGAGCGCCTGGGCGGGCGCGTCGGGGTGGAGACGCAGCCCGGCCGGGGCAGCCGGTTCTGGTTCGAGCTCCCAGGGGCGGAGGGGCGGAATGCAGAGCGGTGAGCCGAAAGCCTTCCCGGTCCTGGTGGTCGAGGACAACCCCGACGACGTGCTGTTCATCCGGCGCGCCTTCACCAAGGCGAAGCTCGCCAACCCCCTGCGATTCGCCAGGAACGGCGAGGAGGCGGTGGCCTACCTCATGGGCCAGGGCGCCTACGCCGACCGCAACGCGTACCCTCTTCCCCTGCTCATTCTGCTCGACCTCAAGCTGCCCCGCATGTCGGGGCTGGAGGTGCTGGAATGGCGCAGGCGGCAGGCCCCGCAGCTGCAGCGCATCCCGGTGGTGGTGCTGACCTCGTCACGGGAGACCGACGACGTGAACCGCGCCTACGAGCTGGGTGCCAACACCTACCTCATGAAGCCGGTGGCCCTCGACGGCCTGCTTGGGCTGGTGAAGCAGCTCGGCGTCTACTGGATGCTGCTGGCGGAGATGCCCGACCCCGCCGCGCCATAGGCTCCAGCGGGCGGGGCCTGCGCCCGGGTCAGCGGCGGCGCCCCAGGCTTGTGGGCGGGGCCAGGGTGCGGCGGGCCACATCGGCGAGCGGAACACCCTGCCACGCCTGTCGTGTGAGCAGGTCGTGCGCGGCGGCCAGGGCCGCCAAGCGGGCCTGGAACGCGGCCCGGAAGTCCGCCGCCTCGCCTCCCCGCGCGGTCTGGGCGAAAATCGCCTGGACGGAGGCCAGCGTGTTCTTCACGCGGTGGTTCAGCTCCCGCAGCAGAAGCCGCTGGCCCGCCTCGGCCTCCTTCGCCGCGGTCACGTCGCGCGCCAGCCCGGCCGCCCGGCGCACCCGACTCTCCTCGTCGCGCATGGGGAAGCCGATGTCGCGCACCCAGCCCACCTGCCCATCGGCGGGTCGGAGGATGCGGTAATCGGTGTCGACCACCGCGCCCGTGAGCGCGGTGGGGAGCGCCTCCAGCACCCGCGCGCGGTCTTCCGGGTGCAGCATCCCCGCCCAGCGCCCAAGGTCGCCCATGACCTCGGCCCGAGGGGCACCCCAGACCGCCTCGAAGGGCGGGCTGAGGTATTCGAGGCGCCGGGTCTCGGCGTCGACCACCCAGAGCACGTCAGCCGTGGCCTCGGCGAAGCCGCGGAAGCGCGCCTCGCTCTCGCGCAGCACCGCCTCGGCGCGCCGGGCCCCCTCGACATCGGTGGTCGTGCCGAACCAGAGCTCGGAGACGCCTTCCCGACCCTGCAGCGGCAGGCCACGGGTTTCGAACCGCTCGCAGGAGCCGTCGAGGCCGCACAGCCGGTGCTCGACCCAGCAGCTCGCCGGTGTCCAAGGCGGCGCGCCAGGCCTGCAGCACGCAGTCGCGGTCCTCCGGGTGGACGGGGTCAAGCCAGCGGAATTTAGCCGCCTCCTTCGCGGGCTGGCCCGCATATTCGGTCCAGCGCCGGTTGGCGTATTGCCAGGCGCCCCCCGGATGGGAGCTCCAGACGAGGTAGGGCATGGTGTCGGTGGCGGCGCGCAGCATGGCGTTGGCGTCCGCCAGCTCGGCGGTGCGCTCCGCCACGCGCCGCTCGAGCTGCTGGTTGGCGCGTGCGAGGGCAACGTTCTCCTGGGTCAGCTCCTCCCCCTGCGCCCGCAGCTCCTCGTTGGCGACGTGCAGCTGCTCGGCGAGGGTTTGCACCTCCGCATTCGGCATCTCGGCCCTGTCCAGCCTGCCCTGCGCCTCACTGTCATGACGAGCGAGCTTGCGCTCTGCCTCCTCCAGCCTGGCCCGCAGGGCCTCCGCCTCGACCTCGACGTGCCAGCGCCCGTCCCGGCTCGAGCGGAGTTCCACGGCCATGGCGTCGCGCTCGCGGATGGCGGCGGCGGCCTCGGCGCGCGTGTCCTCGGCCGTGACGAGGGCCTGCTCCATCTCGTCGCCCGCCCGCCTCCGGGACGAGATTGCTCCGGGTCGGTCGGGGAGCCCGACGAGCCTCCTCTTGATGTCGTCATTCCAGCGCCGCCGCCTTGACATCGTCGAGAACGGCATCAAGCAGCGCATGGTTCGTCCCACCCACTTCCGGAACCGGACGTAGACGCGCCGTCCATGGCCATGGCGAGACGGGCCGCCAGCTGTTACACGTTTTGCTTGATGCAACTCCGCGGACCTCCATCGCTGAGGGCATTGCTGGCCCTCGCCTTCGCCAGCGTCGCGCTGCTGGCCGCGGCTTCCGCCGCGCTGCTCGGCGGCGCCGAGCTCGGCCGCCGCCTGCAGGAGCGCGAGGCGGAGGAGGTGGCCGGCTTCGCGCGCCAGCTCGCCGACACCCTGGACCGCGGCATCGACCTGCGCCTGCGCGGCCTCGGCGCGGCAGGCGACCTTCCGGCCTTGAGGCGCCCGGAGGCGAGCCCGGAAGAGCGTCGGGCCGTCCTCGACGCCGTGCAGCAGGCCAATCCGGAGTACGCCATCGCCGCCTTCATGGCGCCGGACGGCCGCGTGGTCGCCGACAGCCGCGGCGCCTTCGAGGGGGCCGACGCCTCCGGGCGGGAGTTCTTCCGGATCGGACGCGAGCGGCCCTACGTGGCCGATGTCCGCGACGCCATCCTGCTGGCCAGGCTCATGGGCGAGACGCCCTTCGGCAGGCCGCACCGCTTCCTCGACCTGGCGGTGCCCGTCCGCGCGCCGGGCGGCGAGCTGGTCGGGGTCCTCGGCGCCCACCTCTCGGTCGAATGGGCGCGCGAGGTGAAACAGTCATTCGCCGAGATGCTAGGCGCGGCGAACCTGGCGGACGCCCTCGTGCTGTCGCGCGAGGGCCGGGTCCTGATCGGGCCGCCCGAGCTCGAGGGCCATTCTGTCCCGGTTGAGCCTGGCCTCCGGCGCTGGCCGGATGGTCGCGCCTATGTCGCGGGCATCGCGGCCAGTAAGGGGTACGGGACCTTCCCCGGCCTCGGCTGGACGGTCCTGGTCCGGCAGGACGCCGCCGCGGCGCTTGCCCCGCTTGAGCGGCTGCGGCACCGCATCCTGCTCTGGGGATTGCTCGCGGCCGCCCTGGCCGGCGTTGCCGGGTGGGTGCTGGCCGTGGCCATCGCCCGTCCGCAGGAGGCGCTGGCCGCGGCGGCTAGGCGCGCCGAGGCGGGCGGCGAAGCCACGGCCTTCGGCACCACGGCCGGCTGGTACCGGGAGGCCCGCGAGACCGCGACCTCGCTGGCGGCCATGGTCGCCGGGATGCGCCGGGGCGAGGCGGCGCTGCGGGAGGGCGAGGAGCGGCTCCGCGTGGCGCTGGAGGCAGGCGGCCTCGGCACCTGGGAGACCGACCTCGGGACCGGGCGGACCCGGTGGGATGCGCGGCTGGCGGCGATGCTGGGCCTGCCGCCCGAGCCTATCGAGGTCGAAGGCGAGCGCCTGGCGGGGTTCATCCACCCCGAGGACCGCCAGCGCGCCGCCCGGAACTTCGCGGCGGCCGAGCTGTCCGGCTCCCCCTATGCGAGCGAGTTCCGCGGCCTGACGGCAGCGGGGGAGACGCGCTGGTTCGCCAGCCGCGGCCTGGTGCTAGGCGGGAAGGATGGGGCTCGACGCGCGATCGGCGTGGTCCGCGACGTGACCGAGCGCAGGCGCCGAGAGGAGGCGTTGCGCGAGGTCCTCGCCGCGCGCGAGCTGCTGCAGCGCGAGGCGGACCATCGCATCAAGAACAGCCTGCAGTTGGTGGGCAGCCTGCTGCGGATGCACCGCAGCCGGGTGGACGACCCGGAGGCCGTCGCGGCGCTCGGCGACGCCATCGGCCGGGTGGATGCGGTGGCGCAGGCGCACCTGGCCCTGCAGCAAAGCCATGACCTGCGCACCGTCGACCTTGGGCAGATGGTGCAGCAGCTTTGCGCGCGGTTCGGCCAGCTCAACCCCCACGTCACCTCCCGCTGCGGCGCCGAGGGCGGGCTGGAGCTGGACGCGGAACGCGCCATTCCGCTCTGCCTGGTGGTGGGCGAGTTGCTGACCAACGCGCTGCGGCACGCCTACCCGCCCGGCATTGGGGGATCCGTGTCGGTGGTGCGATGGCGGCCGGCGGCGTGCTGACCGTGACCGTCGCCGACCGGGGCGCGGGCATGACGCCGGGGGCGGGGCCGCCCGGCCTCGGCTCGACCGTGGTGCAGGCGCTCTCGCGGCAGATCGGAGCCGAACTCGCCACGCGCTCCGCCCCAGGCCAGGGCACCACGGTCACCCTGCGCCTGCCGCTGCACGCGGACGCGCTGCCGGATCCCGGTAGCGGCGGCGAGCCGTCCGAGGTTCCCGCGGGCCTTGGGACATGAGCCGGGTCCGGGGGGCAGAACCATTCCGCCGCGACTCGCTCCGAAGCCATCTCCGGCAGTTCCAGGGCGGGCCTCGTTGGTATTGAATGCCGTCTGATCCGAAGGGCGGACGCATTCCGTGACAGGCCGGCCGGCTCCAGACCTGCCGTTCCGCTTGCGTCGAGGGCTGGCTTCGCCTTTACAGCCGAGCTTTGTTGGATGAGGGGGCAGGGCCCCAGAGCTGGGGTTCCGGATGGACGATACGCTCACCCGCAATGCCTCGGTCATGGGGCGTGGACCCCCAGCCGCAGGGGGCGGCAAGCGCCAGCCCGGCCTGCGGACCTACCTGCTGGCCCTCGTCCTCGCGGTGCTGGTCCCAGCCCTGTCCGTGGCGGGAGCGGCGGCCTGGAACCTCGCGGACAGCTACCGCCGGAGCTTCGAGGCGTGGCTGACGGACACCTCGCAGGCCCTGGCCATGTTCCTCGACAGCGAGATTCGGACCCATCTTGCCGCCGTCACCGCCCTGGCTGCATCTCCACTGCTCGAACGGGACGACCTCGCCGCCTTCGACACCTGGGCCCGCGAGGTGAGCGCGTCGACCGGCGGCTGGGTCGTGGTGAACGACGCCGCCCCGGGTCACCAGCAGCAGCTGAATACCGCCCTGCCGGCCGGTGCGGCGATGCCGCCGCCCTCGCCGCCGGGCGAGGGTGCCTGGGACGTCATCCGGCGCGCCATCGATACCAGGAGGCCCGCGGTGTCCGACTACTTCGTCGGGCGCCGAGCTGGTCGACCCCTAGTCGCCGTCGCGGCGCCCGCCCTGCAGCAGGGCCGGGTCACGCGCGTCGTCGTGCTGGTCCTGGACCCGGCGGTGCTTTCGGCGCGGCTTCTCTCCATGCGGTCATCGGATGGTGCCTTCGTCTCCGTCGCTGACGGACAGGGCCGTATCGTCGCCCGCACGCGTGAGCAGGAGCGGTTCCTGGGGACGGTGCCGCCCAGCCGGGGCGTCTCCGCGGCAGAGCGCGAGCGGGGCAGCTTTCGCGCCCGGTCTGCGAACGGGCAGGACTCGCTCTACGCCGTCCGGCCCATTCGGGAGGCGCCCGGCTGGACCGTGGCCGTGGCCGAGCCCTACGCCCGCTATCGGGCCAGTTGGCTCGGGCCGCTGGCCGCTCTGGTTGGAGGAGGATTGGTGGCATTGGGGGTGGGCCTTGCCGTGGCGGCCCGGCTGGCGCGCCGGATTCTCCGCCCTGTCGAGGCGCTGGTCCAAAGGGCCGAGAGTTCCGCCGCCGATGGAGGCGTGCCCGGAACCCGGCCGCGGGCGGTGCCGGGTGCGGCCGTCGCCGAGTTCGAGGCCCTGCGGGTGGCCAGCGAGCGGGCCGAGCAGGCGCTGGCCGCCCGCGAGGCGGACTTCCGCGCGATCTTCGAAACCGCCGCGGCGGGCGTCGCGGAGATCGATGTCCGGACCCGCCGCTACCTCCGGGTCAACCGGCGCTTCTGCGAGATCGCCGGACGCGCCGAGGACGAGCTGGTGGGCAGGCTCGGCCCCGAGCAGGTCATCCATCCCGAGGACAGGGGCCGCATCCCGTCGGCCTCGGCGATGGAGCTCGGCAAAGCGGCCGAGGGGGAGCTCCGGCTGGTGCAGGGTGACGGGACGGTGGTCTGGCTGCGTGTGAGCGCCAGTGTCTCCGCCCGGGACAGCCAGGGACGGCCGCTGCGTGCCGTCAGCGTGGTCCAGGACGTGACCGGACGGCGGCGGGCCGAGGATGCGCGTGCGTTGCTGGCGCGCGAAGTCGACCACCGCGCCAAGAACGTGCTCGCGGTCGTGCAGGCGGCGCTCCGGCTCACCCCGAAGCACGACGCGGCATCCTACGCCCGCGCCGTCGAGGGCCGGGTGTCCGCCCTGGCCCGTGCGCATACGCTGCTGGCGGACGCGCAGTGGTCGGGCGCCGACCTGCGAACCTTGGCCAAGGCCGAGCTGAAGGCATTCCTTCCGACCCCGGGCCGGGAGCCGGCCACCGCTCCGTCCGCAGGGCTGGCGGGGCCACCGGTGGTCCTGTCGCCTGGCGCCACCCAGCCGGTCTCGGTGGTGCTGCACGAGCTGGCGACCAACGCGGTCAAGCATGGTGCGCTGTCGGCCGAGGGCGGGCGCGTGGAGTTGGGATGGTCGATCGACGAGGCCGCCGGCCTCCTCCGCATCACCTGGGTGGAACGGGGCGGCCCGCCGGTCCCTGGGCCGCCGGAACGTGGAGGTTTCGGCTCGCGGTTCATCGAGGCGACCGTGACGGATCAACTCGGTGGCGCGGTGCGGAGGTCCTGGGAGGCTGCCGGGTTGCGCTGCGACATCGAGGTGCCGCTTGGACGGGTCCTTGCCCGAGAGGGCGCCGCGTGACTGGGGTGGGTAGCGATGCCGTGACATCGCAGTCCATGTCATGGGTTTCGGCGGGAAAACCCCAAACTTTGGCTACAGGGAGTTGAGGAATCCGGACCGTCTCCTTTTTTGGTTGAAACTTCGCTTATTGTTTAACATCACATTGCGGCGAGACAGCGAACCGTTTACAGTTCCGAGAGGCACGGCTGAGCCGAGGTTTCGCAATGGGGCACGGACGGCATTTCGCGGCGCCTAAGTTGGAAGCGGCAAGCCTTTCAGCGCTGGCGGGCTTTGGCGGGCCCGCGGCAGCGCCCGGTCCAGCGGCCGTGGCGTCCAGGCCCGCCTTATCCTCCGCCTCGTGGCGTGCGCCACTGACCAAGGCAGGCTCGCGTAATCCCACCCTGCTGGGGCAGCTGACACAACTCGTCGCCACCCTGTCCCTGCTGCTGGTCCTGCTCGGGGTGGTCGGGCTCTGGGTCCAGGGCCGTGCCGACCGCAGCCGGGCGGAGGCGCAGCTCGTCGAGCAGGCGCGCACCCTGGCCTGGCTCGTGGACCGGGAGTTCGAGCGGACCCAGGATGCCGCCCGGGTGCTCGCCGCCTCGGGCGTCCTCGCTCGCGGCGACCTGGAAACCTTCAGCCGCGACCTGCGCGCCGCCAGCGAGCTGCTGTCGACCGGGCTCCCGGCGGGCACGCCACCGGCGCGGGTCGGGCTTGTCGGCTTGGATGGATACCGCAGGCTCGACACCTGGGCGGCCGATGGCCAGGGGGCTGACGGCCAAGGCGGTGGGCAGCGCGGCTCGCCCGCCGCGCTTGCGTCCATCGCCACGGGGGACGCGCAGGTCTCGGACCTCATCGCCGGACCACGTGACGCCGTCCCGATCATTGCCGTCGCCGTGCCGGTCCTGGCATCCGCGCCCGATCCACAGGGACGGCGCCCGGTCATCGGCTCCATCGGTGCCACGGTCCCCCGCGAGCGGCTCCTGGCCATCGTGTCCGAGCCCGAGCTGGTCTCGGGCGGCATCGCCTCGGTCCATGACCGCAGCGGCGCCATCGTCGCACGGTCCAGCCGGGACGCCGAGACGGTTGGCATGCTCCCCGTTCCCGCCGTGCTCGACGCGATGCGCGGCGGCAAGGCCGCCTTCGCATTGCGCGGCGTCCGGACACTGGAAGGCGAACCCGCGACCGTTGCCCTGGCCCGGGCGCCCCGGAGCGGGTTCACCGTCAAGCTGGACATCCCGGAGCGGGTGCTCTTCGCGCCGATCCGCACCTCGCTGCTGCGGAGTGCTGCGGTTGGGGCGGCGGCGCTGGCGCTGGCACTCGCCGTCGCGTCCCTGATGGCGCGCCGCATCGTCGGCGCCTTCGCCCGCGTGCCCGGCGCAGCCGCGTCGGCGGCGCGCGGCGAGTCAGCGGTGGCGCTCGGGTTGCACGAGGCGGACGAGCTCGCCGCGTCGCTTGCCTCGACGCTGGCCGAGCGGGAGAGGGTGGCGGCGGACGCGCGGGCGTTGTTCGAGACCAGCCCCGTCGGCGTCTTCATCGCCGACACCGGCGGCCGCGTGCATTCCGCCAACGCCTCTTTCCTGGCCATGGTCGGGCGCACCCATGCCGGCGGAGGTGCTTGGCGGTGGGACGAGATCACGCCCAGGGAGTGGTTCCCGAGCGACGAGGCGGCGATGGCCGAAGCCCTTGCCTCCGGGCGCTGCACACCCTTCGAGAAGGAATACCTGCGGCCCGACGGCACCCGCGTGCCGGTGCTGGTCTCCTTTGGCCTGATCGATCGGCAGGCCGGCCTCGTCGCGGCCTTCGTCATGGACCTCGGCGAGCGCAAGGCGGCCGAGCGGGCGCTGCGGGACAGCGAGGCGCGGTTCCGCGCGCTGGCCGACGCCATGCCGCAGCTGGTCTGGTCCGCCCGGCGCGATGGCTCGCCCGACTACGCCAACGCCCGGTGGCGGGAGTTCCTGGAGGATGCCGGGGCTTCGCCCGGGGCGCAGAGCTGGCGCGACCGGGTCCATCCCGATGACCTGCGTAACGTCCGCGCGCGCTGGCGGGAGGCGCTGCGGACCGGCGCGCCCTACGAGGCCGAGTGCCGCCTCCGCCGCCGCGACGGCGCCCATGTCTGGGTTCTCGCCCGCGCCTTGCCCATCCGGGACGCGGCGGGCCGCGTGGCCCGCTGGTTCGGCACCTGCACCGACATCAGCGAGATCGTGGCGGCCCGCGAGGTGCTGGCGCGCGACAAGGCGGAGCTGGAGCGCCTGGCGACGGAGCGTGCGCGGGAGCTGCACGAGACCCAGTCGCGGCTCGCGCAGGCCAAGCGCGTCGAGGCGCTGGGGCAGCTGGCGGGCGGCATCGCGCATGACGTGAACAATGTGCTCCAGGCCGTGCAGAGCGGCGCCGGGCTCCTCCTGCGCGACCCGGAGGATCCGGAGGAGGTGCGGCGCCTGGCCAGCATGGTCGTGGGCGCCGCCCAACGCGGTGCCGCCGTGACCCATCGCCTGCTGACCTTTTCCCGCGGTGGCGAGCTCCGGGCCGCGCCCGTCGACGCAGGGGAGCTACTGGGGGGCCTGCGCGACATGCTGGCGCACACCCTCGGGGCCAATATCGAGGTCCGGCTCGAGGTGCCGTCCGGCTTGCCGCCGCTGCTGGCGGACCGGGGGCAGCTGGAGACCGTGCTCGTCAACCTCGCCACCAATGCGCGCGACGCCATGCCCGGCGGCGGCTGCCTTACCCTCAGGGCCGGCTTGGACCTGGGGGAGGGCGGTCGGGTGCAGCTGTCCGTCGCGGACACCGGCCTCGGCATGGACGAGGCCACGCTGTCGCGGGTCCTGGAGCCCTTCTTCACCACCAAGGCCGCAGGCAAGGGCACCGGCCTTGGGCTGGCGATGGCCAGGGAGTTCGCCGAGCACAGCGGCGGAAGCCTGGGGATCGAAAGCGGGCCCGGGCGGGGCACAGTCGTCACCATCCGGTTGCCGGTCGCCGAGGCGCCGCCGGCCGCCCAGCAGCCCCCGGCACCGGGCGCTTCCGTGCGGGCTGGACCTCCGGGGCGGATCCTCCTCGTCGACGACGAGGAGCTCGTCCGGGAGACGGTTGCCGAGGAGCTGGAGGCCATCGGGCACACGGTGCTCCCGGTTCGATCGGGGGCCGAGGCACTCTGCCTGCTCGACGCAGGCGCGCCGTTCGACCTCGTCATGTCCGATCTCTCGATGCCCGGCATGGACGGCATGACCCTGATCCGGGAGGCGCGGCGCCGGAGGCCGGGCTTGCCTGCCATCCTCCTGACGGGAATGGATCCGACCGAGGTTGCGGTTGAGGACGCGGGCGGCGCCCTGGTGCTGCTGCGGAAGCCGATAGGAAGCGAGCGTCTGGCCGAAGGCGTCGCCGTATCGCTCGCGGCGTCGCTGGGTGGAGGTTCGCCGTCAGCCGGGACCGCAGCCTCGGAACGATACCGGTCAGGTTGAGAGCAACTGACCAAACCTCCGCTGTGCGCCGCAGGCTCGCTTGGGATCGATGGCAGGATGGCCTCGGCCGCCCGCCGGGAGCACAGCGTCCCGGCAGGAGGCAGCGATGACACGTGCCCACGTCCGGCATCTCGTCGAGAACCGGCACCGTCTCTGGAGCGGCGGCGACCTGACGGCCGTGCGGCGCATCTACGCCCCGCACTTCATCGCTCACATGCCGAAGGGTTGGGGGGCAGCTGCACCGGGCCGCGACGGGCATATGGGGATCGAGGCAGCCATCCTGCGGCTGCGAGCCGCCTTCCCGGATTGGAGGGAGGACATCGAGGACCTCGTCATCGAAGGTGATCGGGCGGCCGTGCGCTACGTCTCGACCGCGACCCACACCGGTGCCCCGTTCCTCGGCATCCCAGCGGCCGGGGCACGCATCCGCGTGGATGAGATGTCCATCTTCCGCATCGAGGCCGGGCTGGTTGCCGAGCAGTGGTGCCTCAACGACGACCTCGCCTTCGAGAAGCAGCTTCGGGCGGCCGCGGCTCGAACCGCCTGATTTGGTCGAAGGTGACGAGGGATGCGGCGCGGGCGGCGAAGGCGAGCCGGCACCCGCATCCGGCAAGCGTCACCGAGCTTTGCTGTTTCCATCGAGCTTCGCCGCCGCTGAAGTGGCGCGCCGACCCTTGGATGGCTGCGGGACGCGGCACCGTTCGCCGAACGCATCGGCGTCGGGGCCTCGGCGTCGAAACCGACGGGTTTGCGTTGTGGCCGGAGTTGTTCGTTGTGCTGGGGTGGCGATGCCGACCAAGGACGCTCTGCCGATATCCGCTCTTGCTCGAGGCATGCGGTGGCTCGGGACACCGCAACTCGGCTCCGCCAACGAGCCGGGACATCTTAATGCGCTCCTCGACCGGGTGGGCCGAGCGGTGCCGCCGGTGCTGCTTCGAAGGCTCCAGCGCATGGCGGACGCTTTCCCCCCGCTGGCTCGCCTGCGCCAGGCGAGGCGGTTGCGCCATCAGATCCGGTCCGTATTCGGATACGAGCCCAATCTGCACCATCCCCGCACCTTCAACGAACGGGTGGCGCACAAGATACTGTACGACCGTGATCCCTTGATCCCGCTCACGACCGATAAGGTGGCCGTCCGCGACTACGTTGCCGCCAAGGCCGGGACCGAGATCCTACTGCCGCAATTCGGGGTCTGGGACCGCGCCGAGGACATTCCGTGGGACGCGCTGCCAAACAGCTTTGCGCTCAAGGGCAGCCATGGCTGGCAGATGAACCTGCTGGTGCATGACAAGTCCGCCCTCGACCGCGCCGCGGCAACGCGCCAGGCCACACGGTGGCTGTCCGAGAGCCATTTCGATCGCTGCGGGGAATGGGGCTACCGTGGCATCCGGCCACGGCTGCTCGCCGAGCAGCTCCTGGTCGGCGACCGGCCCAGCCGCATTCCGGAAGACTTCAAGATTTTCGTCTTCGGTGGCCAGCCTCGCTTGCTGGAAGTCCACTTCGACCGAGGCACGGACGACTACGGCTTCCTGATCTACGACGCGAGGGAGTTGTGCCCGCTTCCGTCCATGGGAGGCACGTGGCGGGGCGCGGCACCGTATGTCCTGCCACCCGAGGCGCCCGAACTGGCGGACGTCGCCGCCCGTCTCGGCGCCGACTTCGAGTTCGTGCGGGTCGACCTCTATCTGTCCCAGGGGAAGGTTTGGTTCGGCGAACTCACCCACTATCCCGCCAATGCCTGCGCCCGGTATGCGGGCTTTGAGCAGGACCTGTTCGTCGGCGACATCTGGGCGGGCAAGCGCTAGCGCCACCGCAGGCCAGCCTTCGTGGCGCGGCTCTGCGGTACGGGTCCGGGTCGCGTGCATGTTGCTCGCAGCCGCGCAGGCCGGGAACACGGCGATCCCTCCATCGTTACCGAGACCATGGCAGGAGGCTTCAATGTCCGGCACCGAAGACGCCATGGAGACCAGGATCCGCGACCGGGCCTACCAGCTTTGGGAGCAGGAAGGTCGGCCTGAAGGCCGGGCGGAGGAGTTCTGGCATCGAGCCCGGGCGGACGTGTCGGCTGTCGACACCGCGGGTGCGGAGCCCTCCCCGCAGGACGTCGCCGGTGAGACAGGGGCAGCGTCGTTAGCGGTGGAAGGAATGTCGCGGCACTGAAAGGGTCCTGCCCTTGCTAGCCTCGGCCGGAAGTTTGCAGAGTGCCAAGCCAGACGCTGGTTCGGCGGAGGGGGCTGGACCTTATCGCCTGGCAGGGTGAACGGCGGTTCCGCTGGCTTGATGGCCAGGTTGCTACGCCGAAGTCCGGGTTTGCCGCTGGAAACTTGTTTTCGCGGAATCATCCTGGCCACCGATGGCTCGGACGTGACCGTGAACCAGCCGAGGGCCACCCGCCAGGCCGGGAAACCCCAGGACATAAAGGGGTGAGGAGGCGCCCGATCGCCGGAAGCGGGGTTCAGTTTCCGGAAGCGGGCGCGGCTGCATCACACATCCACCTCCGCCTCGTCGAGCTTCGCGGCGTTCTCCTGGATGAAGCGGAAGCGCAGCTCCGGCTTCCGGCCCATCAGTGCCTCCATCAGCTCAGCCGTGCGGGCACGCTCCTCTGGCGGCAGGACGACCTTCAGCAGCGTGCGGCGCTTCGGATCCATGGTGGTCTCCTTCAGCGCCGAGGGCGGCATCTCGCCGAGGCCCTTGAAGCGGCTGACCTCGACCTTGTGGCTCGGCTTGAACTCGCGCTTCAGGATGCGCTCGCGGTCGGCATCGTTCATCGCATAGACCGACTTGCCGCCATGCTGCAGCCGGTAGAGCGGCGGCTGGGCGAGGTGGAGGCGGCCCTGGCGCACCAGCTCCGGCAGCTCCTTGTAGAAGAAGGTCATCAGAAGGGCGGCGATATGCGCGCCGTCCACATCGGCATCGGTCATGATGACGATGCGGCCGTAGCGCAGCCGGGCGAGGTCGAAGCGCTCGCCGGCGCCGCAGCCGAGCGCCTCGATCAGGTCCTTCAGCTCCTGGTTCTGGCGCAGCTTGTCGGCTGAGGCGGAGGCGACGTTGAGGATCTTGCCGCGCAGCGGCAGCACCGCCTGGGTCTCGCGGTCGCGCGCCTGCTTGGCGGAGCCGCCCGCCGAATCGCCCTCGACGAGGAAGAGCTCCGTCCCTTCCGCACTCTCGCGCGAGCAGTCGGCGAGCTTGCCGGGCAGGCGGAGCTTGCGCGTCGCCGACTTGCGCGGCATGTCCTTCTGCTCGCGGCGGCGGATGCGCTCCTCCGCCCGCTCGATCGCCCAGGTGAGAAGGTTGCCGGCGGTCGTCGGGTCGCCGGCGAGCCAGTGGTCGAAATGGTCGCGCAGCGCCGTCTCGACCAGCTTGGTGGCCTCCGGGCTGGTCAGCTTCTCCTTGGTCTGGCCCTGGAATTGCGGGTCCCGGACGAAGACGCTGAGCATGCCGGCGAGGCCGCCGAACACGTCCTCGGCGGTGACGCCGGCGGCGCGCTTCTCCTTCTTCAGCTCGCCATAGGCGCGGAGGCCCTTGACCAGCGCGCCGCGCAGTCCGGCCTCATGCGTGCCGCCCTGCGGCGTCGGGATGGTGTTGGCATAGGTGGAGAGGAAGCCGTCGCCCTGCTCCAGCCAGGTGACGGCCCATTCGCAGCGCCCGGCGCCTTCGGGGAAGGTCGCCTCGCCGACATAGGGGGCGGGGACGACCTGGCTGCGCCCCTCGAGCGCGAAGCCGAGGAAATCGGCGAGGCCGCCCGGGAAATGCAGGGTAGCGCTGGCCGGCGTGTCGCCGGTGGCGAGCGAGGCGTCGCAGGCCCAGCGGATCTCGACGCCGCGGTAGAGATAGGCCTTGGAGCGGCAGAGCCGGTAGAGCCGCGCCGCGGAGAAGTCGAGCTTGCCGAAGATCTCCGGGTCCGGCTTGAAGCGGATGGTGGTGCCGCGCCGGTTGTGGACGGCGCCGGCATTCTTCAGCTTCCCGAGCGGCTTGCCGCGGGCATAGGCCTGGGTGAAGAGGGTGCGGTCGCGCGCCACCTCCACCTCCAGCCGCTCCGCCAGCGCATTGACGACCGAGGAGCCAACGCCGTGCAGGCCGCCCGAGGTCTCATAGGCCTTGCCGGAGAATTTGCCGCCCGAATGCAGGGTGGTGAAGATCACCTCGAGGGCGGAGAGCTTCGGGAATTTCGGGTGCGGGTCGGTCGGGATGCCGCGCCCGTTGTCGCGCACGGTCAGCCAGTTGCCCGGCTCGAACGTGACCTCGATGCGGTCGGCATGGCCGGCCACCGCCTCGTCCATGGCATTGTCGATGATCTCGGCGGCGAGGTGGTGCAGCGCGTTCTCGTCGGTGCCGCCGATATACATGCCGGGCCGGCGGCGGACGGGCTCCAGCCCCTCCAGCACCTCGATATCCTTGGCGGAATAGCTGGCCGCCTCGGTCACGGTGGCGATGCCGCCCTTGCCGCCGGGGCGGCGACCGCCGAAAAGGTCGTTCATGTCTTGTTCCCCTGATCCCGCAAAGATAGCGATCAGGAAGCCCAGACACAATGCGGGCGGCGAGTCGCCCCGCCGCCCGGTTCGTCAGTGTGGCTTCAGGGCGCCTTGTCCTGCGGCAGGTGCGCCTCGATCATCCAGAGCATCTTGTCGGCGGCGCGAGATTGCTCGGTGAGCAGGTCGGCCGTATCGGCATCGCCCGCCTCGTCCGTGGTGTCGATGCCCTCGCGCAGCGACTTGCCGACCATGGCGTAACGGTCAGCCAACAGGGCCACATGGTCCATACCGGCATAGACATCGGTCGGGTAGGGCGGCAGGCGGGTGCCGGCGGCCAGGGTCTGCGTCACCCCGTTGGCGGTGCCGCCGAGCTGGACGATGCGCTCGGCCAGGGCGTCGGACGACTCCTGCAGCGCGTTGTAGAACTCCTCGAACAGCCGGTGCAGCTCGCCGAAATGCGGGCCCTTCACGTTCCAATGGGCTTGGCGGGTGGCGTTGTAGAGGTCGATCGAATCGACCAAGCAGGCCTGCAGCGTGTCGATCGAGACCTGCTTCGCATTGCTCGGCACGTCATTGCGGGTAGCGTGGGTCTTAGCGGCTTTCGCCATCGGGATACTCCTCCGTTCTGTTGCGAATAACATGTGGAACGCCCGGGCTCGGGGAAAGACCCCCTGGCCGCATGCGCCTGCCTGCCGCAGCGCAAAAGCCGCCTCCCGGACGCGAAGGCCTGCCATGACAAACCCGTGTGCCGCTTCGCTTCGCCGAAGATGGGCTGGCCGTCAGCCCGGCGTCATGCTGCGGCCATCCCCGAGCGCGCAGGGTCCACCGCGGTTACGGGCAAGGGGCAGGGCGATGGCTGGGCTGACGCATGTTCTGCGGGGGAATGCCTGGGCGGCGATCGCCGCATCGCTGCTGGTGACGGCCGGGCTGACCGCCATCGGCCAGACCCAGCTTGCCGCGCTGCTGGCCTGCATCGCCGGCATCCTGCTGATGTGGAAGAGCGAGATCGACAACCCGAGCCGGCCGCCCGATCCCGACGAGCCCTGATCATGGATGCACGTTGAGGAAGCGGGACGCCTCCGGCACCGCATCAACGCCGGCCCTGTGCAGGGCGGCGGCTCGGGCGAGGGCGGCGCGGTCGCCCTCGGTCAGGCGCTGCTCCTCCCGCAGGTGCTCGGTCCAGCTGTCGACCGTCCAGAGCTCCACCCAGCGCTCCGGATGGGCGACATCCTCGTAGAGACTCCAATTCCCTGCCCCCGAGCGGAGCCGGACGCGCCGCACCTCCTGCATGGCGGCGAGGAAGGCGCTGCGCTGCGCCGGGTCGACCCGGTAGCGCACCACCTCCATCACCCGGCCCGAGGCCTCGCCCAGCAGGCCGCGCAGCTCGTCCGCCGGCGCCTCCGGCTGCGGCATCGCCGCGACGGATGGCGGCGCCTCGCCCAGCGCCAGGCTGTCGATCCGCCAGGGCCGGACCAGCACCGCAGCGACGGCGCAGCCCGCGGCGGCCAGGCCGAGGGCGAGCGGCACGCTGAAGCTGCCGCCGAGCCAGCCCGCCAGCGCCGAGCCCAGCGCCATCACCCCGAAGAAGCTGAGCTGGTAGATGGCGATCGCCCGCGCCCTGACCCAGCCCGGCGCCGCCAGCTGGGCTGAGGCGGAGAGGGTGCTGCCGGCGGCGATCCAGGCCGCGCCGTAAAGCAGCATCCCGAGCGCCGCCGGCGCCCAGTGATGCGAGACGGCCAGGATCGCCATGGCGAGGGCGGCGAGGATCGAGGCCCAGAACACCGTGCCGCTGCGGTCGAGCCGCCCGCGCAGCGCCGGCAGGGCGAAGCCCGCGGCGACGGCGGCGAAGCCCATGACCCCGAGCATCAGCCCGAAGGCCTGCGGACCGAGCCCCAGCTGCTGCCGGACGAAGAGCGGCAGCAGCCCCCAGACCGCGGCGGTGAAGAGGAAGAAGGCGCAGGCCCGGAGGATCGCCGCCCGCATCGCCGGGCTTGCCGAGACGAAGCGCATCCCGGCCCGCATGGCGGGGACCAGGTGCTCCTTTGGCATCCGCCGGGGCGCCTCGGCCGGCCGCCAGAAGACCAGGGCGAGGATCAGCACGAGGAAGGCGACCGCATTCAGGCCGAACGCCGCCTCCGGCCCGGCGGCGGCGATGGCGAAGCCGCCGAGCGCCGGCCCCACCGCGCGGGCCAGGTTGAAGCCGATGCCGTTCAGCGCGATGGCGCCAACCAGGTCCTCCCTCGGCACCAGCTCGTTGGTGGTGGCGGCCCAGGCGGGGAAGTTCATCGCGCTGCCCGCCCCGATGGCGAAGGTCAGCGCGAGCAGCCCCCAGGGGCCGATCGAATCCGTCACCGTCAGCACCGCGAGCAGCAGCGCCATCAGCAGGATCCAGACCTGGGCGCCGAGCAGGAAGAGCCGGCGGTCCACGATGTCGGCCAGCGCCCCGGCCGGCAGGGCCAGCATAAAGACCGGCAGCATGGTCGCCGCCTGCACCAGCCCGACCATGAAGGGCGAGGGGGACAGGCTGGTCATCAGCCAGCCGGCGCCCGTGTTCTGCATCCAGCCGCCGATATTGCTGGCAAGCGTCGCCAGCCAGAGCATGCGGAAGACGGAATGCCGCAGCGGCACGAAAGCGCGGGGAAGGGCCATGCCGGCAGAGTGCCAGCCGCGCCGGGTCCTGCCGATAGCGAAACTCCCGTGACGCGCTTCTACCCTGCCGCCATCCCGGCCTCCTCGGCCAGGGCGACGCGGTCGAGCGGCAGGGTCACCTCGCAGACCAGATCGGTCGGCGTCCAGTGCCGCTCCATCTGCCCCCGGCCGGCATCCTCCCCGTCGCGGCTGGAGCCCCGGTCATCCTGGCGACGTGCCCGGCCCGTTGCTGCGCGCCGTTGGACGATCCACGGCCACAAGGCGGATGAGTAACGATTGCTGGGCGCTGCGGTCAAGACGGGCATCATGACGATGGGTTGCGCCGGAATCCGGCACCGAACCTCGAACCGGCGATGCAACCCACAGCCTGCCGAGGATGGTTCGCGCACGGGCCTCGCGCCCGGCGCCGCCGCAACCCATCCAGGTCTCCGCCGAAGGGCGGCATGCCCCGAAGCTCGGCCCGATGGCCAGGCTGGAGAGGCAAGGGGCAGCAATCCGCCCGATGACCAGGAAGAACGGTTGCGCCAAGGGATGCCGGGCGCGGCGTGGAGCCCGCAGCCGGTTCACGGTTGCGAAACCGCGCCCTGCTGTCACCATGCGCCATCACGGACCGGGTGCGACAGGAACAGCCGATGACCGACCAGATGCTCCAGGCGGGGCAGGACATGCTCTCCCTGGCGGCGTCGGGCAGCGGGCCGGGTCTGACTCCCCTCCCGGCAGCCGGCGCGCACCGGCAAGCGGCGGACGGGGAGGCGTCACGACGATGAGCCTCGATCCACGAGCGCGCGCATCACGGGCAGGTCCGGCGCGTCGCTGCGGCAAGGCTTTCGCCGTGACGAACCGGCCGGCGGATGCCTGCCCCAGGATCGTCGCCGCCATCCCGGAGGCTGCGCTGCCCGAGGAGCGGCGCGGTCGCATGGCTCGGCCGGAGGTGACCTGCTCCGCCGTGTCGATGGCGGCCGAGGGCGAGCGCGACCACAGCGGCGGCATCGGCCGGGCCATGGCGGCGCCCGGTCTCGGCCGCGGCGTGCCGGTGAAGATGCGGCGGCACCACCTGCAAGCGGGCACCGGGCATTGCGGCGCCTTCCATGGCCGGTGCTCTGCGCAGGCGATCGACCCGCTGCGGCGGGGGATGATTCGGGCAAACGAGGGGTGAGGATGCTGGAGAGCCTGTTTTCGATCGCCGCCCGCGGCAGCACGCCGCGGCGCGAGGTGCTGGCGGGGGCCACCACCTTCCTCACCATGGCCTATATCGTCATCGTCAACCCGCAGATCATGGCTGCCGCCGGCATCGATGCGGGCGCCGCCTTCGTCGCCACCTGCCTCGCGGCCGCCATCGGCTCGGCGTTGATGGGGTTGCTGGCCAACTTCCCGATCGCCCTTGCGCCGGGGATGGGGCTCAACGCCTATTTCGCCTTTGCCGTGGTCGGCGGCATGGGCGTCTCCTGGCAGGTGGCCCTCGGCGCGGTCTTTCTCTCCGGGCTGATCTTTCTCGCCGTTTCCCTGCTGCGGGTGCGGGAGTGGCTGGTGAACGGCATCCCGCTCGGCCTCAAGCTCGGCATCGCGGCGGGGATCGGCTTCTTCCTCGGCCTGATCGGGCTGAAGGGGATGGGGCTCGTCGCCGCCCACCCGGCGACGCTGGTGACGCTCGGCAAGCTGTCCGAGACCTCGACGCTGCTCGCCTGCCTCGGCTTCCTCCTGATCGCCGGGCTCTCGGCGCGGCAGGTGCCGGGGGCGCTCGTCATCGGCATCCTGGTGACGGCGCTGCTCGGCCTGCCCTTCGGCCTGACCGGCTTCGGCGGCATCGTCAGCGCGCCACCCTCGCTGGCGCCGACCTTCCTGCAGATGGACATCGCCGGCGCGCTCGGCATCGGCCTCATCGGCATCGTCTTCACCTTCTTCCTCGCCGACCTGCTCGACAATACGGGCACGTTGATCGCCACCACGCATCGCGCGGGGCTCATGCGGAAGGACGGCACCGTGCCCAATCTCGGTCGCGCGCTCTTCGCCGACAGCGGCGGCGCGATCATGGGCGCCGTGCTCGGGACCAGCACGACGGTGAGCTATATCGAGAGCGCCTCCGGCATCCAGGCCGGCGGGCGGACGGGGCTGACGGCGCTGACCGTCGCCATGCTCTTCCTGCTGACGCTCTTCCTCGCGCCGCTGGCAACCGCGATCCCGGGCTTCGCCACCGCTCCGGCGCTGGTCTTCGTCGCCTGCCTCATGGCGCAGGCGCTGCGCTCGGTCGAATGGGACGAGATGACCGAGTATGTGCCGGCCGTCATCACCGCGCTCGCCATGCCCTTCACCTTCTCCATTGCCACCGGCATCGGCATCGGCTTCATCACCTACGCGGCGCTGAAGCTCCTGGCCGGGCGTGCGCGGGAGGTGAGCGGCGCGGTCTGGCTGATCGCCGCGCTCTGCGTCGCCAAATTCGCGCTGGCCTGAGCCCATGGCGGTACGGCGCATCGTGGCGAACATCGCAGCGCCCGACCCGGCGGCGGCGGAGGCCTTCTATGGCGGCCTCCTCGGTCTGCGCCTGGCGATGGATGGGGGCTGGATCCGCACCTATGCCGCCGAGGGCGTCGCCGCGCCGCAACTCAGCATCGCCAGCGAGGGCGGGTCAGGCCAGCCGGTGCCGGATCTCTCCATCGAGGTCAACGACCTCGATGCGATGCATGCGAAGGTGGTCGCGGCCGGCCTGCCGGTCGAATACGGCCCGGTGCGGGAGCCATGGGGCGTGCGGCGCTTCTTCCTGCGCGATCCCTTCGGGCGGCTGCTCAATATCATGAGCCATGAGGCGCCAGGATGATGCAGCCGATCTGCCTTAGCTTCGACAACGGGCCGACGCCGGGGGTGACGGAGACGGTGCTCGAGGTGCTGGCCCGCCGCCGCATCCCGGCGATGTTCTTCGTGGTGGGCGAAAGGCTGCGCGACCCCACGGCGCGACGGCTGGCGGAGCGGGCGCGGGCGGAAGGGCACCCCGTCGGCAACCATACCCTGACGCATGGGGCGCCGCTCGGGCGCCGCAGCGCGGCGGAGGCCGTGCAGGAGATCGCGGAGGCGGATGCGCTGCTCGGCACCCTGCGCGAGCCGGAGCGCCTGTTCCGTCCGAATGGCGGGGGCGGCGCGCTCGGTCTGCATCTGCTGAACCGCGCGGCCGCGGCGCATCTGCGTGCCGGTGGTCATACGATGGTCCTGTGGAATGCGGTTCCCCGCGACTTCGCCGATCCCGATGGCTGGCCTGACACAGCGCTCGCCATGGCCGAGGCGGCGACGGCGCCGCTGCTGATGGTGCTGCACGACCTGCCGAACGGGGCGATGCGGCATCTCAACCGGGTGCTCGGCGCATTCGCCGACCGCGGCATCGCCTTCCTTGCCGAGCCGCCCGCAGCCTGCGTGCCGTTGCGCGCGGGCGAGGCGGAGGCCGGGTTCGAGCGATTCGTCTCGCCCGACCCGGCCTCCTGACCGGCTTAGCGGTTTTCCTTCAGACGCCCGTCATTCTCGGGGTCCTTTACCCGGCCCTGGCCGCCATGCTCGACATCCTGGCGCCCGTCCGTGGTGTGCTTGGAGATGCCCTGGTCGCGGTTCTCCTTGAGCCGGCCGTCATGCTCGGGGTCCTTCACCTGGCCGCGCTGGCCGGTGTTGTCGGCATGCTGGCCGCCCGACTGGCCACCCTCGCTGCCGCGGTTTTCCTTGAGGCGGCGGTCGGTCTCGGGGTGCTTCACATCGCCCTGGCCATGATCGCCCTGGCGGCCGTCCTGCTTCGATGCCATGTCGTCGTCTCCCTTCGTCGTGCGACAGCGCACCAACGGGAAGCCCAAGCCGCTGTTCACCGCAAGCACGAAAACTTCAGGCCCTTGCAGCCTCTTCGTTGCTTACCCTGACTGCGATGGCGCCGATCGCCGGCAGTTCGACATTGGCGAAGGCGAGGCGCAGATGCCGCTCCTGCCCCGGGCCGAAGAAGGGCCCCGGCAGGCCGAGCAGGCCGCGCTCCGTCGCCAGTGCCTCGGCCGCCGCCATCGCCCCCGGCCCCTCCGGCGGCAGGCGGAGATAGGCGAAATAGGCGCCATGCGCATCCAGCCGCCAGCCGGGCAGTTGCGACGCGACCTTGCGGAAGGCCTCGCCGCGTCCGGCCATGATGGCGCGGTTGCCCTCGCGCCAGTCGCGCAGCGCCGGCACCGCCCAGGCAAGCGCCGCCTGCGCCGCGCGCGGCGGGCAGATCTGCTGCGTGTCGAGCGCCTTCAGCAGCGCCTCGCGGAAGACCGGGCCGCAGGCGATGGCGCCGACGCGATGCCCCGGCACGCAATAGGCCTTCGAGAAGCTGTACAGATGGACGAGGCCGTCGCGCCAGCCGACGTCCCGGAACAGGTCGTGCGGCGGGGAGGCTTCGGCGGGGAGGAAGTCGCGGTAGGTCTCGTCCAGCACCAGCCAGGCGCCGTGGCGGCGGCAGAGCGCGGCAGCCTCGGCGATCAGCGCGGCGGGATAGACCGCGCCGGTCGGGTTGTTCGGCGTCACCAGCACCAGCACGCGGCCGCCGGCCTTGAGCGCCGCCGCGATGCCCTCGGCTGTCGGGACGAAGCCGTCCTCGGCGCGGCAGGGCAGGGGGATGGCCGGGATGCCCGCCATTTCGAGCGCCATGCGGTGGTTGAAGTACCAGGGCACCGGTAGAACGACCGGCCCGCCGAGCACCGCCATCGTCATGGCGAAGGCGAGGTTGCAGCCCGCGGTGATGGCGATGTCGGCCGCCGCGATGTCCGCGCCGTAGAAACCGGCCATGTCCTCGGCGAGCGCCGCGCGCAGCGGCAGGTCGCCGTCGATCGGGCCGTAGCCGGAAGTGGCGCGGTCGCCGGCGAGGGTGGCGAGGCGCGCCAGCAGATCGGGATGCGGCGGATAGCCGGGCACGGCTTGGGTGAGGTCGATCAGCGGCCCAGCCGCGCCGGCATAGCGCGAGGCCCAGCCGCGCACGGTGGGGATCGCAGGCGCCGCAGTGGCCTGGATGCGGGGCGAGAGGGAGGGCGTCATGCCTGGCGGATCACCTTGCGCGCCTGCATCTCCGCGATCTCCGCGGCGGTGAAGCCAAGCTCCTGCAGCACCTCCACCGTGTGCTCGCCGAGGCGTGGGGCGAGGCGGCGAATGCTGGCCGGCGTCTTCTCGAATCGCGTCGGCGGCTTCGCCATGCGGATGCGGCCCTCGCTCGGGTGGTCATGCTCCTCGAACATGCCGACGGCCTTCAGGTGCGGATGCTCCGTCAGCGCCTCGATGCGGGTGAAGCCGGTCGCCGGGATGTCGTGCTGCTCGCAGAGCGCCAGCCATTCCGCCGTGGTCTTGCTGCGCGCGACCTCGGCCATCGCCGCGTAGACGGCTTCGATGTTCGCGTTGCGCTTCACCGGGTCCCGCACGGAGAGGGTTTCGATCAGGTCCTCGCGTCCCGCCATGGTGAAGAAGGCGACCCAGTTGGCCGAGGAGTAGGGCAGCAGGGTGATGTGCCCGTCCTTCGTCGGCGCGGGCTTGCGGTAGCGGAGGCGCTTGTAGCCCGCCTCGCCCTCGCGCGGCTCGAAGCCGAGGCCGCCCAGGTGCTCGACGCTGAGGAAAGCCGTTAGCGTCTCGAGCATCGGCACCTCGACGAGCTGGCCCTCGCCCGTGCGCTCGCGGTGGTAGAGCGCCGCCAGCACGCCTGAGAGCAGCGCCATCCCCGTCACCTTGTCGGCGATGAGCGAGGGCACGAAGACGGGCCGCCCCTGCTCCTCGCCGACGATGTCGGCGAAGCCGGAGGAGGCCTGGATGATCTCGTCGAAAGCCGGCTTGGCGCGGTAGGGCCCGTCCTGCCCGAAGCCGGTGGCGACGGCGAAGACGAGGCGTGGGTTGAGCGCCCGGCACTCCTCCGGCCCGAAGCCGAGCCGGGCCATGCCGGCCGGGCGGATATTCGTCACCAGCACGTCGACGCGGGGGATCAGGCGCCGCAGCACCTCCGCCCCCTCCGGCGTTTTCAGGTCGATCGCGAGGTCGCGCTTGTTGCGGTTGATGCCGAGGAAGACCGAGGCCATGCCGCGGTTTCGGTGGACGCCGGAATTGCGGACGATATCGCCGGTCGGCGGCTCAACCTTGATGATGTCGGCGCCCCAGTCGCCTAGCATCTGCGTGCAGAAGGGGCCGAGCACCACGGCGGTGAGGTCGAGCACGCGGAGGCCCTTCAGCGGGCCGGTGGCGGCGGGCGGCGGCGTCTCTGGCATGGCGTTCCCTCTCCCGGGCGAGGATAGGGCGTCCGGCCCGGAATCGAAAAGGGCCGCACCTCGCGGCGCGGCCCCCTCTCGGCATCGGCTCCGATCAGACCGAGTAATACATCTCGAACTCGACCGGGTGCGGGGTGTGCTCGAAGCGATAGACCTCGCCCCACTTCAGCTCGATGTAGCTCTCGATCTGGTCCTTGGTGAAGACGTCGCCGGCGAGCAGGAACTCGTGGTCGGCCTCGAGCGAGCCCAGCGCCTCGCGGAGCGAGCCGCACACCGTCGGGATGCCCTTCAGCTCCTCCGGCGGCAGGTCGTAGAGGTCCTTGTCCATCGGGTCGCCCGGATGGATCTTGTTCCTGATGCCGTCGAGCCCGGCCATCAGCATCGCGGAGAAGGCGAGGTAGGGGTTGGCACCGGGGTCCGGGAAGCGGACCTCGACGCGCTTCGCCTTCGGGCTCGTCGCATAGGGGATGCGGCAGGAGGCGGAGCGGTTGCGGGCCGAATAGGCCAGCAGCACCGGCGCCTCGAAGCCCGGGATCAGCCGCTTGTAGCTGTTGGTCAGCGGGTTGGTGAAGGCGTTCAGCGCCTTGGCGTGCTTGATGATGCCGCCGATGTAGTAGAGCGCCTCCATCGACAGGTCGGCATAGCCGTTGCCGGCGAAGAGCGGCTTTCCGTCCCGCCAGATCGACTGGTGCACATGCATGCCCGAGCCGTTGTCGCCATAGACCGGCTTCGGCATGAAGGTCGCGGTCTTGCCGTAGCTGTGGGCGACGTTGTGGATGCAGTACTTGTAGATCTGCATGAAGTCGGCCTGCTGCACCAGCGGGCCGAACTTGGTGCCGAGCTCGTGCTGCGACTGCGCCACCTCATGGTGGTGCTTCTCGCCGGGGACGCCCATCTCGATCATGGTCGAGAGCATCTCGGCGCGCAGGTCGACCTCGCTGTCGACCGGGTTGACCGGGAAGTAGCCACCCTTCACGCCGGGCCGGTGGCCCATATTGCCTTCTGGGTAGTCTTTCATGTTGGCGCCCGGGCCCTCGATGCTTTCGAGGGAGAAGTGGCCGAAATTGCCGCCCGTGCCGAACTTCACGCTGTCGAAGACGAAGAACTCGGCTTCGGGGCCGAAGAAGGCGGTGTCGCCGATGCCGGTCGACTTCAGGTAGGCCTCGGCGCGCTTCGCGGTCGAGCGCGGGTCGCGCGAGTACATCTGGCCGGTCGAGGGCTCGATGATGTCGCAGAACAGGATGAGCTGCGGCTTGGCCGAGAAGGGATCCATGCAGGCATTCTCGGGGTCCGGCATGAGGATCATGTCCGACTCGTTGATCGCCTTCCAGCCGGCGATCGAGGAGCCGTCGAACATGATGCCGTCCTCGAACACCTCCGGCTCCATAGTGGAGACGTGCTGGGCGGTGTGCTGCCACTTGCCGCGCGGGTCCGTGAAACGGAAGTCCACGTACTCGACGCTGTGCTCCTTGATCATCTCCATGACCTTGGAGACGGCGGCTGCCTTGTCCGTCATGCGCTTCTATCCTGTACCATTGGTCCCAGGGCGCCTTGCGGCGCCCCCACGATGCCCCCTGCCGCGCCGCGGGCATGGCCCGCCGCGCGACCCGGCCGCCTGGCCGGGTTTTCCACCGCAAGCCGCGGGTGCAACCCGGCTGCGGCTGATGCTCCGCACTGATGCACCATTCCGGCCTATCGCGAAATCCGGAAATCGCGGCGCATCGCGATGCAACTAGACCGCGTCGTCGCCCCGCTCGCCGGTGCGGATGCGGATCACCTCCTGGATGTCGGAGATGAAGATCTTGCCGTCGCCGATCCGCCCGGTGCGCGCGGCCTGGGAGATCGCCTCCACGGCGCGGTCCACGAGGTCATCGGTGCAGACCACCTCGATCTTGACCTTGGGCAGGAAGTCAACGACGTACTCGGCGCCCCGGTAGAGTTCCGTATGGCCCTTCTGGCGCCCGAAGCCCTTGGCCTCGACCACGGTCAGGCCCTGCAGGCCGATCTCGTGCAGCGCGTCCTTCACCTCGTCGAGCTTGAAGGGCTTGATGATGGCCTCGATCTTTTTCATCGGCTCCGCTTTGCGTTCCAGCGTGTTTGGTCCCTGACCGGGACACCGACCCCGGACCTCTCCGGCCTGACGTTTCCCGCGGCGGGCACCCGTTGCGCCATCGCCGCGGCGAGTGTTTTGCACGGCCCGTGCCACGTGTTCAATCGGGCGCGACCGCGGAATCCGCGGGTTTCGCACCCGGGATCGCCTCTCCCTGCATCATTTTGCCCAAGGAAGGGGCATTTGCCGCCTGGGGCTTAGCGCCGATATAAGGAGGAAGCGAAACCAGGCTTCGAAAGGCATCGGGCGGATGAAGCCCCAGAACGACCTGCTCTCGGCCACCGGCACGACCATCTTCACCGTCATGTCGGCGCTCGCCGTGCAGCACGGCGCCATCAATCTCGGCCAGGGCTTCCCCGACTATGACGGCCCCGACGACGTCATCGAGGCCGCGGCCGCGGCGCTGAGGGACGGGCGGAACCAGTACCCGCCGTTGACCGGCGTGCCGGAGCTGCGCGCGGCCGTCGCCGCCCACAACAAGCGATTCTACGGCATCGAGGCGGACCCGAATGCCGAGGTCATCGTCACCTCCGGCGCGACGGAGGCGATCACCGCCTGCCTCATGGCCGTGCTCAACCCCGGCGACGAATGCGTCCTCATCGAGCCGCTCTACGACACCTACCTGCCGGTGGTGCGGATGCTGGGCGCGATCCCTCGCCTCGTCCGCCTCTCGCCGCCGAAATGGGAGCTGCCACGCGCCGAGCTCGCCGCCGCCTTCGGGCCGAAGACCAAGGCGATCCTCTTCAACACGCCGATGAACCCGACCGGCAAGGTCTTCACCGCCGCCGAGCTGGCCTTCATCGCCGAGCTGGTCGCGCGGCACGACTGCTACGCCATCTGCGACGAGGTCTACGAGCACCTGACCTTCGACGGCTGGAAGCACATCCCGCTGATGACCCTGCCGGGGATGCGGGAGCGCTGCATGCGCATCGGCAGCGCGGGCAAGACCTTCAGCCTGACCGGCTGGAAGGTCGGCTACATCACCTGCGACCGGTCGCTGGCGCCGAACGTGGCGAAGGCGCACCAGAACCTCACCTTCACCACCCCGCCCAACCTGCAGCGGGGCGTGGCCGTCGGGCTGGCCAAAGAGGATGCCTATTTCGCCGGCCTTTCCACCAGCCTCCAGGCCCGCCGGGACCGCATGGCGACGGGCCTCGCCGAGCTCGGCTTCGGCGTGCTGCCGACCCAGGGCAGCTACTTCATCACCACGGACTTCCGCCCGCTCGGCTTCACCGGCGACGACGTGGCCTTCTGCCGGCTGCTGACGGAGGAGGCGAAGGTGACGGCCATCCCCGTCACCGCCTTCTACGCCAGCGCCGACGCGCCGAACCACTACGCGCGCTTCGCCTTCTGCAAGGGCGAGGCGGTGATCGATGCGGCGCTGGAGCGGTTGCGGAATTGGGTCGCCTCCCGCGGTGGCGGACAGTTGACGGCGGTGGCCGGCTAGCCCTATGTCCTGCCCCGTCGCGGTGCCAGCCGCGGCGGGATCGTGTGGCGGCCTTAGCTCAGCTGGCAGAGCGTCGGCTTGTGGTGCCGAATGTCACGGGTTCGAGCCCCGTAGGTCGCCCCACCCCTCCTTCCCCAAGCCGGCAGGCCGCGCCAGGATGCCCCGAAGCCATCGCGGGGAGCATCCATGCAACTGACACTCGACGGCCGCGCCGCCCTCATCACCGGCGGATCGAAGGGCCTCGGCCTGGCGATGGCCAAGGCCTTCGCCGAGGCGGGCGGCCATGTGGCGATCGTCGCCCGCGGCGAGGAGGCGCTGTCCCGCGCCGGGGCGGAGATCCGGGCCGTTGCCCCTGCCGCCAAGGTCGCCGCCATTTCCGCCGACATCGCCACCGCCGAGGGCTGCGAGCAGGCCTTCGCCGAGGCAGAACGGGCCCTCGGCGAGGTGGACATCCTGGTCAACAATGCCGGGACCAGCCAGCGCGGGCCGTTCCTCGAGGTCTCCGACACACTTTGGCAGGCCGACCTCGACCTGAAGCTCTTCGCCGCCATCCGCCTCGCCCGGCTCTGCTGGCCGGGGATGCAGGCGCGGCGCTGGGGGCGGATCATCAACGTGCTGAACATCGGCGCCAAGGCCCCGCCCGCCGAGGGCGCGCCAACGGCCGTCAGCCGCGCCGCCGGCATGGCGCTGACCAAGGTGCAGGCGAATGAGGGGGCGAAGCACAACATCCTGGTGAATGCGATGCTGGTCGGCATCATCGAGAGCGACCAGTGGGTCCGCCGCCACGCGGCCGACCAGCGCAACATCACCTGGGAGGAGTGGAAGCAGGAGATGGGCAGGCCCGTGCCCGTCGGCCGCCTCGGCAAGCCGGAGGAATTCGCCGGGCTGGCGCTCTATCTGTGCAGCCAGGTCGGCGGCTACGTCACCGGAACCGCCATCAACGTGGATGGCGGGCGCAGCCCGGTCGTCTGACCTGCGCCCGCCGCTTGGCTCAACGCCGGGCCGGATAGGCGCCGGAGGTGTTGGAACCGGTGGCGCGGTCATAGGCCCGCTCCGCCGCAGTGCCCGGCGGATTGCCCGGACGGCCATCCGCCTGGCGTGGATAGGCGCCGGAGAGGTCGGTGCCGGCGGCGCGGTCCACCGCCCGCTCGGCCGCCGTGCCGCTCGGGTTGTTGCCGCGGCCATCGGCCGCGGTGCGCGGGCTGTCCGTCGCCCGGTCATAGGCGCGCTGCAACGCGGTGCTCGGCGGGTTGCTCGCGGTGCCATCGCGCGTACTGTTGCCGCAGGCAGCGAGGCCGGCGAGCAGAGCGGTCGCGGCGAGGCCGGGCATCAGGCGAGAGAATGTCATCGGACTGGCTCCTTGCTTTTGTATCGTTGCACTAAAGCGGCGTGGACTGCCGGGTTCCGTGCCGCTCGCGCTTCCGCTACAGCGCCATGACGAACGAATTGGGGAGGAGGACATGGCAGGCAGCTTGCGCGTGGCGATCGGCGGGCTCGGGGCCATCGGCGGCCACCTGGCCCGGGCGCTGGATGCGGGGGTGGAGGGCCTTCGCCTCACCGCCGTCGCCGCGCGGGACCAGGGCAAGGCCCGCCAGGCCATCGCGGGCTTCCGCAACCCGCCGGCGCTGGTCCCGCTCGCCGGGCTTGCGGAGGCGGCGGATGTGGTCGTCGAGGCCGCCCCCGCCGCCGTCTTCGAGACCATCGCCGAAGCCGCCATCGCCGGCGGCCGCATCCTCGTGCCTTCCAGCGTCGGCGCCCTGCTGCCGCGGATGCACCTCGTCGAGCGAGCACGGGAGACCGGCGCCCGCATCGTGGTCCCGACCGGCGCCCTGCTCGGCCTGGATGCCGTCCGCGCCGCCGCCGAGGGCGAGGTGGCGAGCGTCACCATCGAGACGCGGAAGCCGCCCCGCGGCCTCGAGGGCGCGCCCTACCTGGTCGAGAACGGCATCGAGGTGGCAGGCCTGACGGCGCCGCGCCTCGTCTTCAAGGGCAACGCCTTCGACGCGGCGCGCGGCTTCCCGGCCAATGTGAACGTCGCCGCGGCGCTGGCCCTCGCCGGCATCGGCCCGGAGCGCACCAAGGTCGAGATCTGGGCCGACCCGGCGGTGACGCGCAACACCCACACCATCCGCGTCGAGGCCGCCGCCGCCCGCCTCACCATGACCATCGAGAACGTGCCGAGCGAGGAGAACCCGCGCACCGGCCGGATCACCCCGCTCTCGATCCTCGCCTGCCTCCGCGGCCTCACCAGCACGCTGAAGGTCGGCAGCTGATCAGGCGCGGGCGGCGAGGATGCCGCCGCCCGCGACGAGCCCCGCCGCCGCCGCGACCTGCCAGGTGAGAATGCCCTCGCCGATCGCGATCAGCAGCAGGGTGGAGGCGATCGGCGTCGCATAGGCGAGCGTCCCGAGCAGCCGCGGGTCGCCCCGTTTCATGCCGATGTCCCAGAGGAAGAAGGCCGCCCCCATCGGCCCGAGCCCCATCAGCAGCACGGCGAGCCATTGCCGCGCCCCCGGCATGGCCGGCGCCTCGATGCCGAGATGCGCGGCGAGCGCCAGCAGGGCGGAGACCAGGCAGAATCCCGCCACCGCCTCGGTCGGCACCCCCTGCAGCCGGCCGGCGAGGACGGAGTAGAGCGCCCAGGTCAGCGCCGCCCCGATGGCGCAGGCGAAGCCCGCCATGGCTTCGGCCGGGAAGCGCGCCCCGCCCGCCAGCAGCACCGCCGCCCCTGCCGCCCCCAGCGCCACCCCCGCCAGCCGCCGCGGCCCGAGCGGCAGCCCCAGCAGCGGCGCCGCCAGCAGCACGATGAGCAGTGGCCAGAGATAGTTCAGCAGGTTGGCCTCGAGCGGCGGGGCGAGGGCCAGCGCCGCGAAGTAGAGCGCATGGTACCCCGCCAGCCCGCCCACCCCATGCGCCCAGGCCAGCGGCGACTGCCGCAGGGTCCCGAGCCGCCCGCGCGCCGCCACCACGGCCAGCCCCAACACCCCGCCGGCGGCGAAGCCGAGCGCGGTCAGCAGCAGCGGCGGCAGCGGCTGCGCGAGGCGCGCGAGAGGCGCGAGGAAGGCCCAGAGGGCCAGGGCGGCACAGCCGGCCAGCGTCGCCTTGTTCGACAAGTTGAATGGGTTCCCGACGAGCGGCGGCACCATATGCTGCGCCGCAGCTTTTGCGGAGACGCCTCCATGGGATTCCTCGCCCACTTCGTCATCACCGCCTTCGCCCTCTGGGCCGCGACGCAGCTGGTCTCCGGCATCGCCGTGCGCGGCCTGCCGAGCCTGCTGCTGGCGGCGCTCATCTTCGGGCTGGTGAACGCGGTGGTGCGGCCGGTGCTGGTGCTGCTGTCCCTGCCGCTGACGATCCTGACCCTCGGCCTCTTCCTGCTGGTCATCAACGCGGCGATGCTTGGCCTGACCGCCGCGCTGCTGCCGGGCTTCCGGGTCGACGGCTTCGGCCCGGCGGTGCTGGGCTCGATCGTCGTCTCGCTGGTGAGCTGGGCCGCGGCACGGCTGCTCACCGGGCCCTAGAGCCGGTTCCGTTCGGATCGGCTCCCGAACGCTCTGGCTTGCTGCTCAATCGAGCAAACTCCGATCAGGTGATTCCACCTGATCGGAGTTTGCCCTAGTCGCCGAAGGTGAGGTCGACCGCCGGGTGCGGATCCCGCCCCTCGCAGGCGTCGAGGTAGCGGAGGAGGATGCGGTCCAGCACGGGGGAGGGGCCCATCATCCGCTCATCCATCGAGCCGATGACGGTGATGTCGTTCAGCGTGCCGACGGCGGCGATCTCGTCGGCGATGATGAGCTCCGTCCGCTCGATCGGCCGCCGCTCGAAGTGGAGGCCGAGATCGGCGCAAAGCGCCGCGATGATGTCGATGGTGATGCTCTCGAAGGCGCCCTCGCTCGCCGGCGGCGCATAGACGGCGCCGTCGCGCACCATCACCAGGCCGGAGCCGATGAATTCCGCGACGCGCCCCTGCTGGTTCAGCAGCACCATCTCCGGATAGCCGCGGCTGCGTCCCTCGATCTTGGCGAAGCGGGCGGAGAGGTAGTTGAAGCTCGACTTGATGCGCGCGGGCACGGCGTTGTCCGCGGCCCGCCGCCAGGTGGAGACGCCGGTCGCCATCCGCGACGGGATGCCGCGCGGATAGTGGTAGGCGGCCAGGACGAGGTCGGTGGCGTCGCCGATGCCCCAATGGCCCTCCACCAGGAACAGCGTGGAGCGGATCCACATGTTGTGCTCCGGCTCGCGCTGGCAGGCGGTGATGGCGTGGCAGGCGGCGTCGTACTCCTCGAAGCTCATCTCGAAGGGCATGTGCATCAGCGCCGCCGAGCGCTTCAGCCGCGCATGGTGGCGCCGCATCGCCAGCAGCCCGAACCGCCCGTCGGGCTGCCAGAAGCCCTTCAGCCCCTCGAAGACGTTCATGCCGCGCTGGCAGCCTTCGGAGGTGACGTGGAGCACCGCCTCCTCCCAGGGCCGCACCTGGCCGCCCGCGAAGATCCAGCGCGGGCGCTGCAACTGCGGCTTGTGGAAGGTTGCCGCCATTTGGTTCATCGCTGTGTCCGCTCGGTGTGCCGTTGTGCCGGTCTTGAATGTGGCGGATCGTAACCGCGGCGCGAGAGCTGGAGGACACACTTATCCGTTCATGACAAGAATTATATCGAACTCAAGCCAATCATGAAGAGCCAGTCATTAATTCCTGACCAGGCCGTGATTGCGCGGGCCCAACCTCACCCGTCAGGCGATGAACCGGTGCGGCGGTGAACGGGCTGTCGGCCGCCTCGATCGAGGGCGCAAAGCGGAAGCCCGCCCGCAGCCCGCGCAGGATGATCCCCGCCTTGGCATAGTCCCGCGCGAGTGCGAGGCGGAGTGCCTGCAACCCCTGCTGGCGCACCAGCCGCAGCACTGCACGCGGGCCTTCGAAGCGCCGCTTAAGGAAGACGTCGTTGCGGATTCTGTAGAAGTGATAGGCGATGCGTGCAGGGTCGCGCTCGGTATGGATGTCGAGCGTGCCGGCGATGCGGCGGAGATGCAGCGCGCAGCTGCCGCCGACCACGAAGCCCGGCCGGTTCTTCGTCACCCTGAGCGTGAACTCGGTATCCTCGCCCCAGATGAACATGTCGGCGATCGGCAGGCCGTGATGCTGCAGCGTCTCCCGCGGCACCAGGTCGGAAACCAGCGCCGTGCGGATGACGGGCACCATCCGGTGCTCCAGCAGCGCCGGCCAGTTTTCGTAGGCAAGCGGGTTCCGCCGCCGATCGACCTCCGGCACGTTCATCGCCTCGCCGCTGGCTGCCCGCACGACGGAGCTGAGGAAGGCCGGCTTGACCTGGCGCTCCGCCAGGAGCGCCGCGGCCTGCAGCAGCTGCTCGAGCGCATCGGGCTCCGGCAGCACGTCGTCGTCCATCACCCAGACATAGTCGGCCCCGGCCTGGTAGCCGAGCCGCATCATCAGGTTGAAGCCCCCCGCGGCGCCGATGTTGCGCGCCAGCACATGCACCTCGACCCGGTCGAGCCAGGCTTCCAGCATGGCGGGCGTGCCGTCGGTGCTGGCATTGTCGAGGACGATGATGCGGTCGCAGGGCCGCGTCTGCGCCGCCAGCGCGGCGAGGCAGCGGCCGAGCAGCTCCTTCCGGTTATAGGTGAGGACCACCGCACAGATTTGTGCCATGGCAGGGCGTCTCCACAATCCAGAGGCGAAAGAACGCATACCGGAAGGATCGCGTCCAATATCCTCTCGGTGATCCGGGCGCCGCGGGCCTTGGTGCGGCCGCCGAAGCCGCCCTGGCCTGGTGTCCGCCTGGGCGAATTGCTCGGATCCGCTGTTGCCGCCCGGTCGGGGTTCGCCTTAGCCGCCGCTCAGCTGCCGCCAGGGCTTCCAGTGCTCGATCAGCCCCGCCATGGCGGCGTAGCCGGCGCCGTCGGGGTGGATGCCGTCGCCCTTCGCCGCGCCATGCCGCCAGGCGGCGCTGCCCGAGAGCGGCCCGTGCAGCGGCAGGAAGGGCACCTGCACCGCCGCCGCCACCGCGGCGAGCTCGGGCGAGAGGGCGGCGGTGCGCGCATCGTGATCGGCATCGTGCAGCGCCGGCGGCGGCCCGAGCATCAAGGTCGTCCAGCGCGCCGCCGACCAGCCGAGCAGCGCCGCCGCATTGTCGAGCGTCGCCTCCAGCGGCACCCGCGGCATGCCATCCTCCAAGGTGACGTCATTAGCGCCGAAGCAGAACACCACCGCATGGGTGTCGCCGCTGGCGGCTAGCAGCCGGGCCAGCACCTCCGTCTCGGCACGGCGGCGGATATCGGCGCTGGTGTCGCGGCGGATGCCAAGGTTGTAGGAAGTCGTCGCCACGCCCCGGCCCCAGGCCGCCGCCGTGATGCGCCCGACATAGCCGAGCGCCGTCTCGTCGCCAGCGCCGGCGGTGAAGCTGTCGCCGACGAAGCAGAGGCGGAGGTCGTGGCTCATGCCGCGCCCGGCAGCGGCCGGTAGGGCAGCGGGGCGAAGCGCGTCGCGTAGAGCGTGGTCTCCTGCCAGACGCCGCCGGTGACGTAGGGGTCCTCCGCCAGCCAAGCCCGGGCCGAGGCCTCGTCGGGCCTTGCGATCACGGCGATGGAGCCGATCATCCGGCCCTCAGGCGCATCGAGGATGGCGCCGCCCATGGCAAGCGTCCCGTCGGCCGCCATCGGCTTCACCCGATCCATATGCGCACCGCGGACGGCGAGCCGTCGCTGCTCCGCCCCCGCATCCCGCCCGTCCATGGCGATGACGACGCTATGGGTCGGCGCGCTGGCGACGGGGGCGCCGGGCTGCGGCAGCGGCCGGTAGGGCAGGGGGGCGATGCGGAACGGGTGGGTCTCCACCCGCCGCCACACGCCCTCATGGTTGAAGGGCTCGGCGGCGAGATAGGCGTCGAGCCCGGCCTGGTCCGGCACCTCCAGCACCAATAGCGAGCCGGCGACCTGCCCTGCCGCGGTGAAGAGCGGCACGCCGAGCGCCAGCCGCCCATCCGCCGCCCATTCCGTGATCACCGCCAGATGCCGCTCCCGCGCCGCCATGCGCCGCGCGGGGGCGCCCTCGTCATCGCCATCGAAGGCCAGGACTGCGTAACCCATGCCGGAACCCTCCCGCGCCGAGCATGGCGCGGGGGGCGGCGAAGGGCCAGACGGTTATTTGTTGGTCCGCCCGCGCGCATTCGGCGCGACGGCGCCCGAGGGGCTGACGTCGTTCATGACATCGCCCTCAATGGTGTTGTCGCCCTCGATCGCCTCGGGGTCGGCGCCGGTGCGGGAGAAGACGCCCTTGGACGTGCCGATGCCCGGGTTGCGCTCCAGGTCGTCCGGCGGGCGCGGCGTGTCGACGCTGCGGCCGTCGCCGGGGTTGTCGGAACCGATATTGTGCTTGTTGCTCACTGGCATGTCCCCTCGTGCAGGAGATGCCCTGAACGGCCGGCGGCGGATGCTGTTCCCCGCCGCCGGGGACCCTTCCGCAGCCTAGCCGCGGAACGGAGGCTCGGTCCGGACGCCGGGCGCGGGCCGGGGCCCGCACGGCGCCGCGGGTGCATCAGTACATGTGCTGGCCGCCGTTGATGGAGAGCGTCGAGCCGGTGATGAAATCCGCCTCGTCCGCCGTCAGGAAGACGACGCCGCGGGCGATGTCCTCCGCCGTGCCGAGCCGCCCGCGCGGGATGCGGGCGATGATCTTCTCCAGCACGTCCGGCGGCACCGCGCGCACCATCTCGGTATCGACATAGCCCGGGGCGATGGCGTTGACGGTGATGGAGAGCCGCGCGCCTTCCTGTGCCAGCGCCTTGGTGAAGCCGTGGATGCCGGACTTGGCCGCGGCATAGTTCACCTGGCCGTACTGCCCGGCCTGGCCGTTGATCGAGCCGATATTGACGATGCGGCCGAATTTCCGCGCCGTCATCCCGTCCCAGACCAGCTTCGCCATGTTGTAGCAGGAGCCGAGATTGGTATCGATCACGCTGTCCCACATCTCGCGGCTCATGCGCTTCATCGTGCCGTCGCGGGTGATGCCGGCATTGTTCACCAGGATGTCGATCGGACCGATCTCGGCCTCGATCTTCTCCACGGCCTCGGCGCAGGAGGTGTAGTCCGCCACGTCGAATTTGTAGCAGGGGATGCCGGTGCGCTCGGTGAAGGCGGCAGCGGCCGCGTCGTTGCCCGCATAGCTGGCGACGACCGTGCGGCCGGCCGCCTTCAACCCCTCGCTGATCGCGGCGCCGATGCCGCGTTGCCCGCCGGTGACCAGTGCGACCCGTGCCATGAGCTTCCTCCCCTGTTTTGGCTGCGCTCCTAGGTCAACGCGGAAAGCGGCGAAGGATCAAGCGCCAATGATGCAACAAAGCCGGTATTGCCCGCGCGTGCCGCCGGGTCTAGAGCGGGATCGCCGAGGGTCGGTGCGACCGCAGGCGTGAATCGGGCGGCACGGCGCAGGCCAGGATACCGGCCTGGGGCCGGCCGAATGCCCAAGCCACCGGGGAGGCCCGCCATGACCCACCTTGCCCGCCGGAGCCTGTTGCTCGGCCTCGGCGCCGCCGGCTTGGTCCGCCCCGCCCGGGCCCAGGCGCCGCGCGTGGTGACCGTCGTCGTGCCCTATGCGGCCGGCGGGGGCACCGACATCACGGGCCGGGAGTTCGCCCAGGTCTTTGCCGCGGAGATTGGCCAGACGGTCGTGGTCGACAACCGCGGCGGCGCCGCCGGCCAGGTCGGCTCGGCGAGCGTTGCCCGCGCGCGCGCGGACGGGACGACGCTGCTCTTCGCCGTCTCCACCAACATCGTTGTCAACCCGCACCTGCAGAAGGGCGAGCGCCTGGACCTCGCCACGGCGCTGCAGCCGGTGGCGCAGGTTTCCTCCTACCAGTACGTGCTCGTCGTGCATCCGGACGTGCCGGCCCGCACCCTGCCGGAGCTGCTCGGCTACATCCGCGGACAGCCGAAGGGCAGGCTCACCTACTCCTCGGGCGGCATCGGCAATGCCAACCACCTGGCCGGGGTGCTCTTCTCCGAGGCGGCGGATGTGGAGATGGAGCATGTCCCCTATCGCGGCACGGCGCCCGCGCTGCTCGACCTCGTCGCCGGGCGGGTGACAATGAACTTCTCCTCGCCCCCGCCGGCGCTCGCCCTGCTGCGCGAGGGCAAGCTGCGCGCCATCGCGGTGACCGGCGGGCACCGCATCGCCGCCCTGCCGGATGTGCCGACCCTCGCCGAGGCCGGCCTGCCGAATACCGTCATCACCGGCTGGCACGGCGTCTTCGCCCCGGCCGCCACGCCGGCGGAGCTGATGGACCGCCTGGAGGCCGCGGCCCGCCGCGCCACGGCCATGCCGAGATTCCTCGACCGCCTGGCCCATGACGGGCTGGAGCCCGCCCCCGACCGCCCCCGCGCCGCCTTCGCCGAGGCGGTCCGCGGCGAGAGCGGCTACTGGGCGGGCAAGGTCAAGGAGCTCGACCTCCAGCTGGACTAGGCTCTGTGACCGGAGTGGCTGGCTGATCCATTCGGTTCTGCATCGGTCGTTGGTTGTGCGGCTTGGGACGCTTTCCTGGGTTTCCGGGGACCACAACCATGACCAGGACGAGCCTGGACGACG
>JAESFQ010000039.1_pt1 | contig 92237 bp, 96 predicted proteins | sample 9269431 | NCBI WGS metagenome assembly JAESFQ01 (sample SAMN14502588, study PRJNA617103) | algae metagenome | isolation source: Plectolyngbya sp. WJT66-NPBG17 and co-occurring heterotrophs from well... | place: USA: Mojave Desert, Joshua Tree National Park, California | collected 2006-08-06 | reverse complement strand
CAACCGGCTGCTCGAAGTGGAACCCCATTGAGCACCGCCTATTCAGCTTCATCAGCATCAACTGGGCCGGTGTGCCCCTGCGCAGCTTCGATCTTGCCCAGTCTCTGATTGCCGGAACCACGACCGCAGCGGGCCTGACCGTAACCGCCCACCTCAAGCGCGGCGGCAATGAGCAGGGTGAGGCCGTCTCCGACGCAGACATGCAGCGCCTGCTCCTCACCAGGCATACCACCTGCTCACAATGGAACTACACACTGTCACCACGACCCCAAACCGAGACCACGGCGAATTAAATCCCTGCCGTGCCCTAGGTCAGTGGGCTAGGTCAGGGGACCTCGGACCAGTAGGGGCGGACGCCGTAATAGTCGGAGACGCGCTGGCCCCATTGGCGATCGGCCCAGTCGACCTCCTCGGTCGTGGCGTAGCTCGGCGCGCCCTCAAGCTGCTCGCGGTCGAGATCGACCACATAGCCGCCGAGATCGACGTCGTAACGCAGCATGGACCAGGGAAGGGGATGGTAGCGCTCGCCGATGCCGAGGAAGCCGCCAAAGGCCATCACCGCATAGGCGACCCGGCCGGACCGCTTGTCGAGCATCACGTCCTCGACGGTGCCGAGCCGCTCGCCGCGCCGGTTGAAGACCGGCGTGCCGCCGACCTTGCCGGCGGCGATGAGCTGGGCGGTTTCCTCGATGGCCACACCAGGGGCCACGGGGCTGGCGGCCATCAGGCAACTCCTGTGTCGGGAAAGGGGGGGCGGGCGGCGGTGCGTTGGGACCAATCGCGCACCGCCGCCTGCCTGGACCGCCGTTGGGGGGAAGTGCAGCGGTCGGGTTGTAGAACGTGGCGAATCGGGCCGGGTTCCCGCAGCCGAATCGTTCGCCAGGCGCCAATCACTGAGCCGTTATCTGGCCAATCCGTCCCAGAAATCCTTCACCTTGGCGAAGAATCCCTCGCTTTCGGGGCTGGTGCGGCCGCCCTTGGCGGCCTCGGCCTCGAATTCCTCGAGCAATTCGCGCTGGCGCTTGCTGAGATTCTGCGGCGTCTCGACCGAGACCTGGACATACATGTCGCCCCGCGCCGCGCTGCGCAGGACGGAGAAGCCCTTGCCGCGCAGGCGGAACTGGTCCCCCGCCTGGGTGCCGGCCGGGATGGTGACGCGCTGGCGCGAGCCATCCACCGCCGGCACCTCCACCGCGCCACCGAGCGCCGCCTGCGTCATCCGGAGCGGTACGCGGACGAAGATGTTGGCGCCGTCGCGCTGGAAAAGCGGGTGCTGGCGGATGCCGACATCGACATAGAGGTCGCCCGCCGGCGCGCCGCGCAGCCCGGCCTCGCCCTCGCCGCCGAGGCGGATGCGGGTGCCGTCCTCCACCCCGGCCGGAATGGAGACGTTGAGGGTGCGGTCGCGCTGCACCCGGCCCGCGCCCTGGCAGACCTTGCAGGGGTTCTTGATGATCCGGCCCTGGCCGCCGCAGGTGGGGCAGGTGCGCTCGATCAGGAAGAAGCCCTGCTGGGCGCGGACCTTGCCGGCGCCCTGGCAGGTCGGGCAGGTCTGGGCCGCGGTGGAGCCGGCCTCGGCGCCGGAGCCGTTGCAGGCCTCGCAGGAGACGCTGCTGGGCACCCGCACCGTCGACTTGGTGCCGGCGAAGGCCTCTTCCAGGCTGATCTCGACCGTGGTGCGGAGGTCGGCGCCGCGGCCGGAGGCCTGACGCTGCCGCCCGCGGCCGCCGCCGCCGAAGCGGCCGAACATCTCCTCGAAGATGTCCTCGAAGCCGGCGCCGAAGGGGTTGCCGCCTCCGCCGCCCCCGCCCGGGCCGCCGCCGCCCTCGAAGGCGGCATGGCCGAAGCGGTCATAGGCCGCCCGCTTCTCGGCGTCCTTCAGGACGTCATAGGCCTCGTTCAGCTCCTTGAACTTGGCCTCGGCCTCCTTGTCACCCTGGTTGCGGTCAGGGTGGTAGGCCATCGCCAGCTTGCGATAGGCCTTCTTGAGCTCGTCCTCGCTCGCCTCGCGCGAGACGCCGAGCACTTCGTAAAAATCCCGCTTCGCCATGGCCGGGGCGACATCCCCTGAGGAAGGTGCAGCGAAAAGGGCCCGGAGGAGCTAGTCCCCGGGCCCGAACTCCGACGAACCCGGCCCCCAGGGACGTCCCTTGGGGGCCGGGCGCTGTCCGGGCTTAGCCGGACTTCTTCTTGGTGGGGTCGACTTCCTCGAAATCGGCATCCACCACCTTGTCGGAGCCGCCGCCGGAGGCCCCGGCGCCAGGCTGGTCGCCGCCGCCCTGCTGCTGCTCGGAGGCCTGCTGCGCCTTGTAGAGCGCCTCGCCGACCTTCATCGTCGCCTGGGACAGCGCCTCGGAGGCGGAGCGGATGGCCTCCAGCTCGCCGCCCTCGAGGGCGGTGCGGGCCGTGGCGATCGCGCTCTCGACCTCGCCCTTCTCGGACGGGCCGACCTTGTCGCCATTCTCCTTCAGCGTCTTGTCGGCGCTGTGGATCAGGGCTTCCAGGTTGTTCCGGGCCTCAACGGTCTCGCGGCGCTTCTTGTCGGCCTCGGCATTCGCCTCGGCATCCTTCACCATCCGCTCGATGTCGTTGTCGGACAGGCCGGAGCGGGCCTGGATCTTGATCTGCTGCTCCTTGCCGGTGGCCTTGTCCTTCGCCGAGACGGAGACGATGCCGTTGGCGTCGATGTCGAAGGTCACCTCCACCTGCGGCACGCCGCGCGGCGCCGGCGGGATGCCCTGCAGGTCGAAATTGCCGAGCAGCTTGTTGTCGGCCGCCATCTCCCGCTCGCCCTGGAAGACCTTGATCGTCACCGCCGTCTGGTTGTCGTCGGCGGTCGAGAAGACCTGGGACTTCTTGGTCGGGATCGTCGTGTTGCGGTCGATCAGCCGGGTGAACACGCCGCCCAGCGTCTCGATGCCGAGGCTCAGCGGGGTCACGTCGAGCAGCAGGACGTCCTTCACCTCGCCCTTCAGCACGCCGCCCTGGATCGCGGCACCGATGGCGACGACCTCGTCCGGGTTGACGTTGCGGGCCGGCTCCTTGCCGAAGAACTGCTTCACCGCCTCGATGACCTTGGGCATGCGGGTCATGCCGCCGACCAGGATCACCTCGTCGATCTCGCCGGCGGAGAGGCCGGCATCCTTCAGCGCCTGCTTGCAGGGCTCCATGGTGCGGGCGATGAGGTCATCGACCAGCGCCTCGAGCTTCGAGCGGGTCAGCGTCATCACCAGGTGCTTCGGCCCGGAGGCGTCGGCGGTGATGAAGGGCAGGTTCACCTCGGTCTGCTTGGCGGAGGAGAGCTCGATCTTCGCCTTCTCGGCGGCCTCCTTCAGCCGCTGCAGGGCGAGCTTGTCGCCGCGCAGGTCGATGCCCTGCTCCTTGCGGAACTCATCGGCCAGGTAGTCGATGATGCGGGCATCGAAATCCTCGCCGCCGAGGAAGGTGTCGCCGTTGGTGGACTTCACCTCGAAGACGCCGTCGCCGATCTCGAGCACGGAGACGTCGAAGGTGCCGCCGCCGAGGTCGTAGACCGCGATGGTGCCGCCCTTCTTCTGGTCCATGCCGTAGGCGAGCGCGGCCGCCGTCGGCTCGTTAATGATGCGCAGCACCTCGAGGCCCGCGATGGCGCCAGCCTCCTTGGTGGCCTGCCGCTGGGCGTCGTTGAAGTAGGCGGGGACGGTGATGACGGCCTGCGTCACCTTCTCGCCGAGATAGGCCTCGGCCGTCTCCTTCATCTTGGTCAGCACATTGGCGCTGATCTGCTGCGGCGCGTACTTCTGGCCCTCGACCTCGACCCAGGCATCGCCGTTGTCGGCGCGGGCGATCTTGTAGGGGACGAGGTTGATGTCCTTGTTGACGATCGGGTCGTCGAAGCGGCGGCCGATGAGGCGCTTCACCGCATAGAGCGTGTTGTTCGGGTTGGTCACCGCCTGGCGCTTGGCGCTCTGACCCACCAGCCGCTCGCCGTTCTTGGCGAAGGCGACCATGGAGGGGGTGGTGCGCGCACCCTCGGCGTTCTCGATGACCCGCGTTTCCTTGCCTTCCATGATGGCGACGCAGGAATTCGTGGTCCCGAGATCGATGCCGATAACCTTGCTCATCCGTACTTCTCCTTTGCGGCGGGCGAGGGCGGCCCTGGCATGGCACCGCACCCGTCCCCATGAACTCGTCCTGCCCGAGCCGGGCCCAGGCGATCTTCGGATGGGAATATTGCCGGAATGCTGCCGGCAACGCTCCCGATGTATTGGCGCCCCAGGGGCAGAACAAGGCCCCCGGTCGCCCTGTGGCTAAATTTTAGGCGGCCGAGGCGTTGGCGGAGCCGCCTGCCGCAACCACGACCATGGCGGGCTTCAGCAGCCTTCCGTTCAGCGTCCAGGCCGGGGTCCAGGCCTGGATGACGGTGCCGGGGGCGACGCCCTCGGGCGCCGGCTGCTCGGCCATCGCCTGGTGCAGCGCCGGGTCGAAGGGCTGCCCCTGGGCCTCCTGCCGCTGGATGCCATGGCGCTCCAGCATGCCGACGAAGCTGCGCTCGACGCCCTCGAAGCCCTCGCGGAGCTTCGCCAGCAGCGGGTCCTCGTCGCCGCGCGGGGCGGGCAGGGCCTCGAGGCCGCGGCGGAGGTTCTGCGCGGCCTCCACCACGTCGCCGGCAAACTTCTGGATGGCGTAGTTGCGGGCATCCGCCACCTCGCGCTGGGTGCGGGCGCGGAGGTTCTGCGTCTCCGCCTCGGCGCGCAGCCAGCGGTCGCGGAACTGGGCGACCTCGGCCTCCAGCGCCGCGATGCGCTCGGCGAAGCTGTTCGGCGGGGACTGGTCGGGGCTCGCCTCGGCGTCGGTCGGTTGGGCCGCGGCTTGCGCATCCGCCGGCGCGGTGCCCGGCGGCAGGTCGGTTGGATCGCTCATGCCTGTCTTTACGAAAGGAGGAAAACCGTCGCGCGTCAGGTAGTCGCTGCGGGGGGCGAGGGCAACCGGGTCCGGACGGTTTGCCGCCTCAAGGGGCGTAGGCATAGGCGCCGCCGCGCTCCAGCGCCCGGCGATAGGCGGGGCGGGCCTGGAGCTGGCGGAGCAGGCCGAAGAGGGCGGGGCGGGCGGCATCCAGCCCGCCGCGGGCGGTCGCCACCTCGAGCGGGAAGCTCATCATCACGTCGGCGGCGGTGAAGCCGGGGCCGGCGAAATGCCCCTCCCTCGCCACCTCCGCCTCCAGGTAGTCGAGCATGGCGGCGAGATTGGCCTCGATGCGGGAGAGGACGGGGGCGGCCGCCTCGCCGACGCGCGTCAGGTAGAGCTTCACCAGCAGCGGCGTCATCGCCGAGCCCTCGGCGAAGTGCAGCCAGTAGCGGAAGCGGCGATGCGCCGGCGTGCCCGGCGCCGGGGCGAGGCGGCCGGCGCCATGGCGCTCCAGCACGTATTCGACGATGGCGCCGGTCTCGGCGACCACCTCGCCATCCTCGACCAGCACGGGCGACTTGCCGAGCGGGTGGACGGCGCGGAGCGCCGGCGGGGCGAGCATGGTCTGCGGGTCCCGCTCGTAGCGGACGACCTCATAGGGGAGGTCCAGCTCCTCCAGCAGCCAGAGCACGCGCTGGGAGCGGGAGTTGTTCAGGTGATGGACCTGGATCATCGGCGGGCCTCCGGTCGGAGGCGGCCAGTTTGGGCGAGGCCGGGCCGGATGGGCAGGGGCTTCCGGGGCCGATCGCGCCGCCGGGGCCGTGGCGGCGCCGCCATCTCAACCGAAAGTATATTATCTGCCGTTAAGATTCCCGTCATGCGAATGACAGACAGGACATGTGACTCACGCAATCGCGAAGTCGGACCTCCATGAGCCGCCCGGCGGCCTGCGCCCCGTCCCGGCGGGATGGCGGGCGGGACCGCCGGGACGGCAGGCAGAAGGCAGACAGATCCATGGCTCTCCCGAGGCTGTTCATCTCGACCGACATGCAGATGATCACCGGCATCAACACCATCGACGGCGACAAGGACGACGTGCAGTCGATGGTCCATGCCCTGATGTACCAGGACAAATTCGACCTGGTCGGCATCTCCTCCAGCGTCTCGCGCTGGCAGCCGGGCAAGAACGACGTGAAGTTCATCCACCATGTCATCGACAAGTATGCCGACAACCAGGACGAGCTCGCCCGGCACGGCAGCGGCTTCAAGACGGCGGCCGAGCTGCACGCGAACACCTACCAGGGCACCAAGGCGCTGGCGGGTTGGTCCGGCATCGTGGCGCAGACCGATGCCTCCCGCGCCATCGTCCGCGAGGCGCGCGAGGCCGCGGCGGCGGGGACCGACCTCTATGTCGTCACCTGGGGCGGGGTCGGCGACGTGGCGCGGGCGCTGCACGACGCGCCGGACATCGCGGCCAGCCTGCGCCTCATCTCGGTGGCCGGCCAGGTCCAGGAGCCGAATGCCTACAGCTACATCAAGTCGCAATTCGCTGGGAAGGGCGACCTCTGGTGGATCGACGAGTTCTCGACCGCCTTCGGGGTCTACGCCATGCCCGACAACCGGTACCCGACCGGCAATGGCTGGGCGGCGACCAATGCCAAGGGCCACGGCACGCTCGGGGACTTCTTCTACGAGAACACCTTCGACATCCGCGGCACTTACGGGGACATAAACCTGGTGAAGATGGGCGACTCCGGCAGCATCTTCTATCTCATCGACAATGCCGACAACAACGACCCGACGGCGGAGAGCTGGGGCGGCGAGTTCCGCAAGGTCGGCAACCAGTACTGGACGGACCGCACGGACCAGGACCTCGGCTTCGCCGGCAGCGGCGGCGCGCGGACGATCTACGAGGACCGCGCTGCCTGGCAGGGCGACTTCGCCGCGCGCTTCGACTGGCTGAAGTCCTCGGCGCCGGCGCCCGGGCAGCCGCCATTGCCGCTGCCGATGATCCCGCCGCCCATCACCATCGGCAGCGGCAGCGACGCGCTGGCGCTGAGGATCAGCCAGGATGCCTGGAACGGCAGCGCGCAGTACACCGTCAAGGTCGACGGCCAGCAGATCGGCGGGGTGCTGACGGCCAGCGCCTCGCATGACACGGGGCTGTCCGGACTGGTCACCCTGCGCGGCGACTGGGCTGCCGGTCCCCACAAGGTCACCGTCACCTTCCTCAACGATGCCTGGGGCGGCAGCGCCGGCACGGACCGCAACCTCCATGTCGACGGCGTCAGCTACAACGGCAAGGTGGTCGCCCAGGGGGCGGTCCTCCTCAACAGGAACGGCGCGGCGGACTTCGCCTTCACCGACACCGGCGGCGCGACGCCCGGCGGCGTGGTGAAGACCATCGGCAGCGGTGCGGACGCGCTGGTGCTGAAGATCAGCCAGAATGCCTGGAACGGCAGCGCGCAATACGCCGTCAAGGTCGACGGCAAGGCGATCGGCGGCACGCTGACGGCGGGCGCGCTGCACGGGACGGGCGCGGAGGACGCCATCACCCTGCGGGGCGACTGGGGCCTCGGCCAGCACAAGGTCACCGTCACCTTCCTCAACGATGCCTATGGCGGCAGCGCGGGCACCGACCGCAACCTGCATGTCGACGGCATCAGCTACAACGGCGCCGAGCTCGCCCGGGGCACGGCGCTGCTGAACCGGAACGGGGCGGTGGACTTCGCCTTCACCGATACCGGCAGCGCGCCGGCGGCGGACCTGCTCTTCGCCTGAGCGGAGGGGGAGGGGCGGCCAGCCCCTCTCCGGTCACTCCTTCCAGGGATGGGCGGACCAGAGGGCCTGGTACTTTCCGCGGAGCGCGGTGAGCTCGGCGAGATAGGCCTCCGGCCCGAGGAAGCGGAGCGGCAGGGCCTGCTGGATGGCGCTGGCCTGGAACTCCGGGTCCTGCACCACGCGGTCCACGGCCTGCGACAGGCGCTCCAGCACCGCGGGTGGCAGGCCGGCGGGGGCGGCGAGGCCCCGCATGGAGCCCTCGACCACGTCGAAGCCGGCCTCGCGGAAGGTCGGGATCTCGGGCGCCACCTCGGTGCGGCGGTCGCCCATCTGGGCCAGCAGGCGGAGCAGGCCCTGACGGCTCTCCTGCACCCCCTCGGCGACGTTCATCGAGGCGATGTCGATGGTCTTGCCGATCAGCGCCTGCTTCACCTGGGCGCTGCCGGCATAGGGGATGTGGAGCAGGCGGATGCCTGCCTGGCGCTCGAAGGCGAGGACGGCCAGGTGGTCGTCGGAGCCGATGCCGGTGCTGCCGTAGCTGATGCTCTCCGGCCGGGCGCGGGCAGCGGCGATGACATCGGCGAGGCTGCGGTAGGGGCTGTCGGTCAGGACGTAGAAGGCGCCCGGGTCGTCCACGATGTTGGCGATCAGGGTGAAGTCCTCCAGCCGGAAGCGGGCGCGGCGCTCGATCGGCAGGGTGACGATGTGCGGCGTGTTGATGAAGCCGATGGTGAGCCCGTCCGGCTTGGCGCGTGCCAGCTCGCCGAAGCCGATCTCGCCGCCGGCGCCGGGGCGGTTGTTGACGACGACGGGCTGGCCGAGGTCGCGCTCCAGGAAGCGGGCGATGGTGCGGGCCGCGAGGTCCGTGCCGCCGCCCGGGGCGAAGGCGACGATCATGGCGAGCGGCCGGTCGGGCCAGTCCGCGGCCCGGGCCGGGCGGGCGAGGAGCAGGGCGGGGGTGGCGAGCAGCGTGCGGCGCTTGGGCATCGGGAATCCCCGAATTGACGAAGGCCGGAGGAGTGTCCCCCCCGGCCTTCGGTCCTGCAACCTCCGATACCGCGATCAGTCGGCGGCGAGCGCCATCCGGCTGCGGTTCATGCGGCTGTTCACATGGTCTTCCGCCATGTCCACCACCCGCTCGGTCTCCTCGGGCGTGAAGACATGGCCGGCGCCCGGCATCACGCGGTAGTCGATGGTGATGCCGCGCTGGGTGTTCAGCTTGTCGACCAGCTTTTTCACCGAGCTCTCCGGCACCAGCTCATCCGCCGCGCCGTGCAGAATGAGGCCGTTGCACGGGCAGGGGGCGAGGAAGCCGAAGTCGTAGTGGCTGGCCGGCGCGCTGATGGAGACGAAGCCGCCCATCTCCGGCCGGCGCATCAGCAGCTGCATGCCGACATAGGCGCCGAAGGAATAGCCGGCGACCCAGAGGCTGTGCGAGTTCGGGTTCACCGCCTGCAGGAAGTCGAGCGCGGAGGCGGCGTCGGAGATCTCGCCGATCCCGCCGTCGTAGCGGCCCTGGCTGCGGCCGACCCCGCGGAAGTTGAAGCGCAGGGTCGAGAAGCCCATGGCCTGGAAGCGCTGGTAGAGCGCGTGGATCACCCGGTTGTTCATCGTCCCGCCATGCAGCGGGTGCGGGTGAAGCAGCAGCGCAACGGGCGCATTGGGCTGCTTCGAGTGGTGGTAGCGGCCTTCGAGCCGGCCGTCAGGGCCGGCGAACATGACCTCAGGCATCGTCCCGTGGGTCCAATTCCGGTTGTGCCCTGCGCGTCTGGGCTGCCGACGGAAGGTTGCCCCGCCCCGCCGACAGGCCAAGCGCGCACGGACGCTTGATGGGGAAGTCCTTGCCGGCTTGACGGAGCCGGCCCCGATCCACGCCCCGCCCGGCCTCATGGTTGACCGGGTTGGTCGGACAAAATAGCCTGATCGATGCGACGCTCCCGAAGGGGACGTGTTTCATCGCAGCAGCTATGTCTCCGGTTCATGGATCGGCAACCCCCCGGACAGTCTCCCGGATCCGGGGGTGGCGGGAATATAGGGATGCGGTTCCGCGATTCATAACGAAATCAAGGCGCGATCCCCATATTCCCGCGACGGCGCCGGGGGACGGGCCGAGCCGGTGCCCGCAAAAAGGGGATTGGGGCATGCGACTTTCCACTCGTGGTCGCTATGCGGTGATGGCAATGGTCGAGTTGGCGGCGCGGCAGGAGGGCTGCGAAGGCGCTGGAAGGCTTGGGAATCCGGCCTCGCGGCCGGTCTCGCTGGCGGACCTCGCCGGGGCGCAGCTGCTCTCGGTGGCCTATCTCGAACAGTTGTTCGGCCATCTGCGCCGGGCCGGGCTTGTCGCCTCGGCACGCGGGCCGGGGGGCGGGTATCGCCTGGCCCGGCCGGCGGAGGAGATCGCCGTCGCCGCCATCGTCGATGCGGTGGACGAGCCGTTGCGGGCGACCCGCTGCGAGGAGGGCTCGCCCGGTTGCCTCGCCGGGCAGAGATGCCTGACGCATGACCTGTGGCAGGAGCTCGGCGAGCAGATCCGGCTCTTCCTCGGGCATGTGACGCTGGCGGATGTGGTCGCCGGGCGGATCGCCGGGCGGGCCAATGTGCCGAGGGTACAGGCCGCCGAATGAGCCTCTACCTCGATGCGAATGCGACCGAGCCGTTGCGGCCGGCGGCGCGGGCGGCGGTGCTTGCCGCGCTGGATGCCGGGGGCAACCCGTCCGCCGTGCATGGCACCGGGCGGGCAGCCCGGCGGCGGCTGGAGGAGGCGCGGGAGGCCGTCGCGGCGCGGTTCGGCGCCAGGCCAGCGGATGTCGTCTTCACCGCGGGCGGGACGGAGGCGAATGCGCTCGCCATCCATGGGCTGGGGCGCGGGCGGCGGGTGCTGGCCGGGGCGACGGAGCACCCGGCGGTGCTGGCGGCGGCCGGACCCGGGGCGGAGGCCGTGCCGGTGCTCGGCAGCGGGCAGGCCGACCTCGCCGCGCTGGAGCGGATGCTGGCCGAGGGACCGCCGGCGCTGGTCTGCCTGATGGCGGCGAACAACGAGACGGGCGTCCTTCACCCCACCGCCGAGGCGGCAGCACTCTGCCGCGCGCATGGGGCGCTGCTGCACATGGATGCGGTGCAGGCGGCGGGGCGCATCGCCCTGCCCGAGGGGGCGGATAGCTGGGCGGTCTCCGGCCACAAGCTCGGCGGGCCGCCGGGGGCGGGGGCGCTGCTGCTGCGGCCGGGGCTCGAGCTGCCGGCGCTGATCGCGGGCGGCGGGCAGGAGCGCGGGCGGCGCGGCGGGACGGAGCCGCTGCCGGCCATCGCCGGGATGGCGGCGGCGGAGCCGGCGCCGGGCGAGGCCGGGCGGCTCGCCGCGCTCAGGGACCGGATCGAGGCGGGGGTGGTGGGCGAGGCCGTCATCGCCGGCGCCGGGGCGCCGCGGCTGTCGAACACCACCTGCATCATCCTGCCGGGCATCGCGGCGGAGACGCAGGTGATCGCGCTCGACCTCGCCGGGGTCCGCGTCTCGGCCGGCGCGGCCTGCTCCTCGGGCAAGGTGGCGCGGAGCCCGGTGCTCGCCGCGATGGGCTTCGGCGCGCTGGCCGGTTGCGGCATCCGCGTCTCGCTGCCCTGGAATGCGCCGGAGAATGCGGCGGAGCGCTTCCTCGAGGCGTGGTCTGCCATGCGCCGGCGCCTCTCCCAATCCGCCGCCTGAAGCCCCACCATGGGGTGATGCGCCCGAACCGCCCCGTCTATCTCGACAACCACGCCACCACCCCGCTCGACCCGCGGGTCCTGGCCGCCATGCGGCCCTGGTGGGAGGAGAATTTCGCCAACCCCCACAGCGTCGAGCACGCCATGGGGCGGGCGGCGGAGGAGGCTGTCGAGGCCGCGCGGGCCGAGATCGCCGGGTCGATCGGGGCTGAGGCGCGGGAGATCGTGCTGACCTCGGGGGCGACGGAGGCGAACAACCTCGCCATCAAGGGGGCGGCGCGCTTCGCCCGCAGCCAGGGGGACGAGCGGCGGCGGGTCGTGACCCTCGTCACCGAGCACAAATGCGTCCTCGAGAGCGTGCGGGACCTGGCGGAGGAGGGGTTCGAGCCGGTGCTGCTGCCGGTCGGGCCGGATGGGCTGGTCGACCTGGATGCCCTGCGCGAGGTGGTGGAGGGCGGGACGCTGCTCGTCTCCGTCATGGCGGTGAACAACGAGATCGGCGTGGTGCAGGACCTCGAGGCGATCAGCCGCATCGTGAAGGCGGCCGGCGCGCTCTTCCATACCGATGCGGCGCAGGCGGTAGGGCGCATCCCGCTCGATGTCGAGGAGATCGGGGCGGACCTGCTCTCCATCTCCGGGCACAAGATCTACGGGCCGAAGGGCGTCGGCGCGCTTTATGTAAGGCGGCGGCCACGCGTCCGCCTCGCCCCGCTCTTCTCCGGCGGCGGGCAGGAGCGGGGGCTGCGCTCGGGGACCCTGCCGGCGCCGCTGGTGGTCGGCCTCGGCGAGGCGGCCCGCGTCGCGGGGATCGAGGCGATGCTGGATGCCGGGCGGATCGCCGGGCAGCGGGACCGCTTCCTCGCGGCGCTCAGGGCCGAGGTGCCGGAGGTCCGGGTGAACGGGCACCCCGAGCGGCGGGTGGCGGGCAACCTCAACCTCACCTTCCCCGGCGGGGTCGATGCCCAGGCGCTGATGGCAGCGGCGCCGGAGCTCTGCGTCTCGACCGGCTCGGCCTGTTCCTCGGCGGCGGTGGAGCCATCTTACGTGCTCCGCGCCATCGGGATTCCGGAGGCGGAGGCACGCGCCACCTTGCGGATCGGGATCGGTCGCTTTACCTCGCCCGCGGATGTGGACCGGGCCGCAGCATCCCTCGCCGCGGGCTGGCGTGCGGCCGTTTCGGGAGCAAGCAGGTAGATGCCGAAGATGACCTTCGTCGAGCGGGACGGCACCAGGCGGGAGGTCGATGCCCCGCTCGGCCTCTCGGTGCTCGAGATCGCTCATAAGCATGGCGTCGACATCGAGGGCGCCTGCGAGGGCTCGCTCGCCTGCTCGACCTGCCATGTCATCGTCGACGGCTCCTGGTTCACGAAGCTCGCTGAGCCGACCGAGGACGAGGAGGACATGCTGGACCTCGCCTTCGACCTGCAGGAGACGAGCCGGCTCGGCTGCCAGCTCATCATGACCGAGGCGCTGGACGGGCTGGTGGTGACGCTGCCCTCCGGCACGCGGAATGCCGGTGGCTGATATCCCCTGGGATGGTTTCGGGGCCGAGGGCGGGCTGTTCCGGCGGTTGCGGGAGGCCTGCGCGGGCGACTGGGCATCCTATACCTGGCATCCCTTCGTCCAGGGGCTGTCGGACGGGACGCTGCCGCTGGCGGCCTTCCGCCGCTACCTGATCCAGGACTACCTCTTCCTCATCCATTTCGCGCGCGCCAAGGCGCTGGCGGTGTTCAAGGCCGAGAGCATCGAGGCGATGCGGGACAAGACGGCGGCGATCGCCGCCATCCTCGCCGAGACGCAGCTCCATCTCGGCTATTGCGCGGAATGGGGCCTCTCCGAGGCGGAGGTGCGCGGCACGGCCGAGAGCGCCGAGACGGTCAGCTACACCCGCTACGTCATCGACCGCGGGCTGGCGGGGGACATCCTCGACTTGGAGGTGGCGCTCGCCCCCTGCACGGTGGGGTATGGGGAGGTCGCGCTGCGCATCCTCGCCGATCCGCGCCGGCGGCGGGAGGGCAACCCCTACCAGAGCTGGATCGACGCCTATGCCGCGCCGGACTACCAGGCGATGGCGCGGGCGGCGGCCCTCAGGATCGACGCGCTGGGCGAGAGCCATGGCGGCCCGGCGCGCTTTCCCATCCTCTCGGCGACCTTCGCCGAGGCGGCGCGGCTGGAGGCGCGGTTCTGGCAGCAGGGGCTGGACGCGGCCTGATGCGCATCCTGGTCGCCATGTCGGGCGGGGTCGACAGCAGCGTCGTCGCCGGGCTGCTGAAGGCGGAGGGGCACGAGGTCATCGGCGCCACCCTCCAGCTCTACGACCATGGGGCGGCGACCTCCCGCAAGGGGGCGTGCTGCGCCGGCCAGGACATCCACGATGCCCGGCGCGTGGCGGACCGGCTCGACATCCCGCACTACGTGCTCGACCGGGAGAGCCGCTTCCGCGCGGCGGTGGTGCAGGACTTCGCCGACAGCTACGCCCGCGGCGAGACGCCCATCCCCTGCGTGCGCTGCAACCAGACGGTGAAGTTCGAGGACCTGGTCGGCCTCGCCCGCGACCTCGGCGCGGAGGCGCTGGCGACGGGGCATTACGCGCGGCGCGTCGAGGGCCCGGCGGGGGCGGAGCTGCACCGGGCGGCCGATCCGGCGCGGGACCAGAGCTACTTTCTCTTCGCCACCACCCGGGCGCAGCTGGAATTCTGCCGCTTCCCGCTCGGCGGGATGCCGGACAAGGCGGCCGTCCGGGCGGAGGCGGCGCGGCTCGGCCTGGCGGTGGCCGAGAAGCCGGACAGCCAGGACATCTGCTTCGTGCCGGAGGGCCGCTACTCGGATGTCGTCGCCCAATTCCGCCCCGATGCGGCGGAGGCGGGGGAGATCGTCCATCTCGACGGGCGCGTGCTCGGGCGGCATGCGGGCATCGCGCGCTACACGGTCGGCCAGGGGCGCGGGCTGGGGCAGGCCTCCCGCGACGGGGAGCAGCCGCTCTATGTCGCGGCGGTGGAGCCGGGGCGGCGGCGCGTCGTCGTCGGGCCGCGGGCCGCGCTGCCGCAGGCCGAGGTCACGGTGGCCGAGGTCAATTGGCTGAGCGCCCCGCCGGAGGGGCCCGTCGCCTGCCAGGTGAAGCTCCGCGCCCGGGAGGTGCCGCAGCCGGCCCTCGCGCGTTGGAATGCGGCGGCAGGCGTGCTGCGCGTCACCCCGGAGGTGCCGGCCATCGCCGCGCCGGGCCAGGCCTGCGTGCTCTATGACGGGGAGCGGGTGCTGGGCGGCGGCTTCATCCAGAGGGAGGCAGCATGACCCGTCCGCCGCGTCCGAGGAAGGCGCCCGTGAAGCCGAGGGGTGGCGCCAAGGGCCAGGGGCGTCAGGTAGCGCAGCTCGAGGCGGAGCTGGCCGAGCTCCGCGCCAGGCTCGCCAAGGCGGAAGCGAGCCTCCGGGAGTTCGACAAGGGCGGCGTCGAGGCCTATGCGGCGCGGCGCATCGCGGCGCTGGAGGAGGGCCAGCAGGTCGCGCGCGGCCAGGCCGTGGAGGCGGCCGTCGCCAAGGCGCGGGCCGAGGGCGAGCTCAGGACGCTCCGGGATGCCATCGGCAAGGTGCCGGGCGTCCATGGCTGGCTGCTGCGCAGGGCCGTGAGGAAGGCGGGGCTGTAGGCTGGCGCACAGGCCGGTCGGATGGATCAGCCGATCGGGGTCATGGGCGCGACCGACCGTCGGGCCGGAGCGCGTCCTAATCCCGCTCCGGCAGGGGCGCGGCCCCGGTCTCGCCGGCGAATTCCTGCGGGGCGCGGTCGGCGAGGGCCAGTTCCTCGCGGGCGCGATGCCAGAATTCCTCGGCGCGGCCCTCGGGGCGGCCGGCTTCCTCCCAAAGCGCATGGGCCCTGTGGCGGATCGCCTCCTCCGGGCTGGTGTCTTCCTCGGGCATGCCCACCTCCTGCACGATGCGGTTCCAGCGCCCGGCGGGTGGCGGGGTGGCAGCGGTGCCGCAAAAATGCGGGCAGGCTGCATCCGCGCCCCGGCCTCGGCCGTAACGCCGCTGTCGGTCGGCGGGGCGGGGGCGGATCATGGCGTGCAGCGGCATCATGAGCGTGGCTGAGATCGCGGCGGCGGCGCCCTATCCCCTGCCGCCGGCCGGAGCCAGCCCGATGCGCCTCGCCCGCGAGCGAATGGAGGCGACCGGCCAGTGGCATCCGCGCCAGTCCATGGGGCGGCGCTGGACCATCGGCTGCGTCGCGCTCGAGATCACCCAGCGCTGCAACCTCGATTGCAGCCTCTGCTACCTCTCCGACCATTCCGAGGCGGTGAAGGACATCCCCGTCGAGGCCGTCTTCGAGCGGATCGACACCATCCGGGCCCATTACGGGCCGGATACGGATGTGCAGGTCACCGGCGGCGACCCGACGCTCCGGCGGCGGGACGAGCTGGTGGCGATCGTCCGGCGCATCGCCGAGCGCGGGATGCGGCCGAGCCTCTTCACCAACGGCATCAAGGCGACGCGGGACCTGCTGGCGGAGCTCAGCGAGGCCGGGCTGGTCGACGTCGCCTTCCATGTCGACATGACGCAGGAGCGGCCGGGCTATGCCGACGAGGTGGCGCTCAACGCCGTCCGCGCCGAATACATCGGGCGGGCGCGGGGGCTGCCGCTCTCGGTCTTCTTCAACACCACGGTCTTCGACGGGAATTTCCACGAGATTCCGGCGGTGGTGGAGTTCTTCGTCCGGCATGCGGATGTGGTGCGGCTGGCGAGCTTCCAGCTCCAGGCGGATACCGGGCGCGGGACGCTGCGGCGCCGGCAGCAGCCGATCGACATCGGCACCGTCTCGGCGCAGATCCGGGCCGGGGCCGGGGCGGAAATCAATTTCGACACGCCGATCGCCGGTCATGCCGAGTGCAACCGCTATGCGATGACGCTGGTCGCCAATGGGCAGGTGCACGACCTCTACGGCGAGGGGCGGCCGCTGGCGACCATCCTCGAGGCGACGGCGGGCATCCAGTTCGACCGGAAGCACAAGGGCCGGGCGGTGGCGGCGCTGGCGCGGGGCTTCGCACGGCGGCCGGGGGCGGCGCTGGCGCTGCTGCCCTGGGCGGCGCGGCGGCTCTGGGGGATGCGGCGGGACCTCGTCGCGGCACGCGGGCGGGTCCACAAACTGTCCTTCTTCCTGCACAACTTCATGGATGCCGAGGCGCTGGACTGCGAGCGGATCGGCGCCTGCGTCTTCATGGTGGCGACCGGGGACGGGCCGATCTCCATGTGCCTGCACAACGCCAAGCGCGACGCCTTCATCCTCAAGCCCGTCCCGTTGCGGGACGGCGCCTTCTGGGACCCGCTGACCGGCGCGGCGCGCGAGGCGCCGGGCGAGGCGGCGGCGCCGGTGCTGACGCGGAAGAATGCCCGCGGCCGGCGGCGGCTGGAGATCGACCATCGCCGCGTGGCGAAGCAGGGGGCGATGCCGTGAGCGCCGTTCCGCGGCGGGCGCTGCTCGGCCTGGTGCTGGCGGCGCCGGCGGTCGCGCAGCCGCGGCTGGTCGGCTACCCGGCCTGGCTCGATCCCTGGGAGGCGGTGCTGCGCCGGCGGGTGGATGCCCAGGGGCGGGTGGATTTCGCCGGGATCGCGGCGGAGCCGGGGCCGCTGCGGGCCGTGGTGGCGGAAGTCGAGGCGGCGGGGCCGGGCAACCAGCCCTCCGCCTTCCCGACGCCGGCGGATGTGCTGGCCTGGCACCTCAATGCCTATAACGCGACGGCGATGCTCGGCATCGTCAAGCGGGGCGTGCCGGAGGAGCTTGGGCTCTTCGGGCGCTACCAGTTCTTCGCCAATACCGCCATCCGCATCGCCGGGGCGCCGACGACGCTGAAATCCTACGAGGACGACGTGATCCGAAGGCTCGGCGAGCCGCGGGTGCATTTCGCGCTGAACTGCATGGTGCGGGGCTGCCCGCGCCTGCCGCGCGAGGCCTTCCGCGCGGCGCGGCTGGAGGCGCAGCTGGCCGCCGCGGCGCGGGAGTTCTGCGAGAGCACCTACCAGGTCAGGCCGGAGCCGGCGCAGCGGCGGGTCTCGGTCTCGCAGATCTTCGACTTCTTCACCGGCGACTTCGTCCCCGGCCATGCGCCGAGCCTCATCGCCTACATCAATTCCTGGCGGCGGGAGCCGATCCCGGCGGACTGGTCGCTGCGCTTCTTTGACTACGACTGGCGGATCAACCGCCAGCCGGGCGGCACGGGATAGGCATGGCGCTGCTCGCCTGGCTGCTGGCCGCGCTGCATGCCGCGACGGGGGTCGGCAAGCTGCTCGACCTGCCGGGCTTCGTCGCGGTGCTGGGCGAGTACCGGCTGCTGCCGGCGGCGCTGCTCTGGCCGGCGGCGGTGGGGGTGACGGGGCTGGAGCTCGGCATCGCGCTCGGGCTGGCGCTGCGGCGCTGGCGCCGGCTGGCGGCGCTGGCGGCGGCGGGGCTCGCGGCCTTCAACGGGGCGGTGCTGGTGCTGACGCTGTGGCGGGGCATCGCGCTCGCCAATTGCGGCTGCTTCGGCGTCTTCCTGGCGCGGCCGCTGGGCTGGACCTCCCCGCTCGAGGACCTGGCGCTGGTGCTGCTCGCCCTGCTCGTCGCCCGGCGGCCGGCATGAGGCGGCGGGCGCTGCTGCTGGCGGCCTTCGCCGATGCCGAATTCCCGGCCTCGATCGAGGCGGGCGGGCGGCGGCTGGTGCTGAACGGCACCGGGCGGCGGCTCTATTCCTGGCTGCGCATCGAGGTCTACCGGGCGGCACTCTACCTGGAACGGCCGAGCGGGGAGGCGGAGGCGATCCTCGCCGCCGCCGGGCCGCGGCTGGTGGAGGTGCATTACCGGCGGGCGGTGCCGCTGGAGAGCGTCGTCGCGGCCTGGGAGGCGAGCCTCGGCGAGACCCTGCCGGGGGCGTTCCGGGCCTGGCTGCGGCCGGTCGCGGTGGGGGATGTGGAGCGGCAGCTCTTCCTCGCCGACGGCGTGGTGCTGGAGGGGCTGGGGCGGCCGGCGGCGCGGGTCGGCGGGGCAGGGTTCGCGCGGCGGCTGCTCGACTGCTGGATCGGCCAGGCGATGCCGGACGAGGCCTTGCGGCGCGGGCTGCTCGGGCTCGGCGGATGAGGCTGCGGCGGCTGGTGGCGGCCCTCGGCTTCCTGCTCGGCGCGGTCGGGGTGGCGGCGGCGGTCGGGGGCGAGGGGCCGGCACCGCCCTGGCTGCTTCGCCTCTTCGCCGGCTGGTGCGTGGGCACACCCTATTGGTGGTGGCTGGAATACCGGCTGCTGCGGCCGGAGGGGGAGGAGGCGCGGCGGCATTTCGCCACGGAGCAGGCGCTGTCGCGCTGGGTCTGGCTCGGCTTCACCCTGGCGATGGCGGTGCCGATGCTGCTGCGGCGGTGACGGGCCGGGCGCCGGGGGCGGCAGCCTGGCCCCCGGCCCGTCACCCGGGCCTCACCCCTTCAGCATGCGGCGGGCGATGGCCATGCGGTGGACCTCGCTCGGCCCCTCATAGATGCGCTGGACGCGGACCTGGCTGGCCATCAGCTGCAGCGGCAGCTCCTTCGTCATGCCCATGGCGCCGAAGGTCTGCATGGCGTTGTCCAGCACCTCCTGCGCCATCTCGGTGGCGTAGACCTTCAGCATCGAGGCCTCGGTGCGGACATCCTCGCCGGCGGACATCTTGGCGGCGGCGTCGCGGACCATGAGGCGGGTGATGTGGATTTTGGTCGCGGCGTCCGCGACCCACCACTGGATGGCCTGGCGGTCGGCGAGGCGGACGCCGAAGGTGGTGCGGTTGTTCGCCTGCTCGCAGAGCATCTCGAGGGCGCGGCGGGCCATGCCGGTGCAGCGGGCGCCCATCTGCAGGCGGCGGACATTGAGGCGGAGCTGCATGGGCGCATAGCCCTGGCCGAGCGCGCCGAGGATCTGGCGGGCGGGCACGCGGCAATCCTCGAAGACCAGCTCATAGGTCCGCCGGCCGCCGATCATCGGGATCTCGCGCTCGATGATGAAGCCGGGCGTGCCGCGCTCGACGATGAAGGCGGTGACGCCCTCCTGGCGCTTCCCCTCGCCGGTGCGGGCCATGACGATGACGAAGTCGGCGCGCGGCACGCCGCTCACCCAGATCTTGCGGCCGTTGATGACCCAGTCCTCGCCGTCCTGCACGGCGCGGGTGGTCATCCCCGCCGGGTCGCCGCCGGCGCCGGGCTCGGAGATGGCGATGGAGGAGCGCATCTCGCCGCGGGCATAGGGGTCGAGATACTTCGTCCGCTGCTCGGGGTTGGCGACGGCGAGCAGCATGTGGAGGTTCGGGCTGTCGGGCGGGAAGATGAAGGGGGTGACGGTGCGGCCCATCTCCTCCTCGACCGCCATCAGCGCGGAGATGGGCAGGTCGGCGCCGCCGAACTCCTCCGGCACGTCGAGGCCGTAGAGGCCGAGCTCCCGGGCCTTGGCGAGCAGCGGGCCCTCCTCCTCCGGCGTCAGGCCGTACCTGCCGCCTTCCGACTCGCGCTTGAGCACGGCGGGCTCGAGCGGCATCAGGTCGCGCTCGACGAAGCGGGCGACGAGGTCGCGCACCATGCGGTGCTCCTCGGCCAGCGCCGGGATGGCGAAGCCGTCGGTGGTGAGGGCCATGGGTTTCTCTCCCGCGGGATCGGTTTGCGGCGAAGGCTAGACCCGTGCAGCGGGGGTGCCCATCCCCTGCCGCTAGATGGGGCCTGCCGCGAAGCCGCGCAGGCGGTCGCCGATCACCCGGCCGACGGCCTCGGCCGCGGCGCGGCGCGGGAAGCTCGCGCGCCAGACGAGCCGCACGGTCCGCCCGGTGCGCTCCCGGAGCGGCCGGAGGACGATGCCCATGTCCTGCGCCGTGCCGGCGGCGAGGCCCGGGATCAGCGTCGTGCCGTAGCCGGCGGCGACCATGCTGAGCAGCGTCGAGAGGCTCGCCGCGCGCAGCGTGCCGCCGAGAGCGCCGCTTTGGCCGCAGGCGGCGAGCGCCTGGTCGCGCAGGCAATGCCCGTCGGCCAGCACCAAGACGTCCTGGGCGAGGTCGGTCTCGGCCACGACCTCCCGGGCGGCCAGCGGGTGCTCGGGCGGCAGGGCGGCGAGGAAGGGTTCGTCGAAGAGCGGCTGGCTCGCGAACTCCGTTCCGTCCACCTCGGTCGCCAGCAGCGCCGCATCCAGCTCATGGGCGCGCAGCCGGTCGAGCAAGGTCAGGGTCTGGTCCTCCCAGGGCTCCAGCAGGAGGGTGGGCAGCGCCTCGTGCAGCGGGGCGAAGATAAGGGGGAGCAGGTAGGGCGCGAGCGTCGGGATGATACCGAGGCGGAGCTTGCCCGCCAGCGGGTCGCAGAGGTCGCGGGCGGCGGCGAGGATGGCATCCACCTCCGCCACCGCGGCGCGGACATGGCCGATCAGCCGCTCGCAGGCGCTGGTCGGGACCACCGCCTTGCGGTCGCGCTCGAACAGGGCGACGCCGAGCTGCTCCTCGAGCTTGCGGAGCTGCACGGAGAGCGTCGGCTGGCTGACGCCGCAGGCCTGGGCGGCGCGGCCGAAATGCCCGTATTCGGCGACCGCCAGCAGGTAGCGGAAATCCCGGAGGTTCATGCGGGGATTATGGGTGGCACGATAGCCGTTGCCTATCAGGACAGTTGAAAATTTCCGCTTACCTCTATCCGCATAACACGGCTAGCGTGGGTCGAGGCCGACAGGCCGAGAGGGAGGGAGACGCCGGGTCAAGGCCCGATCACGCAAGCCTTGGCCTGGCCGCCGCGACGCGGCCCGCACCCGTCAACGAATTGGCAGCGGAGAGACACATGGACGGCAATCAGAGCCCCGGCGCCGGTCAGTGCCCGGTGGTGCATGGCAGCGCGCCGCGGCACACCTCCTTCGGCGGCCGGTCGAACCGCGACTGGTGGCCCAATGCGCTGAACGTCAGGATCCTGCACCAGCACTCCAACCTCGCCAATCCGCTTGGCGAGGCCTTCGACTATGCGAAGGAGTTCGAGACGCTCGACCTCGAGGCGCTGAAGCAGGACCTCTTCGCGCTGATGCGCACCTCGCAGGACTGGTGGCCGGCCGATTACGGGCATTACGGCCCGCTTTTCATCCGCATGGCCTGGCACAGCGCGGGCACCTACCGCACCGGCGATGGCCGCGGCGGCGCCGGCGGGGGCACGCTGCGCTTCGCCCCGCTCAACAGCTGGCCGGACAACGGCAACCTCGACAAGGCAGTGCGGCTGCTCTGGCCGATCAAGAAGAAGTACGGCCGCAAGATCTCCTGGGCCGACCTCATCGTCTTCGCCGGCAACTGCGCGATCGAGTCGATGGGGCTGAAGCCCTTCGGCTTCGCCGGCGGGCGCATCGACCTGTGGGAGCCGCCGGAGGACATCTACTGGGGCGCCGAGGATAGCTGGCTCGGCGACAAGCGCTACACCGGCGACCGCGAGCTGGAGGCGCCGCTGGCCGCGGTGCAGATGGGCCTCATCTACGTCAACCCGGAGGGGCCGAACGGCAAGCCGGACCCGGCGGCCTCGGCGCGCGACATCCGCGAGACCTTCGCGCGCATGGCGATGAATGACGAGGAGACGGTCGCGCTCATCGCCGGCGGCCATACCTTCGGCAAGTGCCATGGCGCGGGCAGCCCGCAGGAGCATGTCGGGCGCGAGCCGGAGGGGTCCGACATCGAGGAGATGGGCCTCGGCTGGAAGAGCAGGTTCGGCAAGGGCCATGGCGTCCATGCCATCACCAGCGGCCTCGAGGGCGCCTGGACCACCAACCCGATCCAGTGGGACAACGGCTACTTCGACAACCTCTTCAAGTACGAGTGGGAGCTGACGAAGAGCCCGGCCGGCGCCTGGCAGTGGACGCCGACGGACCCGGCGGCGAAGACCACCGTGCCGGACGCGCATGACCCGGAGAAGCGCCACGCGCCGATGATGGCGACGACCGACATCGCGCTGCGCACCGATCCCAAGTATCTCGAGATCTCGAAGCGCTTCCACGAGAACCCGGACCAGCTGGCGGATGCCTTCGCCCGCGCCTGGTTCAAGCTGACGCATCGCGACATGGGGCCGGTCTCCCGCTATCTCGGCCCGCTCGTGCCGCAGGAGGTGCTGCTCTGGCAGGACCCGGTCCCGCCCGTCGCGCATCCGCTGATCGAGGCGGAGGACATCAAGGCGCTGAAGGCCAAGCTGCTTGCCTCGGGCCTATCGATCTCCGATCTCGCCGGGACGGCCTGGGCCTCGGCCTCGACCTTCCGCGGCTCCGACAAGCGCGGCGGGGCGAATGGGGCGCGCATCCGCCTCGCGCCGCAGAAGGATTGGGAGGTCAACGAGCCGCAGCGCCTCGCCGGCGTGCTGGCGAAGCTTGAGGGTATCCAGAAGGAGTTCAATGCCTCGCAGGCCGGCGGCAAGCAGGTCTCGCTCGCCGACCTGATCGTCCTCGGCGGCTGCGCCGCGGTGGAGGAGGCGGCGCGGAAGGCCGGTGCCGAGGTGGAGGTTCCCTTCACGCCCGGCCGGACCGATGCCTCGGCCGAGCAGACGGATGCGGAGTCCTTCGAGGTGCTGGAGCCGGTGGCGGATGGGTTCCGCAACTACCTCAAGCGCGACTACAAGGCCTCGCCGGAGGAGCTGCTGATCGACCGGGCGCAGCAGCTGATGCTGACCGCGCCGGAGATGGCGGTGCTGCTGGGCGGGCTCCGCGCGCTCAACATCAACCATGAGGGAGCGAAGCACGGCGTCTTCACCGACCGGCCGGAGACGCTGACCAACGACTTCTTCGTCAACCTGCTCGACATGGGCACGGCCTGGCAGCCTTCGGCGGAGAACGGCGTCTATGAGGGGCGGGACCGGGCGACGGGCCAGCCGCGCTGGACGGCGACGCGGGTCGACCTGATCTTCGGGTCGAACACGCAGCTCCGCGCGGTGGCGGAGGCCTATGCCTGCGACGACTCGCAGCCGGCTTTCCTCAGGGACTTCGTGAAAACCTGGACCAAGGTGATGAACCTCGACCGGTTCGACCTGGTGCAGAAGGCGTTGCAGAACGCCTGAACCGAGTTCGTGCCGTGGCCCGCAACAGGCCGCGGCACGGTGCTCAGCCCTGGCCGGCGAAGGCCAGGAGGTCGGCGAGGGTGATGGAGCCGCCGCCAGGAAGCGGAGCGGCGGCAGCGCCCTCCGCGAGCATGCGGGCGAGGGCGTCACGGAGCGTGGCGCCCTCGGGCAGGGCGGGGCCGGGCGCCGGTTCCGCCCGCGCCGGCAGCGATGACAGCGGAAAGAGCGCAAGGCGCAGCAGCATGCGGTCGGCGCCGAGGAATTCGGCGGCGAAGTCATCGGACGGGTGCGCCAGCATCTCCGCGGCCGGCGCGTGCTGGACGAGGCGACCGTCGCGCAGCAAGGCCACGGCGTCGCCGAGGCGGACGGCCTCCGCCACGTCATGCGTCACCAGCAGCACGGTCTTGCGGAGCTGCTGGAGCAGGCGCAGCACCTCCTCCTGCAGCTTGCCGCGCTGGACGGGATCGACGGCGCCGAAGGGCTCGTCCATCAGCAGCACGGGCGGGTCGCCGGCGAGCGCCCGGGCGACGCCGACGCGCTGGCGCTCGCCGCCCGACAGCTCATGCGGGCGGCGGGCGGCGAAGCGGGCCGGGTCGAGGCCGACCATGGCGAGCACCTCCTCCACCCGGGCGCGGATGCGGGCGCGGTCCCAGCCAAGCAGCGTCGGCACGGTGGCGATGTTCGCCGCTACGTCCCAATGCGGGAAGAGTCCGACCTCCTGGATGACATAGCCGATGCGGCGGCGGAGCGTGACGGCGTCCATGGCGCGGGCATCCTCGCCGCCGATGCGGATGGTGCCGGCGCTCGGCTCCACCAGGCGGTTGACCATGCGCAGCAGCGTCGTCTTGCCGGAGCCGGAGGGGCCGATCAGGGCGCAGCTCGTGCCTTCGGGGACGGCAAGCGAGACATTCTCCACCGAGGCGCGGTCGGCGCCGGGCCAGCGCTTGCTGAGGCCCTCGATCTCGATCATGCGCCGCGGACCCGCGCGGCGAGGTGGCGTTCCAGCATGCCGAGCGCGGCCTCCGTGCCAAGGGCGAGCAGGGCGATGGCGATGGCGCCGACCAGCATCCGCCCGGTATCGAGCAGGGCGAGGCCCTGGGTGACGAGGTCGCCGAGCCCGCCGCCGCCGATGAAGGTGGCGAGCGCCGCGGCCGAGACCACCTGCACCGCGGCGACGCGCAGCCCCGAGAAGATCAGCGGCGCGGCGAGCGGCAGCTCTACGCGCATCGCCCGCTGCGGGCCGGTCATGCCGAGGCCGCGCGCGGCATCCAGCGCGGCGGGATCGGCGCCCCGGATGCCGATCACCGTGTTCACCAGGACGGGCGGCAGGGCGAGGAGGGCGAGGGCCACCACCGAGGGGGTGAAGCCGACGCCGAGCAGCGGCAGCAGCGCGGCGAGCACGGCGAGGCTCGGGATGGTGCGCAGCGCGCCGGCGAGCATGATGGCGCCTTCGGCGAGGCGCGGACGGTGGGCGACGGCGATGCCGAACGGCAAGGCCAGCGCCACGCCGATGGCGAGGCCGGTAAGCGAGAGGAGCAGGTGGTCGCCGACCGCGGCGAGGAAGAGGCCGGGATGGGTGCTGAGCCACTCCATCAGCGGCTCGCCGGTAGGCGGCGCTGCACGGCGCCGAGGCCAGCATCGATCAGCAGCGCCATGAGGGTGACGAGTCCGGCGCCGACCAGGATCTTCTCCGTATGGCCCTGGTCGAGGCCGCTGAGGATCAGCGTGCCGAGGCCGCCGGCGCTGATATAGGCGGCGACCGTCGCGGCCGAGACGAGGGTGACCGAGGCGACGCGGAGGCCGCCCAGCAAGGCCGGCAGGGCGAGAGGCAGCTCCACCCGGAACAGGCGCTGCCGGCGGCTGAGGCCCATGCCCTCCGCCGCGTCGAGTACGGCGGGCGGCACCGAGGCCAGGCCGGCGACGAGCGCGCGCAGCAGCACGGGCACCGCATAGGTGACGAGGGCGAGCAGCGCGGGCGCGAAGCCGAGGCCGAGCACCGGCACCAGCAGGGCGAAGAGGGCCAGCGTCGGCAGCGAGTAGAGCACCGAGGCGGTGCCGAGCAGGCCGGTGCGGAGGCCGGGGCGGCGGGCGACCAGCAGGCCGAGAGGGAGGGCGATCAGCAGCGCGAGGGCGAGGGAGGCGGCGACCAGCTCGGCGTGAGCCAGCAGGGCGGCGCCGATCGCATCGAGGTTGCGGCCCGTCCAGCGCATCAGGCGAGCCCGTGCTCGTGGAGGAAGCGGGCGGCGACCTCGCGCGGCTCCTCGCCGTCCTGGTCGACCTGGCGGTTCAGCTCCTGCATCACGCCATTGTCGAGCGTCGCGCCGATGGCCAGCAGCGGCCGGACGAGGCCGGGGACGTCCCGCAGCGCCTGCTGCCGGACCACGGCGGCGAGCTGGTAGGGCGGCCAGAGATGCCGGTCGTCGCGGAGGGTGGTGAAGCCGTAGGTGGCGATCTGCCAGTCCGTCGCATAGGCGTTCACCACATCGGCCTGGCCGTGGTTCAGCGCGGCATAGCGGAGGCCGAGGGCGGCGAATTGGCGGAAGCGGCGGAACTCCATGCCATAGACGCGGCGGAGGCCGGGAAGCCCGTCGGCGCGGTCGGCGAATTCATTGCCGGCAGCCAGCGTCAGGCGCGGGGCGGCGCGGGCGAGGTCGGAGAGGGTGGCGAGGCCGTAGCGCCGCGCCGTCTCCGGCAGGACCAGCAGGGCATTGCCGTTGTCGATGCCCGAGGGATCGAGCCAGTCGAGGCCGAGCGGTGCATAGCCGGCGCGGACCTTGGCCAGCACCTCGGCCGCATCGCCCTCTGGCGGCTGCTTGAGGACGACGCCCAGGCCGGTGCCGGTGTATTCCGGGTAGAGGTCGATCTCGCCCGCGAGCAGCGCCTGGTGGGCAATGGCCGTGCCGCCCAGGTTGACGCGGCGCTGCACCGTGGCGCCGGCGCGTTCCAGCCCCTGGGCGAAAAGCTCGGCGACGACCAGCTGCTCGGTGAAATTCTTCGACCCGACGCGCAACAGGGGCGCCGCCCGGGCGGGGGCGGGCGCGGCCAGGGGCGCGGCCAGGGCGGCGAGGAACGGGCGTCTCCGCATCCGGTGAGCCTAGACCGGCGGAACGAACGGGCCAAATGCCCGCTCAGGCAGCGTGGAGGGTCAGGCTGGCGAGATGTGTGAACTTCTTGGGATGAGCGCCAATGTCCCCACCGATATCTGCTTCAGCTTCGCCGGACTGATGCAGCGCGGCGGCAGGACCGGGCCGCATGCGGATGGCTGGGGGATCGCCTTCTACGAAGGCAAGGGCGCGCGGGCCTTCCATGACCCCCGGCCCTCGGCGGACTCGGAGGTGGCGCGCTTCGTCCGCGACCACCCGATCAAGAGCTGCACCGTCCTCTCGCATATCCGCCGGGCCAACCGGGGGCGGGTGGCGCTGGAGAACACCCACCCCTTCCAGCGGGAGCTCTGGGGGCGGCTCTGGACCTTCGCGCATAACGGGCAGCTCGCCGGGGTGAAGCGCTGGCCGCTCCGGCACTACCACCCGGTCGGGACGACCGACAGCGAGCACGCCTTCTGCTGGATGCTCGACCGGCTGCGGGAGACCTTTCCGGCCTCGCCGCCCGGGCATCGGCTGGCGGCGGCGATCGAGGCGCTGTCGGGGCGCCTGGCGGCGACGGGCGTCTTCAACATGCTGCTGAGCGACGGGCGCTGGCTCTACTGCTTCTGCGGCAAGCGCATGGCCTGGCTGACGCGGCGGGCGCCCTTCGGCCCGGCGACGCTGATCGACGAGGACCTCAGCGCCGACTTCGCCAAGGAGACCACGCCGCGCGACGTGGTGACGGTGGTGGCGACGCGGCCCTTGACCCGGGACGAGGCCTGGACGGTGATGGAGCCGGGGCAATACGTCGTCTTCCGCCGCGGCGAGCGGTGGATGCACCGGCGGGTATCGGTCCCGGAGCTGGAGCTGGCGGCATGAGCGAGACGGTGGGCGGGGCCATGGCCGGGCTCCGGGTGGTGGTGCCGGAGACGCGGGAGCTGGAGGTGCTGGCGCGGATGCTGGAGCGCCAGGGTGCGCAGGCGATCCGCTGCCCGCTGGTCGCCATCGTCGACGCGCCCGACCCGGCGCCGATCGAGGCCTGGCTGCGGCGCTTCATCGCCACGCCGCCGGACGACCTGATCCTGCTGACCGGGGAAGGGCTGGGGCGGCTGCTCGGCGTGGCGGAGCGGGCGGGGATCGAGGGCGAGTTCCGCGCGGCGCTGGCCGGTGCCAGGCGCATCTGCCGTGGGCCGAAGCCGAGCCAGAAGCTCAGGAGCATCGGCCTCGGGCCGGACCTGGCGCCGGAGCCGGCGACGACGGCGGGGATCATCGCGGGCCTGCGGGCGCTCGACCTGCACGGGCGGCGGGTGGCGGTGCAGCTCTATCCCGACAACCCGAATGCGCCGCTGCTCGACTTCCTCCGCGAGGCGGGGGCGGAGGCGGACCCCGTTCTCCCTTACGCCTATGCGACGCGGGCGGAGGACGAGCGGGTGCTGGAGGCGATGGGCGAGATGGCGGCCGGGCGGGTCGACCTCGTCGTCTTCACCAGCACGCCGCAGGTGCGGCGGCTGGTGAGCCTGGCCGAGGAGGCGGGGCGGCAGGCGGTGCTGGCCGAGGCGCTCCGGCGGACGCGGATCGCGGCCGTCGGGCCCGTGGTCGCCGAGGCGGTGAGGACAGCGGGCGGCGAGGTGGCGGTGATGCCCGAGGAAAATTTCCACATGAAGCCGATGGTGAATGCCATCCTGCAGGGGCTCGGCCGGGCCTAGCCGCGGGGATTGCGGGGCGGGGGCGGCGCGGGCCACACTCCCGGTATGATCCTCGCCGGCGACACCGAGCATCCCCGCGACTTCCACGGCTACGGGCCCAACCCGCCCGATCCGCTCTGGCCGGGCGGGGCGCGGCTCGCCCTCTCCTTCGTGCTGAATTACGAGGAGGGCGCCGAGAACAGCGTGCTCAACGGCGATGCGGGAAGCGAGCTCTACCTGCACGAGGTGCCGGGCGGCACGCCGCGGGCGGAGCGGGACCTCTCGACCGAGAGCCAGTTCGACTACGGCGCGCGGGCGGGGCTGTGGCGCATCCTGCGGCTGTTCGGGGAGCGCAAGCTGCCGCTGACGATCTATGCGGTCGGGCGCGCGCTGGAGCTGCACCCGGAGGCGGGCCAGGCCTTCGCCGAGGCGGGGCATGAGGTGGCGAGCCATGGCTGGCGCTGGATCGACTATCGCGGCGTGCCGGAACAGGTGGAGCGCGACCACATCACCCGCTGCGTCGAGGTGATCGAGCGGACCACGGGCAGCAGGCCGGTCGGCTGGTATACGGGGAGGATCAGCCCGCGGACGCGACGGCTGGTCGCGGAGCATGGCGGCTTCCTCTACGACAGCGACTCCTACGCGGACGACCTGCCCTACTACGTGCGGGCGGCGGGGAAGCCGCTTCTCGTCGTGCCCTATACGCTCGACAACAACGACATGAAATTCGCGGTGCCGCCGGGCTTCTCGGCGAATGACGGATTCACCCAGCACCTGACCGACAGCTTCGACCTGCTGCGGCGGGAGGGCGGGCGGATGATGTCGGTCGGGCTGCATTGCCGGCTGGCCGGGCGGCCGGCGCGCGCCGCGGCGCTCGAGCGCTTCCTCGACCATGTTGCGCGGCATCCCGATGTCTGGGTCTGCCGCCGTGCCGAGATCGCCCGGCACTGGCTGGCGCAGCACCCGCCCCAATAGGCCAACAAAGGAAACCTCCATGACGCTGCATCGCCGGTCTGCCCTCGGGCTGGGGTTCGCTGCCCTGGCCATGCCCGCCCTCGCCCAGCCGGCGCGGCCGATGGCGCGGATCGTCGTCGGCTTCCCGGCGGGCGGCAGCGCCGACACCACGGCGCGGCTGATCGCCGAGCGGCTGCGCGGGCCCTATGCGCAGAACGTCATCGTCGAGAACCGCGTCGGCGCCGCCGGGCGGCTGGCGGTCGAGGCGGTGAAGGCGGCGGAGCCGGATGGCAATACCATCCTGCTGACGGCGGCGAGCATGCTGGTCATCTTCCCGCATCTCTACCGCCCGGCAACGCTGCGCTACGACCCCTTCACCGACCTCATGCCGGTGACGCCGGCCGGGGAGTTCCCCTTCGGCATGGGCGTCGGGCCGATGGCGAACAGCGTCGGCACGCTGGCGGCCTTCAAGGACTGGGGCGCGGGCAAGACCGACATCCCCTATAGCAGTGCGGCGGCGGGCAGCATGCTGCACTTCCTCGGCGTGCAGGTGGCGAAGGCGACCGGGCTGTCCATGACGCATATTCCCTACCGGGGCAGCGCGCCGGCGATCCAGGACCTGCTCGGCGGGCGGCTGGCGGCGAGCTACCACCCGATGGTCGACCTGGCGCCGCATGCGGCGACGCCGGGCGGGCCGGTGCGGCTGGCCGGCGTCTCCTCCGAGCAGCGGCTGCCGCGCTTCCCGGATGTGCCGACCTTCGCCGAGCAGGGCTATCCGCAGCTCACCGGGAGCGAGTGGTTCGGGCTCTTCCTGCCGGCGAAGACGCCGGCGGCGGTGCAGGAGGCCTTGCACCGCACGGCCGTGGAGGCGATCGGCACGCCCGATTACCGCGAGGCCATCGCCAGGCTGGAGATGCGGCCCTATCCGCTCTCCATCGCCGACTTCACCCGGCGCTTCCGGGCCGACTACGAGAAATGGGGGCCGATCATCGCCGAGAGCGGGTTCCGGCCGGAGGAAACCTAGGCCGACTTGTGCCGGCGCCCGGCGATGAACCGGGCGCCCTCGGGCCCGGCCAGCTCGGCATGCCGGTGCCCGGCCGGGACGCTGAAGACATCGCCCGGGCCGTAGGTCGTCGCCTGGCCGTCGCGGGTGAGGGTGAAGGCGCCACCGGTGATCAGCAGCTTGGCGTCGAAGGGGTGGCTGTGCTCCGGCACGGCCTTGCCGGGCGGCAGGTCGCGGTCGAGGACTTCGTTGAAGCCCTCCATGCGCAGGATGTCGGCGAAGTCCCTGGCGTCCATCTGTCGGTTCCTACCGGGCGATCTCGCCATTCACCATGAAGGCGGGGTCGCGCTTGCCGTCCAGCACGTCGAGGATGTTGCGAGCCGCCTGGCGGCCCATGCGGGCCAGGCCCTCCTCCGTGCTCGCCGCATTATGCGGGCTGACGACGACATTGGGCAGCGCATAGAGCGGGTTGGTGGCGTTGGAGGGCTCCACCTCCAGCACGTCGAGCCCGGCGCCCTGCAGGCGGCCGGCCTCGAGCGCGGCGACCAGGGCAGCCTCCTCCACGATCGGGCCGCGGGCGGTGTTCACCAGGATGGCGCCCGGCTTCAGCGCGGCGAAGGCGGCCGCATTCATCAGGTGGTGGGTGGCCGGCGAGAGGGGACAGTGCAGCGTCACCACATCCGCCGCGGCGAGGCCGGCCTGGAGGTCGCGGATGGGGGTGAAGCCGTCGGCGGCGATGCGGGCCGGGTGGAAGCCAGGGTCCATCACCATCACCTTCATCTGGAAGGCGCGGCAATAGTTGGCGACGCGGCTGCCGATGCGGCCATAGCCGACGACGAGGACGGAGCGGCCGGCGAGGTCGACCATCCCCGGCCCGCCCTTCGCCCACCAGCCGCCGGCCTTGACGATCTGGTCGTTGTCGAGGGCGCGGCGGGCGACGGCCAGCATCAGCATCATCGCATGCTCGGCGACGCTGAGGTCGTTGGTGCCGTTCACCACCATCACCGGGATGTCCCGCTCGGTGCAGGCGGCGATGTCGACCGTGTCGAAGCCGACGCCGTAGCGGGAGACGACCTTCAGCCGTGGTGCGGCGGCCAGCGCCGCGCGGTCCACCCGCTCCAGCCAGCATAGCACGGCGTCGGCGGAGGAGAGGTGCTGGTGGAACTGCTCCACCGGCGGGTCCTGCAGGGTGACGATGTCGAGGTCGCTCCGCTCCGCCAGCACGGCCTGGCCGGCAGGGTGCAGGGCGCGGCAAAGCAGGATGCGGTGCGGCATGTGGTCGGTCCTCCCCCGGATTGTGGTGGGATGGTGAAACCATCGGCGCCCGGCGCCAAGGCCCCTTGCCGCCCGGGCGGCACGCGGCTAGGTTGCGGGCTGCATGACCCTGCACGCGCCCCTTTCCGGCCTGACGAGCGGCTCCGCCGCCGGCCGCGCGTGCCCGCTTCTCGGCCTCCTCCTTCGACTTACCCGCCCCTGGGCGTGACGCTCGGCTGACGGCCGGCTTCGCTCAGGGGGGACTGAGCGAGAGGCTGCGCGAGCACGAAGGAACCGAGTCCATGGCTATCACCCATCCCAGCTTCGGCACGCTGGACGACAACCGCATCATCTTCTTCGACACCACCCTGCGCGACGGCGAGCAGTCGCCCGGCTTCTCGATGAACCTCGAGGAGAAGCTGCGCATGGCGGAGGCGCTGGCCGAGCTCGGCGTCGATGTCATCGAGGCAGGCTTCGCCATCGCCTCGCCGGGCGATTTCGAGAGCGTGCAGTCGATCGCGCGGAGGTTCGCCAAGGACGGGCCGGTGGTCGCCAGCCTCGGCCGCGCCAACCCGGCCGACATCCTGCGCAGCGCCGAGGCGCTGAAGCCCGCCGCCCGCAAGCGCATCCACATCGTCCTGGCGACCTCCGAGCTGCATATGCGCGTCAAGCTGCGCATGTCGCCGGAGGAGGTGCTGGACCTGACCACCAGCAGCGTCAGCCTCGGCCGCCAGCACAGCGATGACGTCGAGTGGTCGGCGGAGGACGGCAGCCGCTCCGACCCGGACTTCCTCTGCCGCTGCGTCGAGGCGGCGATCAAGGCGGGGGCGACGACCATCAACATCCCCGACACCGTCGGCTACTCCATGCCGGAGGACATGGCGCAGATCTTCCGCGACCTGCGCAACCGGGTGCCCGGGATCGAGAAGGTCATCCTCTCCGCGCATAATCACAACGACCTCGGCATGGCCGTCGCCAACACCGTCGCCGCCATCCAGGCCGGCGTGCGGCAGATCGAGAGCACGATCAACGGCATCGGCGAGCGGGCCGGCAATGCCTCGCTCGAGGAGGTGGCGATGGCGCTGCGCACGCGGCGCGATGCGCTGCCCTACACCAACAACATCGTCACGCAGAAGCTGCTGCGCACCAGCAAGCTGCTGGCGACCATCACCGGCTTCGACGTGCAGCCGAACAAGGCGATCGTCGGCCGCAACGCCTTCGCGCATGAATCGGGCATCCATCAGGACGGCGTGCTGAAGGACGCCTCCACCTACGAGATCATGACGCCGGAGAGCGTGGGCTGGACCAAGAACAGCCTGGTGCTCGGCAAGCATTCCGGCCGGGCCGCCTTCCGCGACAAGCTGGCTGCACTCGGCTACACGGTCGGCGACAACCAGCTGAACGACGCCTTCCGCCGGTTCAAGGACCTCGCCGACCGCAAGAAGGTCGTCTACGACGAGGATGTCGTGGCGCTGGTCGATGACGAGGTGGTGCGCGGCAATGACCGGGTGAGGCTGCTGGCGCTGACCGTCGCCACCGGCCTCGGCACCAAGCCGATGGCGACCCTCGCCCTCGAGGTGGATGGCGAGCACCGCGACGGCATGGCAAGTGGCGACGGCGCGGTGGACGCGACCTTCAATGCCATCCGCCACGCCTTCCCGCATGAGGTGGCGCTGAAGCTCTACGCCGTGCAGAGCGTGACGGGGGGTACGGATGCGCAGGCGCGCGTGACCGTGCGGCTGGAGGAGGGCGGCAAGCTGGTCGATGGCCAGGGCGCCGACACCGACACCATCGTCGCCTCCGCCCGGGCCTATGTGCATGCGCTGAACAAGCTGCTGGTGAAGCGCGAGCGCACGGCGCCGGCCGAGATCACGCCGGCGCTCTCGGCCTGAGCGCATGAAAAAGGCCCCGGCCAGGCTGGCCGGGGCCCCCAAGGGCGCATGGCTTGGGGCGCGTCCGGTGGAGCGCGCTACTTCTCGTCGGAGGAGGACTGGTCCTCCTCGATCAGGCGCAGCAGCTCGTCCGGGATCGGCTCGCGCGCCACGGTATCGTAGAGCTGGTGCAGCCCACGCCGCAGCCAGACATCGAAGGCCTGGTCCACCTCCTTGCCCTCCTGCTCGATACCGGGCTTTGCCGGGGTGCTTGCGCGTTTCTTTTCGATCTTGCCCATCATCCCGGCCGCCAAGGACGGGCTGGCGGGGTGCCGCTCGAGCACCGCCGCCCCACTCCGTGTCATATTACACTATACCACAGAGCGGATTTCGCCAACGACCGTATCGGTCCGGTCGCGCTGTGCGCCGTTCCGGATCTCGGCGGCCGGCTGGTCCTCGCCCATCAGCCAGGCCTGGAGCTGGCGGCGGGCGCGGAAGACGCGGCTCTTCGCCGTGCCGACGGCGCAGCCGGTGGCCTGGGCGACTTCCTCGTAGGAAAGGCCCTGGAGAACCACCATGAACAGCGCCTCGCGCTGGTCGGAGGGCAGGCGGCCGAGGGCGCGGCTTAGCTCCTTGAGGACGAGGCGGTCCTCATGCGCGCCGCTGACGGCGAAGGCGGACATCGGCAGATCCTCGATGTCGGTCGTCTCGCGCTGCTTGCGGAGCGTGCTGATGAAGCGGTTGCGCAGGATGCGGTGCATCCAGGCGGCGAAGTTGGTGCCGGGGGTGAAGCTGTCCTTCGCCGCCAGGGCGTTGGCGACGGCATCCTGCACCAAATCCTCCGCAGCGGCCCGGTTGCGCGTCAGCGCCAGGGCCTGGACCCGCAGTTTCGGCAGCAGGGCGACGAGCTGGCCGTGGAATTCGGCAGCGCTGCTGACGGCGTGAGCGGGCTTCGCGGTGGTGTCGGTGTGTCCGTCCATAGTGGTCCGGTCCCTCTTTGCTTCGTCTGATAAGAAGTGATCGGCCAGGGCGAAGGGATGCATCACGCGCGCGTTAGGGCGTCACAGGATCGGGAGGCTGCTTTTCCAGCGCCTCGGCCAGCAACCGGCGTGCGCGGGAGACGCGGGCCTTCATGGTGCCGAGCGGGACGGCGCAGATGTCGGCCGCTTCCTGGTGCGAGAGGCCCTGCGCGCCGACCAAGATCACCGCCTCGCGCAGCAGCGGCGGCAGGTCGCGCAGCGCCCGCGTCAGGTCGCGCATGCGGCCGGGCACTTCCTGTTCGGCAGGCGCGCCCTGGTCCTCCGGCAGCGACTCGGCGAGCCGGCGTTCGCGGCGGCGCGAGCGAAGCTGCTCATGGAAGGTGTTGCGGATGACGGCGAGGCACCAGGCGCGGAGGTCGACACCCTCCGACTTGCCATCGAGCGAGCGCAAGGTTCGCAGCACCGCTTCCTGCACGAGATCGTCGGCTTCCGTACGGGAGCCCGAGAGGTACCGGGCAAAGGCCCGGAGTTCAGGCAACAATTGCGCGAGCGCCGTCCGCAGCGCGCGATCCATGGCTTGTTCGGTCACGACATGCTCAATATCACCACCTACGAGGTGCGATAAGGATATCCATCGCCTGTGCAGGATGAGAACGGCATGAGCGCCATCGACCGGGCGGGGATGATCAAGGCGCTGCCTTATGCGCGCCGCTATGCCCGCGCGCTGACCGGAACCCAGGCCCAGGGTGATGCCATGGTGGCGGATGCGCTGCGCCAGGTGATGGCGCAGCATTTCCCTGGGGATCCGACGCCCCGCGCCATCCTGTACCGCGCCGTGGGCGATGCCGTCCGCGCCGCCGATGCCGGGCCGCGGCATGATCCGGCCGGCCTGACCCTGCAGCAGCGCATGCTGCTGCTGCTGACCGCGCTGGAGGAGCAGCCGCTGACCGCGGCGGCGGCGGCCTGCCGCATCTCGCCGGCGGAAGCGGAGGCGGAGCTGCGCATCGCCCGCGACGGGCTGCGCACCGGCGTCACCGCGCGCGTGCTCATCATCGAGGACGAGCCGATCATCGCCCTCGACATCCAGGAGCTGGTGGAGCGCTGCGGCCACAGCGTCGTCGGCATCGCCGCGACGGAGACCGAGGCGGTGGAGATGGCCCGGGCGGAGCGGCCGGGGCTGGTGCTGGCCGACATCAATCTCGGCGCCGGCGGCGACGGGGCGAGTGCGGTCGCCCGCATCCTGCGCGACCTGACGGCGCCGGTCATCTTCGTCACCGCCTATCCGGAGCGGCTGCTGACCGGCGAGGCGGTGGAGCCGGCCTTCGTCATCACCAAGCCCTTCGATCCCACGACCCTGGCGGTGGCGACCTACCAGGCGGTGACGCGCGGCGTGCGGCCGGTTTGATGTAACACGGGTTCGTTAAGCATGGAGAACCGAATGGGGACGGCGGCGTTTTGCCGCCGTAGCCTGCGGAGGACGCCATGCTTTACTGGACGTTGATCTTCCTCGTCATCGCGCTGGTCGCCGGCGTGTTCGGCTTCGGCGGCATTGCCGTGGCCTCGGCCGGAATCGCCAAGATCCTCTTCACCGTCTTCATCGTTCTGTTCCTCCTCTCCCTGGTCTTCGGAGCCATTCGCAGGTCATGAGGCTCGGGCGGCGCGGTCTGCTTGCTGGCCTGGCCGTCGCCCTCCCCCTGGAGGGCGGCGTGCGGGCGCAGACTGCGGCCGGCCAGCGGAGCGAGCCGGACCTCTGGTTCGACCCAACGCAGCTCCCCTCCTTCACCGGCACCGTCGAGCGCTACCTGCCCAATCCGCGCGGCGAGGTGGATGGGCTGATCTTCCGGGAGGGCCCGCAGGTGGTCTTCCCGCCCGATGTGGCGGAGGCGGTGCGGCGCGATGCGCCGGCCGGCAAGTCCGTCATCGTCTGGGGCATCCGGGCGCGCCGGGCGCCGGTCATCACCATGCTCGCCTTCGCGCCCAATTCCGACGCGACGCCGGTGGTGGTGGACCGGTTCTACTGGCGGCTCGGCGGGCGGGTGGTGCAGGAGGGCGGAACCGCGCTGCGCCTTTCCGGCAAGGTCAAGCAGCCCTATTACACGCCGCAGGGCGAGGTGGCGGGAGCGATCCTCGAGGATGGCAGCGTCGTGCTGGTGCCGGCCGCCGCCGTCGAGGGCACGCAGGACCTGCTGAAGCCGGACCAGGCGCTGGCCGCGGCCGGGCCGGGGCGTGACGGGCCGGACGGGCGGGCGCTGCTCGCCGAGCGGCTCGGCCCCTCGCCCGATGCGATGCGGCCGGTGGCCGGCCCTCCGCGCTGACCATGGCCGAGGGCGCCAGCGCCGAGGAGGGCGGCAGGGCCGGCTTCATGGCCGGGTTCTGGCGGCTGACCAGGCAATACTACCGCGGCGAGGAGCGCAGGCGGGCCTGGTGGCTGACCGGCGGCGTGCTCGCGCTGACGCTGTTGCAGATCGGCGTGCAGGTGCGGTTCAATATCTGGAACCGCGACTTCTTCAACGCCCTCGAGTCGCGCGACCGCGACGCCTTCTTCGGGCAGCTCGGGCTGTTCATGGCGCTCACCGTCGGCAGCATGGTGACGGCGGTGTTCCAGCTCTACATGCGGCAGATGCTGCAGCTGCACTGGCGGGAATGGCTGGTGAGGCGGCTGCAGCATCGCTGGCTGGAGGGCGGGCGGCACTACCGCATCAACTTCCTGCCCGATGCGGCGGACAACCCGGACCAGCGGATCAGCGAGAACACGCGCTGGGCGACGGCGATCGCGGTCGACATGGCGGTCGGGCTGGTCAGCTCCGTGCTGATGCTGGTCTCCTTCGTCGGCATCCTCTGGACCCTGTCGGGGCCGCTGCATGTCTCGCTCGGCGGGAGCGAGCTCGAGATTCCGGGTTACATGGTCTTCGCGGCGCTGCTCTATGCGGGCATCGGCTCGGCGCTGACCTGGTTCATCGGGCGGCCGATGGTCGAGGCGAATATCCGGCGCAACGCGGCGGAGAGCGATCACCGCTTCGCGCTCGTGCGCCTGCGGGAGAGCAGCGAGGGCGTCGCGCTGATCCGCGGCGAGGCGGATGAGGAGCGCGGGCTGCACCGCGCCTTCGGCCAGGTGGCGAAGTCCATGCTCGACCTGATGCGGAGCGAGCGGCGGCTGATGTGGCTGACCTCGGCCTACGGGATGCTGCTGACGGTCTTCCCGGTGCTGGTGGCGAGCCCAAGGTATTTCGCGGGCGCTATCACGCTCGGCGTGCTGATGCAGATCTCCTCGGCCTTCGGGCAGGTGACGACCAGCCTCAACTGGTTCGTCGACAATTTCCCGCGCCTGGCCGACTGGCGCAGCCATGTGGCGCGCGTCGTCGAGCTGGAGGACACGCTGGACGGGGCGGATGTGGAGGAGGCGGACACCGTCATCGCCATCGAGGAGGGGCCGGGCGAGGATGGGCAGGAGGTGCTGGCCTTCCGCGACCTACAGATCGCCCAGGCCGATGGCACGCTGGTGATCGAGGAGGCGAATGCGGAGATCGCGCCCGGCGAGAAGGTGCTGATCCTCGGCGAGAGCGGGAGCGGGAAGTCGACGCTGTTCCGGGCGATCGCCGGGCTCTGGCCCTGGGGGGCGGGGCGCATCCGCATCCCCCGCCGGGCGGCGATGATGTTCATGCCGCAGCGGCCCTACCTGCCGCTCGGCACGCTGCATGCGGCGCTGACCTACCCGGCGTCGGCCGAGGAATTCCCGGCCCAGGCCGTGGAGGCGGCGCTCAGGCGCTGCGGGCTGGAGGGGCTGGTGTCGCGGCTGGAGGAGGAGGACCGGTGGGACCGCATCCTCTCCCTCGGCGAGCAGCAGCGGCTGGCCTTCGCGCGGCTGCTGCTGCACCGGCCGGGCTGGGTCTTCATGGATGAGGCGACGGCGGCGCTCGACGAGGCCAACCAGGACAGCATGATGCGGATGTTCGGGGAGGAGTTGGCCGGGAGCGCGCTGGTCTCGATCGGGCATCGCCCGGGGCTCGACGCCTATCACGACCGGACGCTGAAGCTGATTCCGGGGGCGGAGGGGGCCCGGCTTCGCCGCCGCCTGCCGCGGCGGGAGAAGAGCAAGCGCGGCTCGCTCCGTCGCTTCCTCCGCCGCAAGGTCCTGCCGGCCGGGGTGGCCGACTAGGGCGGTTTCCGTTCGCACTGGCTCACGGAAGCCGCTCTCATCCATTGTTCGGCCGAGCAAATAGCTCCGATCAGGTGTTTCCACCTGATCGGGGTTCGCTTGGCCAGGCAGCAGGCGGGTATGCGTTCCCTGAGGCAGGTCAGACTGAACGCGCCCCAGCGGATGGGCCCTGGGGCAGAGCCCGGTGGTCCCTCAGCGCCAGGCCGGCCGGCCGATATTGACGTCGCGGCCGCTGGTCAGCGCCCCGCCCGCGGCGCCGACGCCGCCGCCGATCAGCGCACCCGTGCCGATGCTGCCGCCGGTGAGCGCCGAGACGCCCGCGCCGGCGCCCGCGCCGAGCAGGCCGCCGGAGATGGCCCGGTCGCTCGTGCGGTAGCCGCAGGCGCCCAGGGCCAGGGTCGCGAGGAGGATGATCGTTGCCTTGCGCATGGTCTGGGTCTCCCGTGTTTCTCCTGCCACAACGTTCTATGTTCCGCTTAGGTTGCTATCCGGCGGTGTCGCAGGCTCGGGAGGGCCTTGAGTGGCGCGCGCCGGGCGGGTAAGGGCACGGCCTTCGCTACACCTCGCGGGCTGGTGATCTCTGCCTCGTCTTCAACCTTCGGGTTTGGCTGACGGGGCGGCCGGTGGCGCGACCAGGAAGGTTGGCTCCGCATGTTCTCTCGCCTGTTCGGCTTCCTCTCCGCCGACATGGCCATCGACCTCGGGACGGCGAATACGCTGGTCTATGTGAAGGGTCGGGGCATCGTGCTGAACGAGCCGAGTGTCGTCGCCATCGCCGATCTCCGCGGCCGCAAGCAGGTGCTGGCGGTGGGTGAGGAGGCGAAGATGATGCTGGGCCGCACCCCCGGCAACATCGCCGCCATCCGGCCGCTGCGGGACGGCGTGATCGCCGATTTCGAGGTGGCGGAGGAGATGATCAAGCACTTCATCCGCAAGGTGCACAACCGGCGGAGCTTCGCTTCGCCCATGATCATCGTCTGCGTGCCCTCGGGCAGCACGGCGGTGGAGCGGCGGGCGATTCAGGAAAGCGCCGAGAGCGCGGGCGCCCGCCGCGTGCTGCTGATCGAGGAGCCGATGGCCGCCGCCATCGGCGCCGGGCTGCCGGTGACGGAGCCCTCCGGCTCCATGGTCGTCGACATCGGCGGCGGGACAACGGAGGTCGCCGTGATCTCGCTCGGCGGGATCGTCTATGCGCGGAGCGTGCGCGTCGGCGGCGACAAGATGGACGAGGCGATCATTTCCTACACCCGCCGGCAGTTCAACCTGCTGATCGGCGAGAGCAGCTCCGAGCGGATCAAGATGGAGATCGGCGCCGCGGCGATGCCGGACCATGGCGAGGACGGACCGGTCACCGAGGTGAAGGGCCGCGACCTGATGCACGGCGTGCCGCGGGAGGTCTATGTCTCGCAGCGGCAGATCGCCGAGAGCCTGGCGGAGCCGGTGACGGCCATCGTCGAGGCGGTGAAGGTGGCGCTCGAGAACACGCCGCCGGAGCTCGCCGCCGACATCGTCGACAAGGGCATCATGCTGACCGGCGGCGGGGCGCTGCTGCACCGGCTGGACGAGGTGCTGCGCGCCTCGACGGGCCTGCCCGTGGTGGTGGCCGAGCAGCCGCTCTCCTGCGTCGCGCTCGGCACCGGGCGGGCGCTGGAGGAGATCAAGAGACTCCGCCAGGTGTTGAGTTCGATGTGTTGAGCCCCAGATAGGTTCTCGCGATAGCGTCAATTTCAACCCAGGGGTCGAGGTGGCGGCGTGATCCGGCTCAGCATTCCGCTCCGGCAGGCCCTGTCCCGCCTGTCCTTGCCCGTGCTGATCGCACTCGCCTTCGGCACCATGCTGCTCGGCAAGGCGGATGCGCTGCTGGCGGAGCGGGCGCGGATGGCCCTGGCCGACCTGCTGGCGCCGATCTGGGCGACCTTGCAGCAGCCGGTGGCCTTGGTGCGCGGGGCGGTGCGGGAGGCGGAATTCCTGCTCAATCTCAGGGCCGAGAATGCCCGGCTGCGCGAGGAGAATGAGCGGCTGCGGCGCTGGCAGGCGACAGCCCTCGCCCTCGAGGCGGAGAATGCGATGCTGCAGCGGCAGCTCCATGTCGTGCCGGAAGCGGCGCCGGCCTTCCTGACCGTGCGCGTCGTCGCCGATGGCGGCGGGATCTATGCGCGGGCGGTGCTGCTCGGCCTCGGGCCGAGCCATGGCGTGCGGAAGGGGCAGATCGCCCTCGACGAGCGCGGGCTGGTCGGGCGGGTGACGGAGGTGGGGCTGCGCTCCGCCCGGGTGCTGCTGGCGACCGACATGAACAGCCGCATCCCGGTGGTGCTGGAGGGCAGCCGGGCGCGGGCGATGATGGTCGGCACCAATGGCGCCCGCCCGCGGCTGCAGCATTGGCCGGAGGGCTCGGCGCCCGAGGATGGGGAGCGCATCGTCACCAGCGCGGAGGCGGGTGCCTTTCCGGCCGGGCTGCCGGTCGGCATCGTCCGCCGCAGCGAGGGCGGCGCGCCGGAGGTGGAGCTCTTCGCCCGGCTGGACCGGCTGGATGTGGTGCGCCTCTTCGATTACGGGCTGGGCGGCATTCTGCCGCCGGAAGCCGTGGCGCGGCCCGAGCCGTGGCCCAGGCGGTAGCGCGCCATGAAAGGGCGGCCCGCCCTCGCCATGGGGTTGCTGCGCCAGCTCGACGCGGTGGCCCGGGCCGCCTTCCCCACCGGCCTGACCGCCTTGCTGATGGTGCTGGCCGCGGTGCCGGTGGGCCCGCCCGGGCTGGTGCCGGCGGCGGCCCTGCCCTGCATCGTCTTCTGGTCGGTGTTTCGGCCCGCCGCCCTGCCGCCGCTGGCGGTGTTCGGGCTGGGGCTGCTCGGGGACCTGCTGAGCTTCGCCCCAATCGGCTCCGGCATGCTGACCTTGCTGGTCGTCGCCGGGCTGGTGACGCGGTGGCGGCGCGTCCTGGTGAAGCGGTCCTTCCTCACCGTCTGGCTCGCCTATTGCGGCGTGGCGCTGGGGGCGGCGGCGCTCGAGTGGCTGCTGCAGGTGGTGCTCGGGTGGCGGCTGGTGCCGGTGGCGCCGGGGCTCTACCAGGTGATGATGAGCGCGGGGCTCTATCCAGGCCTCGCCTGGGTGATGAGCCGGCTGCATGAGGCGATGAGTCGCGCGGAGAGCACGCCATGAGCCTACATGCGGAGAGCGCGGCATGAGGCTCTGGCGCAGGGCGGAGCGGGGGCTCGGCAGCGGCAAGCCGGGCGGGTCCGGCTTCAGGGGCATGCGCCGCGAGGAGGAGCGCCGGCGCGGCGTCTTCACCCGCCGGGCGCTGCTGCTCGGCGCCGGGCAGCTTGGGCTGTTCGGCTTCCTCGGCAGCCGGCTCTACCGGCTGCAAGCGGAGGAGGGCGACCGCTACGCGACCCTCGCCGAGGAGAACCGCGTCTCCGCCCGGCTGATCCCGCCGCCGCGCGGGCGCATCCTCGACCGCAACGGGCAGGTGGTGGCAGGCAACCAGCTGAACTGGCGGGCCCTGCTGGTCGCCGAGCAGACCCAGGATGTCGGGGCGACGCTCGACACTTTCTCCCGCATCGTGCCGCTGACCGAGCAGGAGCGGGCGCGGATCGAGCGCGAGCTGCGGCGGCGGCGGCGCTTCGTGCCCGTCGCGGTGCGCGAATTCCTCAGTTGGGAGGACATGGCGCGGATCGAGGTCAATGCCCCGGACCTGCCGGGTATCCTGATCGATGTCGGCACCACGCGGCTCTACCCGGAGGGGGAGCATCTCTCCCATCTCGTCGGCTATGTGGCGCCGCCGGCCGAGCGGGACATGGATGGCGACCCGCTGCTGGAGCTGCCCGGCATCCGCGTCGGCCGGGCGGGGATCGAGCGGCACCACGACCTGCTGCTGCGCGGCCGGGCGGGGGCGGTGCAGCTCGAGGTCAATGCCGTCGGGCGGGTGATCCGCGAGCTCGACCGGCGCGAGGGCGTGCCGGGGCAGGACGTCCAGATCTCGGTCGATGCCGGGCTGCAGAAGGCGCTGCGCGGCCGGATCGAGGAAGGCACCAGCATCGTCGTCATGGATACGCGGAACGGGGAGGTGCTGGCCATGGCCTCGCAGCCCTCCTTCGATCCGAATGTGTTCAATGCCGGCGTCTCCGCCGCGCAGTGGCGGCAATGGACGGCCAACCGGGCGACGCCGCTGATCAACAAGGCGACCAACGGGCTCTACGCGCCGGGCTCCACCTTCAAGATGATCGTGGGGTTGGCCGGGCTGGAGGCGCGGGTGGTGAAGCCGGGCGACCGGGTCTTCTGCCCCGGTCACATGGATCTGGGCGATACGCGCTTCCATTGCTGGCAGCGGCACGGGCATGGCTCGCTCGACATGCGGGGCGCCATCAAGCTCTCCTGCGACGTCTATTTCTACGAGGTGGCGAAGCGCGTCGGCATCGACCGGATCGCGGCCATGGCCAGCCGCTTCGGCCTTGGGGTCGATCTCGACATCGAGCTGCCGGGGACGAAGCGGGGGCTGGTGCCGACGCGGGCCTGGCGGCAGGCGCAGGGCAAGCCCTGGAACCTGGGCGACACCATCGTCCATGGCATCGGCCAGGGCTTCTACCAGCTGACGCCCCTGCAGCTCGCCACCATGGCGGCGCGGCTGGCGACGGGGCGGGCGGTGCAGCCGCACCTGACGCGGACGGTCGGCGGCAAGCCTGGCCGCGGCGGCAAGCCGGAGGACTGGCCCAGCCTCGGCATCCCGGAGCGGGATTTGCGCCTCATGCGCGAGGGAATGTGGGCGGTGGTCAACGAGCCTGGGGGCACGGCGCTCGGCGCGCGGCTGCCGGCAGGGCTCGGCGTGATGGCAGGCAAGACCGGCTCCGTCCAGGTCCGCCGCGTCAGCCGGGAGCAGCGGGAGCGCGGCTTCAAGGCGGAGAGCCAGCCGCGGGAATGGCGGCCGCATGCGCTCTTCGTCGCCTTCGCGCCCTATGACAACCCGCTCTATGCCGTGAGCGTCGTCGTGGAGCACGGCATGAGCGGCGCCGGGGCCGCGGCGCCGCTGGCCCGCGACGCCATGGTGGAGGCGTTCAACCGGCTGCGCCCGGCGCCGGGCCAGCGCATCGCCGAGGTCGGGCAATGAGCGTCACTTATGAGCGCCGGCTGCTGACGCGGGACCGCGGCTTCGGCCTGCTGCAGAAGCTCTGGCTGGTTCCCTGGAGCTTCGTGCTGCTGCTCTGCGCGGTCGCGGCCGTCGGCTATGTCGCGCTCTACTCCGCCGGAGGTGGATCGGCGGAGCCCTATGCGGCGAAGCATGCGCTGCGCTTCGGCTTCGGCCTGGTGCTGATGCTCTCGATCGCCATGATCGACATCCGCTTCATCGCGCGGCTGGCCTGGCTGGGCTACGCGGCGGGAATTGCGCTGCTGGTGCTGGTGCTGCTGCATGGCAATGTCGGCAAGGGGGCGCAACGCTGGATCGATATCGGCCCGCTGCAGCTGCAGCCCTCGGAGCTGATGAAGATCATGCTGGTGCTCGGCCTCGCCGCCTGGTTCCAGCGGGCGAGCTGGGAGCGCATGGGCAACCTGCTCTTCCTCCTGCCCCCGGCGCTCGCGGTGCTGCTGCCGGTCGGGCTGATCCTGAAGCAGCCCAATCTCGGCACGGCGCTCATCACTGGGATGGTCGGGGCGGCGGTGTTCTTCGCGGCCGGGGCGCGGTGGTGGAAATTCGCCCTCGCCGCGGGCGGCGTCGCGGTGGCGGCGCCGATTGCCTATGACCACCTGCATGACTACCAGCGGGCGCGGATCACCACCTTCCTCGACCCGGAGAGCGACCCGCTGGGGGCGGGGTACAACATCATCCAGTCGAAGATCGCGCTGGGCTCGGGCGGTTTGTGGGGCAAGGGCTTCCTGCAGGGAACGCAGGGGCACCTCAACTTCCTGCCTGAGAAGCAGACCGACTTCATCTTCACCATGATCGCCGAGGAATTCGGCCTGGTCGGGGCGCTGACGGTGCTCGGCCTGCTCTCGCTGGTGCTGGCCTTCTGCTTCGGCGTGGCGCTGCGCTGCCGGCACCAGTTCGGGCGGCTGATCGCGGTGGGGCTCGGGACCAACTTCTTCCTCTATGTCTTCGTGAACGTGGCGATGGTCACTGGCTCCATCCCCGTCGGCGGGGTACCGCTGCCGCTGATCTCCCATGGCGGCTCGGCCATGCTGACGACCATGCTGGGCTTCGGGCTGCTGCTTTCGGTCCATGTCCACCGGGATGCGGAATTCGGTCCGGCACGCGATTGAGCGCGGATAGGGGCTGGACAAAGCCGCGGCGAGCGTTAGAAACCGCCTCCCGGTGGGGCGCCTAGCTCAGTTGGTAGAGCAGCTGACTCTTAATCAGCGGGTCATAGGTTCGAATCCTATGGCGCCCACCATTCCCATTCTGCTTGGCAGCCCGAGATCCGGCGTCATTCGCCGGGTCGATAACGGCTATTGCTCCTCCGTCTTGGACCGAGGACGAGCCTCGCCTCATCCTATGCACATCGGGGCCCGCTGCGTCGGGCCGGAGCGGCAGAGGAGGTTGAGCTGTGAGGCATGGCGGCATCATCTGCACATTGCTCGCGGCTGGCGTGGCGGTGTTGTCCTCGAGCCTGGTCCCGGAACCCGCCAACCGCGATGAGGCGGCCCGGCTCGGCCAGTTCGAGCAGAGCCTTGCCGCGTCCGCTGACGGGGGCGACGCCATCCTGCAGGGTGCCGAGGCTTGGCTCCAAGCCGTAGGGCGAGGGCTAAGGCGCTAGGCTGATCTCTTTTAAGTCAATAAGATGTGCCAAATTCTTCTGGATGAATGAGATCATCGGGCGCTATTATGCTGCATTGCAGCAAAGCGGATGATGATGACGAGCGAAACCGTCTTTCCCGGTACGCAAATCGCGCCGACCGACATGCGGGAGCGCAAGCGTGCTCCGGCCGATGATGCCATTCGGGCTGAGCGGGTCTTCCTGGTGACGGTCGGCCTCGTCGCCGGCCTTGAGGTCGGCCTGGCTGCCCTCTGGCTGATCCGGTGACGGCTGTCCGGCTGCGGCGGCGGACCGGATGGGCGAAGCCATGGTGACCGCCTCCGCCATGCCATGTGCCGAGTTCCGGTGAAGGTTGCCTACCCGGCTTCGCGGCCATGAGTTGGCGGGGCCTGGGGCCCCGGCCGGGATGGTGGCGCCGGTCCGCGACCGGCTCCGCCGCTTCAGCCTAAGGTCAGCGCCGCTCGAGGTCGCTGATCCTGCCCGCTTCGTCCGGACCGAGCCCCGCTACCCGGCAAGGTTGCGCGCCAGGAAGTCGCGCATCAGCCGGGCGATCTCGGCGCCGTGCGTCTCCAGCGCGAAATGCCCGGTGTCGAGCATGTGGATCTCCGCCTTGGGCAGGTCGCGCCGGTAGGGCTCGGCGCCGGCGGCGACGAAGATCGCGTCGTTCTGGCCCCAGACCACCAGGGTCGGCGGCTGGTAGCGGCGGAAATAGGCCTGCCATTCCGGGCAGAGCGGCAGGTTGGTGCGGTAGTCGTAGAACAGGTCGAGCTGGATCTCCTGGTTGCCCGGGCGGTCGAGCAGCGCCTGGTCGACGAGCGCCGCATCGGGGTCGACCAGCGACAGGTCCGGCACGCCGTTGCTGTACTGCCATTGCGTCGCCTTGGGCGAGGTCAGCCAGCGGATCGCCTCGCGCTCCGGGGCCGCGCCGGTGGCCCAGTAGGCCTTGATCGGGTCCCAGAACTCGGCGATCCCCTCCTCATAGGCATTGCCGTTCTGGACGATCAGCGCCGTCACCCGCTCCGGATGCGCGGTCGCCAGACGGAAGCCGACCGGCGCGCCGTAATCATCGACCTCGCGCTGCGCATCGGCCATCTGGAGGATAGCGGGCTGATCGCCATCAGGCCCGGCCAGGTCCACCGGGTGATCTGCGCCAGCCCGGCCTATCTCGCCCAGCGCGGCTGGCCGGCGGCGCCGGGGGAGCTGCCCGGGCATGACGGCATCAGCTTCCGCAATTTCCCGACCTCGCCGGAATGGCGCTACCGGGCCGACAACCCGGCGCTCGAGGTCGAGCCCCGGTCGCGGCTGGCAGTGAACACGACGGAGGCGGCGATCGACGCGGCGCTGGACGGGCTCGGGCTGGTGCGGCTGCTCTCCTACCAGGTGGCGGAGGAACTGCGGGAGGGCAGGCTGGTGGCGGTGCTCGAGGAGTTCGCCCCGGCCCCGATCCCGGTGCAGCTCGTCCATGCCGGGCATCGGCTGGCGCCGGCCAAGCTCCGGGCCTTCCTCAACTGGGCGACGCCGCGGCTGCGGGCGCGGCTCGCCGCGATCGAGGGCGGCTGACGCGGCCTGCCGCTACTCGGCGCGGATGCCGCTCGCGCGGATGGTCTCGCCCCAGGCCTGCCGGTCACGGGCGATGGTGCGGGCGAAGGCCTCCGGCCCCTCGAAGCCGGGGGCGATGCCGTTGTCGAGCAGGCGCCGGCGCAAGGCCGGATCCTCAAGGCCGGTGCGGATGGCCTCCGCCCAGCGCCCCACCGCCTCGGGCGGCATGCCGCGCGGGCCGCAGATGCCGAACCAGCCGATCACCTCGAGCCCGGGGACGATGCGGGGCAGGCGCGGCGCATCCGGGAAGTCCGGCCAGCCCGCCTCGTCGGCCAGCGCCAGCAGGCGAAGCTCGCCGCCCTGCACCTGGCGGATGACGTCGCCGAGATTGGTGATGAGCAGGTCGATCCGTCCGGTGATGAGGTCAAGTGCCGCCGGCGCCGCGCCGCGATAGGAGACATGGACGATGTCCACCCCGGCCATGCCTTTCAGCCGCTCGGCCGAGAGGTGCTGCGCCGTGCCGGTGCCGGCGCTGCCATAGCTGAGCGCGCCGGGCCGGGCGCGGGCGGCCTCCAGCAGCGCCTCGAGGCTGCGATGGGGGCCCCGGGCCCCTGTCACCACGGCGTAGCTCGAGCGGGCGACATTCGCCACCGGCACCAGATCCTGCGCGACATCGATCGGGATGTGCAGGCCCGGCACTTCCGGACTGATCGTCATGTTGCCCATCGGGCATTGCAGCACGGTGGAGCCGTCGGCCGGGCCGCGGGCCACGGCCTCGGCGGCGATGAAGCCGTTGGCGCCGGTGCGGTTCTCCACCACCGGGCGCTGGCCGAGCGGGCCGGCGACCGCCTCGGCGGTGACGCGGGCGACGATGTCGGAGGTGCCGCCGGGGGCGTAGCCGGCGATGATGCGCAAGGGTCGGTCGGCCGGCTGCGCCAGGGCCGGGGCCGCCAGCAGCGCGGCGGCGAGCAGCAGGGGCCGGAAGCCTCTCGTCATGCCTGTGATCCTTCCTGGCGGCGGAAGCCCTCGAGGAAATGCGTGTCGACCGCGCCGGCCTGCATCGCCTCGCTGCGCAGGGCGCGGGCGAGGAAGGCGGCATTGGTGCGGATGCCCTCCGCCCGGACGGCATCGAGGGCGGTCGCGAGGCGGGCCAGCGCCTCGGCGCGGCTCGGCGCATGGGCGATGAGCTTGGCGATCAGCGGGTCGTAGTGGGGCGTCAGCACGTCGCCGCTGCGGAAGCCGGCATCGATGCGGAGGCCGGGCGCGGGCTCCGGCAGGTCGAGCCGCGTGATGGTGCCGGGCGAGGGGAGGAAGTTGCGTGCCGGGTCCTCGGCGCAGAGCCGCGCCTCGACGGCATGGCCGGCAAGGGGCGGCGCGGCGGCGGGCAGGCGCTCTCCGGCGGCGATGCGGAGCTGCCATTCGACGAGGTCGAGGCCGGTGACCATCTCCGTCACCGGGTGCTCGACTTGGAGGCGGGTGTTCATCTCGATGAACCAGATGCGCTCGGCCGCGAGCGGGCCTTCGGCATCGGCGACGAATTCGACGGTGCCGGCGCCGACATAGCCGACGGCGCGGGCGAGGGCGATGGCGCGGCGGCCGAGCTCCTCCCGCAGCGCCGGGGTGACGCCGGGGGCTGGGCATTCCTCGATCAGCTTCTGGTTGCGGCGCTGCAGGGAGCAGTCCCGCTCGCCGAGATGCAGCACGGTGCCGTGCGCATCGGCGAAGACCTGCACCTCGATGTGGCGGGCGCGGGCGACGAACTTCTCGACCAGGACCCGGTCGTCGCCGAAGGCGGCCGCCTCGCGCCGGGCGGCGGCCAATGCGGTGGGGAAGGCTTCCGCGCTGTCGGCCCGGCGCATGCCGCGGCCGCCGCCGCCGGCGACCGCCTTGATCATCACCGGAAAGCCGATGCGCGCCGCTTCCGTGGCAAGGCGCCCGGGCGACTGGTCGGCGCCGTCATCGCCGGGGATGGCGGGAACGCCCGCCTGGCGCGCCACCGCCTTGGCCGCGGCCTTGCCGCCCATGGCGCGGATCGCCGCCTCCGGCGGGCCGATGAAGGTGAGGCCGGCCTCGGCGCAGGCGCGGGCGAAGCCGGCATTCTCGCTGAGGAAGCCATAGCCCGGATGCACCATGCGCGCGCCGCTGCGCCGTGCGGCGTCGATGATCGCCGGGATGGAGAGGTAGCTGTCGCGCGGCGGCGCGGGGCCGATGCGCTCGGCGGCATCGGCGGCGGCGACATGCATCGCGCCGGCATCCGCGTCGGAGTAGACGGCGATGCTGCGCAGGCCGAGGCGGCGGCAGGTGGCGGCGATGCGGCAGGCGATCTCGCCCCGGTTGGCGATCAGGACCGGGCCCTGCACCTCAGGCGTCGAGCAGCAGGACGACCTGGCCCTCCTGCACCTGGTCGCCCTCGGCGACGAGGATCGACGTCACCGTGCCGGCGCGCGGGGACTCGACCGGGATTTCCATCTTCATCGATTCGAGGATCATCAGCACGTCGCCCTCCGCGACCTGCTGGCCGGGCGTTGCCTCGATCTTCCAGACGGCGGCGGTGAGTTCGACGGGCACGCCGAGTTCGGCCATGGATGTCCTCCCGAAGTCGCTTTGGGGAGGGGAGCATAGCCTAGCCGATCTCGATCGCGTCCACCCGGTCCGGGTAGAAGGCAAGGTGATCCTTGATCGCGGCCGTGGCCGGGTAGGGGTCCTCGTAGCTCCAGACCGCGTTCTCGGCCTGCCGGCCGCCGGCGGCGATGCTGTAGTAGCTGGCATCGCCCTTGTACGGACAATGGGTGCTGCGCGGCGTGCGGGCGAGCAGCGCCATCGCCGCATCCTCGCGCGGGATGTACTGCACGGCGGGGTAGCTGGCTTCCCGGAGGGTCAGCGCCCGCGTCGTCTCCGCCACCACCTGGCCGTTGAAGAGGACGCGCACGCGCTGCGGCGTCGGCGTGATGGTGATGGGATGGTCCGGTCCTGGCAGCTTCACGGCAGTGCTCCTCGGCGGCGGCAGGGATATCGACGGCATGGGAGCGGATTCCAAGCCCCGGTCGAGGGGCCGTGCCCGGCGGACCGGTCCCGGCGGAGCGAGGAGCCGCTCCGTTGGAAGCCGCTTGCCGGCACGAGGCTGACGGCGGCGCGCTGGCTGGCGGCGACGGCATTCCCCCAGGGTATTCTTCCATGCTGCAATTGGCATGGGACGGGGAGCAGGCCGCATGAGCGGGGAGCTGGAGATCTTCAGGCGGCAGGGCTTCGCCAACCCGCTCGGGCTCGGCCAGGCGCCGGCGCTGGTGATCGTCGATTTCGTGCTCGGCTTCACCGACCCGGCACAATTCGGCGGCGGCACTATAGGGCCCGCCGTCGCGCGGACGGTGCCGCTGCTGGCGCATGCCCGCAGGCGCGGCTGGCCGGTGGCGCATACCCGGGTCGTCTATGCCGAGGACGGCTCCGACGCCGGCATGCTGGCGACCAAGGTGCCGAGCCTGCGCCGCCTCACCGAGCAGGCACCCGCCGGGCAGATCGTGCCGGAGCTGGCGCCGGCGGCGGGTGAGCTCCTTGTCCGCAAGCGGCAGGCCTCGGCCTTCTTCGGCACCGAGCTGGCGGGGTGGCTGGCGATGCGGCGGGTGGATACGGTGCTGGTCGCGGGCTGCACCACCTCGGGCTGCGTGCGGGCGACGGTGGTGGACGCGTGCAGCCACAATTTCCGCACGGTCGTCGTCACCGATTGCGTCGGCGACCGCGCCGTGGCGCCGCACGAGGCGAGCCTCTTCGACATGGGCCAGAAATATGCCGACCTGATGCCGGCGGAGGCGCTGCTGGCGGTGTAGCGCGCCGGCCGCGGGCGGGGACGCCCGGGCCTCAGCCGGTCGAGCCGAAGCCGCCGGCGCCGCGGGCGGATTCCGCTGAGAACTCCTCCACCACCGCGAAGTCCGGGCGGAGGATCGGGACGAAGACCATCTGCGCGAAGCGCTCGCCCGGGGCGATGGTGATGGCCTCGCTGCCCGGCGGGTTGCGGTTCCAGGCGCTGACCAGGATCGGGCCTGTGTAGTCGGCATCGATCAGCCCGACGAGGTTGCCGAGCACCAGCCCCTTCCTGTGCCCGAGGCCGGAGCGGGGCAGCACCAGCGCCGCCATGCCGCTATCGGCCATGTGCAGGGCGATGCCGCTGGAGATCAGCGCCGGCGGGGCGCCCGGCGGCAGCTCCAGCGGCGCGTCGAGGCAGGCATGGAGGTCGACCGCGGCGGCCTGGCCGGTCTGGTAGCGGGGCAGGCCCCATTGGCGCAGCCGCTCGTCCAGCAGCTTCAGCTCGATCACCGCCGTGCCCATGCCCGCCTTCCCCCGCCGAGACCCGGGGTGATAAGGCAAAGCCCTGGCCGGCGGAATGCCCGGGAGCGACGAGGCGGGCGGCCCGCCCCGCGGCTTGCGGGGACCAAACCAGCCGGCGTCGCTGTGGGATGGGCTTCCGGTCCCGCGCCATCTCCTTTTCGGGACGCGGCGCCGGGAAACAGAGTGCTGCAGGCGTGTTCATTCTTCCATTGACACAAAATCCGCGAAATGTGACACGCGCGGTCGTGAGTGCGATCGATCCCCTGATCGCCGAGCAGTTGGCCCTGGATCTTCCCCCGGCCGATTTCCGGCGCATCATCGAGACCTTCGAGGATGACCTGGGCCGGCTGGCGCGGCAGCTGGAAGCGGCTGCCATCGCCGGGAATTGGGATGGCTACCAGCGCGCCGCCCACAGCCTGGCAGGGGCGGCGGCGGCGGTCGGTGCGGTCCTGCTGGAGCAGGCCGCGCGCGTCGCCATGGACCCGCGCTCGCCGCATCCGCCGGCCGTGGTGGTGCCTGTGATCCGGGACCGGGCGCAGGCGGCCCTGCGGGAGCTGTCGGCCCTCGTGGCGCGCGCCGGCATCCGATGAGCGGCGCCGGGCGCGTGCTTCTGGTCGAGGACACGCCCACCCAGGCGGAGGTCGCGAGGTCCCACCTCAGGGATCTCGGCCATGAGATCCGCACCGTCGAGACCGCGGCCGAGGCGCTGGCCCAGGCCCGCGCCTGGGACCCGGATGCGATCCTGCTCGACCTCGAGCTGCCGGACTTCTCCGGCCTCGAGGTGCTGAGGACGCTGCGGGCCGAGGGGTTCGAGGCCGCCGTCATCGTCATCACCGCCAATGCCTCGATGAACACCGCGGTCGAGGTGATGCGGGCCGGTGCCACGGACTTCCTGCCGAAGCCCTACCCGAAAGCGAAGCTCGTCTTCACGCTGCAGAACGCGATGGAAAAGCGCGCCCTCGTCATCGAGAAGCGGGCGCTGGAGAGCGAGCTGCAGGCGGCCCGGGCGCTCGCGGCGCGGCAGGGCTTCATGGGCTTCATCGGCGCCTCGCCGGCGATGCAGGCGGTCTACCGCACCATCGAGAGCGTTGCCTCCAGCCGGGCGAACATCTTCATCACCGGCGAGAGCGGCACGGGCAAGGAGCTGGCGGCGGAGGCGGTGCACAGGGCCTCGCCCCGCGCCGGGCGGCCCTTCGTCGCGCTGAACTGCGGCGCCATCCCGCGCGACCTGCTGGAGAGCGAGATCTTCGGCCATGTGAAGGGTGCCTTCACCGGGGCGACGGAGAGCCGCGCCGGCGCCGCCAAGCAGGCCGATGGCGGCACGCTCTTCCTCGACGAGATCGGGGAGATGCCGCTCGAGATGCAGGTCAAGCTGCTGCGCTTCGTCCAGACCGGCAGCTTCCAGCCGGTCGGCGGCTCCCGCGCGGAGAAGGTGGATGTGCGCTTCGTCTGCGCCACCAACCGCGACCCGCTGGCCGAGGTGGAGGCGGGGCGGTTCCGCGAGGACCTCTACTACCGGCTCTATGTCGTGCCGATCGAGCTGCCGCCGCTGCGCAGCCGCGGGGCGGATGCGCTGCTGATCGCCCGCGCCTTCCTCGCCCAGTTCCGGCGGGAGGAGCGCAAGCGCTTCCGCCGCTTCTCGCCCGAGGCGGAGGCGGCGATCCTCGGCTATCCCTGGCCGGGCAATGTGCGGCAGCTGCAGAATGTCGTCCGCAACGTCGTCGTGCTGCATGAGGGCGAGCAGGTGGAGGCGGCGATGCTACCGGCGCCCCTGCTGCGCGCGGCGCCGCGGGGGGCGGAGCCTGTTCCCGTGGCGGAGACGGCACCAGCCGCCGCGCCGCCTGCGGTCGAGGTCATGCCGCTGGCCGAGATGGAGCGGCGGCTGATCCTCGCCGCGCTGGAGCAGACCGGGCAGGACGTGCCGCGCGCCGCCTTGCTGCTGGAGATCAACCCCTCGACCATCTACCGCAAGCTCCAGGCCTGGCGGGGGCCGAAGCGGGCGGCGGGCTGAGCTCAGCCCAGCGTCCCGCGCAGCCAGTCGAGGAAGGCGCGGGCGGGAGGCGAGCCGGCGCGGGGCGAGGTCGGCAGGGCGGCCAGGCCTTCGGGGAAGGGGACGAAGCCGCAGGGGGCGCGCAGGCGGCCGGAGGCCAGCTCCTCCCGCACCAGGCGCTGCTCGACCAGGGCGAGGCCGATCCCGGCCAGCCCCGCCTCGATGCAGAGATGGGTGTGCGGGAAGCGCAGCTCATCCGGGCAGTCCAGGATGCGGCCGGCGCGCTCCGCCCAGGCCGGCCAGGCGCGGTCGATATGCTCATGGGCGATGCGGGTGGCGGCGGCGAGGCGGCCCGCGCTGGCCTCCACCGGATAGTCCGGCGCACAGACCGGGCCGAAGGCGATGGGCCCGAGCGGGATGGCGCGGGCCTGCTCGGCGGGCGGGTAATGACCGCGGTTCCAGGCGATCACCAGGTCGGCCCCCTCGTGGCGAAGAGCGCGGGCGGTGGTCATCGACAGGCGGAGGCGCAGCGCCGGCTGCGCGCGGTAGAAGCCCGGCAGGCGCGGCACCAGCCAGCGCATGGCGAAGCTGGCGCTGCAGGCGACATGCAGGGAGGGGCCGCCGGCCGCCTCGCGCAGCGCCGCCCAGCCGGCTTCCAGCCCGTCCAGCGCGGCGGCGACGCTGCGGTGCAGCGCCTCGCCCTCGGCATTGAGGCGGAGGCCGGTGCCGGCCTTCTCGAACAGCGGCAGGCCCGCCGCCTCCTGCAAGGCCTGGATCTGCCGGCTGACGGCCCCATGGGTACGGCCCAGCTCCTCCGCGGCGCGGGTGACGGAGCCGAGCCGCGCCGTCGCCTCGAAGGCGCGGAGGGCGGCAAGCGGCGGGAGGCGGCGCGGCATGGGGCATCCCTCCGTGAGTTTCGCTCACCGATCCGGCAGCCGAAATCGATAGCCGCGCGCCGGGCGCGTCGTCTAGCCATGCGCCTGCATCAGGCAGGGAGGCGGGCATGGCGGCCATCACCAGCATCGCGGAGTTGGAGGCGATCTATGGCTCGTTGGACTCGATCGGCGAGGCCTCGACGGCCAAGGTGGCGGACCATGTGACGCCGGCCTATGCCCGCGTCATCGCGGCGGCGCCCTTCCTCGCCCTGGCGACGGTGGGGTCGGAGGGGCTCGACTGCTCGCCGCGCGGGGACCGGCCGGGCTTCGTCCGCATCGCCGATCCGCGGACGCTCCTGCTGCCCGACCGGCGGGGCAACAACCGCATCGACAGCCTGCGCAACGTGGTGCGGGACCCGAGGGTGGGGCTGATGTTCCTCATCCCCGGCAGCGGCAATGCGCTGCGGATCAACGGCACGGCGGAGGTCGAGACGGACCCGGCGCTGCTGGAGAGCTTCGCGGTGGAGGGCAGGGCGCCGCGCTCGGTGCTCGTGATCCGGGTGGGGGAGGTCTATTTCCAATGCGCCCGGGCGATCATCCGCGCCGGGCTGTGGCGGCCGGAGAGCCAGGTCGATCCGCGGAGCCTGCCGACGCCGGGCGCCATCCTCGCCGAGATGAGCGAGGGGCGGGTCGGCGGCGAGGCCTATGACGCGGCCTGGCCGGCGCGGGCGCGCGCGAGCATGTGGTAGGGCCTCAGCAGGAGCCCGGGCCGGCGAGGACGCGGTAGACGCCGCGCTCCGTCGCCAGGCAGCCGCCGGTGATGCGGCCCTCGAAGCGCGTGCCGTCGGGGGCGATGAGGACGCCGGGGCCGCTCGGCAGGTCGTCGACGAACTGGCCGACGAAGCGGGTGCCGTTGGCGTAGGTCTCGGTGCCCTGGCCGTTGCGGCGGTCGCCCCGCCACTCGCCCTCGTAGACGCCGCCGGACCAGGTCATCATGCCACGGCCTTCGCGCTTGTCGTTGCGCCACTCGCCCTGGTAGCGGTCGCCGCTCGGGTAGATCTGCAGGCCGCGGCCGTTGCGGCGGTCGTCGCGCCACTGGCCGGAATAGACGCCGTAGCCGTCCTGCTGTCGGCCCTCGCCGCTGCGGACGCCGTTCACCCACTGGCCGTCATAGTCCGGCCCGCGCGGCCAGGTGCGGACGCCGCGGCCATTCGGCAGGGCGTTGCGGATCTCGCCGCGATAGGTGCTGGCATCGCCGAAGCGGATGAGGCCGGTCTTGGCCTCGCCGGCGGTGAACTCCGCCTCGACCTGGGTGCCGCCGGCCAGGGCGATGGTCGCGGGACCTTCCAGCTTGCCGTCCTTGAACTGGCCCTGGGTGAGGCTGACCACCGCCTCGCCCTTCCGCCGCAGCACCTCGCCCGTGCCGCTGGCGGCGCCGTTGCGGCAGGAGCCGGACCATTCGAGGCTCTCGCCCGGCTGGAGGTCGGGCGCCCAGATGCCGCAGCGGCCGCGGGCATCGGCCACCAGGCCGCGCGGCGCCTCGGCCGGGGCCGCGGGCGGCACGGGGATGACGGCGTCCTCACGCGGCGGCGCCGGCCGCGGGCGGGCGGGCGGGCGCGGAGCGGGCGCGACGGGGCGGGCGCTGGCGGGCGGCGGCGGGGCCGGCGCATCGTCCTCGAAGGTGACGGCGGCCCAGGCGGGCCAGGCGAGCAGCAGCAGGGCCGGCAGGAGGAGGGGCTTCATGGGCCGGGCACCGTCCGCAGCAGCACCACCCGCACTGCGACGCGGCCGGCCTCCTGGGCGTCGCGCAGGGCGCCGGCCAGGGCGATGTTGAAGTCCCCGAGCGGCTCGGGGCGCCGGCGCTGCTGGAAGAGCGGCGCCTCGGAGGCGACGACGACCAGCATGTCGATCCCGAAGGGCGCTCGCGCCGCGAAGCGGACGCCGTCGCCGAAGTTGATGCTGCTGCCCGGCGGCTGGGCCGTGCCGCCGGGCATGACGTGCCCGACCTCGCCTGCCTCGCTCACATAGGCCACATGCATCCGTGCCGGCCAGGTCGGGGTGGTGAGGCTGAAGCGCAGCCCCTGGCCCTCGCGCAGCGGGTTGTTGGCGAAGGCGAGGCTCGGCGCCTCCTCGCCCAGGGCCGCGAAGGGGCGGACGATGTCGAGCGTCTCGCAATAGGGCCCGTCGAAGCCGTCGAGCGTGACCCGCGTGGCGCCGGGCGGCAGGTTGGCCGCGGCAAGGTTGCGGCGCATCGCCTCGGCGACGGCGGTGCTGGCGAGGCCGGTGACGGAGAGGCCCTGGCTGCCGGACTGGGTGACCTGGACCAGGCTGCACGGCATGGCCCGGAGCGAGGCGGCGACGCTCGCGGCGTCCGGCGCCGGCGGCGGGACCGGGCGTGGCGCCGCCGGCACGGGCGGCGGGGCGGGGGCGGGGACGGCGGTGGGCTGCACCGGCGGCTGCGCCGGGGACGGCGGCGCGGCGGCGCTCTGCTGCGGCGGATTGGCGGAGCGGGTGCCGCCCAGCATGAGGCTGCCCGTCACGAGCAGCGCGACCACCACCGCGCCGCCAGCGATGGCCGGCAGCAGCAGGCGCCGGCTCCGCGGCGGCTCCCGCAGCAGGGGCCGGGGCGGCGGGCGAACGACCGTGCCGTCATCCAACGGCTCCAGCGGCCGGCGGAAGGGCGAGGCCGCGGCGGAGCCGGGCGCCCCCATGGCGGCCGCCACCTCCTGCAGCGCCGCGGCGAATTCGGCGGCGGAGGCGAAGCGGTCCTCCGGCGCCTTCGCCATGGCGCGGGCGACGACGGCATCGAGCGCCGGCGTGCCGGTCGGCGGCACGCCGATGCGCGATGGCGGCACCGGGTCGGTGTTCAGCACCTTCTGCATGATGGAGGTGATGCCGCCGGCGAAGGGCTTCTCGCCCGAGAGCAGCTGGTACAGCACCACCCCGGCGGCCCAGAGGTCGGCGCGCTGGTCGACGGTCTCGCCGCGCAGCTGCTCGGGCGCCATGTAGGCCGGCGTACCCATCATCGTGCCGACATGGGTCATCGAGGAGTTCTCGAGCCGGGCGATGCCGAAATCGGCGATCTTCAGCAGGCCCGAGGGCGTCAGCATCAGGTTGGCCGGCTTGATGTCGCGGTGGACGACGCCCCTCGCATGGGAATAGCCGAGGCCATCGAGGAGCTGTGTCATCAGCTGGACGATGCGCGGCAGCGGCAGCCGCCCGCCGGTGTCGAGCAGCGACTTCAGCGAGCCGCCCTCGACCAGCTCCATGATGATCCAGGCCTGCTCGGCGTTCTCGCCGTAGTCGAAGACGGCGACGATGTTCGGATGGTTCAGGCCGCCCGCAGCGCGGGCGCCGCGGCGGAAGCGGGCGATGGCGTCGGCGGTCTCCGCATCCTCGATCGGCGGCAGGTTCACCACCTTCACCGCGACGCGGCGCTCGATCAGCCGGTCGAAGGCGTCGTGGACGACGGTGCCGGCCCCGGTGCCGAGGACGCCGCGCAACTCGTAGCGACCGGCAATGTCGGTCTGCACGTTCATGACGCGACGACGCTGCCGCCGGCCCGAGGGGCGGATCCTGCCATCAGCGCGGCATTACCCAGCATTGCCAGTCACCAGAAGCGGAGAGGCGCGAGCTTGCAGGGAGGACCGAATCCGGGCAAGCGCCCGCCCCGGGCCGGGAGCGATATTGGCCAAGTTGTTACTCATTTCATCCCTCAAATCACCCTCTGGCTTAAATTTCCCGATCCAGTTCGCCCTCGGCGCGCGCGATTTCGTGCTCTCCGCGCAACGTGACATGGGTGTCGTCCGTGTTGGCGAAAAGCAACGGAATCTCACAGCCTCGTCGATTGCGACGGTGGAACAGGCGACGGACATTCCACCTCCGATCAACATCGACGACGAGCGGCAGGCACGCCATGATCCCCCCGGAAAGCCAGTCGGATGCGGTGCTGCAAGGGAACAGCGTGCCCGTCACGGCCTGCATCTGCACCCACAACCGCACCCGTTACCTCCGACCTTGCCTCGAAAGCCTCCGGCACCAGACCGTCGGACTGGATGCCTTCGAGATCGTCGTGGTCGACAGCAACTCCTCGCCCGCCGCGGCGGCGGAGATGCGGCACATCGTCGCCGGGCTGCCGAATGCGCGGCTGGTCCGCCTGGAGGAAACCGGCATCAGCCTGGCCCGCAATTCCGGCGCGCTCGCGGCGCGGGGCGAGTATGTCGCCTATATCGACGACGACGCGCTGGCGGCGCCGGACTGGATCGAGCAGATCATGGCCGTGGTGCAGGAGCAGCCGGTGCGGCCGGCCGTGCTCAGCGGCCGTGCCCTGCCGATCTGGGAGGCGCCGCTGCCCGGCTGGTGGCCGGAGAGCCTGCGCGGCATCCTCACCATCACCGAATGGGAGGGACGCGGCGAGTACCGGACCTCGGAGGTGCCGGCGGGGCTTGGTCCCTACGGCGCCAACCTCATCGTCGAGCGTGCGGCGCTGCTGGCCGCCTCCGGCTTCGCCGAGGATCTCGGCCGGCGCGGCGGCCTGCTGCTCTCCGACGAGGATGTGCATCTCGCCTGGAAGCTGCAGGACAGCGGGCGGTCGGCGCGGCATGACTCGCGCATCACCGTGCATCACTGCATCCAGGCGCAGCGGCTGACGCCGGCCTGGCTGCTGCAACGCCTCTACTGGCAGGGCGCCTCCTCGGTGCTCACGCGGCTGATGCTCGGCCATCCGCGATTGGTCTGGGGCGAGCTGCCGCGGCGGTTGGCGCTGGTGCTGGTGCTGGCGCCGCTGGTCCTGATGCCGGAGGGCAGCAGCACGCTGATCGGCCTGCGCTGGCGCCTTGCCTATGCGCAGGGCTTCGTCCGCATGGCGCTCGGCGAGCTGCTGCTGCGGGCGAACAGGGCCGGGCTCCGGGTCAGGTCCCACGCAATGCCGAAGAATGCGACCGCGCGCGGCGCGATGGGCTGAGGCCGTTCAGCCCGCCGCCGGGGCGAGGGACCTCGCATCGGCACGGGCCTCGGCCCAGGCGGGCGTGTCACGCAGCAGGCCGAGCGCCTGGAGCTGCCCCGGCCCCGCATAACGCAGGCTGCGCGCGCTGTGCAGCGTGAAATCCGGATCACGCTTCAACGCGGCAAGGTAGCGGCGGTACTCGGCCGAACCGTCGTAGTGCACGTTGCGCGCCACCGCATCCAGCACCCGCGCGTGGAAGTCCTGCAGGAATTTGAAATGCAGCAGTACGCCGCTCGGCTGTTCGGCGGCGAGGGTGAGCGGCGCGGTCGTATGGGGCGAACGGAATGCCATCCCCTTGCGCCAGCGCAGCAGGGGCAGCTTGCTGAGGTTGGGCGACCGGCGTGGCGCAAGCCGGGCATACCAGCCGGCGCGGCGCAGCGGCGGCAGGCGCCAGCCGAGATTGAAGAGCTTCTGGTGGAGGAAGCGGGCCGGGCGGGTCGGGATCGCCTCGGGGAAGAAAAGCCGCTCGCGGATGCCGCCATAGGTGGCGATGTAGGGGCAGTCCGGTGCGGGCTCCTGGCGCAGCTGCGGCGGCTCGAACCAAGGGGCGGCATCCAGCAGGTCCTGCTCCGGCCGGTACTGCGTCGCATGCAGCGGCTCGCGCGGGAAAAGGTCGAGCATGACCGTCACCAAGCCTTCGGAGCCGAGCCCGTCGAGATGCGTGCACAGGCGTGGCAGGGCACCGGGCGCCTCGCTGCCGGGGAAGACCAGCATCTCATCGGAGTCGAAGAGCAGCACCCAATGGCCGCCCGCATGGCGGTCCAGCACCGCATTCACCCAGTCGATGCCGAAATTGGCCTCGGCAAAGCCGCCCGGCGCCTCGACGACATGCAGGCGCGAATGCCGGAGCGCGACCTCGCGCGTCGAGTCGGTCGACTGGTTGTCGAAGAGGATGATCGGCCCGACGCCGAGATGCCGCGCGTGCCGGATCGCCGCCCCGAGGCGAAGCGCCTCGTCGCGGGCGATCACGACGCCGATGACCTCGCCCGGACGGGGCGCCGGCGCAGGGCCGATCAGCCTCAGGCCGAAGGGCAGGGCATCGTCAGGCGGTGTCATGCTGGTCCTTCGGGCGCTGCAGCCCCTCGACCGCCTGGCCGGAGGCATCGAAATTGGCATCGCGCAGCCAGTGGGTGATCGCGGCCCGCCGCTCCGGCCACTCATCCTCGAGCAGCGAGTAGTAGGCCGTGTCGCGGCGATGGGCGCGGACGACCATATGCGCGCGCAGCACGCCCTCGAAGCGAAAGCCCAACCGCCCCGCGGCGCGGCGCGAGGCCGTGTTCAGCGTGTTGCACTTCCACGAGACGCGCCGGTAGCCGAGGCGGAAGACGAGGTCGAGTAGAAGGAACATGGCCTCGGTCGCCGCGCGCGTCCGGGCGAGGCCGGGCGGGAACCAGATGTTGCCGAGTTCGATCGCCGCATCCGCCGGGCGGATGTCGAGCAAGGCCAGCCAGCCGGCTGCGGCGGCTGGCCTGCCATCGGCATCGTGCGGCCGCACCGCCCAGACCAGCTCGCCCTTGCTGGCCGCCATGAAGCGCAGATAGCCGGCGAAGGCGGCGCGTTCGGCAAAGGGGCCGAAGGGCAGCCAGCGCCAGCTCTCCGCCGCATCCCGCGCCAGAGGCCAGAGCGCCTCCGCATGCGCCGCGGCCAGGGGCTCCAGCGTGACCGTGGCGCCGGCGATGGGGGCGTGTTCCGGCCGCGAGCGCGGCGCCGGGTCCACCGGCTGGCCGAGCGGATCCGTCTTCTCCATCAGACGAAGCGCCGGCCGCCGGCGAGGAAGGCGTAGAGGGCGGGCGAGAGCCGGAAGACCACCGCTGCGCCGAGCGCCGCGATCGATACCGTGGCGGCGACGCTGGCGGCGTAATGCACGAGCATCCAGGCATCCGTCTCGGCCGGCACCAGGCGCCAGAGCAGGTACTTCACGAAGATGATGATCGGGAAGTGCGCCGCATGCAGGAAGAAGGCGAAGCCGCCGTACCGCGCGAAGAAGCCGCCGAGCCGCGTCGCCGTCAGGCGCAGGCAGAGGCCCCAGCAGGCGGCGACGCCGAGCGGGCGGGCGAGGCGCGTGGCCAGGTCGAGAATGTCCTCGTGCGGCGGCCTGGTCGGGTCGAGCCAGAGCGGCGCCAGCGCCCGCGCGGCCATCAGCAGCGCATAGGCGAGCAGCAGCATCTTCGCATTGCGCCAGGGGATGTCGAGCGGCACTTGGCGCATGCGGGCGAAGCCGCCGAGGAAGAAGAAGAACAGCACGTCGGTGCGGATGAAGATGCCGAAAGTGAGGTCCAGCACCCAGGACGCCCCAAGCACCGCGACGCCCGCCAGCGGCGCATGGCGCAGCACGAGCCAGAGCAGCGGGCTCAGCATGGCCGACAGGAACAGGTCGCGCACGAACCAGAACTGGAAGGCGATCGGCAGGCCCGTGAGGCCGAAGACCGCATCGAGCACGCCGAAGAGGCTGGGCTCCGCGAAGTCGAAGCGGAAATCCCCGAGCAGGCCGGTGGTCGGCGCAATGGCGTAGAGGAGGAATCCGATGGCGATGGTGCCGAGATTCCAGACGATGAGGGGCAGCAGCAGCGAACTGGCGCGGCCGCGCATCCGGCGCCCGATGGTCCGCAGCGGATGGTCGGCGAGGCTGAAGAAGAGCCAGCCCGAGATGGTGCTCAGCAGCGGCACCGCGCTGAAGAAGAACAGCAGGACGAAGCTGTTCACGAAGGTGGCGAAGGGGTGGTGGTCCGGATCGAAGCCGGTGAAGGGCGAGACCCGGCTGTTCGGGAAGGAGAAGTAGTGCAGGAAGACGAGCCCGATGACGAGCACCACCCGCGCGACCTCGATCGTCGTCGGCAGGCTCGCGGGCAGGCTGCGCGCGGCATCGGCCTGCGCAATGGGTCTTCCGGAAGACAGGGCGGACTGGAAGAAAGCCATGGCGTTCGTCCCGGGCTGTTATTGTTATGCCGTATGGATCGGAGAGGCGAAGGCTGGGCGTTGCGGCGAGGCCGCGAGGCGGGGCTGGTTGTGGTGGTCGAGCAGCTCCCGCTCGATCGCGGTGATGAGGGCGTCCTGCATCCTCCGCGGGTTGATGGCGTGGTCGGTGCCGCCGAGGAGGAGGGTGCGGATCGGGGCGCGCTGCGGCAGATGCCGGCCGCCGCGGCCGAAATGCGCGCGCAGCTCGCGCAGTGAGCGGTCGCGGTCGCTATAGGCGAGGAGGAGCGTCGTCCCGCGGGCCTGCAGCTGCCGCAGCCAGCGGGCGGCACGATCGAGGCCCGTGTCGAGGCCAAGGCGCTCGGCCAGGAAGCGGTCGGCTTCGGCGCGGCAACGGCGCAGCGCCATGCGAGGCTTGCGCAGCAGGGGATGCTCGCCGGGCGGAGGCCCACCATCGAGATCCGGCGCGCCGCCGGCCGCGCGGTCGAAGGCCGGCAGGTTGGCCAGGGCGAGGCCAGCGACGCGCGCATCCCGCAGCGCGGCCTGGAACCCGTGATGGGCGCCCGAACAGACGCCGACCACGAGGCAGCGGCGGAAGCCTTGCCGCTCCAGCGCATCGAGGCCGGCGAGCGCGCCCTGCGTCGGGTCGTCGCCGAACAAGAGTCCGGCACGCTCCCCATCGCCGATGTCGCCGCTTTCGCCGATGCCGTTGGAATCCATGCGCAGCGAGGCGAAGCCGCGTTCCGCCACGCGGCGCGCCAGGCGCACGGCCACGCGGCCATTGCCGATATGGTGGTTGGCGCCGGTGTTGAGGATCAGGACCGCGGTCGGCTGCGGCGCCGCCGGGGAGCACAGGATGCCGGCCAGTTCCTCCTCGGCGCCGAAGCGCAGGACGCGCTCCTCGATGCCGGGGGCGACAGGCAGGCGGTCGGTCACCACCGCCTCCGCCGTCGACGGCGGCGCCGCCTTGGCCAACCAGTGGGCGACGCTGCCGAACAAGGCCCTCGGCGGGATGCTCAGCTGCGCATGCCGCAGGAAGGCGGCATGGCCCTCGAAGGGCAATGCCGTCACTGCTGCGCCCAGTTCTGGGAGCGGCGGCGCTGCCGGCCCCGGCGGCTCGGCGACCAGGATGCGGGCCGGGCGGGCCTGGCGCAGCAAGGGCGCGAGGTCGAGGCCGCGCAGGCCGGCGATGTCGCTGTCATGCAGGCGGAAGCCGGCAGCTTCGAGCCAACCCGGCTCGGGCGTGGCGTCGCCGGCGGCGCGGGCGCCGAGCAGCAGCTCCCGCCCATGGGCGCGGCCCGACCAGACGGGTGCGAGAAGGACCATATCGGCGACGCTGCCGGGACGGCGCGCAGCGCTGGCGGCAGCGAGGAGCGCGCCGAGCCGCAACCCGCCGAGGCTGACCGCGTCCAGGCCGAGCGTCGCACGCATCCAGTCGCAGGCGGCATCGATGCCGGCGAGCCAGTCCGCAAGGCGATGCGGCGCCTCCTCGCCCAGCGAGTCGCCGGTGCCGGGATAATCGAAGCGCAGCACCGGAGTGCCCGCTGCCGCCACCTGCTCGGCCAGGACGCGCAGCCCGGCCTGGGTGCAGATCAGCTCGTAGCCGAAGGGTGGGCAGAGCACGAGGCCATGCGCCGCCGACCCATGCGCCGGATGCAGCCAGCCGCGGCAGCCATGGAAGGCGACCGGGATCATCGGCGGCTGCCTCCCCGCCCCGTTCAGGCCTGCGGCCAGAGCGTGGCGCGCACCGTCTCGGGCCAGGCTTCGACATCGAAGCCGTGCTGCCGGAGCAGGGCGAGGGCCACGCGCTCGAGCCCGAAGCCGGCGCAGCCCGTATGCGCCGGCTCGCCATCGGCGCCGCGGATGCCGTAGGCCTCGGCGAAATGGTCGACATGGTAGTTGAAGCTGCCGCAGGCGCTCAGCCGATCGGGATCGGAGACCGGCACCAGGATCTCGAATTTCAGCCGCTGGCTGCGCTGGCCGTTCGCCATCAGCAGGCCGGGGCGGCCGAAGAAGGGGTCGTTGGCAAGGTCCGTCGTGGCCGACAGGCCCATCTGGCGGAACATCTCCAGCGCGCGGGTCATCCAGTGCGACTGGAAGGCGCGGATACGCTCCGGCGTGCCGAAGCAGACCTGCTCGCGCTGGCGGAACATCTGCATGCGCGCGGGATCGACCGAGGGCTCGCGGCGGAAGCAGTAGGAGGAGGAATCGACGAGCCAGCCCTCGGCCGGAAGCCGGCCGCGCGCGGCGATGATCGGATAGACCGGGTAGCAGGAAGCAGGCGTCAGCACCACGTCGGAGGATTGCTGTGCCGCGGTCCAGCCGCCCTCCTCGGCGGTGCAGGCCAGCACGCGCTTGTGCTCGCGGTCGTCGCCGCAGAAGCAATGCACGGTGCCGACGAGCTGCGGCATGTTCTTGAAGTAGCCGCTCGCCTCGAAGCCGCTGCGGGTCATGATCGGCGGGAAGCGCATGATCTCCGCCTCGTCCGAGGCGGACAGCCGGCCGATGAGCCGGTCGACGGCGTCGACCAGCGCTTCGAAGGCGGCGCTGCGGCCATGGAGGCCGTCGACGCCGGTCGGGAAGAGCAGGCGGCGCGCGAACAGCGTCTCCCGGAACTCTGCGGCGCTGAGGCGCGGGGCAAGCTCGGTGGCGCTCACCGCACGGCATCCGCGGCGACGGGCCAGCCATTGGCATCGACGGAGCCGCCGGCGGCAGGGGCAGCGCCGGCCCGCAAACCCTCCAGCACGCGGACGATGGCGTTGATGGAGGAGAAGGTGTCGCGCGTCAGCGCCGTCTCGGGAAACTCGACGCCCAGCGCGTTCTCGAGCCCGATCATCACCTCCACCGTGCCGTAGGAGGAAAGGCCGGCCTCGAAGAGATCGGCGTCGTTGGCGAGCGCGTCGGCCGAGGCGGCGAGGTCGCCGACCCCCTTCAGGACATTACGAACGGCTTCATGCAACACGGCACGACCTCCAGCGAACAGCAATCTTAATTTGAAGGAACCCGCAAACCGATCAACTCAAGATAGCTTTAGCGGTTTGTAGGGAGCGGATCGGCGGCGGATCGTCACGCCGCCGATGCATAGGGAATTACGCTCCGCTGCATCGCGCTTCGCATCACATGACGGTGGGAAACGGCATGATGCCGTCACCCTGATCTCAATCGCTGGCCTTCACGCCCGCGGCAGGCGGGTTGAGTGCGAGGTGAGACTGCGTGGTCGGCGACGCCGCGGCCTCGGCGAGACCAAAGGCCTCGATCAGCGCGGCGGTGAAGCGCGGCACGGTGGACCAGCGAAGGTGGATGGCGTCGAAGAAATCCTCGTCGGATGCGAGGAACTGCCTGCCGTCCCAGTACTGCGCGCCGCTCTCGCCGAGCGCCTCGCGGATGCCGTTGGAGAAGCGGCTCAGCATGGCGCCGTCCGGGTCGTAGAGCTTCCGCCATTGCGGGTGCAGCGGCGTCATGGCGACCAGCAGCCGCCTGCCCTCGCCGTGCACCCGCTGGGCGAGCTGCGACAGCGCCGAGAGGCAGGCCGGGCCCGGCTTGTCGACCGCGCCGTACAGCAGCTGCCCGCGCCATCCCTCCGCCGCGAGCGGCCCGCTGCCGAACCGGTCGAAGACCAGCGGGTCGGTGCGGTTCGCGCCGGAGCGCTTGCCGGCGACGGTGGCGGCGTTGCGCGCCAGCGAGACAAGCGAGAAGTAGCGCGTGTAGTAGAACCAGGGCGTCGCCTGGCCGAAGACGTAGTCGTCGACGTCGTCCCGATCGAAGAAGGCCGTCGGCTTGCTGGTGCAGTCCTGGAAGTCCTGCGGCGAGGCGATCATCACCACCTCGCGCACGTCGCGGTAGTGGTCGAGCAGCCAGTCCGTCGCGAAGGCGGTCTGGTTGGCGCGCAGGCCGCAGAAGGCGCCGTTCAGCGGCTTCAGGCCCGGGGCTTCCCGCAGCAGGGTGCTGCCGTCGAAATGGCGCCAGGCGACGGAGGATCCGACGACCAGCAGGGTCGGCGAGCTGGGCTGCTCCTGCCGCAGGAAGTGCAGCTTCTCGTCGACGCACAGCGAGTTGCTGAAGGCCGGCGGCGGCAGGTGGCCGGTCGCCGAGAGCGTCAGCAGCGCGGTGTAATAGAGGGCGAACATCCCCAGCAGCGAGCCGAGGAAGGCCAGCAGGTAGCCTGGCCGCACCGGCTTCGGCGAGGCCTGGGCGATCGGCGCTCCGGACATGGCGTCATGCGCCTTTCCGCTTGGCGGCGATCAGCTGGACGAAATCGCCGACATTGTGCAGCGACTCCAGCTCCGCCGTGCGGAAGCGGATGCCGAACCGCGTCTCGGCCGCGACCACGAGGTTGACATGCGCCTGGCTGTCCCAGCCAGGGATGTCCTCGGCGGTGGTTCCGGCAGAGATGGCGATGTCGTCGTCGTCGAAAACATCGCGGAAGACTTGCGTCAGGGCCGCGTAGATCTCCTGCTCGTCCATGTGGTGTCCAGGGCAATGGGGTGGGCGAACGGCCTTGGGCCGCGAGTCTCGATGCGCCAGACCAGCGTCCCGTCGGGGCGATCCGGCAGTGGCGCCATCGGCGTGAAGCCGAGGCGCGGATAATGCTCCGCCACCATGCCGTTGCGGGCGGTGGGGCGGTATTCGCCGATGAGCGCGGCGATGCCCTGATGCGCGGCGCGCTCCAGCAGCACCTGCAGCGTCGCCTCCTCGACCTTGCGGCCGAGGACGCGGCAGCTCATCAGCCAGGTGTCGATCAGCCACTCGTCCGGGCGCAGCGCCGCATCCGGGCGCGCGAGCACCACGCTGATGAGGCCGTTGTCGCCGAAGCGATCGGTCAGGCGGATGGCCAGGGCAAGGGCGTTCGGGTCGTCCGCCAAGGCCTGCATCTCGGCTTCGGTATAGCGGCGCGTGGTGAGGTTGAACTGGTTGGTCTTGTTGACGAGCTGCGTCGCGCGCGGCAGCTCGGCCGGGCCGATCTCGCGGGCGGTCAGCACCATCTCGAGGCTGCGGAGGTAGCCCTCGAGATCCGTCGCCTGCTCGAGCACGGCCTGGCGCGAGGCATTCGCCGCATAGCTGCGGCCGCGCGCGGCGTCGTCGGCGGTGAAGCCGACCGTCTCGAAATAGCCCGCGGCGCCGAGCCAGGTGGGGTAGAGCGCCACATCCTCCGGCAGTTCCGGCACGGCGACATCGGGCAGCTCGCGCCGGACGATGTCGCGCTCGGCCGGGTTGTCGTCGACGAAGACGAGGGCGTCGAGGCCGATATTGAGCTGCTTGGCGATCTGGCGGAGGTTGCCGGCCTTGTCGTTCCAATTGGCGAGGAAGGCGGCAATGTCGCCGCGCTGCAGCGCCATCTCCGGGTGGTTGGCGAAGGCCGCCTCGGCGACGGCCGCGTCGTTCTTGCTGCAGACGGCGAGGATGATGCCGCGCCGGCCGAGCTGCGCCGCATGGCGCTGCATGGCGAGGAAGGCCTCGCCGGTCGGGTTGCCCTGGCCGAGCTTGATGCCCTCGATGCCGTCATCGCCGATGACGCCGCCCCAGATCGTGTTGTCGAGGTCGAGGACGAGGCATTTCCGCGTCCGCCCTAGCACCGCGCCGGCGATGCGGGCGACGAGGTCGCCGTGCAGCGGCGCCATCACCGGGCTGACGAGCTGCTTCGCCTGGTGCCAGCGGACCGGGTCGCCCAGGCCATCGGCCGGGCCCTGGCCGGCCATCTGCGCGGCAAGGTCGAGCAGCAGCACGCCATCCTCGCGCGCCGCGGCGCGGATCGCGGCATTCAGCCGGTCGAGGATGCTGCGCGGCGCGGCGGGCACCATCGCCTCGTAGCTGCCGAACAGCAGCGGCGTGGCGGGGATCAGCAGCTGCTGCACCACCTGCGCGTTGAACCGCTCCCGCGCCCGCCGCCAGAGACCGCGCAGCTCGGCGATGCGGGCGGCGACGGCCTCCTGCACCGCGCTCTCCGGCGAGTCGAGCGGCAGGTCGATCGGCGAGTCCTGCGCGTCGAGCGCAAGCAGGATCAGCTGCGGGGCGAAGGCGGCCAGCGCCGGATCCTCGCCGAGCAGCGACTGGCGGTAATTGCCGTAGGGCGCGACATGCACCGAGAGTGCCAAGCCGCGATGCAGCCCGGCGACGCGGATGCCGGGCACGAGGTGGTCGACCGTATGCGAGGCGAGGATGGCGAGCCGCAGCGGCACCAGGCCGTGCGGCGCCGGCAGCGCGGCGAGGCCCTCCTCCGCCAGGCGATCGAGCCGGCCGGTCGCGGTGAAGTCGCGGCGGAAGCCGGCGAGGTGCATGGCCCGCGCCAGCCTCTCGCCCGGATCGGCGATGCGCCGGGCGGCGGAGAGCGCCGCGCCGAGATCCTCATGCACCGGAAGCCAGGCAAGCTGTTCCATGGCGGCCTCAGAACTGGAAGTAGAGGAATTCGGTGGGCGCCGAGGAGAAGGTCTGCATCAGCACGAAGAAGCTGAGCACGCCGAGGACGACGCCGTAGATCGGCGCCGGCCGCCAGGTCATCGCCGGCAGGATCGCCTGCAGCCAGGCCGGGCGGCCGCGCCAGCCGAGCGCGGTGCGGACCTGCAGCATGAACTGCTGGGTGTTCGGCATGAACCAGACGAAGGCCAGCAGGACGAGGATTCTCGCCCAGTCCTCGATCTGGAAGAACCGCCCGGCGCCGACCTCGAGCCCATGGCTGGCGACGACACCGGCGATGAGCGGCAGCTGGGCGAAGCTCGCCGGCACGATGACGCCGTGCAGCCCGACCATGCCGGCGAGCAGGTTCAGCGCCGCCGGCACGCTCTCGGCCCGGAAGAAGACGAGGGCGACGACGACACAGAGGAAGGTCAGCAGCACCGAGGCGGCATGCGGCAGCAGGCGGTCGTCGTCCAGCTTCCAGCCCCAGCTGGCCTTCAGCGCGCGCCAGCCATGCGCGATGACGAGGTAGACGCCGTGCAGCAGGCCGAAGACGACGAACTGCCAGCCGGCTCCGTGCCAAACGCCGGAGATGAACATGGTGAGCACGGTCGGCCAGGCGACCAGGGCAAGGAAGGTGCCGGGCGACATCTTGCCGCGGCGCGGCAGCGGCTTGCCGGCCGCGGTGCGGGCGCGCGTCGCCCGCAGCACGATCGGGTTGTAGATATAGGCCGTCAGGAAGCGCGTCAGCGTCATGTGCCAGCGCGACCAGAATTCGATGACGTTGCGGGCCTTGAAGGGGCTGTCGAAATTCGGCGGCAGGCTGATGCCGAAGAGCAGGCCGAGCCCGATCGCCATGTCGGTATAGCCGGAGAAGTCGAAGTAGATCTGCAGCGCATAGGCCAGCGCGCCGCCCCAGGCATCGAGCAGCGGCAGGCCCTCGCCGGCGGCGGCCGCGGCGAAGGTGGGGGTTGCCAGGGCGCCGAGCGGATCCGCGAGGACGACCTTCTTCGCCAGTCCAAGGCCGAAGAGGGTGAGGCCGATCGAGATGTTGTCGAAGCGCGGCCGGAAATTATCCGAGTTGCCGAACTGGCTCAGCATCTCCCGGTGATGGGTGATGGGGCCGGCGATCAGGTGGGGGAAGAAGGTGATGAACAGGCAGTAGTTGAGAAAGTCGTGCTCCACCACCGCCCCATCATGCGCATCGCTGAGATAGGCGATCTGCTGGAAGGTGAAGAAGGAGATGGCGAGCGGCAGGACGATCTCGCGGATCTGCCAGTCGAGGCCGAAGGCGGCGTCGATATTGGTCAGCAGGAAGGTGGTATACTTGAAGTAGAGAAGCGGCAGCAGGTTGCCGATGATGCCGAGCACCAGTACCGTTCGCGAGGGCTTGCGCAGAAGATAGCCGCCCAGCAGGTAATTCGCCAGCATGCTGGCCACCAGCATCGGCACGCACCAAGGATTCCACCAGCCGTAGAAAACGAGCGATGACAGCGTCAACCACGCGGAGGCCAGCCGTTGCTGGCCAAGACCGGCGATGAACAGGAAGCCGAGGAGGACGAGGGGCAGGAACCCAATGATGAAGGTGGCGGAACTGAAAACCATGGCCTCGTTCTTTTCCGTACAGGCTCCCGCCTCGGTGACCTCGCACCGCAATATATGCCTTTCCAAAAAGACGCTGCTTCACAAACAGAAAAGCTTCCGGCCGATCACCGCATAAGTGATGACGCTATTGTTCGGCCAGGCCTGCGACGGTCCCTGGGCTCAATCCGGCTTCCAACGCAGCCGCCGGAACAGCCAGTCGCGGTAGGCGAGCACGGCCTCGGGCGGCACCGCCAGAGAGCTGGTGGCGGGGGCGGGATCGGCCCCGGCGCTGAGCCGGATCCCGGGGACCGGCGCATTCCGCTCCTCCTCCAGCCAGCGCTGCGCCGCCGCGCGCCAGAGGGCGACGAGGTCGCCGGGCGTCAGCGCCGGCAGCAGCAAGGCGCCGAGCAGGCGCGCATTGGCCGCGGCCGCGAACAGGCCGGCACGCAGGGCGGCATCGCCGCCGGTGGCGAGCTCGGCAACGGCCGGCACCTCCGGCAGGGCGGGGTCGCGCGCCTCGTCCAGCACGAACCAGGGCTGGGCGCCGAGCGTGGCGAGGCGGGGCAGGCAGTTGCTGCCCTGCATCACCACCGCCTCGACCGCGCCTTGGGCCAGCGCCGCCTCGGCCCGCGGGCCGGCGAGGCCGAGGACCGGGGTGGCGGCATGGCCGGCCAGGTCGAGGCCGAGCAGGGCCGCGGCGCCGGCTCGGTCGGCGGCGGCCAGGCCGAGGCGGAGCGGCGAGCTGGACGCCGGAAGCCAGCCGCGCCCGGCCAGCACCGCCAGCCCCTGGGCGGCGCAGACCGGCACCCATCCGGTGCCGTCGAAGCGGGCGCGCTGGTCGCCCACCAGGCGGGCCTGGGCGGCGGCGCCCGGCAGCACCAGCAGCGTGCGGCCATCCGGCGCGGCGGCGGTGGCGAAGCGGTTGGCGGCGGTCACGCCATCCGGCCCGCCGAGCACGCTCCGCTCCAGCGTCAGGGCGGTGGTGCTGCCGCGGGCCAGCGCCGCGGCCAGGCGGCTCGACCAGTCGGCGAGCGCCCCGTCCTCGGGCCCGGGGACCAGCAGCGTCGCGGTGGCCGGCAGCAGGGCCAGGGCCGGCGCGGGCAGGGCGGCGAGGGCGGCGGCCAGCAGCCCCCGGCGGGTCGGTCGCGGGCCCTGCGCCATGCTGTGCCTCCCTCGCCTCCGAATGCGTCCGCCTAGTCGTCGTAGCGCAGCAGGGTCTCGCAGGGGAGGTCAAGCCGGGTGCGGCCGTTGAGGAAGGTGAGCTCGATCAGCGCGGCGACGGCCGGCACCTCGGCGCCCGCCTGGCGCAGCAGGCCGATGCCGGCCGCCATGGTGCCGCCGGTCGCCAGCAGGTCGTCGAGCAGCACCACGCGCTGGCCGGGCTTCACCGCATCGGCCTGCATCTCGATCCGGTCGGTGCCGTATTCCAGCGCGTAGTCGAGGCCGACCGTCTCGCCCGGCAGCTTGCGCGGCTTGCGCAGCATGACGAAGCCCAGGCCCAGCTCCAGCGCCAGCGGGGCGGCGACGAGGAAGCCGCGGCTCTCGATGCCGGCCAGCACGTCGGGCCTGTAGGGGCGGATCCTGTCCGCCAGCCGCTCCATCGCCGCGCGCCAGGCGGGGCCGTGCCGCAGCAGCGTCGAGATGTCGTAGAAGAGGATGCCGGGCTTCGGGAAATTCGGGATGCCGCGGATATGCTCGCGCAGGTCGATCTCGGGGTGGGTCTCGGGCATGGCCGGTCCTTCGGGTGGGCGCGCCCCCGGGGACCGGCGGCGGCGCCAATAAGCACCGGGCGACGCTGCGGTGCAACGGGCCGCGGATCGATCAGGTCTTGGCGATGGTGCCCGGCTGGGCCATGTGCAGGCCATGTCGCGCACCTCCATCGCCACGCTGGTCGGCCTTGCCGGCTTCCTCGCCTATGTCGTCGGCGTGGTGACGCTGGCCGACCACGTGCTGCACATGCATTGGGCCGTTCAGGCGGTCTTCTTTCTCGTCGCCGGCACGGTCTGGACGCTGCCCGCCACCAAGCTGATCGTCTGGGCCGCCCGCGGGTAAGGAAAAGCCCCGCCAGCGGGGCTGGCGGGGCTTCCGGCAAGGCCGACTTGGTCGGAGCGAGAGGATTCGAACCTCCGGCCCCTGCGTCCCGAACACAGTGCTCTACCAGGCTGAGCTACGCTCCGCTGGTCGGCCGTCGCCGCGGGAGGCGGCCATATACAAGCCGGGCCAGGGCGCGGCAAGGGGGGATCAGAGGCGGCGCGACGGCGCGCCCTCGCCGGCCGGGCTCGCCCGCAGCAGCGCCATGGCGGCCGGCACGTCGGGTGCCAGCGTGAAGAGCTGCCGCCCGTCCTCGCCGACGAAGCCCTGCCGGACCAGGTGCTCGAACAGGGCGAAGAGGGGCTGCGCCCAGCCGCCGATGTCGAGCAGGATGATCGGCTTGTCGTGCAGGCCGAGCTGGCGCCAGGTCAGCACCTCCATCAGCTCGTCCATGGTGCCGAGGCCGCCGGAAAGGGCGATGAAGGCATCCGACAGCTCGTACATGCGGGTCTTGCGGCTGTGCATGCCGTCGGTGACCTCGAGCTCGGTGACATCCGGGTAGGCCCGCTCCATCCGGGTCAGGAATTCGGGGATGACGCCATGCACCCGCCCGCCGGCGGTGATGGCGGCCTCCGCCACCTTGCCCATGAGCCCGATGCCGCCGCCGCCATAGACCAGGGTGAGGCCCGCTTGGGCCAGGGCGCGGCCGAGCGCCTCGGCCGCCGCGGCATGGGCCGGGTCGGCGCCGGGGCGGCTGCCGCAGAAGACGGCGACGGATCGAATGGGCTCTGGCATCGGGTAACCTCCGGCTGCGTCCGGCTGCAACGCGGCAGCACCGTCTTGTATCTGGTGCCGCTTCGTCACAGTCCGAGGCTTGTCAACGGGCGGGGCAATCATGCCATGATCGCAATCATGGGTTCGGGAGATTCACGGATGAGGCTGCGAATGGTGGCGTCGGTGCTGGCGCTGCTGGCTTTGGCGGGGACGGCGCTGGCCCAGGGCGATGCCATCGCCGAGCGCCGGGCCGGGCTGAAGCGCATGGGCGGGCATATGGATGCGATCAAGCCCGTGGCGGAGGCGCGGGGCGAGGTGAAGGCGCTGGAGCCGCGGATCGACGACATGATCGCCTGGTTCCGCACCATGCCGACGCGCTTCCCGCCCGGCTCGGACCGGGGCGACACCAAGGCCTTGCCGGCGGCCTGGTCCGACCGCGCCGGCTTCGAGGCGGCGAATACCCGCCTGCTCGGGCAGCTCGACGTGCTGAAGGCGGCTGCCGCCTCGGGCGATGCGGCGGCCTTCGCCACCGCCTTCCAGGCGACCGGGCCGCAATATTGCGGCGGCTGCCACCGCAACTTCCGGGCGCGGTGACGCCCCGCCGCCGCGGCCCGGTGCCGCAGCGGCCTCGTCCCAATCAATGTTCCGCTTTGGGCTGGGCGCGTTGCTTGCGGCGCAGGCATAGCGGGCGCTTGTCGCCAGGCACCCCCGCGCCGCACAATGGGGGATGGCCTCCCCCCTTCCCCTCGCCGCGGCCGATGCCGAGCCGAGCTTCGCCGAGATGCTGGCCGCCCGGCCGCACCTCTCCCTCAACGCCCTCGACGGGCTGACGGTGGAGGAGGTGCCGCTCGCCCGCATCGCCGCGGCCGTCGGCACGCCGAGCTGGGTCTACTCCGCGGGCGCGCTCAGGCGCCGGGCGTGGGCGCTGAAGGCGGCGCTGGCGGGGGCGGGGCTGCGCGCCTCCATCCATTATGCGGTGAAGGCCAATGGCAACCTCGCCGTGCTGCGGGTCCTGGCCGCCGAGGGGCTCGGCGCCGACGTGGTCAGCGAGGGGGAGCTTCGGCTCGCCCGCGCCGCCGGCATCCCCGGCGCCGCCATCGTCTTCTCCGGCGTTGGCAAGACGGAGCGCGAGCTGCGCCTCGCCCTCGAGGAGGACATCGCTCAGGTCAACATCGAGAGCGCGGAGGAGGCGGCGATGCTCTCGGCGCTCGCGGCCGCCTCCGGGCGGGTGGCGCGGGTCGGGCTGCGGGTCAATCCGGACGTCGATGCCCGGACCCATGCCAAGATCACCACCGGCAAGTCGGAGAACAAATTCGGCGTCGCCTTCGATGACGCGCCGGCGCTCTATGCCCGGCTCGCCGGGCTGCCGGGGCTGCGGCCGATGGGCATCGCCATGCATATCGGCAGCCAGATCACCAGCGGCATGGCGGCCTATCGCGCCGCCTATGCGCGAATGGCGGAACTTGCCACGGCGCTGATGGCGCGCGGCCTGCCGGTCGAGCACCTCGATTGCGGCGGCGGCCTCGGCATCCCCTACCGGGACGAGGCGGCGCCGGGGCCGGAGGCCCTGGCGGGGGCGATCGCCGCGACGCTCGGCCCGCTCGGCCTGCCGGTGATGCTGGAGCCGGGGCGCTGGATCGCCGGTCCCCCGGGCCTGCTGCTGAGCTCCGTCGTGCTGCAGAAGCTGGGGGCGGGGCGGCGCTTCCTCGTCCTCGATGCCGGGATGAACGACCTGGTGCGGCCGGCCATGTACGAGGCCTGGCATGGCATCCTCCCCGTCTCCGCCCGGGATTGCGCGGCGGCCCTCAGCCCGGCCGACGTGGTCGGGCCGGTCTGCGAGACGGGCGACACCTTTGCGCGCGGTCGCGCGTTGCCATCTCTGCAACCGGGGGCGCTGGTCGCCTTCCTCGATGCGGGAGCCTATGGGGCGGTGATGAGCGGCACCTACAATGCGCGTCCCCTGGCGGCGGAGGTGCTGGTCGACGGCGCCCGCTTCGCCGTGGTGCGGGAGCGGCAGGGCTTCGACGCGATGCTGGCCGGGCAGCGGATGCCCGACTGGCTGGCCGGGGGGCAGGTCCCCTGAGCCCGGAGCGCCTCGCCGCGGCACTGGCCCGCCGGCGCCACCTGGCGCGGCTGGCCCTGTTGTGGGAGGGGCTATGGCCCCGGCTCTGGCCGGTGCTCGCGGTGCTCGGCCTGTTCCTCGTCCTGGCCCTGCTGGACCTGCCGCGGCAGTTGCCGGTGGGGCTGCATATCCTGCTGCTGATCGGCGTCCTCGCGGCGCTCGGCCTCGCCGGGCGGCGGGCCTTCCGCGGCTTCGCCCCGCCCGGCGAGGCGGCGGCGGAGCGGCGGCTGGAGCGGGAATCGGGCCTAAGCCACCGGCCGCTGGCGGCGCTGGCGGACCGGCCGGCGGGCGATGATCCGGCGGCGCTGGCGCTCTGGCAGGTGCACCAGCAGCGGGCAGCGGCGCAGATCGGCCGGCTGCGGATCGGCGCGCCGCGGCCCGGCCTGCCGGCGCGGGATCCGCGGGCGCTGCGTGCGGCGCTGGTGGTCGGGCTGGTCGCGGCCTTCGTCATCGCCGGGGGCGAGACGGGGGAGCGGCTGCGGCGGGCGGTGACCCCGGCCTTTGCCGGCCCGCTCGCCGGGCCGGGGCTGCGGCTCGAGGCCTGGGTGACGCCGCCGGCCTATACCGGCGCGCCGCCGATCTTCCTTGACCCGGCCGGGGGCAGCGCGACGGTGCCGGCGGGCAGCCGGCTGCAGGTCTCGCTCTCGGGCGGCGGGGGCGGGGTGCCCGAATTGTTGGCCGACGGGGCGGCGACGCCCTTCCAGGCGCTCGATGCCGCCAGCTTCGCCGCCGAGATGCCGCTGGAGCATGGGCTGCGCCTCGCCATCCGCCGCGGCGGGACGGAGCTGGCGCGATGGGCGCTCAGCGTGCAGGCCGATGCGCCGCCCTCGGTCGCCTTCGCCGAGCCGCCGGGCCGCGCCCAGCGCGGCCTTGCCACGCGCATGCCTTGGCGGGCGGAGGATGACTGGGGCCTCGCCGGGTTGCGGGCCGAGATGCGGCTGGCGGCACGGCCCGAGGCGCCGCCGCTGGTGCTCGACCTGCCGTTGCCCGGCAGCAACCCGAAGGCGGCGCGCGGCACGGCGCAGCCCGACCTCTCCGCCCACCCCTGGGCCGGGCTGGAGGTGTCGGCGCGGCTGTTCGCCCGCGACGGCGCCGGGCAGGAGGGCGCGTCCGAGGCGGCGACACTCACCCTGCCGGAGCGGAGCTTCAACCACCCCGTCGCACGGCGGCTGATCGCCATCCGCCGCGAGCTGTCGGTGGAGCCGGAGCGCCGTGCCCCCGCTCGCCGGGCGCTGGAGGAGGTGGCGGAGGCGCCGGAGGCCTTCGAGCACGACACGGCGACCTATCTGGCGCTGCGCGTCGCCCGCGGCCGGCTGGTGAACGACCGCCGCCCCGAGGCGGTGCGGGAGGTGCAGGACATCCTCTGGGAGGCCGCCCTGGCGCTGGAGGAGGGCCGCGACGGCCGCACCGCCCGCGCCCTGCAGCAGGCGCGCGAGGCGCTGCGCGAGGCGCTCGACCAGGCCGAGCGGCAGCAGCAGGAGGCTCGCGAGAACCCCGAGCGGGCGCCGGAGCAGGCGGAGCAGCGCGCCGAGCTGCAGCGCCGCATCCAGGAGCTGCGGGACGCCATCCGCCAGCATCTCGAGGCGCTGACCGAGCGGCTGCAGCGCGAGAATGCCGAGGCCATGCCGGAGGGCAGCCAGAACCGGATGACGGACCAGCGGGAGATGGACCGCCGCACCCGCCGCATGGAGGAAGCCGCCCGCGAGGGCCGCACCGAGGATGCCAAGAAGGAGCTCGCCGAGCTCGAGGAGATGCTGAAGGCGCTCGAGGAGGGCCGCGCCCAGCGGGCGGAGAGCCCCGAGCGGCAGCAGCGCCGCGAGCGTGGCCAGCAGCAGATGGGCGTGGTCCAGGACATGGTGAAGCGGCAGAGCGACATGCTCGACCGCAGCCACCAGCGGGCCGACCAGGGCGAGCGCGACCGCAGCCAGAACCAGCGCGGCCGGCAGCAGCAGCAGCGCCAGCAGCAGGGCGCCGAGGCAAAGCAGCAGCCCGAGGCCGGGCAGGATGGCCGCCGCCAGCGCGCCCTGCGCCGGGCGCTCGGCGAGCTGATGCAGCAATTCGGCGACCTCACCGGCGAGATCCCCGACGGCCTCGGCCGCGCCGACCAGGCGATGCGCGAGGCGCAGGAGGCGCTCGGCCAGGGCGGCGACCCGCGCGACGCCCAGCAGCGCGCGCTCCGCGCCCTGCAGGAGGGCGGCCGGCAGATGGCGCAGTCCATGCAGCGGCAGTTCGGCAACCCGCAGCCCGGCGAGGGCGAGGAGGAGGGCGAGCCGGGCGACATGGCCGGCGAGAACCAGCCCGGCGGCCAGGGCCAGGACCAGGCGCAGGGCCAGGGCGAGGGGCGCGACCCGCTCGGCCGGCGCTCGCGCGACGTGAACGGCAATGCCGACAACGGCGCCGATACCCGCGTGCCGGAGGAGGCGGAGATGCTCCGCACCCGCAAGCTCCAGGACGAGCTGCGCCGCCGCGGCGCCGAGCGGGAGCGTCCGCCGGAGGAGCTCGACTACATCGACCGGCTGCTGAAGAGGTTCTGACCCTATGGCGCCCCGCCCGCCCCTGCCGCCCTTCACCGCCGAGAGCGCCGCGCAGAAGACCCGCGCCGCGGAGGATGCCTGGAACAGCCGCGACCCCGGGCGGGTGTCGCTGGCCTATACCGAGGGGAGCCGCTGGCGGAACCGCGTGGAGTTCCTGACCGGGCGGCCTGCCATCGTCGACTTCCTCACCCGGAAATGGGCGCGGGAGCTGGACTACCGGCTGATCAAGGAGGTCTGGTCCTGGGGCGGCAGCCGCATCGCGGTGCGCTTCGTCTATGAGTGGCGCGACGACAGCGGCCAGTGGTTCCGCAGCCATGGCAATGAGAACTGGGAGTTCGATGCCGAGGGGCTGATGGCGGAGCGGCATGCCAGCACCAACGACCGGCCGATCGCCGAGGCGGAGCGGCTGTTCCGCTGGCCGGCGCCCGGGCCGCGGCCGGCGGACCATCCGGGGCTGAGCGAACTCGGCCTGTAGGGGAGGCTTCATGCCCCACGACCACCATCATGGCCATGCCCACGGGCATGACCATGGGCACGACCACGGCCCCGGCCACTCTCATGGCCCGGCGCCGGGCGAGCGGGGCTTCGCCCTCGGCGTCTCGCTCAATCTCGGCTTCGTCGCGCTGGAGGTGGTGGCGGGGCTCGTCGCCGCCTCGATGGCGCTGCTGGCGGATGCAGGGCACAACCTCTCCGACGTGCTCGGCCTGGTGCTGGCCTGGGTGGCGGTGCGGCTGGCGCGGCGGCTGCCGGGCGGGCGGCGGACCTATGGCTGGCATCGCGGCACCATCCTCGCCGCGCTCGGCAATGCGATGCTGCTGCTGGTGGCCGTCGGCGCCATCGCGCTCGAATCCGTGCAGCGGCTGATGGCGCCGGCACCGGTCGCCACCGGCTTCATGATGGGCGTCGCGGCAGCCGGCATCCTCGTCAATGGCGGGACGGCGCTGCTCTTCGCCAAGGGGCGCGAGGCCGACATCAACCGGCGGGGCGCCTACCTCCACATGGTGGCGGATGCCGCCGTCTCGGCGGGCGTGGTGGCTGGCGGGCTGCTGATCCGGCTGACGGGGTGGCACTGGGTCGACCCGGTGGTCGGGCTGGTCATTGCCGGCGTCATCCTGGTCGGCACCTGGGGGCTGCTGCGCGAGTCGATCGACCTCGCCATGGATGTGGTGCCGCGCGGCATCGAGCCGGAGGCGGTGCGCGCCTGGCTGGCGGCGCGGCCCGGCGTCGCCGAGGTGCACGACCTGCATATCTGGGCGCTCTCCACGACCGAGACGGCGCTCACCGCGCATCTGGTGCGGCCGGGCGAGGCCGTGGATGACGGCTTCCTTCGCGGCGTGCAGCAGGGGCTGCGCGAGCGCTTCGGCATCGGCCATGCGACCCTGCAGGTCGAGCAGGGCGACCCGGCGCATCCCTGCGCGCTGGCGCCGGCGGAGGCGCTGTAGAGCCTGATCGCCGAAGGCTGGCACGGCCGGAGGCGCGAATCACGCGACCGGACAACAAGCTGGAGGATGATCCGCGGTCCGGTGATCACGGATCATGCTCCATCCCGTTCCGCGCGCGGCCCGACAACCCGGAGCGGTAGCATCGCGTTCCCCTCCCTGACTGGGAGAGACATCCGATGCGCGCACTCCGTTGGCACGGCAAGCAGGACATCCGCTGCGACAACGTGCCCGACCCGAAGATCGAACATCCGCGCGACGCGATCATCAAGGTGACGTCCTGCGCGATCTGCGGTTCCGACCTGCATCTCTATGACGGCTTCATGCCGGGCATGGAGAATGGCGACATCATGGGCCACGAGACCATGGGCATCGTCGAGGAGGTCGGCTCCGAGGTCTCCAACCTGAAGAAGGGTGACCGCGTCGTCATCCCCTTCACCATCTTCTGCGGCGAGTGCGACCAGTGCCGGCGCGGCAATTTCTCCGTCTGCGAGCGGAGCAACCGCAACAAGTCGCTGGCCGACAAGGTCTTCGGCCACACCACCGCGGGGCTGTTCGGCTACACGCATCTCACCGGCGGCTATCCGGGCGGGCAGGCGGAGTATCTGCGCGTGCCCTTCGCCGACCGAACGCATATCAAGGTGCCACTCGGCGTGCCGGACGAGACGCTGCTCTTCCTCAGCGACATCTTCCCGACGGGCTGGCAGGCCGCGGTGCAGTGCGACATCCAGCCCGACGACACCGTCGCCATCTGGGGCTGCGGGCCGGTCGGGCAATTCGCCATCCGCTCCGCGCTGCTGCTGGGCGCGAAGCATGTCATCGCCATCGACCGCGTGCCGGAGCGGCTGGCCATGGCGGAGGCGGGCGGCGCCACCGTCATCGACTTCTCGAAGGAGAGCGTGGTCGAGCGGCTGAACGAGCTGACCCGCGGCAAGGGCCCCGAGAAGTGCATCGACTGCGTCGGGCTCGAGGCGCATGCGACGGCGACCATTGACAGCATGTACGACCGTGCCAAGCAGGCGGTGATGCTGGAGACCGACCGGCCGCATGTGCTGCGGGAGATGATGTATGTCTGCCGCCCCGCCGGCGTGCTCTCCATCCCCGGCGTCTATGGTGGGCTGCTCGACAAGATCCCCTTCGGGATGGCGATGAACAAGGGCCTCACCTTCCGCATGGGGCAGACGCATGTGAACCGCTGGACGGACGACCTGCTGCGGCGGATCGAGCAGGGGCAGATCGACCCGTCCTTCGTCATCACCCACAAGGTCGGGCTAGAGGAGGGGCCGAACATGTACAAGACCTTCCGCGACAAGCTGGATGGCTGCATCAAGGTGGTGCTGACGCCATGAGCGGACGCGGGATCGCGCCCCGCCAGGCGCAGGCGCTGGCGCAGGGCCTCGGCTGGTTCAGCATCGGCCTCGGGCTGGCCGAGCTGCTGGCGCCGCATCGCGTCGCGCGGGCGACGGGGCTTGAGGGGCATGAGCGGCTCGTCGCCAGCTACGGCGCGCGAGAGATCGCTACGGGCATCGGGCTGTTGACCTCGCGTGATCCGGCGCCCTGGCTCTGGGGCCGGGTGGGTGGCGATGCGCTCGATCTCGGGACGCTGGCGGCCGGGCTGCGGCCGGCCAACCGGGGGCGCGAGCGGTCCGGCATCGCGCTGCTGGCGGTGCTCGGCGTCGCGGCGCTCGACCTGGCCTGCGTGCTGTCGCTGCGCCCGGCTCGGTCGCGGCTGCCGATGCCGCTGGCCGAGTACCGGCGCCGCAGCGGCCTGCCGCGGCCGCCGGGCGCGATGCGTGGCGCGGCCAGCGACTTCGTCGTGCCGGCGGACTACCGGATTCCGGAGCTGCTCAGGCCCTGGGGCAGCAAGGCGGCCTGACCCGGATCAAACTTGTCGGTGGTGGGGCCGTTCTCCCGGGGCGCCTGCAGGCAGGACGAGAGATAGGAACGGTCACCATGAGCAAGCCCCGCACCACCGACAAGAACGACGACAACCATGGCGGCGGCCCCGGGAGCAGCCACCAGGGCGGCTCGCACGGCCACGCCACGCGCTCCCAGGACAAGGCGAACAGCGACACGACGCGGGAGCCGGGCACGCCGACCAACCCGGACCGCTCGCGCGTCTCGGGCGGTGGCGGGGAGCGCGACGTCGCGCATACGCATGACACTGCCTACAAGAGCTCGAAGCACAGCAGCTCGAAGAACGACTGAGGCTTCGGCCTGCTCCGGCGTGCCGTGGCATGCCGGAGCTGCCCTCAGATCACCTGGTAGCGGGCTCGCGCGGCCCGCTCGATGGCGCCGGCGATGAGCCGGTCGATATCCATGGCGATGCGGAAGTCCTGCAGGAATTGCAGCTCCTCCTGCGTCAGGTCACCATCGGCGGCCGCCACCTCGCAGGCGAGCAGATAGGCCGTCTCGCGCAGCCGGGCCGGCAGCGCCTCGCGGATCAGGGTGCAGGCGCGGTCCAGCCCGTCCGCCTTGTCGAGCAGGGTGAGGCAGGTCTCGGTCACGCTCGAGATGCCGTTCGGGTGGAAGTCGCTGAAGGCCGGCAGGGTCTGCACCAGCCGGGACATCATGGCGAGCTCGGCATCCGACATCATGCGGTCGGAGGCCGCCATCAGCACCATGGCGCAGACCAGTGCCTCCTGCGGATTGAAACGGGTATTGGGCATGGGGCCTCGCTTTCCCCGGGGTGGTCGCCCGGCCGGCGGGCGGCGTCAACCTCCCGGCCTGTCACCCTTCTGCCAGGAAGCCGCGGGTCTCCGCCACCGCCTCGGCGAGGCCGCATCGACGCAGCGGCACGCCCTCCGGCAGGCCGGCCAGCAAACGGCTCGGGCAGGAGCGGTCGAGCAGGACGAAGACGCCGCGGTCATCCGCCCGGCGGATGAGGCGGCCGAAGGCCTGGCGCAGCCGGTGGCGGGCCAGCGCGTCGTCATAGCCCTTGGGGTCGCCGCCGGAGAGGTGGATGCGCCGCTCCCGGTGCAGGATGGAGGGACGCGGCCAGGGCACCCGGTCGAAGACCAGCAGGCGGAGCGAGCGGCCGGGGACGTCGACGCCGTCGCGCATGGCATCCGTCCCGAGCAGGCAGGCATCCTCCTCGGCGCGGAAGACATCGACCAGGGTGGCGTTGTCCATCGCGTCCATGTGCTGGGCATAGAGCGGGATGCCCGCCGCCTCGAGCTTAGGGGCCATGTGGCGGAAGCCATCGCGCAGCCGGCGGATGGCGGTGAATAGGCCTAAGCCCCCGCCGCCCGCCGCCAGGAACAGCGCCCCCATCGCCGCCGAGACCTGGGAGGGGCGGGTCTTGTCCACATCCGTCACCACGAAGGCGCGGGTGCGGGCGGCGTAGTCGAAGGGCGAGGGGAAGGCGGCGCGGATGGCCGGCGTCGCCAGGTGGCTGGCGCCGGTGCGGGCCTCGGCGGCGATCCAGTCGGCCTCCTGGTCGCCCGCCTGGCCGGCGTCGCGGAGCGTGGCCGAGGTGACCAGCATCCCATGCGCCGGGGCGGCGACGGTGAGGGCGAAGGGCGTCGTCGGGTCGAGCCAGTGGCGGTGCAGGCCGGCATCCACGTCCCGCCCCTCGCGGCGGGTCAGCGCCAGCCAGTCGACGAAGGCGCGGCGCTCGCCGAGGGAGGGCGGCGACTCGCGCAGCGCCCGGAGCATGCCCTGCCAGGCGGCGAGCGGCATCAGGGCGCGGCGCTCGATCCCCTTGGCGGCGGTCTCGTAGCGGATGCGGTCGGCGGTCTCCAGCTCCTCCACCTCGTCCTCGAGCCGGGCCATCAGCTTCTCGCGCAGCCGGGCCAGCGGCTCCTCGATGCGCTTCAGGGCGCGCTCCAGCGCCTCGCCGGCCTCGGGCAGGTCGGTGCCGAGTGGGTGCAGGTCGCACTCGACGTCATAGAGCCCGTCCTCCTCCCGTGCGCGGGCGAGCACCTGGCGGCGGACGGCGCGGAGGAAGGTCTCGGTCGGGTTGGATTGCCGTTCGGCGGCGGCCTCGGAGGCGGGCTCCCGCGGCTCCTCGGAGAGGCGGGTTACCCAGCCGAGGCCGGGCAGGGCACGGGCGGCGTGGAGGGCGGCCTCCATCGGCGGCAGCAGGTCGGGCAGGTCGCCGGCCAGCTCCTCGATCCGCCGCCGGAGGCCACGGGCGCGGCTGCGGCCGCCCTCGGCGCCGAGCAGCCAGCGGCGCAGCTCCGCCGTCTCGCCGCCGCAGAGCGCCGCGGAGAAGGCGGCGTCGGCGGCATCGAACAGGTGGTGTCCCTCATCGAAGACGTAGCGGAGGGGCTTGGCATCCTCCGCCCCGCCCTGCGCCGCCTGGACCATCACCAGCGCATGGTTGGCGATGACGAGCGTTGCCGTGCGGGCGCGGCGGATGGAGTGCTCGACATAGCACTGCTTGTAGCGCGGGCAGGCGGACCGGATGCACTCGCCCCGGCGGTCAGCCAGCGGCCAGATGCTGGCGGGGCCGTGCAGCTCCGCCACCCAGCCCGGGAAGTCGCCGGCCATCAGGTCACCGTCGCGCGTCGCCAGCGCCCAGCGGGCGACGAGCGCCAGCGGCACGGCCATGTCGGGATGGGTCGCCTGGCCCAGCATCTCATCGAGGTTCAGCAGGCAGAGGTAGTTCTCGCGGCCCTTGCGGACGACGACGCGGCGGCGGCGCTCCTCCGGCTCCGGGTAGAGGCGGCCGAGCTCCTGGTCGATCTGGCGCTGGAGGTTGCGGGTGAAGGTGGAAATCCAGACCGGCGCGCCGTTCCGCTCCGCCCAGAGGCTGGCCGGGGCAATGTAGCCGAGGGTCTTGCCCGTGCCGGTGCCCGCCTCGGCGAGGACGACATGCGGGGTGCCGCGATCCTCGCGCGGGGCGAAGGCACCGCTGGCGGCGGAGGCGTAGTCGGCCTGCTGCGGCCGCTGCTCGGAGCTCTCGCCGAGGATCTGGGCGAGGCGGGTGCGCGCCTCGCCGGGCAAGACCTCGAAGCTGCCGGGGGGCTGGGCGGGGCCAGGGTCTTCCCAGTCGGGCAGGCGGCGCCAGACCTTGTAGGGGTCGAGCGAGGGCTTCTCCTGGTCGGCACCGAGCGCGGCGAGGACCGAATCGGCCCAGCTCCAGCCGGCGATCTTCTTCATCTGGGCGGCAAGGATGGCGGCGTCGCGGTTCAGCGGCAGGTGGCGGCCGGCGGCGAGGTGGCGCAGCAGGATGGTCGCCATCTCCGGCAGCTGGGCGGCAGCGGCCGCGTCATCCGCCGGCAGGGCGAGGTCGAGCGCCATGGCGAGGCCGCGCGGCGTCGGCGCCGCCGGGCGGGCCGGCATGCAGAAGGCGAAGAGCTCCAGCAGGTCGAAGGTCGCGTCGAAGCGCGGCAGGTCGAGTCGGCGGGCCGCGGCGGGCGCATGGACCAGCAGCGGCGCGGCGCCGCCCAGCGCCTCGGCAAGGCCGGAGGCAGGCACCGTCAGCAACTCGCCATCCGGGGTGAGGAGCGTGGCGCGGCCGAGCCCGGCGATGAGGGCCGGGGCATCGGGCAGGAGAAGGCGCGGGGGCTGGGGCATATGTTCGCGCTTTACCCCAGAACCCGCGCCGGGTCTTCAGGACTCCCCACAAAACCGCTGCGCGGCCTTGCGGAGGATGGTTCAGGCGGCGACGTCGCCGGGCACGCCGAAGGCCTTCGGGTAGCCGAAAAGCCCTACCTGGCCGCCGGTGTGGAGGAAGACGACGTTCTGGTCCTTGGTGAAGTGCCCCTTGCCGATCAGGTCGATCAGCCCGGCCATGCCCTTCCCCGAATAGACCGGGTCGAGGAGGATGCCCTCCTTCTGCGCCACCAGCTTCACCGCCTCGACCATGCCCTCGGTCGGGATGCCGTAGCCCTGACCGACATAGTCGCAATTGGCGACGACATGCTCGGGCTTGATGATCCCTGGCAGGCCGAGATGGGCGGCGGTGCGCTCAGCCAATGCCAGGACGTTCGCCTCCTGCTTCGGCTTCGGTGCGCGGACACCGATGCCGAGCACGGGGATGCCGCTGTTCAGCGCGACGAGGCCGGCGACCAGCCCCGCCTGGGTGCCGGCCGAGCCGGTGGCGTGGACGAGGTGGTCGATGCGCAGCCCCATCTCCGCCGCCTGGGCCACCAGCTCCAGCGCCGCGTTGACATAGCCGAGCGCCCCGACCGGGTTGGAGCCGCCGCCCGGGATGACATAGGGCCGCCGCCCCTTGGCGCGGAGGTCGGCGGCGACGGCTTCCATCTCCGCCTGCATGTCGGCGCCGCCGGGGCGGCGGGCGACCTGGGCGCCGTGGAGCTTGTCCATCAGCACGTTGCCGGACTGGGTATAGGCCGGGTCGGTGGAGCCGGTGCGGTCCTCGAGCAGGATCAGGCAGTCGAGGCCGAGCTTGGCCGCCGCGGCGGCGGTCTGGCGGGCATGGTTCGACTGGGTGGCACCCTGGGTGATGAGGATGTCGGCGTTCTGTGCCTGAGCCTCGGCGCAGAGATATTCCAGCTTCCGCGTCTTGTTGCCGCCGGTGGAGAGGCCGGTGCAGTCGTCCCGCTTGATCCAGAGCCGCGGGCCGCCGAGGTGGCGGGAGAGCGCCTCCATCGGCTCCAGCGGCGTCGGCAGGTGGCCGAGACGGATGCGCGGGAAGCGGGCGAGGTTCATGCGGGACGAGTCCTTGCTTGGCCGTGTCCCGCCGAGGCTAGAGCGGTCCACCCGTGGCGTACACGGGTGAACCGCACCGGGTCAGGCCCGAAGGCGGAGCCGCTCCGCAATCTGCACCGCGTTCAGCGCCGCGCCCTTCAGCAGCTGGTCGCCGCAGAGGAAGAGGTCGAGGCCGTGATCGCCGAAGACCGGGTTGGCCCGGATGCGGCCGGCCTCGACATCGTCCTGGCCCGTCGCGGTGATCGGCATCGGGTAGAGCTGGGCGGCGGGGTCATCCACCACCTTCACCCCCGGCGCTTGGGCGAGCACGGCGCGGGCGGCCTCCGGCGTCACCGGCCGCTCGGTCTCGATCGTCACCGCCTCGGCATGGACGCGGAAGGTCGGGATGCGGACGGCGGTGCAGGAGATCAGCAGGTCCGGCAGGCCCATGATCTTCCGGCTCTCCCAGGCGACCTTCATCTCCTCGCGCGTGTAGGCGTTGGGCTGGAAGCTGTCGATCTGGGGGATGACGTTGAAGGCGAGGGGATGGGCGAAGACCTCATGCCCGGCCGGGCCGCCCTCCAGCAGCACCCGGCGCGTCTCCCGCTCCAGCTCCGCCATGCCCTCGGCGCCGGCGCCGCTGGCCGCTTGATAGGTGGAGACGATGACGCGCCTAAGGCCGAAGGCCCGGCGCAGCGGCTCCAGCGCCACCACCAGGATGGCGGTGGTGCAGTTGGGGTTGGCGACCAGCCGGTGGTTGCCGATGGCCGCGGCATTCACCTCCGGCACCACCAGCGGCACGTCCTGCTCCAGCCGAAGGGCGGACGAATTGTCCACCACCGCGACCCCGGCCTCGGCCAGAGCCCGGGCATGGGCCTTGGCGAAGTCGCCGGAGACGGCGAGCAGGGCGAGGTCCAGGCTGCGGGCGGCCTCCAGGCTGTAGGTCTCGATCGTGACCTCGCCGAAGGGGGTTTTCTGTTTGGTGCCGGCGCTGCGAGTGGAGGCGAAGAGGCGCAGCTCCGTCACGGGGAAGCGCCGCTTGGCCAGCACCTCCACCAATTCCTTGCCGACCGCGCCCGTGGCTCCGATCACGCCAACCCGCATGGCACCTTTCACTCCTGTGCAACCTTGCCCGCTTAGCGCAGGGGAGTTGCCAATTCTACAAGGACTTGGCCCCGCCGGGTGCCGGTCTGCCATGCATGGGGAGCAGTGTCCTGCGTTGACCGCATCGCCGCCCCCTGCCATCTGCCCTGCATGAGCGCCGATCCATCCCTCCGCACCGTCAAGGCCTGGCCCTTCGAGGAAGCCGCCAAGGTCGCCGACCGGCTGGCCGCGGCGCCGAAACCGGCGGGCGCCCTCTTCGAAACGGGCTACGGACCCTCCGGCCTGCCGCATATCGGCACCTTCGGCGAGGTGGCGCGGACCACCTGGGTGCGGCGCGCCTTCGAGCAGATGACCGGCCTGCCGGCGCGGCTGCTGGCCTTCTCGGACGACATGGATGCGCTCAGGAAGGTGCCGGACAACGTGCCGAACAAGGAGATGCTCGCCGGGCATCTCGGCCGGCCGCTGACCGCCATCCCGGACCCCTTCGGCACGCATGCGAGCTTCGGGGCGCACAACAATGCCCGGTTGCAGGCCTTCCTCGACACATTCGGCTTCGACTACGAATTCGCCTCCTCCACCGACTATTACCGCGGCGGGCGCTTCGATGCCGCCCTGCTGCGCATGGCGGAGCGGCATGAGGAGGTGAGGGGTGTGATCCTGCCGACCCTCGGCCCGGACCGGCGCGCCACCTATTCGCCCTTCCTGCCCATCCATCCCGAGACCGGCATGGTCATGCAGGTGCCGATGGAGGAGGTCCGCCCCGCCGAGGACCTACTGGTCTGGATCGACCCGGCCACCAGCAAGCGGCACGGCACCCGCATCACCGGCGGGCATTGCAAGGCGCAGTGGAAGGCCGACTGGGCGCTGCGCTGGTACGCGCTCGGCGTCGATTACGAGATGTCGGGCAAGGACCTGATCGACAGCGTCCGCCTTTCCGGCCAGATCTGCCGCATCCTCGGCGGGCAGCCCCCGGCCGGCTTCACCTATGAGCTCTTCCTCGACGAGAATGGCGGGAAGATCAGCAAGTCGAAGGGCAACGGCCTGACCATCGACGAATGGCTGCGCTATGCCCCGCCGGAGAGCCTGGCGCAGTTCATGTACGGGCAGCCGCAGCGGGCGAAGCGGCTCTATTTCGACGTCATCCCCCGCGCGGTGGACGACTACCTCGCCAACCTGGAGAAGCTGAAGGCGGCGCCGGAAGGTACGAACCCGGCCTGGCACATCCACAACGGCAGCAGCAACGATCCCGGCTCGCCGATCTCCTTCGCCATGCTGCTGAACCTCGCCAGCGTGGTGAATGCGGAGGGGCCGGAAATCCTCTGGGGCTTCATCGGCAAGTATGCGCCAGGGGTGACGGCCGAAAGCCACCCGATGCTGGCGCGGCTGGCCGAGCATGCCGTCGCCTATTACCGGGACTTCGTCGCGCCGCAGAAGCGCCACCGGGCGCCGAGCGCGGTGGAGCGTGGCGCGCTCGAGGACCTGCTCGGCGCGCTCCGCGCCCTGCCGGCCGGGAGCGATGCAGAGGCGATCCAGGCGCTGCTCTACGAGGTCGGCAAGCGGCACGCATTCGCCAGCCTGCGCGACTGGTTCTCCTGCCTCTACCAGGTGCTGCTCGGGCAGCAGGAGGGGCCGCGCTTCGGCGGCTTCGTCGCCCTCTACGGCATCCCGGGCACGATCGGGTTGATCGAGTCGGCGCTGGCGAGGGAGGCTGCGGCCTAGTGTCACCGATGCTGGCCTGGTTGCGCCGGCATGGGGCGACGGTGTTCGGCCTCGTGCTGCTCGTCGGCGCGCTCTATGTCGTGCAGAAGGAGTTCCGTGGCCTCTCGGTCGCGGAAATCCGCGAGGCGATGGGCAAGCTCACCACGGGCGCGCTTTGGATGGCGGGCGGGCTCACCGTCGTCGCCTATCTGGTGCTGGCGGCCTATGACAAGCTCGGCTCCGCCTATGCAGGGCGGCCGGTGTCCTGGCCGAAATCCCTGCTCGCTTCCTTCTGCGGCTATTCCCTGGCGCACAACCTTGGCTTCGCCGCGGTGTCGGGGGCGGCGGTGCGCTACCGGCTCTACTCCGCCTGGGGGCTGAGCCCGCTCGAGATCGCCAAGGTGGTGGGCTTCACCAGCCTCACCTTCGGCCTCGGCGGCATGGCGCTCGGCGGCCTCGTGCTGATGTTCGAGCCGGAGGTGGTGCCCTTCTTCGGCAGCACGCTGCCGCGCTGGGCGCTGCAGGCGCTGGCGCTGCCGCTCTGGGGCATCGTCGCCACCTATGTGGTGCTGAGCCGCTTCCGGCGGCATGTGCGCATCCTCAAATACGAGATCGACCTGCCGAGCCCGCGCATGGCGCTCATGCAGACCGCGCTTGCCACCGTCGACGTGGCGATGACGGCGGCGATCTTCTACACGCTGCTGCCGCCAGCGGAGGGGCTGACCTTCCTCCGCTTCGTCGGCATCTACCTCGCCTCCTACGCGGTCGGCATCGCGGCCAGCGTGCCGGGGGGGCTCGGCGTCTTCGACGGCGCCATCCTGCTCGGGCTGCAGCCCTACATGCCGGCGCCGGAGGTGGTGGGGGCGCTGCTGGTCTTCCGGCTCTACTACTACATCATCCCCCTCTTCATCGCCGGCGGGCTCTTCGTCTCCTTCGAGCTTGGCCAGCGGCGCGGGGTGCTGCAGCGGCTCTCCGCCTTCGGGCGGGGGACGGATGCGATGGAGGTGCCGGCCATCGCCTCGCTCGTCGCGCTGGCGGGGGCGCTGCTGGTCTTCCTCGGGGCGCTGCCGACCAAGGGTACGATCCTCGAGGAATGGGCGGGGCACGTGGCCGCGCTGGCCTCGCACTTCGCCTGTTCCGTGGTAGGGTCGCTGCTGCTGGTGATGGCCTATGGGCTGCTGCGGCGGCTGACCATCGCCTGGGGCTTCACCCTCTTCCTGCTGGCGAATGGCGCCGGGATTGCCTGGCTCAGGGGCGAGGCCTGGTGGCTCTGGGGCGCCTTCCTGCTGCTCGGCGTGCTGGTGGCGGCGCTGCGCCCGGCCTTCTACCGCGACAGCCGGCTGGCGCGGGAGCCGCTCTCGCCCCAGGCGCTGGTGCCGCTGCTGGCCGTCGCGGCCTCCGGCCTCACCCTCGCGCTCATCGCCTATGGCGGGAGGGTGGCCGACGAGAGCTGGTGGACGGTGGCGATGTCGCCCCTTGCGCCGGACAGCCTGCGCTTCACCGTGGGGCTGACGGGCGTGCTGCTGCTGTTCGCCATGGTGCGGCTGCTGCGGCCGGCGCGCTTCCGGCCGCTGGACTGGGAGCCGGGGGTGCGGTCGCGGCTGGCCTCGCTCGGCGCCCTGGCGCCGGCCGAGGCGGATGGCGCCGTCTTCGGCGAGGCGGAGCGGGCGGGCTTCGCCTTCCTCAAGCGGGAGGGCGTTTGGCTCGCGCTCGGCGACCCGGCGGGGGACCGGCGGGATGCGATCTCCGCCATCTGGCGCTTCCGCGACCTGTGCGAGCGCGCGGGGGTCGACCCCGCCTTCTGGCGCGTCGGGTCCGATCTGCTGCGGGTCTATGGCGACATCGGCCTGGTTGCCGTCCCGCTCGGCGAGGGGCCGCGCTACCTGGCGCTGCGGGCGGAGCGGGACCTGGCGGCGCTCAAGGAGCTGCTGCCGCGCGAGGCGTGAGCCCTACTGGCTGCTCCAGACGATCCGGTGCATCCAGTTCAGCTCGGCGAGGTCGAAGGTGTAGTCCGGGTGCGCCGGGTTGAGGCTGCGCAGGTCGACGCGCCGGGCGGATTGGCGCTTCAGCTCCTTCGCCATGACCTCGCCCTTCTGGGTGCGGACCACCACGCGGTCGCCGCGGCGGATCGGGGCGCCGGGGGAGACGATGACCATGTCCCCGTCGCGGAAGACCGGCTCCATGCTCTCGCCGGAGATCTCCAGCGCATAGGCATGCGGGTCGCCGATATCAGGCAGGCCGATCTCGTCCCAGCCGCCGCCGACGGGGAAGCCGCCATCGTCGAAATAGCCCTCGCCGCCGGCCTGGGCGAGGCCGATCAGCGGGATGCGCCGGCCGAGCACGCCGCGGGCACGGGGCAGGGCGGCCATGCCGGTGACGAGGGCGGCGAACTCCGCCATGCCGGTGCCGGTGGCGGCGAGGACCTTGGCCAGGCTTTCGGTGGAGGGCCAGCGGGCGCGCCCATCGGCGCCGATGCGCTTCGACGGGTTGAAGGCGGTGGCGTCGAGCCCAGCCTTGCGGGCGAGGCCGGAGGCGGAGAGCCCGTTCTCGGCGGCCAGCGCATCGAGCGCGCGCCAGATCTCCTCATGCGTCACGGCACGGCCTCGGCCCAGGCGCCGGGTATGGCGCGCCAGATATGGGGTTCCTCATGGGCATAACATCCTAGGTCTTGGGACTAAGATCAATAGGCGAATTTTCCTTTCTTTCCCTTGCGATCCGGCCGGGGCTAGCTTTATGTTCTCGAAATGTTCCAGCAGGGACAGAGAGGAAAATCCCCGATGCCGAGCCCCCAGCCCAGCCGCGCCCCTAGCCGCCTCGCCGAGACGCGCGACCAGCCCTTCCACAGCGTGGAGGAGGCCTGGTTCTGGACAATGGCCGCGCTGATCGCCCGCCGCGACGGCGCCCGCATCGTCTCCGGTGCCGGCCTCGTCGCTCGGCCCTGCGAGCCGGACGACGTGATCCGCTGCCTCGACCGGCTCTACCGCCAGCGCAGGATCGACCTCCAGCATGCCCGCATCATGCGCCTCTGGGGCGAGCGGGGCGAGGCGCCCGACCCGCGCTCGCCGCGCGAGGCGGGCGACTGGCGGCTCTGGAGCGAAGCGATGCGCCGGCTCGACTGGCCGCTCAGGGTGAAGGGCATCGTCACCGGGCCGCTGCCGTTGGCGAAACCGGCGGATATCCTCGGCTTTCCGGGGCCAGGGCGCGTGATGCGCGCGGCGCATCGGCGCGGGGCGGCGCAGCAGGTCTTCATCGTCTTCGGCGACGGGGCGGACCAGCCCTGGCTGCGCCTGCTGCGGCCGGGCTTCCGCCACTGCTTCGCCGCGATCGCCGATGAGGCGGGCTGGACCGTGCTCGACCCGCTGACCGGGCGGCTGGTGGTCTCGCGGCTCGGCGTGCCGCTCGGCTTCGACCTGCCGGGCTTCTACCGGCGGGCCGGGCTGCTGGTGCTCGGTCCCTTCCTGCCGGGCGAGCCGCGGGCGCGGCGCCTGCCGCCGCTCGAGCCCGTCTCCTGCGTGGCATTGTGCTGGGCGGTGCTGGGGGATGCGGCGCCCTTCGCGGTGACGCCGTTCGGCTTGTTTCTATTAATTAACAAAATGTACGTTATTAGGAAAAATGTCTTGACTGACCAGCCCCCATTGAGTGATCCGGGTGGAATTTTAGTGGGCCATCGCAGCCACGCCTGCTCCTGAGCCGATCTGCGACCTGGCCAGTGGCACCGTCCCCGGGGCAGGCGGACGATAGCCGAGCGATGAGTGGGGCCGGATTTGGTTGTAGTGCTGGCGCCAGCCCTCGATGAGCACCTGCGCCTCCAGAAGCGTGTTGAACACCTCGCCGTTCAGCAGTTCGTCCCGCAGCTTGCCGTTGAAGGATTCGACATACCCGTTCTCCCAAGGGCTCGCCTTCTCGATGTAGGCGGTCCTGGCGCCCACGCTCTCAATCCAGCCCTTTACTGCCTCGGCCACGAACTCCGGCCCCTGGTCCGAGCGGATATGCGCTGGCGCTGTCAAGCGACACCCAGCTTTACGAGGTAAGGCGACACCCAGGTTTACGAGGCCGTTTGGATTTCGGCATGATGGCCTGAGGCTACCCTGGGGCAGGTCCAGACCGCCAAGGGTCTGGACCTGCCCCAGGGTGGCCGTCGGCACGGTGTCAGGCGCGGGACTGCTTCAGCGCGTCTTCGAGGTCGCGCAGCCGATAGCTTCGCCCGCGAAT